>WNFW01003108.1_pt1 | contig 16749 bp, 14 predicted proteins | sample 5400131 | NCBI WGS metagenome assembly WNFW01 (sample SAMN13153362, study PRJNA577476) | soil metagenome | isolation source: 20 cm soil or saprolite under grassland replicate 1 | place: USA:California | collected 2016-06-15 | reverse complement strand
CGGTGAGCATCTGGCCGGTGATCCAGTGCGCCTCCTCCGAGGCCAGGAAGGCCACCGCGGGAGCGATGTCGGCCGGGACGCCGCGGCGCGGGATCGACTGCAGCGACACCACGAAGTCGAACGCCTCGGCGTGCGGGCTTTCCAGCACGCCCTCGCTGGCGGTCAGGCCGGGAGCCACCGCGTTCACGGTGATGCCGAACTGGCCCACCTCGGTGGCCAGCGACCGGGTGAAGGAGAACACCGCGCCCTTGGACGCCACGTAGTGGGCCATGTTCGGGGTGCCCGCGGTGACGACGTTCGAGCAGATGTTCACGATCCGGCCGTACGTGCGGGCCAGCCGCACCAGGCGCCGCAGCGATTCGACCGAAGCCGTCGGGTCCAGGTGGAACCCGCCGACGATCAGCCGTTCCAGGTTCTCGTAGGTGTAGGCGGCGTCGCCCGCGAAGATCATGGACGGCTGGTCGTCCATCTCCACCAGCAGCGAGTAGTGCCCGGCGGTGTGTCCCGGCGTCTCGAACAGCCAGATCCCGTCGGCGATCTCGATGTCGCCACTGATCCGCTCGTACTTGGTGCCGGGGAAATCGAAGGACAGGTCGGAGTAACCGAGGTGCTCGAACGGCTCGGGGACCTTGGCGTGCCGTAGTTCGGCCGTGTTGACCAGCGTGGTGGCGCCGGTCAGGTACTTGTTGCCGCCCACGTGGTCGAAGTGGAAGTGCGAGTTGACCACGAAGTTCACCTGCTCCGGGTCGAAGCCGCCCGCCTTGAGCTGCGCCGGGATGGTCTGGTCCGGGGTCTGCTCGGGCAGCTCGAACGGCAGCACGCGGTTGACGTGCTCCAGGTCGTAGCCGGTGTCGTACATGAACAGGCCGTCCGGGTGCTCGATCAGCACGCTGTACACCGGGAACCGGACCGGCGTGCCCACGTCGATGTGCCACAGCACCTGGGACCGGTCGATGACCAGCGATCCGCCGTCCAGGATGTAGACCTTCTTCTTGGCGCTCACCGCTACCTCACAATGCCGACAGGGTCTTGCGGACCGCGATCAGGCCCTTGGCGATCTCGGCGCGGCGCTCGGCGACCTGCTCGGCCGTGTACGGGTAGATGCCGCCCAGGGTCTTCATGCCGAGCTGGCCCGCCCCGGCCTTCTCCTTGATCATGTCCGGTACCTCGCCGGACGCGGACAGGTCCGGGTTGAGGTAGGAGGCCACGCTGGAGTAGATGTCCAGGCCGGCCATGTCCAGCAGCCGCATCGGGCCGATCACCGCGAGCTTGTACCCGATCCCCCACTTGACGCAGGTGTCCATGTCCGCCTCGGAGACGATGCCGCGCTCCACCAGGGACAGGCACTCGCGCAGGATGGCGTAGAGGATCCGGTTCTCCACGAAGCCGGGCACCTCCTTCTCGGTGACCGCCTCGTAGCCGAAGGCGCCGATGATGCCGACGATCTTCTCCGTCGTGGCGGCGGCGGTCTGCTCGCCCGGCACCACCTCGATCATCGGGATCAGGTGCGGCGGGTTCGACCAGTGCATGCCGACGAACCGGGCCGGGTGCTTCAGCGCGGTGGCGATCTGCGTGATCGGGATGCCGGAGGTGTTCGACGCGATGATCGCGTCGTCGGCCAGGTGCTCCTCGAGCTGCGCGGTGACCTCGCGCTTGAGGTCCAGCTTCTCCGGGATGGCCTCGAGCACCAGCTCGGCGCCTGCCAGCGCCTGGCCGAGGTCGTTGGAGAACGCGACCGAACCGCCGGGCGCGGACGCGGCCTCCACCCGGTCGAGCGCCCCGGTGGCCATCTGGTAGCCGCCCTTGGCCCGCTCGAGTACCTCGTCGCTGATGTCGTACAGCCGTACCTCCGAACCGGCGCGCGCGAGCACCGCCGCCATGCCCGGGCCCATCGTGCCGGCGCCGATCACCGCCGCCACCTTCGGAACGCTCATCTGCTTACCTCCGGGTTTCAGCTGATCTGTACTTCCTGTATCCGCCGCCACACCCGTTCCGGGGTCAGTGGCAGCGTGGTCATCGGCACGCCGGCGTCGGCCAGCGCGTTCACGATGGCAGCCGGAACCGCCGCGAGCGCGCCCTCCCCGCAGCCCTTGGCGCCGAACGGGCCAGGGCCGTCGCCATTCTCGACGATCGAGCACCGCATGGTGGCTGGAACGTCCGCAAATGCGGGGATTCTGTAGCTGAGCAGGGTGTCGTTCAGCAGCATGCCGTCCGGCGCGAAGTGCATCTCCTCGAACAGGGCGTTGCCGAGGCCCTGCAGCGTGGCGCCCTCGTCCTGGCGGGCGACCAGTTGCGGGTTGATGGCCTTGCCGACGTCGGCGACGGTGGAGGTGCGCAGCACGGTGACGACGCCGGTGTCGAGGTCGACCTCGATCTCGGCCCCGGCCACGCACACCTCCCAGAAGACGGGCCCCTCGGCGTAGGAGCCGCTGCCGCCCTCGGGCTGGACGCGGCCGTGGCCGATGAGCTCGCCGCCGTCGAAGCCGAACCGGGCGCGGACGAGTTCGGCGTGGGTCATCGACCTACCCTCAGGGTCGTGGATGGCTCCGTCGGCCGGGGTGAGCAGCTGCGGCGGCGCCTCCAGCTTGGCCGCGGCCGTCTCGAGCAGCGCGTCGAGCACGTTCTGCGCGGCCCGCTGGACGGCCAGGCCCGCCACCGTGGTGGACCGGCTCGCGCCGGTCGACCGGTCGTACGGGGTGTACCTGGTGTCGGTGCCGCGCACGACGACCTTGCCGACGGGCGCCTGCAGCACGCCGGCCGCGATCTGGGCCATCACGGTGCGGGCCCCCTGGCCGAGTTCGGTGGTGCCGACCAGGACGGTGACCGAGCCGTCCGGTCCCATCCGCACCGTGGCCATCGACACCGGGTGGGCGCCCGCGGCCAGCAGGCCGACCGAGACGCCGCGACCGCGCCGTTTGCCGGGATGGGCCGAACGGGCGGGCGGTTCGCCCCAGCCAACGTTGTTTGCCGCCTTCTCCACGTCGCCGATCAGGTCCGCGTCCAGCGGCTTGCCGCCGGGGCGGACCTCCTCCCCCGGGCGGAGCAGGTTCCGGCGGCGGATCTCCAGCCGGTCCATCGACAGCCGGCGAGCCACCTCGTCCAGCTGCGACTCCCCGATCCACTGCAGGTGGGTGGCGCCGAACGCGCGGTAGGAGCCGGCCGGGCCCGTGTTGGTGTAGACGCAGTTCGCTTCCACCGCCACCGCCTGCCAGCGGTACGGGCCGGGGGCGGCGTCGCCGGCCGTGGCGGTGACCCGGGGCCCGTTGTCCGCGTACGCGCCGGTGTCCAGCCAGGCCCGGCACTCCCGGCCGAGCAGGGTCCCGTCGGCCGCGGCGGCGGTGCGCATCCGGGCGGTCATGTTGTGCCGCCTGGTGGTGATCATCGACTCGTGCACCGCGTTGAGGATCCGCACCGGGCGGCCGGCCTTGCGGGCGATGGCCGCGGTCAGCGGCTCCATCTTGGTGTAGGACTTGCTGCCGAAGCCGCCGCCGAGGAACGGCACGATGATCCGGACCTGGTCGACCGGCAGCCCGAACAGCACGGCGATCTCCTGGCGGACCAGGAACGGGTGCTGGCAGGAGGACCACAGGGTCAGCTCGCCGCCGTGCCAGTGCGCGATCGTGGTGTGCGTCTCCATCGAGTACTGGTAGACGGCCGGGAAGGTGTACTCCCCCTCGATCACCACCGCCGCGCCGGCGAAGGCGCGGTCCACGTCGCCGCGGCGGAACGAGTAGCTGTAGCAGGTGTTGCCGTCGGCGTCGGGGAGGTCGCCAAGCCCGTGCGCGCTGCCCGGCCGGGCTCGCTTCTCGTGGACCAGGGGGGCGTCCTGGGCGAGCGCCGTCTCGAGCGAGGCCGCGATCGGGAGTTCGTCGTATGCCACGTCGATGAGCGCGACGGCGGCGTCGGCCGCGGCCTGGGACTCGGCCGCGATCACGGCGACCGGCTCGCCGAGGAAGCGGACCTTGCCGAGGGCCACCACCGGGCGGTCCCGCAGCGCGTGGCCGTAGTAGGGATCGATATCGGACAGGTCCGCCGCGGTGAGGACGGCCACCACGCCGTCAGCCTTTTCCGCGGCCGCGGTGCCGATCGAGGCGATCCGGGCGTGCGCCACCGGGCTGTGCAGGACCGCGCCAAAGAGCATGCCGGGCACTCGGATATCCCCGGTGAACTCGGCCTGGCCCGCGAGCTTGAGCCGGCCGTCGGCACGTTCGACGCTCTGTCCGATAGCACTGGGCCCTGAAGCACTGGGACCTGAAGCACTGGGACCGACGGCGTTCATCGTGATTCGCCCAGGATCTCGGTCAGCGAGTCCAGGATCGAGACGTAACCCGTGCAGCGGCACAGGTTGCCGCTCATCACCGCGGCGATCTCGTCCCGGTCGCCGCCGACCCCGCGGGCCGCCAGCGCCTTGGCGGTGAGCAGCATGCCGGCCGTGCAGAAGCCGCACTGGACGGCCGCGTGCCGCATGAAGGCGTCGGCCGCGCGCCGGTGGAAGTCCGTGCCCGCCAGGCCCTCGATCGTCTCCACCTGGCGGCCGTCCACGTCGGCCGCCAGGTAGCAGCACGAGCTGACCGGGTCCCCGTCCACCAGCACCGTACACACGCCGCACACCTGGACCTCGCAGGACTGCTTCGCGCCGGTCAGGCCGAGCCGGTCGCGGAGGAAGTCGAGGAGAAGCTCTTCGGCGGGCACGTCGCCGGTGAAGTGCTTGCCGTTGATCGTCGCGGAGATCCGTTCGGTCATGCGGAGTTGTCTAGCATTCGGACCCAGTCCTGCCAGTACTCCTCGGCGAACTCCTCCTGGTACTTGCTGGCCGACAGCTCGCGGGCCACCTCGCGCGGGATCGGCACCGTCTCGCCGAGGGTCCGGGCGATGAACTGGATCCGCGCCGCCCGCTCCAGGGTGAGCGCCGTCAGCACGGCCCAGCTGATGTCCGCCCCGGCCGCCAGGATGCCGTGGTTGCGCAGCAGCACCGCGCGGCTGCCGCCCAGCGCCCGGGCCACCCCCTTGCCGTCCTGCGGCGTGGTCACCAGGCCGGCCGTGCCGTCGAAGACCGGCACCCCGTCCGGGAACAGCAGGCCGTCGTGGGAGAGCAACTCCAGGCCGCCGGCCGTGGCGCCGAGCGCGATCGAGTACATCGGGTGGGTGTGGATCACCGCGCCGACGTCCGGCCGGGCCAGGTAGGTCTCCAGGTGCATGATCGTCTCGAGGTGCGCGCCCGGGGTCAGGTACCCCTCGGGGTCGTCGAGCGGGATGGCGATGACGTCCTCGGCGAGCACGTCGCGCAGCGCCTTGCCCTTGCGCTTGATGTAGATGGTGCGCCCGTCGGGCCCGCGGACGCTGGCGTGGCCCAGGGTGAGGTCCTCCTGGCCGAACCGGGCGATGATCCGGCAGGCCGCCACCACCTGCCGGACGGCCTCCTCCGCCGTGCCCGGCGGGCCCCCCCCGGGATGATTCACCTCGGCTCTCGCCGCTCGGTAGGCGGATAGTCGGGCGAGGGGAACGAGAACACCATCACCAGGTCCTCGGCACCCGGGTTCATTACCGTGTGCCAGATCTTCGCCGGGACGTAGAGCGCCTGGCCCGCGGTCACCGGGACGTCCCCGGTCTCCAGCCGGATCACCCCGCTGCCGCTGACGATGTAGGCGAGCTCCTCGACCGAGTGCGACAGGTCGGCGGTCGACGTACCCGGCTTGAACACCGAGTAGCCGAGGGCCGAGGCGTTCCCGCCGACCGTCTTGTCCGCCACCAGGACCCGGGACCAGCTGCCCCCCGCCAGCTCGACCGGGGGCACGTCGGCCAGGGTGATGACCGATACCTCTGTCAAAGCTGCCACACCCCGTCCTTGACGATGTACTCGCCGGTGTCCAGGATCTGCAGCGACACGTTGTGGCAGACGCCGTCCAGGTGCAGCACGCTTCTGTTCTGGCCGCCGGGATAGCAGTTCTGGTTGTCGCCCAGGGCGAAGTGCACGGTGCCCTTGCGTCCCTTCTCGGACGGGTCGCCCACCGGGGCGAAGTCGCTGGTGCCGAACGCGAACTCGGCCACGGTCTCGGTGCCGGGCACGCCGGTGATCACGTCGAGCAGCCGGCGGGCCTCGGCGCCGCCCTCGATGGCCCGGTACTTGCCGTCCTCCACGTGCCAGGTGATCGGGTTCTCCACGTGCCGGGGGATGCCGATGCCGAGCATGTTGCCGTCGATCACGATGGTGCCGTTGGTCTGGTCCTCGACCGCGGCGTAGGCCACCTCGCCCCAGAGCGGGGCCGGGCCCATCATCGCGCCGGGTTGCTTCACCGGGACCACCTCGAGCGCGGGCCGCCGCTCGATGCTGACCACCACGTCGGTGCCGGCCGGGGAGGTGACCCGGACCCGCTTCTTCCCTTCCAGCCTGGCGATGGCCTTCTTCGCGTTGCCGATGGTCGCCTCGATGTCGGCGACCGAGATCGGCCAGCGGCCGAAGCCTTCCTCGATCGAGCCGATGCGGGCCCGGTTGGCGACCGACTCCTTGACCGCGGGCACGTGCGCGAAGCGGTTCGCCCACTCCAGGTTGGTCATGATGATGATCTGGTCCGAGGTGACCATGGCCTGGTGCAGGTTGCGCGGCGGCACCATGGGGAACAGCGTGTCGGCCAGGGCGCGCCGGATCTGGGCCTCGTTGTTGGCCACGATCGGCAGGCCGCCGCGCTCGGCGACCACGGTCGCCACCATCTCCGCTTCGGGCTTGCGCCGGTCGTCGGTGATGATCGTGACGACGTCGCCCTCCTTCACCTCGAAGCAGGTGTCCACCACGAGTTCGGCCGACTGGCGCATCTGCGCCTCGGGGCGCGGTTCGGAGGTCATGACTGCGAGCCTTTCTCTTCGAGGGCCGGACGAACTTCGGCGGCGAAGCGCTCCACCTGGCCGAACTGGTCAAGGGCGCCGAAGCGGCAGATGAAGTGGTCCACCCCGGCCGCGCTGAACTGCCGGAACCAGTCCGCCACGGCCTCCGGGGTGCCGGTGGGACCCCAGTTGGACAGGTCCACGGACTTGCTCAGCTCGGGGTAGTAGCTGGAGATGTACTCGCCGAAGGCGGTCGTGGCCTGCTCGGCCGAATCGCCGATGTTCATCGTGACCTGGTACGAGACGGTGTACCGGCCGAAGTCCTCGCCGAGGTCGGCGGCCGCCTTGCGCAGCGCGGTGATCTGCTCGGCCACCTCCTCCGGGTGCATGGCCCGGCAGCAGGTCATCCAGCCGTCGCCGTACGTGATCACGCGCGCGCAGGAGTCGCGCATCCGCTTCCTGGCCACTTCGGGCGCCAGGTCGCCGGTCAGCCTGATGTTGGAGACCACCCAGGTCGGCGGCGGCTGCTGGACTGGCATCAGCGGCCCCATCTCGGTGCCGGACCAGAACGAGACGTCGTCGAAATCGTAGTACTCGCCGTGATGGGTCACCTTCCCGGTGGTCCACAGCGACCGGAGCACGGCCAGGCCTTCCTCGAAGACCGCGGCGCGCTTGCCGAACGGCAGGCCGAGCGCCTCGAACTCGCGCCGCACGCCGTGCTCCGGGTTGCCCATGCAGGCGCCGAGCACCGTCCGGCCGCCGCTCATCTGGTCCAGGGTGGCCCACTCCAGGGCCAGGTAGAGCGGGTTCCGCGTCGAGGTGACCAGGCAGGCGGTGCCGAGCCTGGCCCGCGAGGTCCGCTGCGAGATCGCCGACAGCAGGCTGATCGGCTCGTACCGCGGCTTGGAGAACAGGCTGTCGCCCACCCAGACCGACCCGAAGCCCCGCTGTTCGGCTAGTTCGGCCAGGTCGAGCAGGTCGGCCAGGGTGTAGTCGGAGGTGATCAGAGGTTCCCGGTTGTTCAGGTTGACGCCAAATTCAGTCATATATTCCTCACTCGCCTCCGGGCCACTCTGCTTTCCCGCTCGCCTCCGGGCCCCCGCCCACCTCCCCATTCCCCCTTCATGCCGGCTCCTTCCCTCGTCGCTCCTTCGTCGCCCTGGGGTGGGCCCGAGGGAGAAGTACTGGCCCAGTCGCCGGCGCGGCCCTTCGGCTCGCGGGTGGGCTCGCACGCCAGCGGGATCCCGGACAGTCGAGACTAAACTAGCTCGTTAAAATGCTAACTGTCAACAGATGACCAGTTCGTTTCCTCATTAAGCGAGAAGAGTCGTGACCTTGGGTTACTATGGGCACCGATGGACACTCCACGACCTGCTCGGTCCGAAACAGTTGTCTTTTGGCGGTTAGCAGTCAACAAATGGTGCCGGGAGAATGGCTGCACTGGATCAACGAAGAAGGCGCGACGCGAAACCATCACGAGAACTGGGATGCGCCTGACGAATTACTACCCGGTCGGGCGGCGCGGTCATGATGCTGCGTCATTCTTCGCTGGTTTCGTTGTCGCCATAGGGGGCTGGGCCTGGCTGCCGATTGAGGTGAGCTATTGACTACTCTCCGCCCTGAAGGACGGGGATCCCAGCCCGTCACCGGCGGGCTTCCTGTTCCACCGCCGACTGCCCCCGGGAGGTATTGGTGACGCGGGCGTTCGACAACCTGACGCTATCGCAGCGGGTCTATCAGCACCTGCGCGAAGAGATCCTGTCCGACCGGCTTCCCCCGGGCACCGAGCTCTCCGAGGTGGCGATCTCCACGGAGCTCGCGATAAGCCGCGGCCCCATCCGCGAGGCCATGGGCCGACTGGCCGCCGAGGGACTGATCAACATCCGGCCGCGGCGCCGGGCCGAGGTCCGCTCGCTCACCCCGCAGGAACTCATCGACGCCTACGAGGTCCGCGAGGCGCTCGAGGTTCTCGCCGTACGGCTCGCCGTCCCCCGGGTGACAGAGGCCGACCTGACTCGTCTCGACCAGCTCATCGATCAGATGGCCGATCACGCCAAGGCGAACGCCATCGGGGACTTTTTCGCGGCGAACGTCGAATTCCACGAGACGCTCTGCGAGCTGAGCGGGAACAAGAAGCTGCAGGAGGTGCATCACCGGCTGGAAGGCGAGATCGGCAGGTTCCAGGCGCGTACCCTCGCCCTTCGTGGCAGCCTGGACGGGTCAGTGACTGAGCATCGCGCGATTATCGCCGCGATCAGGCTGCGCGACGCGGAGAAGGCGGCTGCGCTGACCGCGGCGCACGTCAGGGTCCCTGCGGAACGACTCCAGGCGCTGCTGTCCGGGGGGGACGACCCCCCCAGACCCCCCCGGAGGGGCATGGCCGGCAGCGCCCACCCGCATTCCACCGAACCTAGGCCTGGCGACGCCCTGCCTGCCGATGCTGGGCCTGCCGATGCCGCGTCCGGCGGCGCCGTGACCGCGGTCGGGGCGGGAAGCCCGGGCTGACCGCAGCGATGCCAGCGGGATGCCCGGTCAGGCCTGCGAGCTGGACAGCATGGCCAGCGCCGCTTCGACGCCCGCCCCGATGCGGACACCGGCGCCGAGATCTGCGAGCGACCGGCCTAGGGCCATCAGCCCCACGACGGGGTTGAGGCCGTCAGCCGTGGGTCCCATGTGCCCGATCCGGACGAGGTTGCCGGCCCCCTGCCCGCTCGATAGCATCACGCCGTAGTGCTCGCGCACATGGTTCCGAAGCGCCTCGTGGTCGAGGCCGTCGGGGACGGTGATGGCCGTGACGCAGGCGGCCGCGATGTCCTCGCTCCTGGGCCACAGCCGAAGCCCCATCTCCCGGACGCCGGCCCGGCAGGCCCTGGCGGCGGCCTCGTGCCGGGCGATCGAGGCCTCCAGTCCCTCCTCCAGCGCTTGATCACAGGCCGCTTCGACCCCGTGGATGTCGCAGACCGACGGCGTGTAAGGGAACTGCCCGCGCCCGTGCCACTGTTCGCGCCAGTCGAGCAGCGAGAGAAACGAGGCGCGGGGCGCCAGGGGATTGGCCTCGATGGCCGCCCACGCCTGCTCGCTGACCGCGACGAGCGACATCCCCGGCGGGCCACCGAGGCATTTCTGCGGGCCCGCCACGCAGACGTCGAGCTGCCAGGCGTCTACGTCCAGCGGCATGCCAGCCAGCGACGAGACGCAGTCCACCAGCGTGAGTACCCCGCGGGATCGCGCCATCGGGCCGATCACGGAGCAGTCGTTGAAGGTTCCCGACGGGGTCTCGGAGTGGACCACGCACAGCAGTTCGGTCTCCGGATGCTCGTCCAGGTAACGCTCGACCGCCCCGGGGTCGACGGCCTGGTCGTACGGCACCTCCAGCTCATGGAGGTCGGCCCCGAAGTTCTTGAGCCAGTAGCCCATGCCCTTGCCGAAGACGCCCGACACCAGGTTGAGCACTGGCATGCCCGGGCGGACCAGCGCGCGCGCCGCCGCCTCGAGGCCGAGAATGGCCTCGCCCTGCATCAGGACGATCTCGTTCCCGGTGCGGAACAACTGGCCGACCTTGGCCTCCGTGCGCCGGAAGGCGTCCAGGAAGACCGGATCGTAGTGATAGGTGATCGGGCTGCCGAGCGCGGCGAGCGTCCGGGCGGTGGCAGCGGTCGGCCCGGCGGCGAGGGTGAAGTCCGGATCGCGCATGGGAACACTCCTTAGAGTTGACGGGCGCCTACTTTCCACCGCGGACGTATGGCAGGCACAGGGCCGGGGGGAGATAGTTTCCCCGGGCGAACAGGACGAGCGCCGCCATGATCGCGATGTACGGCAGCAGGTTGATGACGTCGCTGGAGATGTTGATGCTGGTGAGCTGCAGTGCGGTGCCGATGGACAGGCAGATGCCGAAGACGAAGGAGGAGACACCCACCCATAGCGGCTTGCCCCTGGCCAGCATGGCGATGACGATCGCGATGAACCCCTGGCCCTGCGTCATGAAGGGCGTGAACGTGTTGGCCCCGACGATCGCGAGGTACGCGCCACCGAGCCCGGCCAGCGCGCCGGTGGTGAGCACGGCATAGGTCCGGACCGCCAGGACGCTGACGCCCGCGGCGTCCAGCGCCTCGGGCTTCTCGCCGGCCGCCCGCAGGTTCAGCCCCCAGGACGTGGCCCGGAACACCCACGCCACCAGGGCGAGCAGCCCGATCCCCAGATAGACGAGCAGCGGCTGGTCGAACACGCTGTGCCCGAGCACGGGGATGCGGGAGAGCCCGGGGATCGCCACGGTAGCCGGGTTGCCGAGGCCGGGGAACTTGCCCTTGAACTGGGCCTGCTGGAGCACGCTGGTGATGCCCTCACCGGCCAGCGTGATGGCGATGCCGACCACGATCTGGTCGAGGCCCATGCTGACGCTGAGCACGGCCATGACGATGGCGCCGGCCAGCCCGCCCGCGACGCCGGCCAGGAACCCGAGCCACTCCGAGTGCAGCTCGTAGGCGCCGAGGAATCCCAGGTACGCCCCGAGCAGCATCAGGAAGTCGGTGGGCAGGTTCGCCTGCTGGGCGGCGAGGTCACCGCCGGTCGAGAGCACCGCGTAGAAGGCGACGAACGGGACGACCGCGAGCGGGTTGAGTCGCGCTAGGAAGACGAAGGGGATGACGGTGTCACCGTAACCCGGGTTCCAGTTGGCCCGGACGTAGGCAAACAGGCCGAGGATGTCCACGGCCGCGGCCACGCCGATGAGGAAGCCGCTCCACAGGAAGCTGGAGACGATGACCCGACGCACGTTGATGCCGACGTGGCCGGCGGTACGCGGGTTCGCCCCGAGCACTTGGAGCCGCAGCCCGAACGAGGTCCGGGTCATCAGGTAGTAGACGACGACGACCGCGCCGAGCGCGAGGACGACCCCGACGTGCACCCGGGTGCCGGACAGGTTGGGCAGCAGCTTGCTGAACGGGATCGTCCTGGTCTGCGGGATGTTCACGGCGGGATCCTGGAACGGCCCCTTCACCAGGATGTTCGCGACGCCCACCCCGATGAACGACATCATCAGCGTGGTGATGATCTCGTTGGTCTCGTACCATGCCTTCAGCACGGCGGGAAGCAGGGTCCACAGCGCGCCCGCGGCCCCGGCGATCAGGAACAAGGCGGCATAGGCCAGCGGGGCCGGCCACCTCTGCAGCAGGCTCGGCCCGAAACCGGCCACGAGCGCGGCGCCCATCAGGTACTGGCCGTCGTACCCCAGGTTCCAGATGCCGGCCCGGAAGACGATGATCAGGGCCAGCGCAATCAGGAGCAGGGGCGCCATCAGGACCGCGCTGTTCTGCCAGCCGCCGGATTCAACGCCCCCCTGCCACACGGCGACGTAGAAGCGGAACGGGTTCTGGCCCAGGGCCAGCAGCAGCAGGCCCCCGGCGATCAGGGCCAGGATCACCGGCGACAGGGACCGCACGACCGTGCGCCACCACCTGGCCGACCGCGCGTCCCCCGCCGCGGGCGTGACAGCCTCCAGGCCGGTGCCGGCCATGCGTTCGGTTCCTAGAGTCACGGCCACCACCACCTGGTCCGGAGCCGGAGGGCCGCGCCCATCAGGCCACCCCGATCATCAGCGAGCCGACCTGGTCGACCGCGTGCGGCCCGTTGTCCACGATGCCCGCCAGGCGCCCGCGGGACAGCACCGCGATGCGACCGGACAGCTCGATCAGCTCGTCGAGGTCCGTGGAGATGACGACCACCGCCGCGCCCTTCCCGACCAGGTCGCGGATGACCGCGCGGACATGCTCGGTGGTCTTGAGGTCCAGGCCGTAGGTGGGCTTGTGGAAGACCACGACCTTTGGGTCGAAGGAAAGCTCGCGGGCCAGCAGCAGCTTCTGGACGTTCCCGCCGGACAGGGTCCCGGCCCTGGTGTCCAGCCCGGGGGTGCGGATATCGAACGCCTTGACCAGGCCGCTCGCTTCGGCGTTGATGCGCCGCCGGTCGATCCGGCCCCATCTCCAGAAGGGCGGCTCGCCGATCCGTTTCAGGAACATGTTGAGCGATACCCCGAGGTTCCTGACGATGCCCTCGCCGAGACGGTCGTCGGTCATGTAGCGCAGGCCCAGCCGCTGCCGGGCGGAGACGCTGAGCCGGTTCACCGGGACGCCGAACAGCTCGACCGTCCCGGATGTGACCCGGCGCTGCCCGGCGATGGCCTCCGCCAGCGCCCGCTGGCCGTTGCCGTCCATGCCCGCGACGCCCACGATCTCGCCCTTGCTGACCCGGAGGCTGAACTCCTCGATGCCGGGCTCGGTGCCTTCCCCCCGGGCCGAGACGGACTTGAGCTCCAGGTAGACGTCGACCCCAGGACCCTCCGTGGCCGGGATGCCGTGCTCCTCTTCCACCGCGGTCAGGTCGGTGGTCAGTTCCGCCGCCCCGGCCACCTCGGCCGTTTCCTCCCCGAACATGAGCTTGATGATCGTGGCCCGCAGTTCCTCGGCGGAGGAGGACGCGAGCTGCTCCGATGACAGCGCCCCCGCGAGCCGCCCCCGCCGCAGGATGCTGACGCGGTCCCCGACGGCAAGCGCCTCGTGGAGCTTGTGCGTGATGAACACGACCGCCGTGCCCCGCTCCTTCAGGCGCCGCAGGACCTTCTGGAGTTCCTCCACGCCCTGCGGCGTGAGCATGGAGGTGGGCTCGTCAAGGACCAGCACCCGGGATCCCCGCCAGAGGGCGCTGATGATCTCGACCTGCTGCTGGCGGCCGAGAGCAAGATCGCCCGTCCGCGCCTCCGGGTCCACCTCGATGCCGAGCATCGCCGCCATCTCGGCCAGCCGCTCGCGAGCCCCGACCCGGTCCAGCCGGAACCGGACACCGAGCATGAGGTTCTCCAGCACGGTGAGCCCGGGGATCAGGGTCGAGTGCTGGTAGACCGTCCCGATGCCCAGCCGGAGGGCATCTTTCGGGGAGTGGATGCCGACCTCGGCGCCGTCCATCCTGATGCTCCCCGAGTCGGGGCGCAGCATCCCGGACAAGATGCTGATCAGGGTGGACTTGCCGGCCCCGTTCTCGCCGAGCAGGCAGTGCACCTCGCCGTGCCGCACGGTCAGGCTGACCCGGTCATTCGCCAGGACGCCGGGAAACCGCTTGGTGATATCGGTCAGCTCGATGGCGGGCGGCCGCTCCGGCGACTCCGTCCCGGCCACTGAAGCCTCTTCCCTGCCCGGGCGTCCTAGCCGGCCGATACGAGCGCCTTCACCTTGGGCAGGGTCGTGGTCACGGGCACCGTGAGCTGCCCCGAGATGATCTTCTGCTGGGCGGCCTGGATCTCGCTCCAGACGCCTGCCGGGATGTAGGAGGTCTTGAGCAGCGAGATGCCCCCGTTCGCCAGGTCCAGGTTGTAGCCGTGGCGCCCGTACGTCCCATCCTTGATGTCCTTGACCGCCTGGGTGAAGGCGCCCTGGAAGTTCCAGAGTTCGGAGGAGAGCAGGACGTGCTTCGTGTCGATCGGGCCGATGTCGCCGATGTCGCCGATGTACCAGACCTTGTGGCCGACGTTGGCGTTCGAGATGGCCTGGAGATAGCCGAAGGACGCTTCGTCTCCCATGCCGAAGATCACGTCAGCGCCCGCCGACATCAGGGTCTGGGCGACCCGCTTCCCGCCGGCCGAGTCGTCGTAGGCGGCCGGACCGATCTCGGCGAACCGGATCTTCACCTTCGGGTTGGTGCTGTGCACTCCGGCGGCGAACCCGCCGCTCATCTCGTACCAGTTCGTGTCGCTGGCCGAGATGACGATCCCGACGGTCATTGTCTTCGTCGTCCTGGCCGCGAGGATTCCCGCGAGATAGCCGCCCTGCTGAGCCGAGGTGGTGATGTTCGACACGAGACCGGGGACCAGCTCGGTCGCGATGTCATAGGTCATGATCGGCACGTGGTACTGCATCGCCACCTGCTTGGCGGCGGTGTCGTATCCGCTCGCGTGGGCGATGATGAACTGGGCGTGCTGCCGGGCCAGCTGCCCAAGCTGCGACTGGGTGTTGTCGTAGCCGATGTCGGAGAGGACGGTGAGCTGGGCGCCCGACGAGGTGGCGACTGCCTTGGCCGCGTTGGCGCCCTGCTGGTTCCAGCCGTAGTCGCTGACCTTGGCGGGCAGCGCGATCGCGATCTTGGTGACCTTGGCGCTCGTCCCGGCGGATGACGTCGAGGTCGGGGTGCTCGCCGGCGAACTGGAACCCTGCGAGCTGCAGGCGGTGGCGAGAAGGACCGCAGCGCCCGCGGCGGTAACGGCATAACCCCACTTCCGTGCCCGACGGATCTGTTCGCTCACCGGACGCTCCCTCCTGCTGTTCTCCGACGGAGTTCTGTGCGTGCTCGTTCGTCAGGGCCGGACTCGGAACCGTAGCCCAGCCAGGGAATCGCCCAGCATTTATGGCCTGCTTGTTCAGCAAGCCTTGAGTGTGTTAATTTCAAACTGTAACCTGTCAACTCTTGGCATCATACATAGCACCGTAGGACCGTGGCAATGGATCCGACGCATGGCGATTTTAAGGGGGCCATGTGCCGCCGGCATTCGACAACCTGACGCTATGGCAGCGGGTCTACGACCACCTACGAGACGAGATCATGGGAGACCGGCTCCCTCCGGGCACCGAGCTGTCCGAGGTCGCGCTGTCGAGGGAACTGGCCGTGAGCCGGGGGCCGATCCGAGAGGCTATCGGCCGGCTGGCCGCGGAAGGGCTGGTCACGGTGCGGCCCCGCCGGGGCGCCGAGGTCCGGTCCATCACGCCCGAGGAACTGATCGATTCCTACCAGGTCCGGGAGGCTCTGGAGGTCCTGGCCGTGAGACTCGCGGTGCCAGGGGTCACCGATGCCGAGCTGGCCGATCTCGACGAACTCGTCGACCGCATGTCCGAGCACGCCAAGAACGGTGCCGTCGGCGACTTCTTCATCGCGAACGTGGCGTTTCACGAACTGCTCTGCGAGCTGAGCGGCAATTCCAAGCTCCTGGAGGTATACCGCCGGCTGGCGGGCGAGATCGGCAGATTCCAGGCTCGGACGCTGGCGCTGCGCGGCAGCCTCGACGGGTCGGTGACCGAGCATCGCGCCATCCTGGCGGCGATCAGGCTGCGGGATGCGGACAAGGCTGCCGAGCTCACCTCCGCTCATATCCGGGTTCCAGCGCAACGGCTACGCGAAACCGTCAGTGAGGCCGGCCAGCCTGCAGCGGAGATGGCTCCAGACACGTTCACGGGTACGGCGTAACCGATACTCTCCCCCGGAGCAAAGGACACCTTTAACGATGACGGGCTTCAGGGTCACACGGGCAGGCGCCATCTTGGGGGTGGCCGACTTTGCCGCGTCGCTGCGCTTCTATCGCGATCAGCTAGGACTTGAGGTGCTGGCGCTCTACGACGACCCGCCGTACGCCACGCTCACCGCGGCTGGCGCCCGCATCTCGCTCGCCGAGCAGGGCCATCCGGCACCGGACCGGCCCGGGGTCGTGATGTCCGCGCCCGCGGACCGGTCCAGGGCCAGTGTGGTCCTGGTCCTCGAGGTCGACGACGCGCACGCCGCCCATGCCGAACTCGGCGACAAGGGCGTGCCGTTCCTGGCCGAAATCCACCACCCGCCATGGGGCGGCAGCCGCTTTTTCTGCGTCGATCCGGACGGATACCTAGTCGAGATCGAGGAGCCCGGTTGAGAGCGGTGAGAGTAGGAGAGCCCGGCACGGTCCGGGTGACCGACGTGCCCGAGCCGCGGCTGAAGGATCCGCGAGACGCCGTGGTGAAGGTGACGGCCGCGGCGATCTGCGGGGCAGACCTGTTCCCCATCCACGGCCTGACGCCGGGGTTTGACGATGCGACCGTGCTCGGGCACGAGTTCACCGGCACGGTGGCGGACGTGGGCACATCCGTGGAGAGCCTGCGGGTCGGCCAGCGGGTGGTGTGTTCCAGCACGGTGTCGGACGGA
>WNFW01001301.1_pt1 | contig 16757 bp, 16 predicted proteins | sample 5400131 | NCBI WGS metagenome assembly WNFW01 (sample SAMN13153362, study PRJNA577476) | soil metagenome | isolation source: 20 cm soil or saprolite under grassland replicate 1 | place: USA:California | collected 2016-06-15 | reverse complement strand
AAAAGCAGGTCGAGCTCAGCCGGGTCCGCGTCCGTCAGACCGTTGGTGGATCGCCGCAGTTCCTGCATTGCCTCAGCCATATTGGGGTACCAGTCGCTTGTCTTTGATTCTTACCCGCATTCGCGCCGGGACCTTTAAGGGGAGTTCCCGCACCATCAGCGTTTGGGAGGCGATCACCTCGAACCCCTCACCGCGGAGCAGCCGGATGCCCGCCTCGTCATAATGCCGCAGGCTGCACCAGACCGGTCCCGGATGATGCTGGGCCACGTAGGCAAGCGAGCGCTGCAGCAGCGCCGCCCATAAGTCCGGCGGTTGTCCGGCCGCCATCACGCCCAGCGTGTGCGGACGGCCGCCGCCGCCGGGTACGAGGCTCATCCAGCCCACCACCTGGACGCGCTCGACAACGAAGCGTGGCTGGCCGGCGCGCCGCGGCATTCGCGCGCCCCGCAGCCCGATGGCGAAGCTGCGGCGCCACTCGGCGAAGTTTGCGGCCTCGACCGCCGCGACGGACTTCGGTGTCGTCGCGCAATAAAGAAGGTAGAGGCCGAGCTCATCGTCGCGACGCATCGGGCGCCAGCCGGACAGGGCGGGCGTCGGCCGCGGCGCGACCGTCTCACTCAGCAGGGCGTGCTCGGTGGCATAAGCGGTGAAGCCGCGGGCCCGGAAGAGATCCGCGACCGGGTCATCGACGGGCACCCGGACCACGAATTTCGTCACGCCGCGATTCAGGCCTTCATTGAAAAGATGATCGAGCAGTGCCGTCCCGTCGTTGAAGCGGTCGAGGTCGGGGCTCAGGCACAGATTGAGGATCTGCCAGGCATTCGGCCCCAGCGCGGCGGTCTCGGCCTGGACGAATCCCTGGATAGAGTGCCGGCGCGCGTCTTCCATCACGTAGACGTAGTCTGCGGTGGACGTAATGGGCAGGATGGAGGCGAAGGTGCTGTTCAAGAGGAACCAGAGACGGGTGGACGCGAACTGGCGCTTGAGCGGGGTGCGTTCCGCCTCGCGCACCTGCTGGCGGTAGAGTGCCTCGATGGCCGCCAGGTCCTTCAGCTGGGCCGGACGGACCTTGAGCGTCATCGCCTCTCGCCGTTCAGCGACAGAAAGTATTGATGCCAGCGGCGGTCGGGCGTCAGCTCCGGGTGGAAGGCGAGCGCCAGCCGATTTCCCTGCTTGACGGCGACCGACTGATCGGCGTGGCGGGCGAGTTCCTCGACGTCCGCCGCGCGATCGGTGAGCTGCGGGGCGCGGATGAAGACCGCCGGGGCGGAACCGCCAATCGCCCGGGCCGTGACATCGGCTTCGAAGCTGTCGATCTGCCGGCCGTAGGCGTTGCGCCGGACGCCGATGTCCATCAGCTTCAGTGGCTCCTGGTCGGACCGCCCGCCCTGGATCTCGCGGGCCATCAGGATCATGCCGGCGCACGTCCCCAGCACCGGCATCCCCGCCGCGGCGCGCTGCTGAATCGATTGCTTCAGCGCGGGCTCCATCAGGTGCGCCATCGTGGTGCTTTCACCCCCCGGTAGGATCAGGGCGTCGACCGCCTCCAGGTCAGTCGCGAGACGGATCGGCATCCCCTCCACTTCGCAGGCGCGTAGGGCCGCCAGATGCTCGCGAAAATCGCCCTGCAGTGCGAGGACGCCGACGCGGCGAGGACGTCTCAATCGCTCGTTTGGCACTAAAGCGCCACTCGCGAGGGGCGACGCCCCGCTGCGCTCACCAGCCTCTACCGGCGAGCAGCTCCTCCTGGGGGATCGCCCCAATCTCCAACCCCCGCATGGCTTTGCCGAGGCTCTTGGAAGCATCCGCCAGGATGTCCGGCCGGTCGAAATACGTGGTCGCCGCCACGATGGCTTTGGCACGAGCAGAAGGATTTTCCGCCTTGAAGATGCCCGAGCCGACGAAGATCCCATCACAACCCAGTTGCATCATGAGAGCCGCATCGGCCGGCGTGGCAATCCCACCCGCAGCAAAGTTGACCACCGGCAGGCGGCCGAGGCGAGCCGTTACTTCCAGAAGGTCCCCCGGTGCACCGATCCGCTTGGCTTCCATCACCAATTCCTCGGGTCCGGCGCCCTGCAGCTTCCGGATCGCGCTCGTCACGGCACGCATGTGCCTGACGGCCTCGACGACATTGCCGGTGCCGGCCTCGCCCTTGGTGCGGATCATCGCGGCGCCTTCGGCAATGCGGCGCAAGGCCTCACCGAGATCGCGGCAGCCGCAGACAAACGGAATTTTGAAGGCATGCTTGTTGATGTGGTGCTCCTCGTCGGCCGGGGTTAGGACCTCGCTCTCATCGATGTAATCGACCCCGAGCGACTCAAGGATCTGGGCTTCGACGAAATGCCCGATGCGGCACTTCGCCATCACCGGGATGGTGACGGCCTCGATGATGGCGCTGATCAGGCCGGGATCGCTCATCCGGGCCACGCCGCCCTCACGGCGAATGTCCGCGGGCACCCGCTCCAGGGCCATCACCGCAACGGCCCCGGCGTCCTCGGCGATCTTGGCCTGCTCGGCGGTAACGACGTCCATGATGACGCCACCCTTGAGCATCTCGGCCAGCCCCGCCTTGACCTTCCAGGTCCCCTTCCGATCGTTCAGCTTGTCGGATCCCTCGGCCACATCATTATTTTACCGCTGCCCGCTGGCAATTCAGGCCCAACCCGTGGACGCCGCGTCACGAACAGGTCGCGGCGATCCGGGCGCGACACTAGAATCGTCCGGCAATGCGGCGGCCACGAGGGATGCGACGGCAGCGGGTGGTTGCCGTGATCGTGGCCCTCGCCCTGGGGTTGCCGGCAATGTTCGGGATCGCCACCGGTATCGGGCTCCTGGTCACCCCCTCGGTCGACGACATGCCCAAACGCGTCGATGCGCTCCTCAAGCAGCACGGGGGAGCGCGCGTTCACCTCAACGACATTCCAGATCAACTGAGTGAGGCGCTGATTGCGATCGAGGACGAGCGCTTTTATCAGCACAGCGGCATCGACACCCAGGGTCTGATCCGCGCCGTCCTGACGGATCTCTACCGGCATCGGGCTCTGGAGGGCGGTAGCACGCTCAGCCAGCAACTGATGAAAGTCGTCTACATGAACAATGACGACGACGGCTGGCGCAAGCCGGAGAACCTCCTGCTCGCCTTGAAGCTCGAGGCCCGCTTCGACAAGCACACGATCCTGGAGAACTACTTCAACGCCGTCTACTACGGGCACGGCGCCTACGGGATCGGCATGGCTTCCGAGATCTATTTCCACCGCCGCCCGGCCCAGCTGGACCTGGCGCAGGCTTCGATGCTGGCCGGTCTCCCCCAGTCACCCTCCTACTACGACCTGTACCGCAATCCATGCTCCGCCCGAGCTCGACAGTTCAACGTTCTGGCCCAAATGGCGCACGATGGCTATATCAGCCAGAAGGCCGCCGCCGACGCCTATGCCGAGCCCATCGGCTTTCCCTGCAAATAGCCATGGCGCTGGACCTCGTCCTGCTCGGACCGCCCGGCTCGGGCAAGGGCACCCAGGCAGCCAGGCTGACGGAGAAGTACCGGATTCCGGCAATCGCCACGGGCGACATCCTGCGAGCGCAGGTCGAGGCCGGGACGCCGCTCGGACAGCGCGTCCGCTCCTACCTCGATCGCGGCGAGCTGGTCCCGGACCAACTGGTCGTCGACATCATCCGGCACCGTCTCTCCCAGCCTGACACCGAAGCCGGCTTCATCCTTGACGGGTTCCCCCGCACCCTGCCACAGGCGCAGGCCCTGGACGCGATGCTCGCCGAACTGCAGCGCCCGCTGGATGCCGTGCTCTATCTGGAGACCGACCGGCAGTCGCTGGTGGACCGGCTGGGCCAGCGACATCGCCAGGACGACCGTGCCGACATCGCCGACCACCGGATCGACGTCTTCCTCGAACAGACGGCGCCGCTGATCGGCTACTACCGCGACGAGGGCAAGCTCAGGCTCATCGATGGTGCCCAGCCGCCGGAGGCGGTCGCGGCCGCCATCGACGACACCATCCGTCCCCTCGTCTCCGCCGTTTGACCGGCACCAATTTGGGCATAAACCTAAGGTCTCGACCGGTTGTTCCTGGCGAGAACACGAAGGAGAAGTTACCAATGGCTGAAGTAAAAACCGATTTCATTCCGCTGCTCCCCCTCAACAACGGGGTAGTCCTGCCGAACATGGTGGTCACGATCCCACTGGAGCGTGAGGAGGCGCAGGCTGCCGTCGCCGCTGCTCGGCAAGGCGATGGTCTCGTACTGCTCGTGCCCCGCGTCGAAGGGCGCTTTGCCAATTTCGGCACGGTCGCCAAGCTCGAGGATTCCCGAAAGCTGCCCAACGGCATCGAGGTCGCGATCCTGCAGGGCCTCTATCGGGCCTCGGTGGGGAGCGCCGCCGCGGGGACGGGAACCGCGTTGCGCGTGCTGGCCCAGCCAGCGCCAGACGTCAACCCGCTGACCGAGACGTCGCACGTCCTGGCGCGCGAGTACAAGGCCCTGATCGAGAACCTGCTGGAGCTGCGTGGCGCCGGCGAAGTCATTCAGATGGTGCGCGGCATCGACAAGCCCAGCCAGCTCGCCGACCTGTCCGGGTATTCCCCGGATCTCTCGCTCGAGCGCAAGGTCGAGATCCTGGACACGCTCGACGTCGAGCAACGTCTCCAGAAGCTGATCGGCTGGACCCGCGAGATCCTCGCCGACGCCTCCCTCAAGGACAAGATCCGCAACGAGGTGCAGGAGGGCATGGAGAAGCGGCAGCGCGAGTTCCTCCTCCGCCAGCAAATGGAAGCCATCAAGAAAGAGCTTGGCGAGTCCGACGGCGACGTCGCCGCCGAGTATCGCAAGAAGGTCGAGGACGCCGGGATGCCGGAGGCCGTCCGCAAGGAAGTCGAGCGTGAGCTCGACCGCTTCGAGCGAACCAGCGAGCAGAACCCCGAGGCCGGGTGGATCCGAAATTACCTGGACTGGATGCTCGACATCCCCTGGAACAAGCGCACGGTCGACCAGTTCGACGTGGTGGAAGCCCGGCGGGTCCTGGATGAGGACCACACGGGCCTGGAGGACGTCAAGGATCGCATCATCGAGTTCCTCGCGGTCCGCAAGCGGCGGGATTCGCGCGGCCTGCAGGTGATCGGTGGCCGGGGATCCGGCGCGATCATCACCCTGGTCGGCCCTCCTGGCGTGGGCAAGACCTCGCTGGGTGAGTCGGTGGCACGAGCGCTCGGCCGCAAGTTCACCAGAATTTCACTCGGCGGCATTCACGACGAGGCGGAGATCCGCGGACACCGCCGGACATACGTTGGCGCTCTGCCGGGTCGGATCGCCCGCGCCCTGAAAGAGGCGGGCACGCGTAATCCCGTGATCATGCTCGACGAGATCGACAAGGTCGGCAACGACTGGCGCGGTGACCCATCGTCGGCACTGCTGGAAGTGCTCGACCCGGCACAGAACCATTCGTTCCGCGACCACTATCTCGAGGTCGACCTCGATTTGTCAGAAGTCCTGTTTATCCCAACGGCGAATGTGGCGGACACGATCCCCGGGCCGTTGCTGGACCGGATGGAAATCATCCGGCTCGACGGCTACACGGAAGAGGAGAAGCTGGCCATCGCGCGCGATCATCTCTTGAAGCGCCAGCTCGACCGCAACGGCCTCGGCGCCGATGAAGTCACGGTCGACGAGGAGGCGCTGCGGCGCATCATCGCGGACCACACCCGGGAAGCCGGCGTGCGCAACCTCGAGCGAGAGCTCGGGCGCTTGCTGCGCAAGGTCGCGACCCAGATCGAAGCTGGCAAGGTCAGCGCGCCGGTGAAGGTCGGCGGCGATGACGTCAAGGCCTACCTCGGTCGCGCGAAGTTCCATGCTGAAGTCGCCGAGCGGACATCAGTTCCCGGCGTGGCGACCGGACTGGCCGTGACCGGTATCGGCGGTGAGGTCCTGTTCGTCGAGGCGGCAGCCATGGACGGACAGAAAGGGCTGACCCTGACCGGGCAGCTCGGCGATGTCATGAAGGAGTCGGCGCAGATCGGCCTCTCGTACGTCCGGTCTCACGGAGCAGCGCTGGGCATCACACCCGGGTTCGAAGAGAAGGCGATCCACGTCCACGTGCCGGCGGGTGCCATCCCCAAGGACGGGCCCTCAGCGGGCGTCACCATGGTGACGGCGCTGGTGAGCCTGTTCAGCGGACGACCGGTCAAGAGCACCGTGGGCATGACTGGTGAGGTCACGTTGCAGGGCAAGGTGCTTCCCATCGGCGGCGTCAAGCAGAAACTGCTGGCCGCACACCGCGCGGGCCTGACCGAGGTCATCCTGCCGTTCCGCAACGAGGCGGATCTGGACGACCTGCCGCAGAGCGTGCGCGACGCGATGACGATCCACCTGGCCAGCGACGTCCGACAGGTGCTGGACTGGGCCCTCGAACCGAAGAGCCCAGTGCTGACCAAGGTCGCCTAAGTCATGAGCCGGGCCTTCGTCAAGGAAGGCGACTCGGCCGCGAGCGGATCCCTGGTAGATCGCTTCTACCAGGGATTGCTCGGGCTCAGCGATCCGGCGAAGACACTGATCGGCAAGCGCCAGCAGCAGGCGTGGCTCACGTCGCAGGCCAGTATCGAAGCTGCCCGGCGTGATGCCCAGGAAGCGCTCGGAGCCGATGCTTACCGGGAGCTGTTCGGCGCCGCTGCCGAGCGCGCCGGCGATCCGCAAGCCCCCACGTGGTGGGCCGCCGGTGACGCCGCGACCGCCATCGCCGCGCGGCGCCGGCTGACCTCGGAGGAGTTCCTGCTTCTCGTCGCGCCTCTCGCCGTGGCGCTGCCCTGGCTGAAGGACGCCGCGAGCCAGGCCTGATTAGCTCGCCAGGGCCATCGGGGCCCCGCCCGTCCGTTACGCGGCGTTGTTACTCGAAGCCGCGCGGGCGAATCCGGCGAACAGTCGCTGAACCCAGGGCACTGTATCGATCTCTTCCGGGTGCCACTGCACCGCGATCAGAAAGCGCCGACCATCCGACTCGAGCGATTCGATGACGCCCTCGTCGGATTTTCCCGTTACACGCAGCTGCGGCGCGACCGTCTTCACGGCCTGGTGATGCAGGCTGTTGACCTGGATATCTGTCTCGTCGATCAGCTGCGCCAGACGGGAATCCGGATCGAGGCGAACGCGATGGATGAATGCCGTGCGCGCCCGGCCGTCGACGTCCGAATGTTCGACCTCCGTCACGCCCTGGTGTCGAAGGTCCTGCCACAGACTGCCGCCCAGCGCCACGTTCAGGACCTGCTGGCCGCGACAGATGCCGAGCGTCGGCAGGTCATCGGCGAACGCCCAGCGTGCCAGTGTCAGCTCGGTCCGGTCACGCGGAGCCTCGACGACGTTCAGGTCGCCGATCGGCTCTTCGCCATACTCCTGCGGCGCGATGTCCGCGCCGCCGGGAAAGACGATCCCGTCGAGACGCTCGTAGATCGCGCGCAGCCGCTCGTCGTCATCCAGCAGCGGGATCAAGACCGGCGCGCAGCCTGCCGCGGTAAGCGCGCGGACGTAACTCTGGTTGATCCCGAAACGGGGCGGCTTGGGCCCCGGCGGGATCGCCAGCGTCGGCAGGCCAATAAGAGGCGGCCGGCTCAACTGGTGAAGTCGAACGCCTTCAGGCGCACCGCGGGCACGCGCGACGCGCCCAGGTACTCGCTGACTTGCAATTTAGTCGATGCCGTCAGCGCCAGTGTCCCGTTGAGCGCCTCCAGAATGCTTTGCGTAAAGCGCAAGTCTTTGACCGGCCGGGTGATCCTCCCGTTCTCGATCAGGAAGGTTCCCTCCCGCGTCATGCCGGTGATGATCGACGCCTTGGGATGCACGACGCGGACGTACCAAAAGCGCGTGACCCAGATGCCTCGCTTGATGTCGCGTACGAGGTCAGCTTTGGCTGCCGATCCCGGCTTCATAAAGAGATTCACCGCAAATGGTCCTTCAGTATTTGGCGCCGGCAGGCCGTGACCGGTCGATTGGCGACCGGCCCGCGTTGCCGTCTGCATGTCGTAGACCAGGCCGCTGGCAACGCCGTCGGTGATCAGGTCGACGCGCTGCTTGGGAACCCCCTCGAAGTCGAATGACGATGGGATGCCCGTGCGGTCCAGGCCATCGTCCCAGATGCTGACTTGATCGCCAGTAATTTTTTCACCGAGACGCATGAAGCTGCGTTCTTCCTGGACGGCGAGCGCGCCGAAGCCCATGAAGCTCATGAACTCGAGCATCTCGGCGACGGCATACTCTTCGAGCACGACTTCGTAAACGCCTGGCTCGACGGGCTGCGCATTCTGATTGCGCTGCGCCTTGTCGATGACCTCCTCGGCCAGCTGGTCTTTATCGAGCTCGCGGACGTCGATCGCGCCGCGGTCTGCGTAGCCAGATCCGGCATCGCCCATCACCACGGAGTTGACGGTCGCCTGCGTGGAGCGCTGGTGGTGGTAGACGCCCAGCGAATTGGCGATCGCAAATTGCCCGGCGCTGGTGCTAAACGCGCCAAAGGCCTTGAGCCCGACGCGACCGGCTTTCGCGCAGACGGTCTCGACGAAGTCGGCGCGTTCCTCGGGGGTTGCGGCGGCCGTCGCATCGGACCACGCCTCGACAGGCTTGGCCCTCGCCGGGTCCGGCATGGGAACGACTTCGCTGCGCGGCTGGAGATCGGCGATGGCGACGGCGCGTTTGAGGACGTCGGCCGCCGCTGTTTCGTTGAGCTGATTGATCGACGCCACGCCGGTCTTGCCGTCCTTGACGACGCGTACTCGGACACTGACGTTGCGCTCGGCGACGTTCTGGTGGATGCCATTGTTCGCGAAGCGCGTCAGCGCGCTGTCCCACTCGGTCACCATCACTTCCGTCTGCTGCGCGGGTGAGCGCTCCAGCAGGCCGCGTGTAAACGTCTTCAACTCGGCTTCTTCACTGAGCCGCACGACTTCCATGCTCTTCATTTCAGGATCCCGACCTTGACGTGCTGGAAGCGGGCCGGCGCCGCACCATGGGCCACGTGGGCAACCTGGGGCGGCTGGCCCTTGCCACAGTTGGCGAGCCCCCATACGCGCCATTCCGGGCGCCCGGCGACCGCGTCACAGGAATTCCAGAACTCGGGTGTGATCCCCGCGTAGGTCGCGTTTTTCAGCATGCGGCCGCGCTTGCCATCGATAATCTCGAAGGCCAACTGCGTCCCGAACTGGAAGTTAAGCCGCTTGTCGTCGATGCTCCAACTCCGATTGGTCTCCATGTACACGCCATCTTTCGTCTCGGCGATCATCTGTTCCAGCGACGAGTCGCCCGGCTCGAGGTTGACGTTCGTCATGCGGATCAGGGGGATCCGATTCCAGCCGTCGGCGCGCATCGTGCCGTTGCTCTGCTGCCCCAGCACGCTGGCCGTCTCCCTGGACGTGAGATAGCCGACGAAGAGGCCGTTTTTGATCAGGAAGGTCCGTTGCGCGGGAATCCCCTCGTCGTCCCACCCGAAGGTCCCAAGGCCCGTCGGTGTCAGCGCGTCGGCCGTGATCGTGACCTTGGGCGAGCCGTACTGTAGATGATTGAGTTTTTCGGGCGTCATGAAGCTCGTCCCTGCGTAGGCGGCTTCCATGCCGAAGACCCGGTCGAGCTCGGTCGGATGGCCACACGACTCGTGGATCTGAAGCGCCGTCTGGCTGGCATCGAGGATCAAGGTCTTGACACCGCTGGGACATTGAGGCGCGGTCAACAGCGCGACCGACTCTTCGGCGATCCGTCCACCGTGCCGGTCCAGCTCGAGCGCCGTGATGTACTCGTAGCCACTCGACCCCTGGTGCCGGCCAAATGAATTTGGATATGACCGGTTCTGGACCTCGTCCGGCGACGTGGCCGTCGCCTCGATCCCCGCGCCGCTCTCGAATAGTTCTTGCTCGATGAACGCTCCTTCGGTCGAGGCGAAGAGTTTCGCCTGACGGATGAATTCCATCGAGCCCTCCCGAATCGTGACGCCTTTGACAGCGCCCATGGCCGCGTCGGCCCGCAAGAGCAGATCGACTTTCTCAGTGAGCGGCACAGCGAATGGATCGCGCTCGATCGGCGTTCGGTAGTGACCGCGAGAGGTAACGGGCGGCCCCAAATCGACCGGTGCCGACCGGACGCGGGCACTGGCGCGCGCGATCCGGATGGCGCGGTCCACCACTTGCTCGACTTCGGCCTTGTCGAGCCGGGCGCTGCCGGCGAATCCCCAGGCACCGTCGACGATCACCCGGACCCCGAAGCCCTCGCTGGCGTCATCGGAGACCGCAGCGAGCTGGCCGTTCTTGACAATGATGTCCTGCGTGACGTGTTCGTCGAGGCGGACGTCTGCGTAGCTTGCCCCCTTGACCTGCGCCGCGTTGAGGGCGGCTTCCGCTAGATCTTTCATGCCAAGAGAGTACCTGCTAACTAGCTATTGATTGATAAACCAATCGGCGCTCTGGTTCATCCACCAGAATTCGTTGCCCTTGTACCCCGCGACCTTCTTGTTGTAAGCCTCGACATCGACCGCCTGGTAGAGCGGGATTTCGGGCACCAGGTCGGCCAGCCGGTGCTGCGCGACGATGTACTTGTCCTTGCGATCGGCGAGCTTCACCGAGAGCCGTGCCTGGTCAAGCGCCTGATCGAGCATGGGATCGCTGGTAAACGTGGTGTTCTGCCCAACACAGCCGTTCGCGTCGGTCGGGATCTGGGAGCTGTGGTAGGCGGTGTACGCCAGCGAATCGGGCTCTGCCGGGTAGCTGTAGTTGCTCGTGTACATGGCGAGATCGAAGTTGTGCGAGTAGATCACCCCACCGCTGGTGCAGGAGCCGAACATCCGCGTGGCTGGCACATTGGCGAATGGCTTGATCACCTGGATACCGATGGCGGCGAGGTCGGCGGCGATTTGGACCTCCTGCTGTTCACGCAAGGGCAGCGTAGTGGTAATCAGGTGGAGCTGGACACAACGCCCCTGCGGGTCGGTGCGGAAGCTTTTGCACGGCCCTGAATCCTGAAGTTTGTAGCCGGCGTCGTTGAGCTGCTTGTTGGCAGCCGTCTGGTCAAACTGGGTGTGCCGGGCATTCGGATCGAGGCACCAGGCTCCCGTCTGAATGCACATCCAGGCATCCGGAGGCACACCAGTGCGGCCCAGTAACAACGTATCCACGAGCTTCTGGCGGTCGATCGCCATCAGGATCGCTTTTCGAAGCGTCACGTCCTTGAGGAAGGTGTTGTGCAGGTTGATGTCGAGGTGCTCGGTGGCGCTGTCCAGGATCGTGACCGTGGTCACATCGCTGAGACGTGATAGCGGCGGCAGAAGCGACGGCCGCAGGTCCAGCGCCATGTCGACGGTGTTGGTACGCAGCTCGTTGAGCTCGGTGTTCGCGTCCGGGTCGAACTTCACTCGAATCTCGTTGAGGTATGGGCGATTGCCGCCCCCCCACCAGTGAGGATTCCTGACCAGCGTGAGATGGTCGCCGGTCACCCATTCCTTGAACATGAAGGGCCCGGTGCCGACCATGATCTTATCGAGTGTGTCCGAGCCACTGTATCCGCCCGTAATGTTCACCGTGACTTTGTCGCTCGTCAGGTTGCCGGTCTTAGCCCAGACCTGCTGCAGCAGGTGGTCCGGCAAGACGCCGTAAGGACCCGTTCCCAGCGTGAGGTAAGCGGCGTACACGGTATGGAAATGAACGACGGCTGTGTAGTCGTCAGGCGTATCGACGCTCTCGACCTGATCCCAGCCGACGACGGAAATTACGGGCGTCGGATTATTGTTGCGGTACTTCAAGAACCAAAAGTCGAAGGTCGACTTGACGTCCCGCGAGGTGAAGGCGACGCCGTCATGCCACTTGACGCCATGTCGAAGCTTCCAGGTCACGTCCATCTTGTCGGCCGTGACCTTGACGTCACCGTTTTCCAAGGTGGGGACCTCGGTGGCGAGCTCGGGCGCCCAGTAGTCGGACAGCCTTGGATTGGCGGGGACGTCCTGATTCGCCTTGACCGTGAGCAAGCCTTCCATCGCCGGGTTGACGTACGCGCACGCGTGTGGCGCGGCCGCCGTGATGTTGCAGCTGAGCAGGCTGTCCTGCTCCTGCCAGGACGCGACCGTCAGCCGCCCTCCGAGCTTGTATGTTGTCCCGTTGTTCCCACCGGTCGGCGAGCATGCAGCCAGCAGCACCGTGCCGATGCCCGCCACGGCGAGCAGCCGCATCGAGTGGGGGCTGGCTCCTCTCATGCGACCTCCTTCCGAAAGTTCACCTGCGGATCAGAGGCAGGCGCTGGCCCGACCCGCCAGCGCAGATAATGCGCAGCATTCTACGGGCGGTCAGCCGAAAGGGTCAAAGAAACGTCGCCTTTTCCAATCTTGTCTAACACGGCCGCTTCAGTCCACCCACCAGTCCGCCGCGTTCCACAAGGTGGTGTCCGGCGCGGCGTTGGGCGCGAGGTTGTGCAGATGCGGGCTGGCCATTACGACGAGGACGCGTTCGAAGAGGGGTAGCTCGAAGCCAAGCCGAGCATAGGCGCGCTCGAACGCGGCGTACGATCGCGCCCGCTCGATGGTGTCGAGCGAGGTCCGCCCCTTGTCGAGATTACGATCGAGATCGGGGCTGCTGAAGCGACCGAAGTTCGAGCCCTGCCCCTGGTTCTTGTCCGTGGGAATTTCCGAAGAGTGCTCGAGTGGGTACACCCCGTCGGGATCGGGACCGATGCTCCAGGTCCACAATCCGGCTTCGAACTGACCCCGTTCGAGCAGGCCACCCTCCGCGTAGCCGGAGAAGAGTTCGCTGGGGTGCGCCTCGCTCGCGGTCACCTCGGCGCCGAGCTTTCGCCATTCTGCGATCAGCTCATCCCGCAGAGCACTCCGCACCGGGCTGCCCAGCGCGGTCACCAAATGAAAACTCAATCGATGGCCATTCTTGCTGCGAATCCCGTCTGATCCCGCAATCCAACCGTCGCTGTTCAGCAGTCTGGTGGCGGCGGCCACGTCGTACGTCAGCGAGACATCCGGGTCGTGGAAGGCGGCTAGCGCGCTGGGGATCGGGGATTCCGCGAGCCGGGCTCGGTCGGCATAAAACTTTTTGACGATGCCGGGACGGTCGATCGCCGCGCGTAGCGCCTGGAGGAGCGCGGGATCATTCTTCCAGGGCGGTGCCTGGCCGGTCAGCGGGTTCGGGTCCGCCTGATTGAACGTCACCTGCTCGTAGGCCAGTTGGGAACGTCGCTGCACGGTCACGGCGCTCGTATTCGCCAGTGTGGCGAGCTGGTCGTCCGGCAGCTCGAGTGCCAGTGAGACCTGGCCGGCCCGAGCCGCATCCATTAGCTGTCCCGCTTCCGGATAGATCTTGTACAGAATGCCGTCCAGGTGCACCCGGCGCCCCGCGCGCCCTTGCGACCAGGCCTCGTTGCGCACCATCGTGATGTGATCGTCCGGGACGAGTTCCGAGAGCTTGAACGGACCGCTGACGACGTCGGGCCGCCCCCAGAACGCGTTGGTGGCCAGCTGCTCGGGGGCGATGCCGGCCAGGCGATGCTGCGGCAGCACCGCCGGAAACAGGTTCAGAAACTTGGGGTAGACACGATCGAAATGGAGCGTGAAGCGCTGCTGGTCGCGGACGTCGATGCGCGAGATCGCCCGGTAGCCGTCGGGCGATAGGATCCCCTGCACCTTGGGATTGACGATCACCCCCCAGGTAAAGGCGACATCGTAGGCCGTCAGCGGCTCGCCATCCGACCAGCGCAATCCGGAGCGGAGCCGGTAGCTCACGTCCACCGTGCCGGCGGAACGATTCCACTTGACGTCGCCGTTTTCGAGCGTTGGCACGCGTTCCACCAGGTCGGGTACCGGTTGCAGGTTGGGATCCAACCGCACCAGCCCGCTGAAGAGCAGGCTGTCCAGCTGCGCTGCCGGGACTTCTTCGTTGAAGAGGGGCGAAAAATTGGTCGGGCTCTCCCAATCGCCCACCACCAACGTGCCGCCCTGGTGGCGCGCGGGCTCCGCCTGATACTGCGACGCCGACGGGCTGGCGCTGCCCAGCGAGATCCCGTGCACCGATGGCAGGGAACTACAGCCGCCCACAAGAGGCAGCACGGCCAGGGCTACCAGGGCGGCCCTACGCGGCCCCCCATGTGAAAAGGGCCGGGTGTTAGATGTTATCGAGGATCTTGCGGCGCTTTCGCTGGAATTCGCTCTCGGTGATGGCTCCGCGCTTGCGGAGCTTGTCCAGCTGACCCATGTCGGAGATCAGGTCCACGAGAGGCGACGAAAGCCGCTTGTTCAGATGCAGGTCTTCCTCACCGTCGAACTCGGGCGGCCGGGTATCCCAAGACTTCAGATAAAAAAGTGCCTTGAGCGCCGTGTAGGGGATCCCGAGGGTCTCGATACGGTCTTTCTCGACGGACATCAGCCGCATCGTGACGCCATAGGTGGCGTGCACGAGATCGCCGTCGAGGTAGCCCTTGAGGACCTCGCCGTCCTGGAAACGGATCGCCACTTTCGTCTCGGCACGCGCCAGCTCGTCCGCGGTGGGCGCTGCGCTTCCGAGGGCGATGCGCTTGATCGAGGGCAACGGGATAAGGGCGCGCTCGTTATTGCTGGCCTGGTCGAGCATCTCCAGCTCGAGATTGGGCTGGTCCAGGCTGATGCTGCCGACCCGGCCCTCCATAATCTCGTCGTCAAGAAATCGGATGGTGACGGTGGTGGCTTTCCTGGCCCCCGGACTGCCCATTTTTGGCCCTCGTGATGTGGACGTCAGCGGCATTATAACGAGCCGATTGCGGAACTCCTGCGAAAAGGTCGCGGCCGTGTGACAAAGTTGGAAATTGCGTCAGAGAGCCGTGCAGCGAGCGCAAGAACGGGTGCTATGATTCGCCCCGCGACTCGGCGGGTGGACTTCTCGTCGATACGGATTTTGCCGAGTCCAGGCGGTACAGAGGGTAGTGACACGAGTTGCCAAGGGACCCTCGGACCTCGATCTTATTCGCGATTATCTCGGCGGCGACGTCGCCGCCTTCGACACTCTCTTCAAGCGCTACCACAAGGCCATTTATGGCCTGACTTTCAGGCTCCTGCGCGACCGGCAGCTCGCCGAGGACCTCACCCAGGAGACCTTCTTCCAGATTCTGCGGACGATCCACCGGATCAACGACAGCTTCAATTTCTCGGCGTGGATCCACCGGATCGCGACCAACCTCTGCTACGACGAGCTCCGGCGACGCAAGAAGTTCCCCGAGGCGCAGGAGATCGATGACGAGGAAAACGAGGACTCCGTGCTGCAGGTGCCGGATGGCGACGCGCGCAAGAGTCCCGAAGTTGCCCTGGAGATCAGCGAGCTGCGCGACGCCGTCTGGTCGGTGGCGCGGCGTTTACCGGAGAAGTACCGGCTGGTGCTGACATTGCGCGAGCTCCAGGGCTTGAGCTATGCCAACATCGCCCGCAAGATGCGAGTCTCCGAGAGCGCGGTCGAAACCCTGTTGCACCGAGCCCGCCGCCGCTTCAAAGAAGAATATCTGTTCATGGAGGGCAAGGCCCAGACCGAAGAGACGCGCTGCCCGACGATCGCGTATTTACTCGATAATTTCCCACCGGGCACGCTCAGGCGCGAGCAGCGCAAGATGGTCGCCCAACACCTTGATTCCTGCCCGGCCTGTTCGGAACGATATCCGAACCCGCCGCACCTGCAGCGCAACGACGTGGTGGTGCAGCTCAATACCGCGGTCACGACCCGGCGCCTCACCTCGAAGGTGCGCCATCCCAAGATCTCCTTCATGGACGGGCGCGTCCAGGGCGGCTACCGCAAGCACTAGTTATATTCACCCCGTGGCCACCGGCGTTCAGATCGTTTTTGACTGCGCCGACCCGGACACACTTGCCACCTTTTGGGCCGCGGCCTTGCATTACAAGAAACAAGATCCCCCTTCGGGCTTTGCCTCGTGGCAGGACTTCTTGAAGGCACAGGGGATACCCGAGCAGGACTGGAACTCCGCCAGCGCCATCGTCGATCCGGATGGAGCCGGCCCGCGTATCTATTTTCAGCGGGTCCCAGAGGGGAAGGTCGTCAAGAACCGGGTCCACCTCGACCTGAACGTCGGCGGACCAAGAGATGCGCCCCACGACGAACGGCGACGCCGGGTCGACGCCGAGATCGACCGGCTGGAACGACTGGGCGCTCGCCGGTCACGAGCGATTGAGGAACGGGGCGAGTACTTCGTCAATATGTTCGATCCCGAAGGCAACGAGTTCGACCTTCAGTAATCTCGGGTTTTCTTCCCGCGCTTCGGCCGGTCCGGCTCGATCACCAGCTCGATTTCCGTGATTTCCACCGGGTGCCAGTGGCGGTCGGCGAGCTCGTGCTGGAGATCGCCCAGGCGATGGCGGTGCTGCCCCGACTCCGTGGCGTGATCATGCGCGAACGGCTCTTTCAGCCGGTGCCGGTGGTTATCGCCATCAGCGCGCGCAGATCGGTCGGTCATGACGATATGCGTATGACCGTGCGGCTCTTCACCGGGCGCCCCGTGCGCGTGCTCGATGATTTCCACCAGGCGGTGGACGTGTGAATCCGCGCCAAAGTCATGGCGATGAACGTACTCGTCATCGTGCCGGTGCGCCACAGGCCGATGTTACCCGTCGATGTGCGCCGTGGCGAGGCGGCGGCCGGCCAGGAGCAGCCGCATCGCGCGGGTCGATGCGGCGACCAACAGGGGCCGCGCCTGAGCGATCGCCTCGTCCAGCGAGCAGGGCTCTAGCACAGTCGCCTCCAGCCCATCGAACAGCA
>WNFW01001297.1_pt1 | contig 16773 bp, 14 predicted proteins | sample 5400131 | NCBI WGS metagenome assembly WNFW01 (sample SAMN13153362, study PRJNA577476) | soil metagenome | isolation source: 20 cm soil or saprolite under grassland replicate 1 | place: USA:California | collected 2016-06-15 | reverse complement strand
TGCACTTGGTGATCCACCGGATTCCACTTCTCATGCAGGACCCCCAATTCAACTTTCTGGTGCCCGGTAGTTCGTTGGGGCAGGGCTTCGCCATCACGCTGGCGGTTGCGCTGGCGTGGTGCGGAGGCTGGGAAAGACGCTTCTCAACGGCCGCCCCGGATAAGCCACAACGCTATTTTCACTGGGCGCTGCTGGTATTTTTCGTGGCGTCCTTTCTGGCGGTCGATGGTTTGCATTTGGGACCGTTTCCTATGCAGGCGCGGACGACAGAGGCGCTTGCTACGGCTTTTTCGCTGCTCCCGATCTTGCCTTTCAGCGTGCTTATCTATCTTGTATTTCGGCATAACTTTTTGCAGATCGGCCGGCAGAAGAATCTTCTGTACGCCATTTCGGCCACTTTCCTTGCCTTGCTCTACCTAAGCCTTGTCCGCCGTGTCGGCACCTGGCTGGAACCGCTACTTCCGCCGGAGGCTTCGGCATCCATATTGCTATTCGTGTTGGTGATCTTTATCGAACCGCTCCAGCGCGCACTCGGACGCAGGTTGCAGGAGACGGCTCACCGAGAAATGGACCGCGTCCAGCGGCTGACGGCGGAGATTCAGCAGGAAGCGCGGCAGGGAAATCTGCGAGGACTCGTGCGTTTCATCGAGGGGCGCGTGAAGGAAGTGTTTGAGCTGGCGGCAGTAAACCTGACGCTTGTCGATCAGAGCAAAGCAGAATTGCGGCCCTCGTCGAGAACGCCGGAGGAACGGGCCGCCTCCGCAGCGCTGAGCGACCGAGTTTTTGTTTTACGGCAAGGGCACCAACTGATGGCCGCGCTGCAAGCAGAGCCGCACGGCGCTGCGCTTTCGGGCGAGACGCGGGCGGCGCTGGAGTTCTTGTGCGAACAGTTGTCGGGAGCGCTGGATTTGTGCCGGTTGATTGAGGAGAAGCTGAGGTTGGAGAGGGAATTGGCGGAACGCGAGCGGCTAGCGCTCGTGGGGCAGATGGCGGCGAGCATCTCCCACAACTTGAAGAATCCGCTGGGATCCATGAGGACCATATTGCAGGTGCAATTGGAGAACCCGGAACTTCCCGACTCTATGCGCGCCGAAACGAAAATGGTGCTGGAAGAAGTGGGCAGACTCTCGACGAAGCTGAATCAGTTGCTGCAATTCAGCCGGCCAGCGGTGCGAGGAGGAAGCGCCATTGGCAGTTGCGATGCCCGAGTGGTCGTGGAAGAGGTGGCGGGCCTCTTGTCGCACGAGGCGGAACGGCGAGGCGTGCAGATGCAAATAAAAGTTTCCGGCGGGAGTGTATTGGTGGCAGCGAGTGCGGAAGCGGTGAACGACCTTGTGTCCAACTTGGTGGTGAATGCTTTGGAGGCCGCGCCGCGCGGAGGGCACGTCATCGTGTCTGCCGTTTCGCGCGACGGGGCTTGTATCTTTGCGATCGAAGATGATGGGCCGGGGATTCCTGCGGCACTCCGAGAAAAGATTCTCCAGCCTTTCTTCACAACCAAGTCGCAAGGAACAGGATTGGGTCTGGCGATTGTGGCACGACGCGTGGCCGAGTTCGGCGGCAAGGTGCACTGGGAGAGCCCCGTGCGAAATGGGCGCGGCACGCGATTCCATGTGACGCTACCGATGGAAGAAACAAAGAAGCAACGAAGTAACGAAGTAAGGAAAAGAGAATGATGAAGACCATTTTGATCGTGGATGACGAACCCGCGGCAAGATACGGGCTGCGGAGAGCGCTGGAGGCCAAGTACCGGATCGCGGAGGCGGATTCGGCCGAAGCGGCGCGAGAAGCACTGGCCCGCGAGCGACCGGACCTGGTGTTGTTGGATGTAGTGTTGCCGGGCCAGGACGGGCTATCGTTTCTGCGCTGGATGCGCGAGCAAGGGAGCGAAGTGCCGGTGCTAATGGTTTCTGCGCTGGACACCGCGAAGACCGCAGTCGCAGCGCTGCGGCTTGGCGCTGCGGACTACTTGGTGAAGGGTTTCGAACTGGAAGAGCTGCGGCAGCGCGTGTCGAACCTGCTGAAGCTCGCGACCCTTGAAAAAGAAAACGATTCGCTGCGCCGCAGGCTTACCACCGAAGGGCAATTCGGCCAGATGATCGGTCGCTCGGCCGAGATGCGGCGTGCGTTCGAAATGGCGGACCGCGTGGCGGCGACGGATTCGACGGTGCTGATTTTGGGAGAGAGCGGTACGGGAAAGGATTTGCTGGCGCAGGAAATCCATGCGCGCTCGCCGCGCAGCGGCAAAGCCTACGTTGCGGTGAATTGCGCGGCGCTGCCGGAGACGCTCATCGAATCGGAATTATTTGGTTTCGAGCGCGGCGCGTTTACCGGCGCAGCGCAGCAGAAAAAAGGGAAATTTGAACTGGCCTCGGGCGGAACGATTTTCCTGGATGAGATCGGCGACATGAATCCGGTGACGCAGGCCAAAGTGTTGCGCGTCCTGGAAAATCGCACCATCGAAAGGCTCGGCGGGACGCAATCGATCGCTGTGGATGTGCGGGTGATCAGCGCGACGCACCGCAATCTGCAGGCGGAGATTCGCGCGGGGAAGTTCCGCGAGGATTTGTTCTACCGGCTCCGCGTGGTGATCATTGACCTTCCGCCGCTGCGGGCTCACAAGGAAGATATTGCGTTGCTAACGGAAACTTTTTTGCAAATGCATGGTGCGCGGCTGGGGCGGACTGCGGGGCTCAAGCGCGACGCCATGGCCACAATTGAGAAATATGACTGGCCGGGCAATGTGCGCGAGCTGAAGAATGCGCTGGAACGAAGCCTGGTGCTTTCCCGCGGCGACGAAATCGGCGTCGAAGATTTGCCCGGCGAGGTGGTGCACGGCGAGTCGACTTCGCTGAAGTATCGCGGCGACGAACACGATAACGGAATTGGCGAACGTGATTTTCGCGAGGCCAAGCGGAAGTTTGAAGTGGCCTATTTGACCAGACAACTGGCGGAGCATCGTTGGAACGTCTCGCGAACCGCGGCGACGATCGGGCTGCACCGGCAGAGTCTGCAGGAGAAATTGCGCGAGCTGGGGATCCGGCGGCCGGGCCGAGAACCGCTGGAGGAGGAGTAGTCAGTTTTCAGTTTTCGGTTGTTAGTAAAAGAAACAGAAGGGCGCGGACGGCTTGAAAGGTCAGTCCTCTGGTGGGCTAAGAGCTAAGAACTAAAACAGAGAACGCAGAGAGCACCGAGGGTACCAAGAAGAGAAATGGAGCAGAAAGCGGGAAAATGACTGCTGGGAAAGGCGAAGCGAGAGCCGCTGGATACATTTTGGCGGGAGGCGGGAGCACGCGATTTGGGCGGGACAAGGCTCTGGTGGAGTTTGATGGTCAGCCGATGCTGGCACGAATGGTGAAACTGATGCGCAGCCTGACGAAGGACCTAAAATTAGTTGCGCCGCCCGATAGATATGTGGAGTTTGGAACGCAGCTTGTAGCGGACGGTTGGCCCGGGCAGGGACCGCTGGGTGGAATCATCACCGCGCTTGAAGATGGAGCCAAGGGTCCCGCGGATAGCGGATGGAATCTGATCGTGAGCTGCGACATGCCGTTCTTGACGCGCGAGTGGCTGGTATTTCTTAGCGAGCGCGCGGCAAAAAGCAATGCGCAAGTTGTTTTTCCGCACTCGGCGTCCGGGCCCGAACCGCTCTGCGCCTGCTGGCAAACGAGTGCCGCGGCGAAGCTGCGCTCCGGGTTCGAACGCGGCGTGCGCAAAGTGACCGAAGGAATCGCACTGCTCCGCGCGGAAGTTCTTGACGCGGCGGACTGGAAACGATTTGATAGCGCAGGGCGATTGTTCTGGAATATGAATACGGCGGCGGATTACGAGGAAGCGCGGCGGATTCTGGAAGCGGAGCGCCCGTGAGGGAAGAGAAGCCGGTCAACTACTTCGAGTTTCGCGAGGTGTGCAAGAGCTTCGACGAGCGCCTGGTGCTCGATCACGTCAGCTTCGCGGTAAAGCGCGGAGAGACGTGCGTGATCATGGGCCGCAGCGGCGTGGGCAAGTCCGTTTCGCTGAAGCACATCATGGGTTTCCTGAAAGCGGACTCGGGGCAGATTTTCATCGATGGACAGGACGTCACTGAATTCAAGGAAGCGGACTTCGCAGAAGTGCGGCGCAAGGTGACCATGGTCTTTCAGTCCGGCGCGCTTTTCGACTCGCTCACGGTTGGCGAAAACATGACGTTCCCGCTGGAAGGGCAGCCTGGTATGACCGATGAGGATGTCGAAGAATACGTAATAAAAATCGCGCAGATGCTGGAAGTAGACGACGTCCTCGACAAATTACCCAGCGAACTTTCCACCGGGATGAAGCGCGCGGTGGCCATCGGGCGCGCGCTGGCGCAGAATCCCGAGGCGATTTTGTTCGACGAGCCGACGACCATGGTGGACCGGATCATGGCGGGGCACATGGGCGAATTGATCCTGCGTCTTAAGAAGGCGTATCAAAAGACATCGATCGTCGTGACGCACGACACGCATCTGGCAAAAAGGCTCGCCGACGTGGTCGTCTTTCTCCAGGAAGGTCGCGTAACCTTCTTCGGACCCTGGGCCGATTTCGAGAATTCAACCGATCCCTTCCTCAAGAATTTCCGCCTGTTGGATGAACTGATTCCCGCGCTGGACGTGACCCTGTGAGTCAGACAGCTGACGGTCCTCCCGATCCAATCAAACAGCTTCGCAGGGAAATGGGCTTCTGGGACGTCCTTCTCTTCAACATCGCGACGGTGCTAGGTCCTCGATGGGTGGCGGCGGCAGCCCACAATGGAACCTCGTCGATCAGTTTGTGGATTCTTGCGGCGCTGTTGTTTTTTGTGCCCTCGGCGCTGGTGATTAATGAATTGTCATCGCGATTTCCGGAAGAGGGCGGACTGTACGTTTGGGCCAAAGAGGCGTTCGGAGATTTTCACGGCTTCGTGGCTGGCTGGAACTACTGGATTTACACGGTGTTTTATTTCCCCGGGTTGTTGCTGGCCAGCGCGGCGATGAGCGCGTACATCATCGGAGAAAATGGCGCGGTGCTTTCGCAAAACCGGATGTTTTTGCTTTCCGTCTCGGTCGGCATGCTGGTGGTAGCTGTCGGACTGAATATCATCGGACTGAACATCGGCAAATGGCTACAGAATGCGGGGGGCGTGTCAACTTATTTGCCGCTTCTGGCACTGCTGGGTATCGCGGCGATTCTGTGGGTGAAGCACGGACCGGTGACCCATTTCACGTGGCCGAACATGTTGCCGGTTTGGAATTGGGACACCGTGAACTTCTGGTCGCAAATTGCGTTTGCGTTCAGCGGGCTGGAGCTTGTTTCAGCGATGAGCCAGGAAGTGCGCAATCCGCAGAAAACGCTGCCGCGGGCGGTGTATGCATCAGGAGCGCTGATTGCCGGGATGTACATCGTGGCGACGGTTGCCGTGCTGGCGTTGGTGCCCGCGGCTGAGGTATCCACCACCAGCGGTGTGTTCCATGCGATTACCGTGGGATCGCTCGCGCTGAAAATCGGCGCGTTGGGAATTCTTGCCGCAGTGGTGGTGACCGTTGGCAACGCAGGCGGCGTCGGCAGCACGGTGGCCGGGATTGCGCGCGTGCCATTCGTGGTGGGCATCGACCGTTACTTGCCGACAGCGTTCGCGAAAATTCATCCGCGCTGGAAGACGCCCTACGTTTCGATCCTGGTGCAAGCGATCGTATCGTGCGCGATTCTGCTGATCAGCCAGGTCAATGAGACAACGCGCGGCGCGTACCAATTTCTCGTGGACGCCACCATCATTTTGTATTTCATACCCTTCATCTATATGTTTGCGGCGGCGATCAAGCTGTATCCGCGGCCGGACCGAAGCGCAAACAAAGATGCTTTGCTTATCCCGGGAGGCAGAGCCGGCATATGGATCGTCTCCGGAACGGGTTTGACAATCGTATTGATTGGCATTTTGGTTTCGCTGGTGCCGCCAGGGGATTCGGCGGATAAGTTGGGATTCGAATTGAAGCTAGTTGGCGGAACCGTGGCCGCCATCGTGCTGGGATTGACGCTGTATTGGCGCGGTGCACGGCAGAAGAACGCCGAACGGTCAGGAGTCTAGAAGCCTTCTTCCACGAGGCGGGCGACCGTTAGTTGTGGTTGCCCTAGCGCCGCGGAGCTGCGCGCTTCCAGATAACGCTCGACATATTTTCCAAGTACATCGCCTTCGAGGTTGACCGCGTCGCCCGGTTTGCGATCGCGAATGTTGGTGTGTTCGTAGGTGTAGGGAATCACGGCGACTTCTGCGATGTTGTTCCGCCAGCGGGCTACGGTGAGGCTGATGCCGTCAATGGTGATCGAGCCCTTCGGCACGACGTAGCGGGCGAATTCCGCCGGGATCTGTACTCCGAGCCACCAATTTTCTCCTTCGGGCGTGAGATGCGTTACGCGGCCGATGGTGTCCACGTGGCCGAGGACAAAGTGCCCGCCGAATTCCTTGCCCGCGGTGAGCGGCTGCTCGAGATTGACCCGCGCACCCTTTTTCGGTTCGCCGCCCTTTGTGCCAAACGAAGTCTTGCGGATGGTTTCACCAGATAGATCGGCGGAAAGCCGATAGTCGTGGAGAGCGACTACGGTCAGGCAACAACCGTTCACGGCGATGCTGTTCGAAACAGTGAGCGACGGCGCGACGCTCGGCGCGTGGATTGTGACGCGCCCGCCGTCGTCTTGGAGGTCGAGCGCTTCAATCGTGCCGGTGTGCTCAATGATTCCGGTGAACATAGTGATTCCGATCGCTCTCGAATCCGAGTGTACAGTATTTCGCGTCCAAGGCAGAAAGCACTAGACTGGTCCGCATCGGAAGGGCAGAGATAACGCCGAGGTCTCACGATGAAGGCATGCTTGTTGCGCGCGCCGGCTGCCATGGAAACGAATCCGCTGGAATATGGGGAAGTCGCGGCGCCGCACCCGAAGAGCGGTGAGGTGCTCGTGCGTGTGCGCGCCTGCGGCGTCTGCAGAACCGACTTGCATGTGATCGAAGGAGAATTGCCGCCGCGCAAATCGCCGGTGATTCCGGGCCACCAGGTCGTGGGTATCGTGGATAGGCAAGGCGAGAACACACGGCGCTTCGGAATCGGCGACCGCGTCGGCATCGCCTGGCTCCATCGGACGGATGGAACCTGCGAATATTGCAAGGCCAACGCGGAAAATCTTTGCGACAACCCGACGTTCACGGGCTACAGCGTGGACGGCGGTTATGCGGAATACATCGTTGCGCCGGAAGCATTCATCTACCCCATTCCAGCAAGATTCCCCGATGAACAGGCCGCGCCGCTGCTCTGCGCGGGAATCATCGGATTCCGGTCGCTGCGGCTCTCCGGGATCAAAGCGGGAGGACGTCTGGGCTTTTACGGCTTCGGCGCGGCGGCGCACGTGGCGATTCAGGTGGCAAGACACTGGAACGTGGAAGTGTTTGCCTCCACGCGTGACGTTCGACACCAAAAGCTCGCGCTGGAGTTGGGCGCGGCGTGGGCCGGAGGCACCTATGATGAACCTCCGAAGAAGCTAGATGCCGCGATCATATTCGCACCTGCCGGAGAAATCGTTCCGGCAGCGCTCAAGGCGCTCAAGAAAGGCGGCGCGCTCATTCTCGGCGGAATCCATATGAGCCCCATTCCATCGCTCCGTTACGACTTGTTGTATCAGGAGCTGATGATTCGCAGCGTGGCGAACAATACGCGGCAAGACGGCGAGGACTTCCTGCGCGTTGCCGCTGAAATTCCGATTCGAACGCACGTACAAATCTTTCCTCTCGCGGATGCCAACCGTGCACTCAATGCCCTTAAGAACGATGCTATCCCCGGCGCCGCGGTCCTTCGTATCAGCGAATAGTTCCGAGGTGGAAGCTCGCGTGGATTTTTGACTCTGGGCCAGTGTGGCTTGAATGCAATCTATTTAAGTCCTGCTTTGCCTTGAATTGTGTTGATAATGTCGGAATCCCAACGGAATCCGACTTGCCGCCGAGTGAAGTACAACCTACCCCACGGCGGCAAATAGCTACTCGTCCGAAGATAACCGAATATCCGATCCTCTCGGCATCTCCGGACGTCCGAGTATGGAATAGATTTCCATCGCCGAAAACGCCTGTATTTCAAGTGATCTCCGCATGGCATTACCTGCGCGATCGTAAAGAGAAATAAAGCAGCGACGAAGAACGGAACACTAAGTAGGAAATTGGGGAGACGTAGTGTCTTGTAGAGAAGAACGAAGGGAAAGCCAAGCACAATAAGGGCTGCATACCAGTACACAAATGGGTATGGAGTTCTCCCCTTCATCGATTGAAGACCTCAGACAGCGTGGCTTCGATGGCGAAATCGGGGCCGAATTGCTGCATGCGCAGGCTGCGCAATAGTGGAAGATTCAGCTTCGGCGCGCAGGCGAAAGGAACACTATTGTCGCCAGCAATTTTTGGAGCATAGAAGAGAACCAGCTTGTGCACGATGCCGGCGGCCAGGGCTGCGCCGTTCAGCGCGGGGCCAGCTTCGAGGAGGACGCTGAGAATATCGCGGCGTCCGAGCTCTGCGAGGACCAGTGACAGATCGATCCGGCCATTCTTCAATTTTGTGCGGAGAACTTCGACGCCGGCGTTCTGCAGTTTGCGCGCCTTCGGAGAATTCGGCTGCAGGGCGGTGAACACGAGAAGATCGTCGTGGGAAGTCCTGACGATGCGGCATTTTGGCGACAGGCGCAGCTTCGAATCGAGAACCACGCGCAGGAGTCGCTTGCGGCGCGGGAGACCGCTGCGATCGGTAAGCAACGGATCATCGGCGAGAATCGTACCGATTCCAGTGAGCAGCGCATCCGAAGCATGGCGCATGCGGTGAACTTCGGCGCGGGACTCTTCCGAAGTAATCCAACTCCGGCGCTTGCCGGAGTTCTTGCCACTCCTTTTTTCGGAACCCGGGAGAGCCAGTTGCCCGTCCAGCGTCATTGCCGACTTCAGCGTAACAAATGGTTTCTTCGTTCGAATCCAGCACGCGAACGGCTCATTGAGGCGGCTGGCCTCTTCTTCGCAAACCCCCGTGAAAACTTCGATGCCCGCCGCGCGGAGGCGCTCAAAGCCACGGCCGGAATTGGCGGGATTCGGATCTTCCATGGCCGCGACGACGCGTTGAAGGCCTGCGACAATGATTGCTTCCGTGCAAGGGCCAGTGCGCCCGGTATGATTGCAGGGTTCGAGCGTGACATAGAGCGTCGCGCCGCGCGCCTTTTCACCTGCGGACTTCAGCGCGACGATTTCCGCGTGGTCGCGCCATTCGTATTGATGAAATCCTTCGCCGACGATCTGCCCTTCGCGCACGATGACGCTACCCACCATGGGATTGGGGCTGGCAAGGCCGGCGCCTTTGCGGGCCAGGGCCAGCGCGTGTTCCATGAAGCGGATGGCGTGCGCGTCCACGGTTCAGTCGAAGAGGGAATTGGCGTAGGTTTCCGCGTCGAACGGGACCATGTCGTTGATCTGCTCGCCGATGCCAACGAAGCGGATGGGCAGGCCAAGCTCGCGTGAGATCGCGACAACGATGCCGCCCTTCGCGGTGCCATCAAGTTTCGTTAGGATGATGCCGGTGATGGTGACGGTGGAAGTGAATTCACGGGCCTGGGCAAGCCCGTTCTGCCCGGTGGTGGCGTCGAGAACCAGCAGAACATCGTGCGGCGCGCCGGGAATCACTTTTGCGGCGGTGCGCTTCATTTTCTCGAGCTCGGCCATGAGGTTTGATTTAGTATGCAGGCGTCCCGCCGTATCCACGATGACGACATCAGCCGAGCGCGCCTTGGCAGCGGCGACAGCATCGTAAACGACCGCGGCGGGGTCGGCGCCGGATTTCTGTTTGATGACCTCGATGCCGTTGCGCTGCGCCCAGATTTCCAGTTGCTCGACCGCGGCGGCGCGAAACGTGTCCGCGGCGCAAAGCACGACGCTGCGTCCCTCCTGTCGAAGCCGGTTTGCGAGTTTTCCAATGCTGGTGGTCTTGCCCGCGCCATTGACGCCAACAATGAAAATCACGCGTGTGCCGCTGCCATTCTGTGATGTGGAAATGCCGCTCCCAGCCGCCACATCCGGCCGGACGGGCGCGCTCAGAATTCGAATGATGTGCGACTTGATCTCGCGCTTGAGTTGCGCGGCATCCGAGAGCGCGTTGCGGTCCATTTTTTCGCGCACCGCATCGAGAATCTCCCGCGTCGGCTTCACACCCAGATCAGCCGAGAGAAGCGCGGTCTCCAGATCCTTCAGGATCGAAGGATCGATCTTCCGCTCGCCCAGAAAGATCGTGTCGACGGTTTCAGAGAGCGCCGCCTTGGTTTTGCTGACGGAGGCCTTCAGGCGTTCCGCAAGAGTTGCTTCGGGCTTGCCGAACAGAGAAATCATAAGGCTGCGCGCATGAGAGTAACGGCGACTTAAAATTGTAGCAGAACCGCGTGATTGCAGCTTTGAGGCAGCAGAGCTGCTAGTCGGGCGCGATTGGCCTGCAGCGCGAAAACAGAAGAACGGTGTTCAAAGACAGGAGGAGCCTACACAGTGCGACTGGTCTCAACCATAGCGTTGGGGTAACAAGGAACCGCTCTAGGACATGGGACGCCATTGAAACGGACAGCAGAGCAGCCAGGGTTTTCGGGAATCCTGATTTCCAGATGAAGCCTGATGAAGCCAGTAAATGCGCAAAAAAGTGCGGCGATCCCCGCTCCTATGACATAACCCACATCTCTAAGTGGACTCCATTTAGCGAATTTTCCTGTAATCAAAATCGTCAGATCTTGGAGCGCGAACACCGCGAGAGATAGCATAGTCGCGGTGATCCCAATCGCAAATAATGTCATTCCCGGCGAACTCTCAAGCCACTTCTTCCTCATGTAGCTGTCAGGCATCTCAACCCTCAGCTGTGTGCAGGGAAAGGATACCAAGCCTTGGTTCAAACGTGTACTTCAACGGCACTGAGGCGGAGCTTGCCGGCGTTTACGGCGGATTCGAGAGCAGTCACCACCACGTCATCGAATTTTGAACCGGTCAGGGCCCGGATGCGGTTCATGGCGTAGTCCAGTTCCATGGCCGTCTGGTAAGGGCGGTTGGTGGTCATGGCATCGAGTGTATCGGCCACGCCGATGATGCGCGCCATCAGCGGGATTTGCTGGCCCTGCAGGCCATAAGGATAACCGCGCCCATCCATGTGTTCGTGGTGCAACTCGATGCCGGGGAGCATCTCCTTCAGTTGCGAAACCGGGCGCATGATGTTTGCGCCCTTCACGGTGTGCTGCTTCATCAATCCAAATTCCTCGGGCGTGAGCGAGCCGGGCTTTTTTAACACGCGGTCTTCGACGCCGATTTTTCCGACGTCGTGCAGCAAAGCCGCGATGCGCAACTTGTCCAGCTCTTCCGTGGTGAGGCCAAGTTCCTGGCCGATCAGCGTCGAATACTTCGCCACGCGGCCGGAGTGACCGCGCGTGTACGGATCCTTTTCGTCGATGGCCGCGGCGAGCATGCGGATGGATCCGATAAACAGCTCGCGGTTTTCCTCGGCGGCTTCCTTCAGGCGCTCGATGTACTCCTCGATGTCGCCGGCCATCTTGTTGAAGTTTTCAGCAAGCTCGCTGATCTCCGAAGCCCCGCGCACGGGTGAGCGCTGATGAAATTCGCCGCGGCTGATCGCGCGCGTGGAGGCCGCCAGCCCGCGGATGGGTCCGCTAATGCCCACCGCGAAAAAATAACCGACGAGAATGGCGGACAGAGTGACCACGCTGACGAACGCCAGCGCCTGCCGGTTCAGTTCGGTGACGCCGGTGTCACTCTGCGCCTGATCGAGGCTCCGCTGCGCAATGACCGCCCAATTCATTTCAGGGAAAGTGCTGTACGTTCCAATCATCTCGACCGGGTGTTTCTTGTCCGTTTCGGTAAAACGCACCGTTTCCGTGTTGCGGAGCTCTTGCGGCAGTGCCTTCACTTTTGCCACAAGTGAATTGCTGCTGACGTCCGCCCCTGGAACGAAATTTTTCGTCTCCGGGTGGGCCACGAGACGGCCGTTGTGATCCACTAGAAAAACCGTGCGTCCCCGCACGCTGGCTTCCTGCAAACGATGAAGGATGGGTTCCAGGGACACGACCGCGGCCAGCATTCCCGTAAAGTTGTCGTTCACGTCTTTCAAGGGCACGGCCACGACGAAGGCCGGCCGGTTTTGGGGAGCCAATGCCAGAGGATCGCTGCGAAACTTGACCACTTGCAGTTGCTTCGATTGCAGGCAGGTGACGAAGGCCCGCTGCAGCGCTCTCGCCACGAACGGATCCTGTTCGGCCCGGAAATTTCCCTGCGACGCGCTCGTGCCTTTTCCGGACCTCCCCACCGCTGTCAGGTAAATGAACGTATGGCGATTGCTGTCGACAAAATCTTCCAGCAGACGAGTGACCTTGGGTTCTGCCGCCGAATCTTCCACGTTGTCGATGAGGCCGGTCAGCGCGAGAATCTGGCGCTCGCTCAAGAGCTGTTGCGTCAGGTTGGATTCGAATAACTCGATTTCCTGCGCCAGTGACCGGGTCAGATCGGTTTGCTGCACGCGCTCGGTATCCACCAGCTTGTCCTGGCTAAGCTGCAAGACCTGGCGGTGGTACAGGCCGATGGGAAGCGTGCTGACCAGCAAGAATGCACCCAGAAAAAGCCAAAGGATTCGCACGCGCCCGGCACGCACACGTCCCCAGCGAGATTTGGTATCCAGCGACATCTCCACTATTCATTCTAGGAGAACCTGACGTACTTAGGCGGTCCGCTAGCGCTCCGCGTCGCGCATGTGCAACTGGAACTTTAGTACTAGTGCTGTTCCAACTTGACAGACCTAAATGAGCGGATGCGGTTGAGGGGATGACGGAAGTTGGCGAGTTTGCGGTGGCGGTATCGGAGATAGGCGTAGATGCGTCGACGCCGAGCCACGTGGGTGGGGTCGTCGGTATTGGCCAAGGTGAAGCGTTTCAAGAGTCCGAACTGCGCTTCGATCAGGTTGAGCCAGGAAGCTTCCGTCGGTGTCCATACGGGCCGAATGTGGAGTCGTCGTAGCAAGGCGAGGAAGCGGGATGATCGTGGACGTTGTGCAGGTTGTCCAAAACCACGAACAGTCGCTTGCGTGGATAACAGTGGCGGAGGTAGCAGAAGGCTTTGCTGATGTTCAAGGACCGTTGGCGACGACGAAACAGGCCACTGAGGCAGTCGGCGTGCAGATCATAATAGAATCCCAGAAACTGTTCGGTCCCTTGCAGACGGCGGTAGGTCGCGCGCATGCGCTGGGGCTGCTTCTGCCGGGCCCAAGCGACACCGCCGATAGGTTTCAGATCCAGTGGACCCCATTCGTCGAAACACACTACCGCGCTGCGCGCTGGACAGCGCCGATAGAGCGCCCGGATGCGTTTTTTCTACGGTCGAACGCGGGATCCGTCGAGGTCTTCCAGGTGCGGACGCGCTGGGCCGTGAGCCCTTCACGGCGCAGTAGCCGACGGACCCACTCGGTGGTCACCGCAGGCAACAATCTTCGACGGCGACAGTACTCGGCCAGCTTGGAGACCGACCAGACGGAGAACGGTAATCCCCGTTCGGAGGGACTTGATAACGCGACGTCGATCAGTTCACGAAGTTGCGAGGCGCGTAGAATAGGCGGCCGCCCCTTCGGGTTGGGAACCTGCTCAAAGGTGCCAAACCCGCTTTCATTAAAACGGTGGACCCAGTCATACCCGACAGTGAAGTGGCAGCCGACGCGTTCCGCGGCCGTCAGCGGGCTGAAACCTCGCCGGACCTGGTCGATGACTCGGTAGCGCTGGTGCACACGAACGGAAAGAGTTAGATCCCTGAGCTTGGATCGCAGCACGCGCTGCTCGCCTCGCGTAAGAGGCCGGAGTTCCAGATGTCTTGCCATCCTGCCCTCCCCCGCATGGTAGGATCGCATATATTAGGCTATATAAGTTGGAGAGATACTAAGGGGGGCCAAAAAAGTGGACAGTTATCAGTGTCAGCATTCCGGGGGCCAAATCGGGCACCACAGTCTCAGTTCATTGCCAAGTGGCAACCAAAACCTGAAAACGTATTGCCGATTTTCGAGGACCGTCCGGCAACCAAGACGATTCCGGAGACCGTGTTCCATGGTACCGTCAAACCCAATTCCTCCACTTCCCACTAACAACTTAGGACCAAAAACTGACGACTGAAAGCCGCGCCCCGCGCTTATTCCCGCTTCAAAGGCCGCTCCATGATGTCGCGAATAGCGTCCTGGGGAGACTTGCCCGCATGCAGAATAGCGTCAACTTGTTCCGTAATCGGCATTTCGATCCGATGTTCGCGGGCCAGCGCCAGCAACGGCGCAGCCGTATTCACGCCTTCGGCAACCATGCGCATATTCGCGAGGATTTCACTCAGAGTGCGTCCTTTGCCGAGTTCGATTCCCACGAATCGATTGCGGCTGAGCGAGCCCGTGCAAGTGAGAACCAGATCGCCCAATCCCGCCAGACCACTGAGCGTCTCGGGCCGCGCCCCCAGCGCCACAGCCAAACGGGCCATTTCAGCTAGGCCGCGGGTGATCAGCGCCGCCAGAGCATTCGAACCAAGCCCAAGTCCTTGGCACACCCCGGCGGCAATCGCCATCACGTTCTTCATCGCGCCGGCCAGCTCCACGCCCAGAACGTCGTCGTTGGTATACAAGCGGAACGCTGGCCCGGCAAACTCTTCCTGCAGTTCGGCGGCGAGCGCGGCATCCCGTGAAGCCAGAACGACAGCCGTAGGTTCTCCGCGAGCGGCCTCCACGGCGAACGATGGTCCGGAAATCACGGCGATGCGCGGCGCAAATTTCGGCGAGACAACTTGCGCGATCACCTCGCTTATCCGCAGGTGCGTTGATGGCTCGAGGCCCTTGGTGGCGCTGACGAAACTTGCGCCGGCGCCGACAAAGGGCAGCGCAGAAACGTAAACGGCGCGAGCATGGCCGGAGGGCATGGCCCCGAGGATGACCTGCGCGCCAGAGAGCGCGGCTTCCAAGTGAGGATGAACGCGAACCCTCTCAGACAATTTCGACCCGGGAAGATACGTTCTATTTTCACGGTCGCGGCCGATCGATTCGGCGAGTCCGGCGTTGTGCACCCAAAGCGAGATTTCGCGGAGCTTGCGGCTGCGCGAAAGAACGATCGCCAGCGCCGTGCCCCAGCCTCCGCCGCCGAGAATCGCGATCTTCGTCATTCCGTTTCCTTCTTCTTGCTAAAGGAAAAGCGCGGCTCGGTGCCTTCCACGAGGCGCTGAAGGTTGCCGTCATGCTTGTAAATCACCAGCAGAGCGATGGCCAGCGTTCCCACGTTGACGATGATCGGCGGCGCATGACGCGGCGCCCACAGAAAATAGATGAGCAGCGGCATGGCCGCGGCCGCCGCGATGGAACCGAGCGAAACGTAGCGCCAATAGGCTACACAAAGTAGGAACAGCAGCAGGGCGCTGACGGCTGCTAGCGGGCAGAGGGCAAGAAACACGCCAAGTGCAGTGGCCACGCCTTTGCCGCCCTTGAACTTTAGCCATGCCGGGAAGCAGTGTCCAAGCAGCACCGCGAAAGCGGCAATCATCATCCAGGTGGCGCTTTCGTTGGTGACACGGCCGGCGAGCCAGACGGCTGCCGCGCCCTTCCCGGTGTCGAAGGCCAGCGTGAGAATCCCCGCTAACGGGCCCGAGACGCGAGCGACGTTGGTTGCGCCAATGTTGCCGCTGCCCGCTTTGCGCACGTCCGCGCCGCCGAATAATTTCGCGAGGAGCAGCCCGAAGGGAATCGAGCCAAAAAGATACGCGGCAAAAGGGATCAGAAAGACTGTGATCGAAATCTCAGGCATGCTCCGCTAGGCCTCCGCCGCCGCGAACGGGAAACTCTCGAGCGTAGTGTACTCCGCGCCAGACGGTTTCAGCTTGCTTCCGATCAGAAGGTATTGGTTGGTGCGCAACGAACCAAACTCGCGCGCCGCGTTTTCCTGTATCGCGGAGCGAAGTTTTTCCGGCAGCTCGGGAGGCTCGAACCGCGCGAGCGTGAGGTGCGGCGCAAAAGGCCGCTGTTCGCGCGGGATGCCAAGTTTTTCCGTGGCACGGTCGATTTCGGCCGCCAGAGTTTTCAAATTCGGCGAAGCCTCGATGCCGGCCCAGAAAACGCGAGGGCGTTTTTCGTTGGGGAAAAAGCCGAGCCCGCGAAAATCGACTGTTGTGGGTTGATCGGAGCGCACGCCGGCGAGCGCACTGCGAATGGCTGCGAGTTTTGTCTCCGGCACTTCATTCATGAATTTGAGCGTCAGGTGAAGATTCTCCGGACGCACCCAGCGAGTTTGCGGCGAAACCGCGCGAAGGGCCTTGAGCAAGGCCGCGAGATTTTCTCGCACCGCGGACGGAAGCTCCAGCGCGACGAACAGACGCATCGGGGGTCAAGACCTTTTGGCGCTGCGTGCCGGCGGTTCCCCGCCGTTGTAGAGGAAATGGATGCGCACCAGATCGAGCGCCAGTTGCGAAGCATGCCAGCGGATAGCTTCGCGATCTCCGGGGAAGAGCACGCCGCGCTCTTTTACGCCACCGGCATGCGACAGCGCGATATGCACGGTGCCCACGGGCTTTTCATCGCTGCCGCCCCCCGGGCCCGCAATGCCGGTGATCCCCACCCCCAGCGTGCTGCCGACGTGGCGGCGGATACCGTCGGCAAGGGCGATCGCCACTTCACTGCTGACCGCGCCTTTGGACTGGATCAGTTCCGGCGGAACATCCGCCCACGCCGTCTTCCG
>WNFW01012044.1_pt1 | contig 16783 bp, 14 predicted proteins | sample 5400131 | NCBI WGS metagenome assembly WNFW01 (sample SAMN13153362, study PRJNA577476) | soil metagenome | isolation source: 20 cm soil or saprolite under grassland replicate 1 | place: USA:California | collected 2016-06-15 | reverse complement strand
ACGCCACCGAATGGGGACGCGCTTTCGCTTGCGAACCTCGCCCTTCCCGCCCAAAGCAAGCGCCCACTCATTATCTCCAGCGCCAATGGCGTCCACGCCCTCGACAAGGGCATGGACATTCTCAAGAAAAACGGGGACACGCTCGACGCCGTCGTGTCTGTCGTCACGGTCGTCGAAGATGATCCCAACGACGATTCCGTCGGGTACGGCGGCTTGCCCAATGAAGAGGGCGAAGTCGAACTCGACGCCAGCGTCATGCATGGTCCCACACACCGGGCAGGCTCCGTTGCTTCCGTGCGCCGCATCAAAAACGTCGCGCGTCTCGCGAAAACCGTGATGGAAAATACCAATCACATCATGATTGTGGGCGATGGCGCGCGCCGCTTCGCGGTGGCAGAGGGCTTCGAGGAAATGAATCTGCTGACGGAGCACTCGCGGAAAATCTGGCTCGCGTGGAAAGCCAAATCTTCGTTGAATTGGCGGCCCGGAATCGATTCACCCGAATGGAAAGAGCACATGGCCACGCTTTTTGATGGCGACCAGGAAAAAATCGCCTACGCCGAACGCGTCATCGCGCATCCGCCCACCGGAACGATTCCCTGCATGGCGGTGGACGCCAAGGGCGACATCTCCGCAACCACCACGACTTCCGGGCTCTCCTGGAAAATTCCCGGGCGCGTCGGCGATTCCCCCATCATCGGCGCGGGCTGCTGCGTGGACAACGAAGTCGGTGCTGCGGGCTCGACGGGTAAGGGCGAGGAAAACATCAAAATCAGCGGCGGGCACACCATCATTGAAATGATGCGTCAGGGAAAATCACCCACGGATGCGTGCCTCGAAGCCATGGCCCGCGTTGCTCGCAACTACAAAAACGACAAGAAAAAGCTCGGCACCTTCCACATTTACTTTTACGCCATCAACAAAGAGGGCGCACACGGCGCCGCTTCGCTCTGGCGCAACGGCTACGAGGCGAGCAAACAAGCTTCCTACGCCGTGCATGACGGCACGGAGGCGCGGCTCGTCCCGTGCAAGCCCTTCTTCGACGAAGTCGGCGGCGACCAATAGCTGGAAATCGGAAAATAGAAACGTGAAAATGGGAACCAGCAACGATAGCGGAGTTATAGAAAGGCGGAGTTTTCATTTCCCCATTTCACTTTTCTAATTTCGAATCTTCGCACACATGGATCAAGCGAACATCCTAATCATCGGTGGCGGCGTGATCGGCTGCGCCATCGCTCGCGCCATTTCTTCGCGTTGGCAGGACGTTTTTCTTGTCGAGCAATTTCCCAAGCTGGGCATGGCCACCAGCACGCGCAACAGCGGCGTCAACCACTCGGGAATTTATTATCCGAAAAACTCGCTGAAGGCACGCCTGTGCGTCGAAGGCAATCGCCTCACTTACGAATTCTGCGCCAAGCACAACGTTCCTTTCCGCCACTGCGGCAAGCTGGTGGTCGCCGCCGATGCTCACGAAGAACCAGAACTGCTCGCGCTAAAGAAGCGCGGTGAAGACAACGGCGTGGAAGGCTTGCGGCTGATTGGCGCGGACGACATCCGCAAGCGCGAGCCGCATATCCAGGGCGTGGCGGCGCTCGAAGTGCCCTCCACCGGTATTGTCTCCGCCGAAGAACTCGTTCACGCCTACGCGCGAGTGGCCACGAATCAAAGTGCGAACATCGTCACGCGCGCGCAAGTAGTTTCGCTCGAACCTTCCGGCGACGCGATCCGCGTCGGGCTGCGCATCGGCGACGAAGAGGATTCCCAGGCGGAGACCATCGAAGCGCGCTGCGTCATCAACGCCGCGGGACTTTACGCCGATGAAGTCGCGGCGATGCTCGGCAATCACTCGTGGAAAATTTATCCCGTGCGCGGCGAATACTGCGAAGTGCGCGGTCCGCGCTCTTCGCTCATCAATAACCTCGTTTATCCGCTGCCGCATTCCGACGGCCTGAGCCTGGGCGTGCATTTCACCAAAACGTTGTGGGGAACCTTTCTTCTTGGCCCGACGGCGACGTACGTGGAAGGAAAAGACAACTACGAAAAGAACCGCTTGCCCATTGCGGACTTTGCGCACAGCGCGAAAACGCTGTTACCGGAAATCGAAGAGCGCGATTTACAGCTTGGCTACACGGGCCTTCGCCCGAAGCTCGCGCCCCCCAGTCACAAAGGCATCGTGGATTTTGTCATCACGCGCGACCCCAAGGTGCCGCAAGCGATCCACCTCGTGGGCATGGAATCCCCTGGCCTTACCGCCGCGCCCGCCATCGCGGAGCACACAGTGCAGCTCGTCGCCGAGATCCTCGCATAACGCACACCCACGAGTTCACTGAACTATGAAATAGAAGAGTTGCTTTTTGCCAATCCTCAGCAGGTGTTTTTGGGGGGTATCGAGGTCGATTTCACAGGTAGGGTCGGTGATCACGGCACCATCTAGTTCGACTGCGCCCTGCTTAATCAAGCGTTCAGCCTCTGCACGAGAAGGGGCGGCATCGAGACTCAACAATGCCCGAGACAGTCTCATCTTGCCGGGCTTGGAGCCAATGTAATTGTCCTTCAGCAAATGCTTCACCGGCGTATCCTCGGGCACTTCTCGCTTAGAGAACTTGATGTCCCATGTTGCCGCAGCCTTCAGCGCGGCATCTTCGCCGTAGAGGCCTCTCACGATCTCACTCGCTAGGGATAGTTTGACTTGTTTGGGGTGAGTCGTGCCTGCCAGGACGTTTTTCTGGAGGTTCTTAATAACGTCTGCCGGTCTATCCGTGAGTAGTTCCAGATACGGCCATATCAAAGAGTCTGAGATCGACATGATTTTCTCGAACATTTCCGACGGTGGTTCGGTGATGCCGACGTAGTTGCCGAGACTCTTGGACATTTTGCGCTGGCCGTCGAGACCCACGAGGATCGGCATGGTCAGGATCGCTTGCCCGGGCAAGCCGTACTCGGGCTGGATTTCGCGGTGCACCAGAAGGTTGAATTTTTGCTCGGTGGCACCGAGTTCAACGTCGGATCTGAGCATCACTGCGTCGTAGGCGGTCAGCAGGGGATAAAGCAGTTCGTGGACAGAAATCGGCTGTGCCAAATCTGTGGTCTTTGCGGGTTCTATAGGAGCAAGAGTTTTTCTTGCTTCCAAATCGGGGATCGCTGGAGGATTCTTTACTTCTAACCCCTCGGCATACGACTTCAGAGCCTCCCTCCGTTGCCTTCTTAATTCCCACGCTTGCCCCGATTCGAGGCGCTTACGAAAGTCTTCTCGCTCAAGCAGACGAGACAGCTGATAGTGGCCGCAGAGGCGGACGATGTCGTAGCTAGACAGTTTGTCGAGCCACTCACTGTTGTAGCGGACCTCGGTCTTTTCGCGGTCGAGGATTTTGTAAACCTGCTCGAGATAAGTCTTGGCATTGGCGTCCACTTGCTCGCGCGTTAACGGCGGGCGTGTTTCGGATACGCCGGTGGGGTCGCCAATCATCGCGGAGAAATCGCCAATCAGGAAAACGGCGGTGTGGCCCAGGTCCTGAAAATGCTTCAGCTTGCGCAGCACCACAGTGTGCCCCAGGTGAAGATCGGGCGCCGTGGGATCCACACCGAGATAGACGCGCAGTGGCTTTCCAGTTTTCCGCGAAGCTTCGAGCTTCACGGCCAGCTCCGGTTCCGGAATGATTTCGGCCACGCCTTTTTTGATGTAGCTGAGCTGCTCTTCCACGGATATGAATTTGTGTTCAGTCATCTCGAGTCTTTGTTTTGCACCATGGGTCATGGTTCCTACTTTACAACTGCAAGACGCGCCGGCCTGCAATCTTATATTTTCCCTCAAGAACAATGCGAACGGCTTCGGAATAAATGCGATGCTCTTCTTTCAGGATTCTCTCGGAGAGCGAAGCCTCCGTGTCGTCGTCTTTCACCGGAACGACGGCCTGCACGATAATCGGGCCGGCGTCGAGATTCTCGTCCACAAAATGCACGGTGCAACCGGCGAATTTCACGCCGTATTCAAGCGCCTGCCGCTGCGATTCGAGCCCCGGAAACGACGGCAGCACTGAAGGATGAATAATCAGGATGCGCTCGGGAAATTTAGCGACGAAATACGGAGACAGCAAGCGCATGTAGCCGGCAAGGCAAATCAAATCCACTTTGTGCTCGTCGAGAACCGCAGCAACTTGCCGGTCGTAAGCCTCGCGCTCCAGGCCCTTCGAAGGAATCACCCGCGTGGCCATACCGCGCGCCTTCGCGCGATCGATTCCCGGCGCGCCTTCGCGGTTACTGATGACCATGGCGATTTCCGCGTTAGGAATACGCCCCGCCGCGACGGATTCCGCCAAGGCCTCGAAGTTCGAGCCGCGGCCACTCAAGAGCACGCCAATGCGCTTCTTCATAAACGGGAAACGTTAGCATACCCCCAGATAAGCACAAAAATTAGGGAAAAGTGATTGGATAACGGAGATCAGCAAACAGGCGCCGCGCCTTGGATTACCGGCGGCTCTCCTGGTAGCGGCAGCGGCTCATCCTCTTCACTTTCTTTGATGCGGGTGCGTGGCAGAAATACCGTTTCCCGATGTTTCTCTCTCCCTTTTCCCTTTAACTTTTGCGCAATTGGGTCCCAGCATTCGGAGCAGATGTCGTATTCCTTCCCATCAATCTCTTTCTGCTGACAGTCCTTTGCTTGGCCGCAGAGATCGCAAATGACCATGGTTTTTTCCTCCCTAGCTGTTCGCCCATGCAAGCTGGGTTAGCACTAGCTTACGGCTTTGCCGTAGAACTTGCGAAGGCCGCTAACGACCAACAGCGCTAGGCTGTGTGCTAGGAGGTGTTTTGAAATGGAGGACAAGCACGGCAATGCCGAAACTGAACTTCTCGAAAACGGAAGGGATCATCAAGGGACGAAAGCGCAAGGGGTCCCTGGCGATGAACACAAACGCGATTTGCCACGCCAGCGTGACGCCCACGAATCCATAGAAAAACCCCGGATGCGTGATGGGCGGCGGATCATCGCGGCCGATCCGGTCGAACATGAAGTACAGCGGCGTGACGACCAGGAATCCCCAAATGGCCGCGACCCAAAACACAATCTTCGCAAATTTCACCGAATTCGCCCGTTGCTGAGGATTCTCTGAAGATGCTCTAACGGGCAGAGTTGGTACAAAAAGGGAAAAGTTGACTGCTATTGCAGGACCTGCCAGCTCTTACATTCCGCGACGGTGGGCGGCGAAGTCCGAGGAGCGCTCTTTTTCCAGCGAACGACCCCTTCCGAGGTAGAGCAGAAGCTCCGCGTGCCCGTGTTGTTGTCGACGGGCGTGGCAACCACGATGTATTCGGTGCACACGTGCTGTTTGCAAGACGCTGTAACGCGGAAGTGGTATCCGGACCTCGTACACCAAGCGTCTCCCGCGCAGGTTTGATTCGCCAGAGTGTCGTCGAGAAAACTCGCGTGGTCTGGCGATTGGAAATTAGCCCCCCGGGAATCTTGCCCGAGCGTGGCCAGATTGGGAGAGAAGCCTTTCTTGGGATACCTCGCTTCGTAGGTAACCTGGGCCGTATTTACGGAACGCAGGCTGCCCACGGCAGACGCCTCATTGGCAGCCATTCTCGACCGCAACAGGTTGGGAATGGCAATGGCCGCCACCACCAAAATCCCGCCGACGTCGAAAGCGCCGCTACTGCTGGCTTCGCGAATCGCGGTTTCGTCGCCATAAAGATAGACAACGGCCGGCGAAGCCACACTCGAAGCCTGCGCCAAAGATTGCGCCAGGTCCGGCGCGAGCCGCTGCATCTGGAGCGCCACCATTCTGAGCGGATCTTCATAGAACAATGCGGAAGCATCCGGAGAATGGCCGGGCGGGCGTGCCGCCAGGAACTTCGGTGACTTTGCCAGCGATCCGCCGGACCGATGCAGCCGAACCGCTTCCGCAAGACCGTCGCGCCTGGAAGCGATGATCAGATAGCCATCCACAAACGTATAAGCAAGTTCGACAGGATTTTGCGAAGGGATGCGGACGGTTGAGTACGCGCCTCCTGGATCATCGACGTGTTCTGTCTGAATCTGCGTCACGGCCAGCAGAGTATTGAGCGTTTTCTGCAAGCGGGCGGCGTCGCGCACGCTGAACATAGCCTTCCACGCGGGTTGCGGCGGCGTGATAGTGTCGAGCTCTATGGTGAGTTCGCCGCCGAGTTGGTTGAGCAGATCGTCCTTCACACTGAGATTGAGAGCCTTTTCCCCGCCCGCGATCGCCGCGAATGGGTCAGCACTCGAAGGGCCGCCGAGTTCCTTCACATCGTCAAAAATCTGAGACAGGCTGGTGAGCACCACGGCACCTGCCATCATGGCGTCGGGTGAAACAAAATCCAAACTGCCCAACGGCGCCGGCTTCGCCAACCAGGATGCCGACCCGCGCCGCGGACCCGTGAAGCTCAATTCGCCCTGGCTGAAGGACTGAGTGCCCTCGCCCTTGTGCTCCCAAATCAAATACTTCATGTCGGCAAATCCGCTGCGCTGAAACTCCGCACTCTGCTTTGAGCCGGGTGAAGTTTGATTCATGATTCTCTGGAGATCGGCTCCCCCTAGTACGGTCACGCCTCCTTGATACTCCTGGGCGACGCGCCGCCCGAAGGCGATGGAGGCAAACTCCTGGCTCCTCACGTCCAGCGCGGTGTTAAAGCTCCGAAGTGCAGCCAGATTCTCCGCTACAAGGATAAAATCAGGGCGGACCACTAAGGTGAGTTCCTCCGGGTTTTTGTCCTTGGCCGTGGCAAGTTCCTGCAAATCCAGCACGCGCACTCCGGCCTTGGATTCGCCACCGTATTCGGTAACGAGTTGCTCAAGAAATTTCTTCAGGCCAGGCTTGCGGATTTCCGCAACGGCCAGGAATTTTGCATTTTGGCCTTCCATTGCGCCGGAGACCACAATTTCGTCACCCAGGTATTGGTGGAGTTGATAGAACTTTTCCAGAGTTTCTTCAATCTTGGCACCACCGGTGGCCATGTCGCCATGGTGCCACCAATCGCGGAGTACTGCGCTATCTTGCAGCTCTTGCCGCAAAACCTGGAGCGCCTGGTTTGCCGCGTCACCATAGTTCGGAAAGGCGATATAGGACATCGTGGATGCAGGCAAGAGGGGCAGGAGACGGCTTTCGGATCGCGGAGCCGGAAACTGTACGTTGTTCTGCAGCTTGGCGAGCAATTGACCGAACTCGGGAAGCAAACCCGGATACTTATTCAGTTCCTGAGTCAAGGCCAAGCCGGGCTGCTGCTCTGCGGGCGTTGCCGCTTTTTCCGGTTTTGACTGGGCTGGACAAGTGGTGGCAACGAGAAAGATCGCGGCAATGCCGGCCGCGTATTTGATCCCATTCCGCCGCGCTTGCTGGAGAAGTCGCAGGCATCTCATAGGTCTTTGCTCCCGTCTGGATAACTCAGAATAGACCGCGCGCCTTCTCTTCGCCATCCGGAACCGGAGCGGTTGATTACAAAGCGCCAACGGCCATCGGGAGAGCCGACCATTTGCGCACCACGCGCTTACTGGACAAGAGGAATGGTTCCGTGAAATCGGGGATCAGCGCAAGACAGCTCAGTTGGGGCGATCGCGGGAGGCACCGGGCTCGATGGAGGCCGCCGGTTTCACCGGAGTGAGAATCGGGTGCATGACCGGCTCAGCAGATTCAGGGACGGCAACAGGGCGTGCGGCCCACCTGCGGACCGCCATTCGAAAGAGCCAGAGCAGCCCGGCCAGGATCATGAACAACAGCAGCCAGCGCGCGGCCAAAGCCAGCAACGCGGCATTCAGGGCTGGCCACTCGAAGGAAAACTGGCGCAGGCGCGAGCCTCGGTCGAGCATCCAATGCCAGCCCGTATGCGCCACCAGAGCCGAAACGATGATGGTGCCCATGCGTTCGGCAACGGCGTAGCGGAAGAAGAGTTGCAACAACGGAATCAACAGAATGAGGACGAGAAGCTGGCCCAGCTCGACGCCGATGTTGAACGACAGCAAGGACGTAAGGAGATGCGACCCGGCAAACTGGAGCGACTGCCGCAACGCGAACGAGAAACCAAATCCGTGCACCAGGCCGAAGCCGAATGCAATCATCCAGCGGCGTCCGAGGGAGCTGGCTCCAGCGATGTTTTCGAGCGCCATATAAACGATGGAGCCGGCGATGAGCGTTTCGATGAGCGGCGGAAACCAGAGAAAATCCGGAGCGAGATTGTAAGCAGAAGCGATCAAGGTGAGGGAATGCGCCACGGTAAACGCGGTGACCACAGGGATGAGCGCGCGAAGCCGGCGGAACGGGATGACCAGGCAGAAGAGGAAAAGGAGATGGTCAGTGCCGTCGAGGATGTGAAGAAAACCCAGATCCACAAAGCGCAAAGCCGCCTGGTGCCATCGAGGATCGAGCCGGACGAGGCCCGGGTCGCCGTCGAATTCGAAAGCACGGACCGCGCCGCCGGGAGGAAGGAACCGAAGAACAGTGATGACGCGCAGACCCAGGCGCGCAAATCTCGGCTGGATGGAAAAACGCGAGCGATCCGACTGAATGGGGGTGTCAAACAGAACGTCCAGCATGGTTTGGTCCCAAGCCACATCCGTGGAATGGGGAAGCGGCGGACCCGTGACGTGGGCCAGGGCCTGTTCATAAGAGGCGAAGGAAAAATCGGAGGGAAGTGAAATGCGCGTGGAGACTACTTGGGGATTAGGCAGAAGCGCGCCGCCTTCGTAGGTTTCGAAGAATCCCGCGATCCACAACCTGGCCGCGCCCGGAAGCAGAACGGCGGCGCGCTCTATATCAAGATAGCCAGGGCCGCGCTGGGGAAAGCTGATGTCGCGCATGGCCTTGAGCGGCACGCGAACCAGCAGATGGAGATGTGTCCCCTCCGGCTTGACGAACATCTGTACCGTCACATCGTTGGGAATGTCGTGGGCACGAGCAAAGAAGGGCAGAAAGAGAAACAACGCGGCGACAAGGAGGCCATGAATTCGAAACATGGTTGTTTTTCTTTACTTGGCCACGTAGCCCGCCGGCAAGATTTTGTGCGGATCGACGCGCACAACCAAATACACGATCTGGTCCGAAGTGATTTCGCTGAACCAGTGCGGGGTGTTCGGGGGAATGATGACGACATCGCCCGGGCCGATTTTGCGGCTGACGCCATTCTGGATGGGGCCCCCGCGTGTGCTGGGGCCGTTGAGAACAGTAACGACGGGATGGTCGGCAGGGAACTCTGAGAGGTTGTCCATGGAGCCACCTGTAACCAGCGTCGCGTTGCCCTCCATGACGTGATAAATCTCTGTGATCTGGCTGTGTTCGATGCCGCCGCCCGCTTGCGCACCGGAGGTTTTGGCGCGATGCACCACGCCGACGCCCAGGTTGTATTCCCCATTGATGCTCACCACGCGGATGGCTTGATCGCTGATTCGATCCGCCGCGGTCTTTTGCACCAAGGACTGAATCTCGGCGCTGCTGACATCGGTAGCCGTTCCCCGAGGCTGGTGCGGCGCGAGGCTTTGCGTGCTCTGCCTTTGCGCGGGGAATTTATTCGTAATGGACAGTGCAAAAACAATTGCGAGAAGAGTGAAAATCGATTTGTGCATGGCCGCTCCTATGAGAATGAATCCGGCTCGTTCGCTATTTGCTCGCGGAGGGCCAGACGACGCCTTGCTCTTTTTTGGTGACCGGCGCCATTCCCTTGTAAACAAATTTCTGGACGCGCTGGCCGCGATAAGTTTCTGTGGTGAAGATGTTGCCTTTCGAATCCGCGGCGATGCTGTGCACGGCGTAGAACTGCCCCGGCTGGCGTCCGCCATCGCCGAAGGCGGTCAGGATTTCGAGCGTGTCACGGAGCAGGATGTAGATTTTTTCGTTCGAACCGTCCGCAAGAAAAATGTATTTCTGTTGCGGATCCTTCGAGAACGCAATGTCCCAAGCGGAGCCGTCACCCAAAGTTCGCTTCGCGATGAAAGCTTCCTTCACGAAGGTGCCATCCTTTTTGAACACCTGGATGCGATCGTTGGGGCGGTCGCAAACATAGAGCAGGCCATCGTTGGCGAGCTCGGCGCAGTGCACCGGATTGCGGAACTGTTGCGCGGGCGGCGCCTCCGGATTGTACGGGCCGAGGTCGGTGTCGTCGGGTTTGTGGCCGTAGGCACCCCAGTGCCGCTTGTACTTTCCGGTCTCGGCGTCGTACACAACCACGCGATGGTTGCCGTAACCGTCGGCGACGTACAGTTCGTTGGTGGCTTTATCCACAAACATTTTTGCCGGGCCCTTGAGGTTGTCAGGATCGTTGCTGCCTTCGCTCTTGTTGGGATGGCCGATTTGCATCAGGAACTTGCCGTCCTGCGTGAATTTCAGAATTTGATTGTCGTGATAGAAGGTTTTGTCTTTGCCGCGGCTGTTGCCGCCAATCCATACGTTACCTTTGTAATCGACGGTGATGCCGTGGTTCGAATCAGGCCAGTCGTATCCTTCGCCGGGTCCGCCCCAGTGCCCGATGAGGTTGCCTTCTTCGTCGAACTCGAGAACTGCAGGCGCGGGAACGCAGCACTCCGCGGCGGGCGGCTTCGCGGTAGCGTAAATTTCCATCGGTTCGAAGGTATTCGTGCGATGAACAATCCAAATGTGGTCCTGCGAATCCACGGAGACGCCAACCGACATGCCTTGGACCCAATGGTTCGGAAGCGGTTTGGGCCAGAGAGGATCCACTTCGAAGCGCGGCGCCTGGATTCCCGCGGCCTCCGCCTTGGCTTTTTTCTCGAGCATGACTGATCCGGCCGCGAGTGCGGCGAGAAGCGCGAGAAAAATGGCTCCGATGTAGAAGTTGCGTTTCATGGGTTCCTCCTGTTTCGGGCTCGCAGCAACGATGCCCAGCCAAGGACTCCTGCCCTTTGTTGGCATGCTGCGTTCGCCATGTTTGGCCAGCGGAGATTCTAAATTATTTGTGGAGATTCACCCTTTGGGAGCAATCGCGCGGCAGAGCATTGATGAAAAGTCGATGCGCGGGCTGATCCACAACTTGGTGGGCTGCGGAACGCGGCTGACGCTCTCTTCTTGGACGGACCCGAAGCGTGGGATTGGCTGCGCTCGTGATGCGATTGCCGCGCAATTGAATGAGATTGCGAAAGATTCCGGCGGAAAGCTGCAGGTGGTGGTAGACAAATTCGAATCGACCTCGGAGCGCACTTCCGGGAAACCGATTCCGCTGGAAAACGTGTATGCAATTCTGCCGGGCTCGGATCCCAAGCTCACGAAGACTATTTTCATCGTCTCGGGGCACTTTGATTCGCGGCCTTCGAACGTGATGGATCCGGCCGCGGAGGCTCCGGGCGCGGATGACGACGCCTCCGGGACGGCCGTGAGCGTCGAATGCGCCCGGCTGTTGAGTAGGCCGGAAGCGAACGGGCACGGGAAGTTCGGGAACTACCGCGCCACGATTCTGTTTGCTGCGGTTTCCGGAGAAGAGCAAGGACTGCTGGGCAGCACGCATTTGCTCGAGTGGGTGAAGCAGCAAGGCTATACCGTCGGCGGAATGTTGGATGACGACATTGTTGGAGCAGATCCCGCGCCAGGTGGACCGCATCGCGTGCGGCTTTTCTCCGGGAACGGCGAGATTGATGATGCGGATTCGCCGTCACGGGAATTGGCGCGCGCTGTAGAAGAAATTGATGGCCAGAGCGCTATTCGAATGGTATTTCGCCAAGACCGTTACGGGCGCGGCGGGGATCACTACCCGTTTTATAAAGCGGGCCTGCCCGCGGTGCGCTTCACGGAGCCGCTGGAAGACTACAACCATCAGCACCAGACACCGCGCACGGAAAACGGCATCGAGTACGGGGATTTCGAAAAATACTTGAATTCTATCTTTATGGGCAATGTGGCCCGCGACAATGCAGAGGTGCTGCGGCAATTGGCGATGGCTCCGGCGTCTCCGACGAATGCTCGACTGAAAGGCGCGGTCACGCCGGACGCGAAGGTTTCGTGGGAAGCAGAGGAGGATGCGGAGCGCGCGGGCTTCGAAATCCTGTGGCGTGAAACGACCGACCCGCGCTGGCACGTCTATGACTTTGCGGCGGAATCCGGCGAAGCTGTTTTGAAGGGTGTGTCCACGGACAATCACTTCTTTGCGGTGCGCTCTGTCGGCAAGAACGGCGCGCGGTCGATTGCCGTGCCGACGGAGATGGAGCGCCGCGTGCCGCCATTGCCGTCGCAACCAAAGCAATAGGCAGAATTCATCGAAATTGTCGAGGAGGAAACTAGAATGCGGAAAACTCTGAGTCTGTGCGTGTTCGCGCTGGTTTTCAGTCTGTGGCCCGCAGGGCGCGCGGTGGCACAGGCGCCGGCGCCTGCGGCGGAGAGGGGCGTTAGAACGCCCGACGCCAAGACCGATGAGAAGTGCGACGCGGCGGCGACGAAGGAGGAATCGTCGGTGACGGATCACTCGATTCGCGTCGGCGGCCAGACGATTTCTTATAAAGCGACGGCGAGCACCACGCTGTTGAAGAACGACAAGGGCGAGGCGACCGGCCTGCTGTATTCAGTGGCGTACACAAAGAATGACGTGAAGGACCTGAGCACGCGGCCGGTGTCGTTTTTGTATAACGGCGGGCCGGGCTCGGCAACTATGTGGCTGCACATGGGGGCGTTCGGGCCGCGGCGAGCGTACACAGTGAATGGAACATTCACGCCGCCGGCACCTTATAAGCTGGTGGACAACGGCGAGACTCTGCTGGACAAGACAGACTTGGTATTCATCGACGCGATGGGAACGGGCTACAGCCACGCGGTGTGCAAAGCGCAGGAAAAGGATTTCTTTGGGATCGACGAGGACATCGAGGCCTTCGGGCAATTCATTGTGACGTACCTGAGCCGGAACGACCGGTGGAATTCGCCGAAGTTTCTGATTGGAGAAAGCTACGGGACGTTTCGCTCGGCTGCGCTGGGAAACTACCTGCAATCGCGCGACACCGTGCACTTGAATGGGATCGTGCTGATTTCGTCGGTGCTTGATTTATCATCGCTTACGTTTACGCCGGGAGACGACCGGCCGTGCGTGTTCTACCTGCCGAGTTACGCGGCAGTCGCTTGGTATCACAAGGTGTTGAAGGACCGGCCGGCGGACGTGGCGGCGTTCATCGAAGAAGCGCGGAAGTATGCGCAAGGAGAGTACGCTGCGGCCTTGTACAAAGGCGCGGCTCTTTCCTCCAGCGACAAAGCGGCGGTGGCGAAACGAGTTTCGTATTTTACCGGTCTGTCCGAAGACTACCTGATGAAGGCAGATTTGCGCGTGACGCTCAGCCAGTTCCGGGCGGAACTGCAGCGGAAAGAAGGGCTGACGACGGGACGCATCGATGCGCGGTTCACCGGCTACACCTACGACTTGCTGGAAGAGAACGCGCAGGGCGACCCCGAGGGTCCGGCGGTGGGCGGAGCGTTCACCGCGCTGATCAACTCCTACAATCACGACGAACTGAAATTCGGGAAGGACAAGGTGTACCACAACACGGCAAACGCTTTTGGAGCCTGGAACTGGGTGCGCAGAGAGCAAAGACGATTCGGATTTCCGGGGGCACCGAACGTGGACACTGACCTAGCGCAAGCGATGATCATGAATCCCAAGCTGCTGGTGCAGGTGGAGAACGGATACTACGACCTGGCGACGCCGTTCTTCGCGACGGAACACACCATGGAGCACCTAGGGCTGCCCGAGGCGCTGCAAAAGAACATTAAACTGGATTACTACACCGCGGGACACATGATGTACCTCCATGATGAGGATCGCGTGAACCTGCACAACCATATCGCGAATTTGATCGAGCGCGCGACGCAGCCGTAGGGAGTTTGGAGCAGAGTTCGCAGTACTTCCTAGGTATTATACTAGAAGCTAAATGTAGACTGTCAAGGCGATTTGCGCCACCAACGCAGAATTTGTACCTTCCGATCGACGGAGATTCTTCGGGCATCCTCATCGGATGCCCTCAGAATGACTTTTTTGCGGTGTCGGTAATTGCAACCAGCGCAGATTATGAGAAATCCACGAAATTGCTGAACCTAGATTGATCGCGATTTCGTCCATCCTCTCAGGGTCTACCCGCATTGCTTGCGAGTATGTCGCTCACAACCGCGTTGAGTCGTCTCGGCGTGAGTCAAGTTCTGACCTTCATGGTCTCCACACCAATTCTCCTTTTTACTTGGTCCTACTTCTTGGGATGGCTGCTCGACCGAAGGCAGCGAAAACAACGAGCGGTTAACAGTTGACGGCGTCGGGGCGTCTGGATTGGGGATGCGCGAAAAGCCCGCAGATGGAGCCTCACCAGATATGCCCCATCAGGAGACCGCCATGCCCTCGAAACTGCCTAGATTGATCCCTTTTGTGCTGTTGGTTGCCGGCTTCACGATTGCGAGTGTTTTGCCCGCGCGAAATGCGCGGCCGGTGTATGCCGGGCTGACGGTGCATGAGTGGGGCACGTTTACCTCGATTGCCGGGCGAGACGGGCAAGCGGTGGAGTGGTCGGCACTGAACGGCTCGACGGATTTGCCCGGTTTCGTGGAGCACTTCCGCGGCGACGGATTCAAGCTGGGGCTCCGCGGCACGGTGCGCATGGAAACGCCGGTGCTGTATTTCTATGATTCGCGCGAAGAAAACGTATCGGTGAAGGTGAGCTTCTCGAAGGGCGTGATCACCGAATGGTATCCGCGCGCCAGCCAGGTGTAGCCGGCGGCAAACCTTTTCGATGGGAGCCTGTACCAGGCGCATCCAGACGGAAGCATCGCGTGGGATGCAGTTACGGTCTCGCCAAGTATGCGGGCGGAATTTCCTCGCCAGCGACAGGATAGCCATTATTACGCGGCGCGCATGACTTCGGCGACGCCGCTTCGGGTGAAGACGCCGACAGGCGAGCAGCAGGAGAAGTTTCTTTTTTACCGCGGCGTGTCCACGTTTCGCGCGCCGATTTCCGCAAAGCTGACGGCGGACGGCAAAGTGCAGATCGAGAATGGCGGGGAGGAAGAGATACCCAATACGATTCTCTTCGAACGGCGCGGGGAGAAAATGGGCTACCGGATTGGCGGGGCGCTGGCCAAAGAGGCGGTGCTGGAGCCGCCCCAGCTGGCCGGGAACGCTGCGGACCTAGGAAGAGAACTGGAAGGAATGCTGGTGGCGCGAGGGCTGTATCAAGATGAAGCGCAAGCAATGGTGGAGACGTGGCGCGGTTCGTGGTTTGAAGAAGGAAGCCGGCTGATTTATATCGTGCCTGCGGGATTTGTAAATAAGATTTTGCCGCTTTCGATCAAACCGGCCCCGGCGCAAATCGCACGGGCATTTGTCGGAAGGCTGGAGCTGGTCACACCGGCGACGGAAAAGGCGGTGGAGAGCGCGTTTGCAGCGCACGATAAAGCGACATTGGAACAATATGGACGGTTCCTGGAGCCCATCCTGCAAACGATGATGGCGAAACAGCCGGATCGCTCGCGAATCGCGAAACTCACCGAGTGTCTGAATGCGGTTTACTCCGCGCAGGTCATGCAAGTGCGGAGCCGGAATTGAATCTTCAAAATCGCCCTGCTGAGTGGGTAGCCCGTTATGCGGTGAGTGCCAAGCCGCGGCGGGCGGCGCAAGCCCGCCCCAACAATGACCTGGTAGTGCCTCGTCGGTATTAGTGCTGGGCTGCAGCAACGGGCTGGGCAAAGGTGATGAAGTGGCCGCCCGGATCCTGGACGGCGAACTCCTTCATGCCATAAAACGCGGTGCGCAGGGGCATGACCATCTTTGCGTCCTTCATAGCGGCAAGCACGGCGTCGAGATTGTCGACTTCCATGTACAGATAGGTGGGGCCTTTGCGCGCTTCCGCAGACATACCGGCGGGCGCGTCCTTCTCCACGCTCGAATAGGTCTGGTACATCACCTCGACCGATCCCTTCTGAAAAGTTGCGAAAGCGAGTTTGTTCCCCTCGGGAACTTCGATCGTTTTGGCGAACCCGAGACGGTCAACCCAGAAGGGGAGGAGCGGCTCGATTTCCTTGACCAGCAGGACCGGGGTGATGCGTTTGACGTTCATGGGCGATTTCTCCTGAGTGGGATGAGCATTCGAGACAACAAAACCGAAGAGCAGGGCGAGAGCGGCGAGCGTGAGAATAATGGTGCGCCTGGCCGATTTTCTCCTTGACCCAGCAACTAGTCTTATTTAGACTAGATGAGGATAGCGGGCACAAAAATTCCAGTCAAGGAGATTTTCATGGCCAATACCACCAGGCAGCTTGCGGACCTGGTCTCGATCGGGCCGGCAATGCTGCGAGATTTCGAGATGCTGGGGATTCGCAGCGTCGGGCAATTAGCGAGGCAAGAGCCGCGCCGGATGTATGAAAAGCTAAACCGGAAGACCGGACAGCGGCAAGACCCATGCGTGCTGGACACGTTCTGCGCGGCGGTGGCACAAGCGCGGAATCCGCGATTGCCGGCGGAACAGTGCGAGTGGTGGTACTGGAGCAGGAAAAGAAGGAACGGGCAAAAGATTTAACACCGCGAACGCGGAGAGAACAGAGGCCACAGAGGCGAGGAAAAGAAGGGCGCGCAGGGCCGGGGCGCAGGAACTTGAGCCGATGAGGAAGAACCACAACGCGGAGGCGGTGAGTGTGCAGAGGCACGCGGAGAGGCCGAGGAAACGCGCGAGGAGAGGTCTGGCGCTGACGACGCCGGATTTAGTGCTGCTCAGCCTGCTCGCCGAGCGACCGATGCACGGCTATCAGGCAAACCTGGAGTTGGAAAGACGCGAGATCCGGGACTGGGCGGGAATTTCGCGGCCACAGGTCTA
>WNFW01002800.1_pt1 | contig 16785 bp, 17 predicted proteins | sample 5400131 | NCBI WGS metagenome assembly WNFW01 (sample SAMN13153362, study PRJNA577476) | soil metagenome | isolation source: 20 cm soil or saprolite under grassland replicate 1 | place: USA:California | collected 2016-06-15 | reverse complement strand
TCCTCAGGGACCGCAAGGAGGCGCGCGGCGAGGTGGGCAAGCTTGGCGCCGATCCCTTCCTGGATGCGCAGGATTGGGAGATCGACGCCGTCGACATCGCCATCCGTGAGATCGCGCCCGACAAGGCGAGCGCGACGGTTTCATTCAAAAGTCTGGGCGAGCAGCGCACGGTTGTCCTTGCTTTGGTCAAGCTCAGGATGGGCTGGCGGATCGCCGACATCACTTCGGACCGCAAGGAAACCTTGCGCGAGCTTCTGAGCAAGAAATGAGGGTCTCGATTGTGAGCATGCCGCTGCCGTGGATTCTGCGGCGTCTTTGCCGGTCGATCCCAAAATTATCGATATCGATCTCCGGCCGGTCCTGAGACTCAATCGAAGAGGATGGACTGCCGGGTCAAGCCCGGCAATGACGCAGGATAGGTCTGTGGGAACGACCACAAGAGTCATTCGACCTTGATTTTGGCCTCCTTGATGATCTTTTCGTATTTCGCCATCTCGTCGCGGATGTAGGTGGCGAACTGTTCCCCGCCCGATCCGATCGGATCAAATCCGATTCCGTTGAGCCGCGCCTTCACGTCCGGCAGTGCCAGCACCTTGGCGATATCCGTCTGCAGCTTGGTGGAAATATCGACCGGCAGATTCTTCGGGCCCCACAATCCGTACCACGACACGAATGCAAAGTCCTTCATGCCGGATTCCGCGACGGTGGGAATCTCGGGCGCCGCCGCCGCGCGCTTGAGGCTGGTGATGCCGAGCGCCTTGATCTTGCCGCCTTGCGCCAACGGCAGCGAGGAGAGCATGGGATCGGCGAGCAGCTGGATTTGCCCGCTCATGAGGTCGGTGAGCGCCGGCGCTGTGCCCTTGTAGGACACCACCAATGTATCGAGGCCGGCGTCGAGCTTGAGCAATTCGATGGCGAGATGGCTGGCGGAGCCGATGGTCGTGGCGCCGAAGGTGTATTTCTGCGGATCTTTGCGCACGAGGGCGAAGAAATCCTTGAGATTGTTCGCGGGCACGCTCGGCGTCGTGCTGACGATCAGCGGCCCCTCGGCCAAGAGCGTCACCGGGGTGAAATCGCGCACGACGTCATAAGGCACGCTCTTATAGAGGAACGGATTGATCACGTGCACCGAGGCCGACACCAGCAAGGTGTAGCCGTCGGGCGCGGCCTTGGCGACGGCATTGGCGCCGACGTTTCCCGAGGCGCCACCGGCGCGGTTCTCGACGATGAAGTGTTGGCCGACCGTTTCGTTGAGCTTCTGCACCAGGATGCGCGCGACGCCGTCGACCGACCCGCCGGCCGGAAACGGCACTACCACGGTTACCGTGCGGGACGGATAATTCTCCGCGCTCGCGGAAGTGAGGGTCGCACCGAGCGCCAGCGCAAGTGTGATCGCAAATCTCATGGGATGTCCTTTCGCCGGTTCAGTATGTCCCGGGATAACTTCCTCCGTCGATCAGCAGATTTTGGCCGGTGATGAAACCGGCGTGTTGCGAGCAGAGAAACGCGCAATAGGCACCGAGCTCGGCCGGCCGACCGAAGCGTTTGGCGGGATTGGCTTCGGCGCGCTCGCGCCAGAGCTCCTCGAACGTTTTGCCGCTTGCCTCCACCAGTGCACCGACGTGCGTGCGCTGTGCGCCGCTGTCGAAGATCCCGGGCAGGAGGTTGTTTATGGTGACGTTGTGCGCGACAGTCTGCCGCGCCAGACCAGCGACGAAGCCTACGAGCCCGGAGCGCGCGCCGTTGGACAGCCCGAGCTCGAGTTGCGGCGTCTTCACGCTGCGCGAGACAATGTTGATGATGCGACCGAAGCCGCGCGCCATCATGCCGTCCACGGTGAGCCGCATCATTTCGATGGGGGCGAGCATCATTGCGTCGAGCGCAGCGACCCAGTCATCGCGCGACCAGTCGCGGAAATCGCCGGGCAGCGGTCCGTCGGCATTGTTGAGAAGGATATCGGGTTGCGGACACGCAGCAAGTGCAGCCGAGCGCCCCGCGCTGGTGGTGATGTCGGCGGCAACTGTGGTGACCTTGACGGCCGTCGCCGCCGCAATCTCCGCGCCGGTTTCTTCCAGCGCCTCGCGCCGACGCGCGACGATGGTGATGTCGACGCCTTCTTGCGCCAGCGCGAAGGCGCAGGCCCGCCCCAGACCGCGGCTCGCGCCGCTCAGTAGCGCCGTTCGTCCACGGATTCCGAGGTCCATATCAGCGGGTCTTCCCGCGACAGGCGCCACTCACGCGGCGACGGCGGAGATCGGACCCACCTTGTAGCCGTACTGCTTGTCGAGCCCGAGCTCCTGCACGATGCGAATGCCTTTGGCGAGCGCTTCGCCGTCGAGGTTGGTGAGCGGCTTGCGCAGATCGCCCGCCGGCAGCCCGAGCGCCTTCATCAGCGATTTCACCGCCACGGGGTTGATCGCCGAATAGGTGAAGTGCAGCAGCGGCAGCAGTTTAAGGTACGTGGTCTTGAAATTCTCTGCCTCGACGTAGCTCGTCCACGGGGTCGAGATCGTCGCGAGTTCGGCGGGCGCGATATTGCCGGTCATGTTGGCGGTGCCATGGCCGCCGAGCGACATGGTGGGCACCACCAGGCCGAGATTGGGGCTGTCGCAGCACATGACCGATACTTTCGGCTTGGCGGCGAGCACTTGCGCGACTTGCCCGACGCGCGCGGTCGATTCCTTGTGCACGACATAGTTCGGATGCTGGAAGATGCGCAGCAGATGCTCCCAATGCAAATCGCTCTTCACCCGCGGCGGATTGTTGTAGATGCCGAGCGGCAGATCGGTGGCGTCCGCCACCTCGAGGAAGAAGCGTTCAATGTCGCTTTCCGGCGCGCAGATATAAGCGGGCGCTGCGAGGATCGCCCCGTCGGCGCCGTTCGCTTTGGCGAAGCGGACATTGGCGATGGTCGCCTCCGTGTTGTTGCCGGTGCAGCCGAAGAAGATCGGCATGCGCGGCGTCTTCATTTTTGCCGTCTCGACGATGATCTCTCTTTTTTCTTCTGCGGCGAGCATCGACGTCTCGCCGGTCGAGCCCATGATCAGCACCGCGGACGTCCCGTGCTGTTCCTGGAATTTTAGCAAGGTCCGGAACGCGCCAAAGTCGACCGAGCCGTCCTTGTTGAAGGGCGTGATCAGCGCGACGAACGAGCCCGTCAGCATTTTTGTCGGCATTCGAGTTTCCCTCGCCAAAATCTCAGGCGAGCATATCATGCGGCTGGCGTTTTAGCATGCGCGGTCCGCAGGCCTATTCCGCGGCGGTCAATTCCGGCGGCGTGAAGGCGCGAACGGCCGGCGCCGGCTGGTCCCAGCGCTCGATGTCAACCAGCGCGGTGAGCGCGCTCGTCCCTTGCGCGAGGGGCGAGGTGCCGATGTCGAGCGTGAGCACGTTGGGGTTGCCGTGCCGCTCCGGTTCGCCCGCCGCATCCGCGGGGTCGAACCAGGCGCCGGTCGCCATCACCACCACTCCCGGCATCACCTCCGCATCGATGACGGCGCCCGCGAGACAGGCGCCGCGCGCGTTGAACAGGCGCACGACATCGCCGTCGCGAATGCCGCGCGCGGACGCGTCTTGCGGACTGATGCGCACCGGCTCCCGTTCCGCAATCTTGCGCCGGCGCGAGATCGGCCCGGGATCCATCTGCGCGTGCAGGCGGCTCGCCGGCTGGTGGGTGACGAGGTGCAGCGGAAAGCGTTGCGCGGCGGTGCTGCCGAGCCACTCCGCCGGCGGGATCCAGGTGGGGTGGGGCGGGCAGTCCGGATCGGCGAACTCGGCAATCGCGTCGGAAGCAATCTCGATGCGTCCGGAGGGAGTTTTCAGCGGATGGCGTTCCGGGTCGCGGCGGAAATCCTCGAATAGCACGTAGTCGCGCTCGGGCGGCGGCAACTCGACGAAGCCCTCGGCCCAGAACTGCTGGAAGCCCGGGAGCGTCACACCCTTGGCGGTGGCGCTCGCGCGGACGCGATCGTAGACCCACTGGCACCAGCCCATCTCGTCGCGGTCTTCGGTGAACGCGCGCTCATAGCCGAGGCGCTGCGCCAGCGCGCGGAAAATATCAAAATCGTTCTTCGCATCTCCAATGGGATCGATGGCGCGGTGCATCGCGAGAATGAACGTGTCGCGGGAGGAGCCGCCAATGTCGTTGCGCTCGAGAAAGGTGGTGGCGGGAAGCACGATATCGGCGTGACGCGCGGTTGCCGTCCACCAGCTGTCGTGCACGATGACGGTTTGCGGCTTCTGCCAGGCGCGGCGCAGCCGATTGAGATCCTGGTGGTGATGGAAGGGATTGCCGCCGGCCCAGTAGATGAGGTGAATGTCGGGAAACGTGTAGCGGCGCCCATTGAATGCGTAGCTCGCGCCGGGATTGAGCAGCATGTCGGCAATCCGCGCGACCGGAATCATGGCGCGCGCCGGGTTGAGCGGCAGCGGCATCTCCGGTCCCGCCACCTCGACGCGCGGCACGCCGGTGCCGTTGGTCGAGCCGTAGCCGAAGGCAAACCCGCCGCCGGGTAATCCGATGCCCCCCAGCATCGCCGAGAGCACGACCGCCGCCCAATAGGGCTGCTCCCCGTGATGCGCGCGCTGCAGCGACCAGGCGCAGCTGATGATCGTGCGCGCCGCCGCGGCGCGGCGCGCGAGCTCGTGGATGGTCTGCGCTGCAACGCCGGTGATCGCGGCCGCCCATTGCGCGTCTTTAGCGACGCCGTCGTCGAGTCCGAGCAGGTAGCGCCGGAAAGGCTCGAAGCCGGTGCAGTAGCGCGAAATGAAAGCCGCGTCATAACGCTCCTCCGTGAGAAGCGTGTGCGCCATGGCCAGCATCAGCGCGGTGTCGGTATTGGGGCGGATCGGCACCCATTGCGCGCCGAGAAAGTCCGGCGCATCCGACTTGAGCGGGCTGATGGACACGAAATCGATGCCGGCGTCCTTCGCGCGCCGCAGCCACATCTCCATGCTGTGGGTGCCGCCGCCGCCGAAGGTCACCTGGCCGTTCTTGAGCGGGAGTCCGCCGAAGGCAAGGATCAACCGCGTGTGCTTGACGATCGACGGCCAATCCGTGCCGTGGGCAATCGGCCCGAAGGTGCCGATCACGCGCGGCAAGACATATTGCGCCGCGCCGAAGCTGTAATTGGCGACTTGGTCGACGCAGCCGCCGCCGAGAAAGAGGAAGCGCCGCAGCAGGCTGCGGGCGCCGTGCACGTGGCCCGCCGATGCCCAGCCGTAGGAGCCGCCGCAGATTGCGTTGTGGCCGAAGGTCTCGCGCACGCGCGCAAGCTCGCCGGCCACCGCGTCGAGCGCTTCACCCCAGGAGACTTCGCGGAAGCGGTCGTGGCCGGTGCGCTCCTTTCCCTCGCGCCAGCCCTCGCGGATGGCGGGCCGCGCGATGCGCAGCGGTGAGTGCACCATGGCCGGGATCGCCTCGAGCATGTCCGAGGGTGCGGGATCGCGCGCAAACGGCTCGCAGCCGATCACGCGGTTATCCTCGACCAGCGCCGTGAAAGCGCCCCAATGGGCGAGCTGCGGGAAACGTACGACATTCATCGCGGCGCGGTCTCCATCGAATAAAGCGCAGGATGAGCCTTTTGCGGGCGGGACTCAACCGCGTCGCGATTGCTGATCGCGATACCGGCCGCGGTATCCAGCGGCCTCGCCGGCGCCGATTCGATCCGCGCACGATGGTCCTGTGAGATTTTTGTCACGCTGCCAGTTTTTTTGAATCGCGTCACAGTAGAGCACGCATTTTCTGCTGTCATGTCGCTCAATCACAACAAATGGGGGTCGCATGCAAACGGGGCGGCTTCAATGCATCAATCCACATGGGCGGTGCTCTTCCTTCTGATGTTCGGGGAGATTGCGGTTTTGGCGTTGGCAAGTTTGATCCTTTGGATCATGGGGGAATTTGGCGAGGATACTCCGAGGTGGACGCGCTTGCGGGGGTTGCGTAGGCGCCGAAAGGCGCAATAGCCGCAGGCTTACGGATTTTTCGGCGCGTCCTCGGACGCGTCCACGTGCGCACGCGCTTGTTACGCTGCATGCGGGACGTTTCGTCGCGACGTTGCACGTGGCTCTGATACGTTGCGGCCTTTCAAGAATGGCCGGTCACGCAAAACCCTTCTCCTGATCGAGCTGACGCGGATCCAGGCCGTGTCGAAGCTGGTTCCATCGCTCGGCGTTCGGCGGGGGAACTTGCGGCCACGATGGCGCCTGCATCATGGAACCTGCGGGAACATGACCTTAGTCCATGCGTTTTTATACCTGCAGAGGATTACGATGGAGACGATCATGCGCAGACTATTACTGACGGCCGCAACCATCGCCGGAATCGGGTTGCCGACCGCCGCTGGTGCACAGGTCGTGATTGCGGCAGATCCCGCCCCCGGGGTTGTCGTGACGGCTCCCCCTGCGGCCGGCACGGTCGTTGTGCCGCAGCCTTACGCGTCCGACCGTGTCTACGTCGCACCGGAGGCTTACGCCTACTACGACGCAGGCCCGCGCTACTACCAGGATTGTTGGTGGGATTGGGGCCGTCGCGTCTGCCGTTTGAAACCGTGGTGGTAATCTGAAGCCTCGGTGAGGAGGGCGCGCGCTATTGGCGCGCCCTCTACATTTGCCACCCGCGAAACGGATGGGGTTCGCTTCAGCTCGAGCCGCGCTGGAGCAGCTCCTCCACCTTGGGCCATGGATCGGGCTCGAGGCCCTTGAACGGCGCCCACTCTTTCTCCGTCATGCGGTCGAAAATCGCCGCCTTGACCGAGGGACGCGCGCGCATGCGCGCCCACCAGTCTGCGATCGCGGGATGCTCCGCCCACAGCGCCTCGAGCCTGAGCAGCTCGAGCCGCAAGATATAGGGAATCACCGCGCATTCGGCGTTGGAGAAGCTTTCGCCTGCGAGGTAAGGCGCGCGCGCGAGCGCATGCGCCATCCACGACAATAGCTTCTGGTGTTGCGCCAGCGCATCAGCGACGAATTCCGAATCGAGCCCGTGCTCGATCACGCTGCGCTTGTACACCGTGCGCCGCTTCAGCGGCGCCTTGTTGATTTCGGCAAGCCAGACCTCGCGCGGCAGTTTGAGGAAATTGGGCCGGAAAGCGGTGGCGAAGGTCAGAATGGTGCAGGAGTTGTGGACGTATTCGTCGATCAGCTTGTTGTACATGCGCACCTGAAAGCGCGCTGGCGGATCCGTCGGCATCAGCGGCGGACTAGGAAAAGTCTCGTCGAGATAATAGAGGATGAGCGAAGATTCCACGATTGGCGTGCCGTCGTGGACGAGGGTGGGCACGACTCCGTTCGGATTGAGCTTGAGATAGGCGGGCTCGTTCTGATCGCCGCGCAAGGTGAGCAAGTGCTCCTGCGCTGGCTGACCCTTCTCCGCGAGCGCGATGCGCACCTTCTGCGCGCAGACCGAGTTGATGTTGTGGTAGAGCTCGAGCACCGCATCCTCCTCCCGTTGCCGCCGCAACGCGCCTCGCGGCGCAATGCTTTTCTTTCCGGCCGCGATGCTTTCACGGCGCTGCCCGCAGTCAAGGGGGATGGGCCAAGCCTCAGGGGCGTCTATAGCCGCCTTTGCGGGACCACAGCGACACCCCGCGCGCGATCGTGCTTGGGTGGGTCATGGCGGTTCGGGCGAACTCAACTCGTACTGCCGGGGGAGGATGGGCTTCGCTGACGCTCAGCCCATCAAAACTTAGCAACGGCGGCTTTGCCAACGTCGCGACGTGCTTCGGATCGATCGGCCCCGCGCTCACAAGGCCGTCGCCCGGACCGAGGCGCCGGCGACCGCCACGCGCGTTGGCCTATGTCGGAGGCAGACGCTATTTGCAAAGCGGCCGGGCTTTGGGTCGCGCCTCTATCGGGCTTTGACCGGAGGCAGCAAATGTGATTATATCAAACCGCTTGCGAGGCTACCCCCGCCAGCCCGGCTTCCGGGTTGCGCGGTTGGGAATGAAGCCGCCGGTCGCACCGGCGGCTTCGCCCGTTTTAGGCCCCTCTACGGATGGTGCAGCGTGGCGGTGGCGCGGGTGAAGCTGCGGCGGCCATGCTTGAGAGCGAATAAAGGCTGCGCCAGTTCGGCAACCGCCATGGCCGGATCGCGGCTGTCCAAAACAACGAGGTCGGCGGGATGGCCGGCCGCAATGCCGTAATCGGCCGCATTCATTAGCCGCGCCGGCAGCGTGGTGATCATCTCGAAACAGGCTTGCAGATCGCGCGCGCTGCCGAGCTGCGCGATGTTGGCATAGAGGTTCGCCATGCGGATGAGCGAGCAGTCGCCGAATGGCGTGAATGGATTGAGCACGTTGTTGGTTGCGAGCGCGCAGATCACGCCGTGACCAAGCAGCCGATGCACTGGCGCCACCCCGCGCGGCACATGGAACGCGTGATCCCGACCCATCAGGAACAAGTCGGTCGCCGGCAGCACCGTCACGGCGACGCCGCAATCGGCGAGGCGTCGGCCGATCTCGGCGAGACGGGAAGGGTCCATTGCTGAAAGCTTGGTGACGTGGCCCACCGCTACGCGGCCACCCCAGCCATGGGCGGCGGTTTGGCGGCACACGTCATCGAGATGCATCCACGACGGGTCGAGGTCGAAATCCAGGTGAAAGTCGACATCGAGATCGAAGCGGCGCGCGATGTCGAAGATGCGCGCGATCTGCTTTGATGGATCGCTATCGGTATAGGGACAGCCGCCGATGACGTCGGCGCCTTGCTCACACGCTTGCACCAGCAGTTCTTCGGCGCCGGCATCGTTGGTGAGACCCTCTTGGGGAAAGGCGCAGATTTGCAGGTCGATCGCCCAAGCGTAATCGCGCTTGAGCTGACGCACCGCGTGGAAGCCCTTGAGCGCGACGCGCGGATCGACTTCGACGTGGGTGCGCATGCGGCTGGTGCCGTGGATGACGGCTTGCTCCAGCGTGTGCCGGGCGCGGGCGTAGATGTCCGCTTCGGTGAATGTGCGCTTGGCGGCTGCGACCGATCCGATCGCTTCCTCGAGCGTGCCGCGCTCGCCGCCACAGCGGTCGTGGATGCGCGATTTATCGAGATGGATGTGACTCTCGACGAAGCCCGCGATCACCAGGCGGCCATCGAGTTCTTCGGCCGGTGCATCGGCGACAATGTGTCGGGCAATGTCGACGACGCGGCCGCCGGCGATGGCGATGTCGACCAGCGGCTCCTTGGCTTCGGCCCGCCGCGCCTGGCGCAATACGAGATCGACGGGCATCCGGCCCCCGGATTGTGATCCCTATCTCTGCTCAGAACTCAACGTCGAGTCCTTCCAGTTCGTCAGGCTCAGCTTTGGCGCCGGCAATCCATTCACTGCATGAGCGACAATGCCATGATGGCTTGGGAATAGGTGGCCTGCAGTTGTCGTCGCTTCAGCGGCTGGCTAACAAATTATCTCGCAGGGCAAAATCAAATGCACTAGCTTTGGTGATGCGCGCGGGAGCGACCTCTGCGGGGCAGCGCCAGAGGCGGCGACCGCTCTGGGGAAGAATGCTCCATCATATCGTGCGCGCTAACAGCCACGCCACGGGTTCAATATGGACGGCGATGCAGCAAGCTTTGTCGGCAATATCCCGGAGCACTACGACAGCGGTCTGGGCCCTATAATTTTCGTTGACTATGCCGCCGACATCGCGCGGCGAGCGGCCGCCTGCAGCCCAGCGCGCGTGCTGGAGACCGCCGCAGGCTCCGGGATCGTGACGCGGCAACTACGCGACACTCTGCCTCCTGACGTACATGTGACAGCGACTGACCTCAACGCGCCAATGCTTGAGGTGGCGCGCACGAAGTTCAAGCCCGGCGAAGGGGTAGACTTCCGGCCCGCGGACGCGACTGCCCTTCCATTCGAAGACGGCGCTTTCGATGCTGTCGTATGCCAATTCGGCGTAATGTTTTTCCCGAACAAAGACGTGTCCTATCGTGAGGTTCATCGCGTGCTTGCCCCCGGCGGGCATTATCTCTTCAGTGTTTGGGATTCACACCGGCACAACCCGTTTGGGCGAATTGCGCATGAGACCGCTGCCAGTTTCTTCCCTGCCGACCCGCCTCAGTTCTACACGGTGCCGTTCTCCTATTGTGAGATCGACCCGATCAAGGAGTCCTTGATCGATGCAGGATTTAATGACATTAGCGTCGCGGTCGTTAGGCAGGAGAAAGACATACCAGACACTGCGCGTTTTGCGCGCGCCTTGGTTTACGGAAACCCGCTGATTGACCAGATAAAGCAGCGCGGCGGCGTTGATCCCGACCAAGTCGTTGGCGCGCTGGCGCAGGCTCTGCGGCGAGAATTTGGCGCCGATCCAGGTCGGATGCCTCTGCAAGCAATCGTATTTTCGGCCACCAGGCGCTAGTTCCGGGAAATCGCAATAGATGAGTGACGGGCTGCAATTTAACGAAGAGACCGCCCGAAAGGTTGAAGCCCTTTACCTGACGCCCGACGTGGTGGCGCAGCGGGGTCGAGTATTAGGGGCCCTCGTTGCGGCAACGCCGGCCGAGTGACTCAGCCGAGTTCTTGCGCCCGTCGCAGGCTCGCGATCATGGAGACCCGCAACAAATAGTCGTAGGTGCGGCGCTTGTCGGCGGCGATGTGCGCAAGGTTGCGGCCAAACTCGGTTCCGTCCGATTCCAGGTTGCGTTTGTTCTGGATCGATTGTTGCTCGATGTATTCGAGCGTCACCGCCCGGCGCTGGCGGTCGTACCGTTCGAGATCGCTGTCGTCCTCTCGTCCGCGCCAGACCTCGACCAGGCGCGAGGTCAGATTGATGGCGTCATGGATGCCGCCATTCATGCCCATGCCGCCGAGGGGATTGTTGATATGCGCGGCGTCGCCGGCCAGAAAAATGCGTCCGCGTTGGAAGGTGCCGGCGACCCGCTGGTGAACCTTGTAGAGCGTGGTGTGCGCGATCTCGTAATGCGAAATGCCCGCCACCACGGCCGCCATCAGTGATTGTGCGAAGTCGGCGCTCAAAGCAAGCTCGTCGCTTTCGTGAGAGGCGATCGGAAACATCACCCGGCAGAGACCGGGTATCTGCAGCAGGAAGTGCCAGCGCTCGGGATCGGCGACGTAACTTACCGCGACGAGATCGGGGATAACGCCGTGGAAGTCGAATGGCGTGCTCACGACCAGAAATCGTTCCGGCCAAGTGAAGCCGGGGAATTCGATTCCCGTAGCGCGCCGCACGTCGCTACGAGCGCCGTCCGCGCCGATCAGCCAGCGGCCGGACCGCCGCTCGGTGCCTCCGTTGCGCTCGATCGCAACCTCCACCCCCGATCGATGCTGGATCACGTCTTTGACGCGCGCGTCGAATTGCAACTCGAACTCTGCTTTGGCGCTGAGCTGCTGCTGCAAGATGCGCGTCAGCTTGGATTGTTCGCACTGCACCCGATAGGGATGATCGGTCGCGTCGGCGACGGCATCGAAATCGAACTGCGCCAGCACACCGTGGCGCTTGCTGCGATACTGGAACTGCGGCGCAATCAAGCCTTGTGCGATCAGCGCGGCCGCGGCGCCGAGCCGATCGAGCATGTCGAGCGTGGGCGGATGGAACGTCGAGGCGCGCGACTCCTCGCTCAAATCGGCCCCCGCCTCGAACACCGTCACCGGCAGACCGGCGTGCACCAGGTTGGCCGCCGCCACCAGACCGACCGGCCCGGCACCTGAGATCAACACCCGCTCGTCGATCCGCATGCTGCTTCGGGACGGATCAGAGCTGGGGCTTCCGCGCTAGCCGCTGCGACGGCGTCTTCCGGTTCGTATTCGCCGGCGACGAGCTTGCGGCGCAGGAGCTTGCCGACGGGCGACCTCGGAATGGTTTTGACGAACACGTAGCGCCGCGGCCGCTTGTAATTGGCGAGGCCCGACCCGCGGCAGAATTCATCGAGCTCTTCCGCCTCGACCTCGGATCTTTTCCCCGCCGCAGATGATCATGTCGTCGACGCGCCCGGTGACGAAGAGATCGCCATCGGTGTCGACATATCCGGTATCGCCGGTGAAGTACCAGCCCTCCCGCATGGCCTTTGCATCGGCGTCCGGGCGGCGCCAATAGCCCTCGAAGGATTCGTCGCCCTGAAGCAGGGCGATGATCTCGCCTTCCACGTTGGGCGCAACGATTTCCTGCGGCGAGCCGGCGCCGAGCCGCACCACGCGCACCAGTTGGTTGATGCCCGCGCGGCCGGCCGAGCCAGGCTTTGCTGGCGCATTCTGGTCGATGGTGAAGGTATAGATTTCCGAGGAGCCGTAGTGATTGACGAATAACTCAGGCTGGAACGCGTCCGCGAGCCTCCTGAGCAGGGCGTCGGTCATCGGCGCGCCGGCGAAGCCGAGCTTGCGTACCGTGCTCACGTCGGTTCGTTCGAATTGCGGGTGATGCAAGAGGTCGTGATAGAGCGTCGGCACCAGATAGAGGTTGGTGATGCGCTCGGCGGCGATCAGCTCGAGCGCGTGCGCGGCTTCGAACCGCGGCAGGCAGACGAAAGCGCCGCCGACGAGCGACATGGCAAGGAGCGAGCGCACGCCCATCGTGTGGTAGAGCGGCATGACGCCGAGCGTACGCTCGTGCGCGGCGTAGAGATTCTGCGCCACGTGCGCCAGCGCGGCGGCGCGCTCGGCGCGGTGCCGGCGCGGCACCCCCTTGGGGCGTGCGGTGGTGCCGGAGGTGTAGAGCATGACCGACCACGCCTCGGCGTCGACGCGCGGGCAAAGGTCGTCCGCGCTTCCCCTGATCAGCTGATCGAATGACAAACCCTGCGCGCGTGCCGCGCCGACGGCGATGCACGCTCGCGTGTGCGCCTGACGAGACGAGCGGACGGCCGCAGCGGAAATTTCCTCGTAAACGATCGCCTTGGCCTCGGAGTCGTCGACGCAGAAATCGAGCTCCTCGGCAGTCGAGCGCCAATTGAGCGGCGTGATAATGATGCCCGCGAATTGACAGGCCCAATGGATAGTAGCTGCTTCCCAGCGGTTCTGCAGTACCGTGACGAGGTGGTCGCCGGGTGCAAGTCCGATTTCGTCGAAACTCGTGACCAGCGCTGAAATGATTTTGTACCAGGCGCTGTAGGTCAGCCGGACATCGCCATCGCCGACAATCGCTAGCGCCTCGGGATCGCGGGCGACGCTTGCGAGGAAGCTCGTGCCCAGATCAAGCATATCCTCTCCGCTTGCTCGATGCGCCCGCATCAGGCGCCGCTTCCGTCACGGCCCCTTCCTTCGATAAAGCCGCACCCGCAAGCTAGCCCGTCGCTCGGCATTCATATATCTGTGTACGGACGTCGGCACCGAGACTACGCCAGCTCGCGCAGCGGAAACCGCGCGACGTCACGCAGCAGCGCGATGAAGCCGTCGGCCTGATGCTCTGCCGTGAGGCGGCCTTTTTCCGCATTTGCTGCGGAAGCATCGCCTACGGCCCCGTCGGGATTGAGGTCTTGCGCGATCCATCCGAATCCGTGCTGGCCTATGGGCCGCAGGTGCTTGTAGCTCTTCTCCATCTCGGCGGCTTTCGAGGGAAACAGTTTCGCCTTGCTCATGTCCACGAGATCGGGCCGGAAATGAAGCATGAGCGACGTCTCGATATCGCCGGCGTGGATGCCGTGGACAAGATCGAAGTCGGAGTATAGCCCTGCGGGCAGGCCGAAACGGCGCCACTGGGTGGTGACCACCAGCATGCCGAGGCGCACGCGCAGCTCGCGCGCGAGGATGCCGATGACGTCGATATTGCCGCCGTGCGAGTTGGCGATCACCATTTTGCGCAAGCCCGCGCGGTGCACGCCTTCGCCGATCTCGACCCAGATGCGAACGAGATTATCGGCCGAATGGGTGATCGTGCCGGGGGAGCGCAGATGCTCGTCGGATTTTCCGATCGTCTGCGTCGGCAGAACCAGCACGCCGAGATCGTCGGGCAGGCGCGCCAGCACGGTCTTGATCAGGCCCTCGCCGATGGCGGTATCGGTCAGGACCGGCAGGTGCGGCCCGTGCTGCTCGGTCGCGGCGACCGGCAGGATTGCCACCGTCGAATTCGGATCGAGCGCGGCAAATTCGCTCGACTTGAGCTCCGCCCAGAACCGCCTGGAAGCCATTACCCGATCGCCCGCATTTGGCCCGCGTATCACTGACAATCTGGGCCCGGCACATGGTATAGCAAAAGTCCCGATCGTCCGTGCAAGCGGACCGGCATTCTGAGTTGCCTGCCGATGCGACACATAACACCGCAAGGGATCCGGCCGCCGTTCGCCCGCTACAGCTACGGCGTGGAAATCCCGCCCGGCTACCGCATCCTGGTCTGCTCCGGGCAGCTCGGGATCGCGCCCGACGACCAGGTGCCCGCTACCATCGAGGAGCAGACGCACCTTTGCTTCCGCAATATCGGCGCCGTGCTGGAGGAAGCCTCCTGTACATTGGCCGATGTCGTGCGCATCAACTCCTTCGTCGTCGGGCGCGAGCACCTCAAGGGCTACATGAGCGTGCGCGATCTCTACATCGCCGATCCGCCGCCGGCTTCGACGCTGATGATCGTCTCTGGATTTTCCCGGCCTGACTTTTTGGTCGAGGTCGAGGTCATCGCCGCCGCGCCCTGAAGCAGGCGATCGGTTGAGCAGCTGGGGTTATGGCGATGGATGTGGCCGAGCGAATTCACGAGCAGCTGACCCGATGCGGCATCACACTTGCCGCCTCGCTGCCCGATGATTGGGTTGCTCCGCTAATCGAGCGCATCGCCGCCGATAATCACATCCGCCACGTGCGGGTGGCGCGCGAAGCGGAAGCGGTTGCGATCTGCAGCGGCGCGTTCTTCGGTGGCGTCCGCGCGGTGGCGCTAATGGGCGCGACGGGGCTGCTCACCTGCAGCGGCGAGCTCGCCACGCTCAATCTGCGCCACCAGATTCCGGTGTTCCTGATCGTGAGCCAGCGCGGCTCGATCGATGATCACCGCATCTATCAGGAGGTCCAGGGCCGGCGCACCATTCCGTTGCTGCAGGCCTACGACTTTCCCTATCACATCATCGACCGGGCGGACGACGTGACCTCGATCCCGGATGCGTTCGAGACTTGCCGAATGCAGAAGCGGCCGTTCGTGCTGTTTCTGAGCCGGCGACTGGTCAAAGGGGAGGGCGCATCGTGAGGGCACGAGAGGCCATCGACGTTCTTGCGCGACAGCGCGGCGGGGCGGTCGCGGTCTGCGCGCTCGGAATGGCGGCCAATGAATGGTGGGCTGCGACCAAAAGCGAAGACAGCTTCTACATGCACGGCGCCATGGGCTTTGCTGCGAGCTTTGCGCTCGGGCTTGCGCTGTCGCTTCCGCACGTGCCGGTCTGGCTGATCAATGCAGACGGCTCGTTGTGCATGAATCTCGGCTGCCTGCTCACGGAAGCGTCCCAGGCGGCGCGCAATCTCAAGCATTTCGTGGTGGACAACGGCGTGTACCAGACCGTCGGCGGCCTGCCGATGGTGAACGGCGGACGCACTGACTACGCCGCCATCGCGCGCGCCGCGGGATTTCCGCGTGCGCGCACGATCGAGGCGCTGGACGAGCTCGAGCGGCAAATTCCCGCAATCACGGCCGAGGAGGGACCCTCGCTCACCGTGCTGCGCGTCGATCCGGAAAAAGGCTTCCTGCGCACGCCGCCGATGACCTACGAGGGTCCGGAGATGAAATACCGCTTCGGCCGCGCGCTCGAGCGCCGGCTCGGGATCGAGGTGTTCGGGCCGCAGGGCTACTAGGGCGTGTACTCATAAAATCGCGAGTGGTGACAGCGACCTGATCAATGTCCGCTTTGGCATACTTTGCGGACTCAAGTCGGACATTTCCCGAGGTCCGAGAAGTGCCGATTGTGTTGCAAAAGTCACCGTGGAGAAGCTCTAGAATCAAAATACGCAACGATCGAATCGGGGCGAATAGATTCTTGAATCAACCTTGCGCCTTGATCCCTATCTTGAATCAATCTTGCGCGCTCGGATGCGCAAAATCGTTCTGCAACACAATCTGCCAAACTTGGACATCGGCCACCCTTCATTCGATCACCTCGTCGGCGCGGGCGAGTAGGGGTCGGCGGCACATCGAGGCCGAGCGTCCTGGCGGTCTTGAGGTTGATGACCAGCTCGAACCTCGTCGGCTGTATGACGGGCAAGTCTGCGGGCTTCGCGCCGTGGAGAATCCGGCCGGTGTAGGCGCCAACCTGCCAATATGCGTCGACGAGGCCGTACTTGATCGGCTCATCGCCGCTGGCGGAGACGATTGGAATCGTCGAGGTCGATGGCGAGAGGCCCTGAAAGATGGTCTAGTACGGGAGCCTCCGTTCAAAGGCACTCGCGCTGAATGACTAGACTCTGTAGCACGTCCAAAGGAGGAAAAAATGAAAATGTTACCTCAAGTCTTGTTTTGGTTAGGACTCATTTCAGTCCCGTTCGCATGGCTGGTATGGTACTTTGGGTCAGAGATTGAAATTATAAGGCCAGTCCTTGCCAGGATTAACGATCTTGCTTTAAGAGCGGCTTTGCAAGAGGCTCACGCAGAGCGGTTGGGAATTTGGGTCGCTGTTTGGCCAGTGTCACTCCTGGTGCTGAGTCAGATCCTTGAAAAGAAAATGCAGGGATAGGAAACACCTTCGCCGCTGCTGACGAAGCACTTCCGCTCCTGGCATGCAAGAGCCTCGTCAATCGTGCCGCCAGAGGTCTGCTTACTGAGGTACTGCGGAGATTGTGCTCGGTGGTGTCGAACCGCTGCGTGCGGCGAGCGGCCACGCCGCCGCCGCGCCGCCCAGCAACGTGATGAACGTCAGCATGCGGTGAACACCGCA
>WNFW01001369.1_pt1 | contig 16791 bp, 13 predicted proteins | sample 5400131 | NCBI WGS metagenome assembly WNFW01 (sample SAMN13153362, study PRJNA577476) | soil metagenome | isolation source: 20 cm soil or saprolite under grassland replicate 1 | place: USA:California | collected 2016-06-15 | reverse complement strand
GTGCCGCTTCAGGAACTCCTCGTAGAGGTGGCTGTCGGTGTAGTCCCGCATCTCGCAGATCTGCTCGCCCCGGAACCGGATCACGACGCAGGTGCGCTGGTCCATGATGTCCTTGGGAGCGCTCTTGAGCCACGAGCGCTCCCGGATCTCGACGATGACCCGCTCGTCGGCGTCGTACCAGTCGCGCCACACGTCCTCGTAGCCCCAGTCGGCGGCGCCCAATCCCGGCTCGCGGTTCCACAGTGCGTCGAGCACCGCTGCCCGGCCGCGCCATTCGCCGCCGATGCGGGGCTGCCCGGCCACCCAGTACACGATGTCGTCAGTGAAGTAGCTCCCCACCTCGTCGCGCTTGCCGGCGAACAGCGCCTTCTCATACGCCTTCGCGATCTCCATGCGGCGGCTCATACCCCTTGTGCTCGTCGAGGATCTTCCAGAAGTCCACGGCGCGCTCCACGAGCTCCCGCGACGCCTCGCGCAACGCGTCGCTCGCCTGCACCTGTCGCACGTTGTTCTGCATGTCCTCGGCGTCCCAGCCGCGCGAATGGGCGATGAACGGGAACGGCGGGAACACGAACCCCAGCTCCGACCAGAACGTGAACATGCTCCCGGCGACCGCCTGGATGTTGTCCTGCCCGCCCGTGATGATGAACGCCGCGACCTTGTTGCGGATCAGCACTTTGTTGTGGATCGTGACCTGGTTCTGCACGCAGTTCAGGCGCTCGACCATCTTGTAATACAGGGACGAGGCGTTGCCCCAGCGGATCGGCGTGGAGATCAGGACCACGTCGGCCCAGTGCACGAGCCCCTCGTACACGGGCGTGAGCTGGTCCTCGGGGTCGCGCTCGGTGATGGCGCACGGCCAGGTGCAGGCGTGGGAAGCTTTGGAGTAATTCCCCTCGCAGTGCTTGAAGTTGAGCTGGCGCAGCTTGATGAGCTGAGTGTCGACGCTCAGCTCCTTGGCGCGCGCCAGGGCGTGCTCGAGCAGCGCGTCGGAGGTGGAGAAGCGCGGGTTGCCCTCGTCCATCGCCGTCGTCGAGAGAAACAGCACGCGGGGCGGAGCCCCGGGGGCCTTGGCGTGCTCCTCGAGCAGATGCGACGGCTTGTGCTTGACGAGCTTGCGCGGCATGACGGGAGGGAGCTGCACGTACACGCCGTCGGCGCGCTCCTCGACGGCGAACACCGGCACCTGCTCTTCGTCGTAGCCCGTGGGGCCCTTGCCCGTCAGCACGCTGTACTCCCACCCATGCCACGGGCACATCACGAACTCGCCGCGCACGCGGCCCTCCGAGAGCGGGCCGCCCTTGTGATTGCAGATGTCGGAGATCGCGGTGAACCGCCCCTCGTGGAGAAACACCGCGATGCGGTGGCGCTCGATCTTGATCGCGAACGGCACCCGGGCGAGGAGCTCGTCCTTGGTGCCGAGACGGTGCCAGGTGGTCATGCGGGGCTCCGGGAGGGAGAGGGGAACTAAGGTAGCCCGGGGAACAGTCTCCGCGAGCCGCGGCGGCGTAGCCGGTTTACATTCTCCGCCCCATGCCCGTCCCGCGCGCCCGCCTGTGGGTCATCTTCCTCACCGTCCTGATCGACCTGATCGGGTTCGGGATCGTCATCCCGATCCTGCCGGGATACGCGGTGCGGTTTGGCGCTCACGGCTTCGAGTTCGGCGCGCTGCTCGGCGTCTATTCCTTGATGCAGTTCTTCGCGAGCGCCCTGTTCGGGCGCTTGTCCGACCGCATCGGGCGCCGACCGGTCCTGCTTAGCACGATGCTGCTCAACGCGGGCGGCTATCTGTTATTCGCGTTCGCGGGCTCTTACGGGATGCTGTTTCTCTCGCGGGTCATTGGCGGGTTCGCCGGCGGTAACATTTCCGCGGCGCAGGCCTACGTCGCCGACAGTACCTCCCCGGTGGACCGCTCGCGGGGGATGGGGATGATCGGAGCGGCGTTCGGGATCGGGTTCGTGATCGGGCCTGCGCTGGGCGGGCTGGCGGCGCACTATGTCGGCGCCGCGGCTCCGGGGCTGGTGGCCGCCGGGCTGTCGCTTCTCAATTTCGTGTCCGCGTGGATGATTCTGCCGGAGTCTCTGCGGGCCGAGCACCGCAGCGCGCGGCGCGGCCTGGGGTTCGCGGCCATCGGCCGCGGCCTCGCGGATCGGCGCCTGCGGCCCCTGATGCTGTTGTGGGGAATCTTCCCGTTCAGTTTCGCCGGATACACCGCCGCCCTGCCCCTCCACGCGCTCGCCGTGTTCGGCTGGCACGACAAGGAGCTGGGGTGGTTCTTCGCGCTGTTCGGGCTGACCGGGGCGCTCGTGCAGGGGGTGCTGTTCGGCCGGTTGGCGCCGCGGGTCGGGGAGCGCGTGCTGGTGATCGCGGGCACCGTCGGGGTCGCGGTGGCGATCGCCGCGGTGCCGTTCGCCCATAGCTCGCTGGTGCTGTACGGGTGGACCGTGGCGCTGGCATTCTCGCAGGGTCTCGTGTCACCGGGAGCGAGCGGGCTCGTGTCGGTGTACGCCTCCCCCAGCGAGCAGGGCACGACGCTCGGCGCGGCGCAAGCGCTCGGCGCACTCGGCCGCTTCCTGGGGCCGTTCGTGCTGGGTGGGACGTACGACGCGCTGGGCGCGCGGGCTGCGTTTCTGGCGGCGGCGGGCGTCATGACGATCGCGTGGCTGGCGACGCTGGGACTGGAGAAGCCGACGCCCACGCCCACACCCTAGCCGCCCCTCCACCTCCCGACTCATATTCTCCTCCCCCCCGCCGGAGGTGTCAGTGCGCATCTTCAAGACAGGAGACATCCGCAACGTGGCGGTCGTCGGCCACGGCGCGAGCGGCAAGACCTCCCTCGTCGACGCCCTCGCGTTCGTGGCCGGCACCAGCAAGCGACACGGGTCCGTCAAGGACGGCACCGCCCTCACCGACTACACCGCGGACGAAATCGAGCGCAAATACTCCATCAATCTGGCCCTCGCCGTGGCCGAGTGGATGGACGCCAAGCTCAACCTGATCGACACCCCCGGCTATCTGGACTTCACGGGCGAGGCGCTCGCGGGCGTGTGGGCGGCGGACGGGGCGGTCGTCGTCGTATCCGCCACGGGTGGCGTCGAGGTGGGCACCGAGAAAGTCTGGGACTATGCCGAGGAGCGCGGCGTGCCGCGGATGTTCTTCGTCTCGCTGATGGACAAGGAGCACGCCGACTTCGAGAAGGTCTACCACCAGATCAAGGACCGGCTGACGGCGAAGGTCATCCCCGTCGAGATCCCCGTGGGCGAAGGGCCCGACTTCCACGGGATCATCAACCTGTTCTCGAAGAAGTGCCACCTCTACAAGAAAGGCACCAAAGCGGGGGAGTACGACGAGGTGGACGTCCCGCCCGAGTACCAGGCGCGTTTCGACCAGTACTCGCGCGAGCTGATCGAGCGCATCGCCGAGACGGACGACACGCTGCTGGAGCGGTACCTGGGGGGCGAGGAGATCGGGCGCGACGAGGCGATCCGGGCGTTGAAGACGGGGATGGCGAGAGGCGAGATCTTCCCGCTGTTCTGCGGCGCCGCCGAGCTGACCTACGGCACCCGCGCCCTGCTCTCCAAGCTCGTGGAGCTGATGCCGTCCCCCGCCGACCGGCCGCCGCTCGAGGCGCAAAAGTGGGGCGGCGCGGACAAAGTGCCGGTGCGGCCCGATGACGGGGGGCCGTTCGCGGCGCAGGTCTTCAAGACGATCTCCGAGCCGCACGTGGGCGACGTGACGTTCTTCCGGGTCTACGCCGGCACGGTAAAGAACGGGCAGGACGTCTGGAACGCGCCGCGCGCCGCGTCCGAGAAGCTCAACCACCTGTGCGTCGCGGTCGGGAAGGACCGCACCGAGGTCGCCGAGCTGCACGCGGGGGACATCGGCGTGGTGGCCAAGCTGCGCGACACGCACACCAACGACACGCTGTCCGCGCGCGAAACTCCGATCGTCCTGCCCAAGATCCCCTTCCCGGAACCGGTGATCACGGTGGCCGTCGAGGTGAAGCAGCGCGGCGAGGAGGACAAGCTCTCGACCGCCCTGCACAAGCTGCACGAGGAAGACCCCACCTTCCATCACGAGTTCAACGCCGAGCTGGGCCAGACGCTGCTGCGGGGGCTGGGCGAGCGGCACCTGGAGATCGTGGTGGGTCGGCTGGCGCGGAAGTTCGGCGTGCACGCCCTGATCACCAAGCCCAAGGTCGCCTACCGGGAGACGCTGAAGGGGAAGGGCGAGGGGCAGGGCAAGCACAAGAAGCAGACGGGGGGCCGCGGCCAGTACGGCGACTGCTGGATCCGGCTGGCGCCGCTGCCGCGCGGATCGGGGTTCGTGTTCGACGACCAGATCGTCGGCGGGGTGATCCCGCGGCAGTACATCCCCGCGGTGGAGCGCGGCATCGTCGAGGCCGCCGCGCGCGGGCCGGTGGCGGGGTATCCGGTCGTGGACTTCAAGGCGGAGCTGTACGACGGCTCCTATCACGACGTGGACTCGAGCGAGCAGGCGTTCAAGATGGCCGGGATCCTGGCTTTCCGGAACGTGAGCCAGGGTTGCCGGCCGGTGCTGCTCGAGCCGATCCTCGAGATCACGGTGTGGACGCCCGTCGACTACCAGGGCGCGGTGATGGGCGACATCTCCTCGCGTCGCGGCCAGATCCTCGGCACCGAGCAGGACGGGCGGATGATCAAAGTGAAGGCGCTGGTGCCGGAGGCGGAGCTCGACAAGTACGCCACGGCGCTGCACTCGGTCACCCACGGCCGCGGGACCTACCGCCAGAAATTCCACGTGTACCAGGAGACGCCGCCGGAGATTGCGCACAAGATCGCCGACGCGCGGAAGAAGGAGCTGGAGGAGGCGAGGAAGGAGTGAGCGTACCGGCGTCGCTACGCCTCTGGTTCGGCCTCTCCGATCCCATCGACCGGCGCACGTACTTCGTCACCGGCCTCGGCCTCATGGCCGTGAAGTACCTGAGCGACTCCGCGGTCGTGTGGGCGTACACCGGCCGGGTGTGGTCGCCGCTCGATTACGCCAACCCGGTATGGTTCGTGCGCGAGCGGGCGCTGCACGGCGTCCCGCCCGCGGTGCTGCTCGCGCTCGCCGTGTGGGCACTGCCGTTCATCTGGATCGGCGTGGGGATGTCGGTGCGCCGCGCGGCGGACGCCGGCCGGTCGCCGTGGCTGGCGCTGCTGTTCTTCATCCCCTTCGTCAATTACCTGCTGATGCTGGGGCTGTGCCTCCCGGACACCGCCCCGCGCCGCGTATGGTCGCGGGAGTCGCCCGACCCGGTGCTGAACGAGCGTTGGCGCAGCGGGCTGCTCGGCGTCGCGGGCGCGCTTGCCATCACGATCCCTTCGGTGCTGCTCAGCGTGTACTGGAAGCGCAACTATTCGGTCGGGCTGTTTCTGGGCACGCCGTTCACGATCGGGGCGATCAGCGCGCACATCTATAACCGCCACCATCCTCGCTCCGTGGCGGACACGTCCAAGGTGGTGTTGATCGCGCTGGTCCTCGCCGGCTGCACCCTGCTGCTCTTCGCCGCCGAAGGCGGCGTGTGTCTCGCGATGGCGTTCCCCATCGCCGCGGTCGTGGCGATGCTGGGCGGACTGCTCGGCCGCGCGATCGCCGTGCACGGCGCGGAGCCGCCGTCACGCGTCGGCTTGGCGGCGTTGTTCGCGCCGCTGCTCGTGGCGATCGAGCCGCCGGCGTCCGCGCCACCCCGCGAGGTGGTGACGGTCGTCGAGATCGCGGCGCCGCCGGAGGTGGTGTGGCGCCACGTGGTGACCTTCCCGGATCTCCCGCGGCCTACGGAGGCGGCGTTCCGGATGGGTGTCGCGGCACCCCTGGGCGCGCGGATCGAGGGCCGCGGCGTGGGCGCCGTCCGCTACTGCGATTTCACCACCGGCAGCTTCGTCGAGCCGATCACGCGCTGGGAGGAGAACCGCGTGCTGGGATTTGCCATCACCCGCCAGGCGCCCCCCATGCGCGAATGGAGCCCCTACCGCGACGTGAACCCCCCGCACCTCGACGGGTACTTCCGTGCGACCCGCGGCGAGTTTAGGCTCACCGCGTTGCCCGGCGGCCGCACGCGGCTCGAGGGGCGCACCTGGTACGAAGTGCGGATGGCGCCGCAGCTATACTGGACGATCTATGCCGACCGCATCGTGCGGTCGATCCACGAACGGGTCTTGCGCCATATCCAAACGCTGGCCGAGAAGGAGCGCTGATGAGAGCGACGATCCTGTATGCGGCCCTCGCCGTCGGGGCGGCCTGCAAGCCGATCGAAAAGACGCCTGCCACTCCGGGTTCCGAGCCGCCGCCGACGGCGTTTGGCACGCCCACGATAGTGGCGGCCACGAAGGTGGTGGCGGTGGAAGGGTTCCTGACGCCGGAATCGGTGCTGCACGATACGGCGCAGGACATCTACTTCGTGTCGAACATCAACGGCAGCCCGACGGCGAAGGACAACAACGGGTTCATCAGCCGCCTGCGGCCGGACGGCGCGGTCGAGAACCTCAAGTTCATCGAGGGCGGCAAGAACGGGGTGACGCTCAACGCTCCCAAGGGGCTCGCGCTCCTTGGGGACACGCTGTGGGTCGCCGACATCGACGCCGTGCGCGCCTTTAACGCCAAGACCGGCGCGCCGCTCGACAGCGTGAGTCTGTCCACGCTGGGAGCCGTCTTCCTCAACGACATCGCCGCGACGCCGACCGGGGCGCTCTACATCACCGACACCGGTATCCGCTTCGACGACGTGGGCGCCGTCCTCCATCCCGGGCCGGACCGCCTGTTCCGCGTCGGCCCGGATCGGCAGGTGACGGTGGCGGTGCGGGGGGACACCCTGGGGCGGCCCAACGGCATCGTGCTCGACCCCGTCGGCAAGCGATTCATCATCGTGGAGTTCGGGGGCAAGTCGGTACTCGCGTGGAAACCGGGGGACAAGGCGCCGGCCGTGATCGCCAAGGGCCCGGGCGGGTTCGACGGCGTCGTGATCGCCGGCGGGAAGATCCTGGTGTCGAGCTGGAGCGACTCGACCGTCGCCAGCTACGAGACCGGTCAGGAAGTGAAGATCATCACCGGCGTGCCCAGCCCTGCCGACATCGGGTACGACGCCAAGCGCAACCGCGTCCTGGTCCCCGTGTTCACGGGGAACCGCGTGGAGTTCTGGCAGCTCCCATAGTCGTCAGGACCGCCGCGCCCCGCAGCTCGCCTTCGCGGAGCCGGCGCAGCGCTTCGTTGGCTTCCTCCAGCGGGAACGGCGTCACGGTCGCGCGCACGGGGATCTGCGGCGCCAACGCCAGGAACTCCTCACCGTCGCGGCGGGTGAGGTTCGCCACCGACCGCACCACCCGCTCTCCCCACAGCAGCTGGTAGGGGAGTGCGGGGATGTCGGTCATGTGGATGCCGGCGCACACGACGGTCCCGCCTTTCACGACGTTCTTCAGCGCGACCGGGACCAGCAGTCCCACCGGGGCGAAGATGATCGCGGCGTCGAGCGGCTCGGGCGGCGCGGTGTCGGCGTCGCCCGCCCAGACGGCCCCCAGGTCCAGCGCGAACTGCTTCGCCGGCGCGTCGCCGGGGCGCGTGAAGGCGAACACACGCCGTCCCTGGTGGCGCGCCACCTGCGCTACGAGGTGGCCCGCGGCTCCGAACCCGTAGATGCCGAGCCGCTCCGCGGGGCCCGTCGCGGCGAGCGCGCGGTAGCCGATGAGGCCGGCGCACAAGAGCGGCGCCGTCTCCGCGTCGCCCAGCCCCTCGGGCAGGGCGAACGCGAACGCCGCGTTCGCGAGGACGCTGTCGGCGTAGCCGCCGTCGAGGGTGTAGCCGGTGAACGTGGCGCGGTCGCAGAGGTTCTCGCGGCCGGCGCGGCAGTAGGGACATTCGCCGCAGGTCCAGCCGAGCCACGGGACGCCGACGCGGTCGCCGGCGCGGAAGCGGGACACGCCGGTCCCCAGCGCGGCCACGGTGCCCACGATTTCGTGGCCGGGGACCAGCGGGAGCTTGGGATCCGGCAGGTCCCCGTCGGCGACGTGGAGGTCGGTGCGGCACACGCCGCAGGCGTTGACCTGGATGAGGATCTGGCCGGGCCCGGGCTCGGGCGTCGGCGCATCGGCGAGCCGCAGGGGTCGGCGCGGGGCGTCGAGCAGCATGGCGCGCACGGGTGCAACATACGCAGCGGCGCCGTGCGGGACACTACCCCGCGCTAGCGGCGGGCGCGCGAGCGTGCACGATGACGCTGCCGCCGAGCGCCGAGCCGGGACCCGCGAGGCTCCCCAGGTCCGCCCCGAAGTACGCTTCCTCGCCGTGCTCGCTCAGGTCCAAGCCGGCCAGCTCCTCGGAAACGCCCGCCCGGGCGCCGAGGGTCAGCTGCACGAGCTTCAGGATCACGGCCGTGCCGGCGGCGGCGAAGGCCGCGGCCGCGAGGACCGCGAGGAGCTGCACACCCAGCTGCGCGGCGTTACCGGCCAGCAGACCGTCGGCGGCCGCGGGGTTCACGAGCTTGGTGGCGAAGACGCCGGTGAGCAGCGCGCCCGTCGCACCGGCGAGGCCGTGACACGAGAACACGTCGAGGGCATCGTCGAGCCGGCTGGCCGAGCGGATCTGGATCGCGGTGTAGCTGACGCCGGCGGCGGCGACGCCGATCACGAGCGCCGCGAGGGGCGTCACGTAGCCCGCGGCCGGCGTGATCCCTACGAGTCCGACGACGAGCCCGGTCGCCGCGCCGACCGCGGTGATCTTGCCGCCACGGGACAGATCGAGCAGCGCCCACGTGACCAGCGCGGTGGCCGCGGCGGTGTTGGTATTCACGAAGGCGAGCGTGGCGAGGCCGTTGGCCGCCAGCGCCGACCCGGCGTTGAAGCCGAACCAGCCGAACCACAGTAGACCGGCGCCGAGCAGCACGATCGGCACGTTGTGGGGCGCGAGCGGGACGCGGCGATAGTCCTTGCGCGGCCCGAGCATCCAGGCCGCCACCAGCGCCGACACGCCCGCGCTGATGTGCACCACGGTGCCGCCCGCGAAGTCGAGCGCCCCGCGCTTGAAGAGCCACCCGTCGGCGCCCCACACCCAGTGCGCCAGCGGATCGTAGACCAGCGTCGCCCAGAGGACGAGAAAGACGGCATACGCCCGGAACCGCATACGCTCGACGATCGCCCCGGAAATGAGCGCCGGGGTGATGATCGCGAACATCCCCTGGAACGCCGCGTGCGCCTGATGGGGGATCGTGGCCCCGTAGGCGGGGTCCGGCGCGAGGCCGACGCCGCGGAAGCCGACCCAGCCGAACCCGCCGAGCCACCCGCTGCCGGCGTGGAAGGCGAGCGAGTAACCCACCACCACCCACTGCACGCCCACGAGCCCGAGGGCGATGACGCTCATCATCATGGTGTTGAGGGCGTTCTTGGGACGGACGAGCCCGCCGTAGAAGAACGCCAGCCCGACGGTCATCAGGAGCACGAGGGCACTGCACAGGAGCACCCAGGCCGTATCGCCGGCGGAGATCACGGCGTTCATGGGGCCGCCGCCTCGATCGCGGCGCGCTGCACCTCATCGGCGTTGACGGCGGTCAGCGCGGCGTTATCCGCCTCGCCCGTGCGGATGCGGATCACGCGCTCGATCGGCTGCACGAAGATCTTCCCGTCGCCCACCTCGCCGGTCCGCGCCGCCGAGAGGATGGCTTCGATGCACGGCTGCACGAAGGCCTCCGAGCACACCATCTCGATCTTCACCTTCTCGCGGAACTCCATCACCACCGCGGTGCCGCGGTAGTGCTCGATCTGTTGGTGCTCGCCTCCATGTCCGCTCACGCGGCTCAGGGTGATGCCGGTGATCCCGGCGCGAAACAGCGCCGCCTTGACCTCCGGGAGGCGCTCGGGGCGGACGATGGTCGTGATGAGCTTCATGGGCGGCTCCGGGTGTGTGGCTGGGTGCTCTGAAGCGCAAGAAGGGTGCCGTCCAGGGCAAACGAAAAGCCCGCTCCGGGGGAGCGGGCTCGTATCATCCGACCAGGACCGGTTCCAGGACCGGCACCTTTTTCCTGATCTCCGGCTTCGCCGGGTCTTTCGGCTGCTTGTACCGGAAGATCTTCCCCGCGTAGTTGCGCAGCACGACTTCCTTGTCGGTCAACTTCACGACGTACTCGGGCAGCAACGGGATCTTGCCGCCGCCGCCCGGAGCGTCGATGACGAAGTGCGGCACCGCGAGCCCGCTGGTCCAGCCGCGGAGGCCCTGGATGATCTCCAGGCCCTTCTCGATCGTCGTGCGGAAGTGCTCGGCGCCGGCCACCTGGTCGCACATGTAGATGTAGTAGGGCCGCACGCGCGCCGCGAGCAGCTTCTGCATCAGCTCCTTCATCACCTCGACGTCGTCGTTGACGCCTTTGAGCAGCACCGTCTGGCAGCCCAGGGGGATGCCGGCGTCGGCGAGGCGGCCGAGCGCTTCTACCGCGGCGGGCGTCAGCTCGCGTGGGTGGTTGAAGTGCGTGTTGATGTACAGCGGATGGTACTTCCGCAGGATGTCGCACAGCTCCGGCGTGATCCGCTCGGGGAGGTGGCACGGCACCCGGCTGCCGATGCGCAGGATCTCGAGGTGCGGGATGCCGCGCAGCCGTCGGCAGATCTCCTCGATGCGGCGGTCGGAGAGCAGCAGCGGATCGCCGCCCGACATGATCACGTCGCGGATCTCCGTGTGCTCGCCGAGGTAGCGGAACGCCGACTCGAGCTGCGCCATGGGGATCTTCTCGGGGTCGCCCACCTTGCGCCGCCGCGTGCAGAACCGGCAGTACGAGGCGCACACGGGCGACACGAGGAACAGCGCGCGGTCGGGGTAGCGGTGCGTGATGTTCGGCACCGGGGAGTTGGCGTCCTCGTCGAGCGAGTCGACGAGGCCGTCGCGGACCTCCAGCTCCTGCACCGTCGGCACGTACTGCCGCCAGATGGGATCGTGCGGCGACTCGATCAAGTCGACCATCGCCGGGGAGATCCGGAACTCGAAGTTCTCGACCGCCTGCTTCAGGCGATCGATCTCCGGCACGTGCTCCGCACCGAACCGCTCGGCGAGGGCCTCGAGGGACGCGATACTCCGCTTACGCAGTCGTTCCTGCCAAGTCTCCATCCGTGAGATCCTTGCTGTAGATCACCAGATCGTCACCGGGCGCGTAGTACCCCGGGATGGTCGCGGCCCTGGTGTAGCCGCGGTGTTCGTAAAAGGCCCGCGTCGGCGCGTAGTCGGCTCGCGAGCTGGTTTCCGTCACGATCAATCGCCCGCGCGCCGCCCGCAGGCGGTGCTCCACTTCCGTCAGCAGCTGCGTGCCGATCCCCTGGCCGTGGCGCGCGGGATCCACGACGAGCCAGTACAGGTCGGAGGTCCCCTCGGTCCCGGGCGTCGGACCCCAGCAAACGCAGCCGGTCAGCGTGTCGCCCCGCTCCTCGAAGGCGCCGAGCCAGCGGTAATCGTCCTCGCCGGCCAGGGACTCGTCCAGCACCTGGACGGCGGTCTCGACCTCGGACGGCCGGAACATCCCGGTCGCCCGGACGAGCGCCTCAACCCTCCCGCGGTGCGCGCGATCGACGGGGCGCAGCGAGCAGCTCACGCGCGGCCTTCGCCCCCTGGGCGTCGCGGAGCGCCACTTCGGCGATCCGCCGCACCAGCTCGGGGTATTCCCACCCGGCGGCCTGCGCCATCCGCGACAGCCCGGCGTCGTCGGTCAGGTCGGGGTTGGGGTTGACGTCCAGCACCCACGGCCGGCCCTGCTCGTCCACGCGCAGGTCGACGCGGCCGTAGCCCGACCCCTGCAGCACCTCCCACGCGCGGGTCGCCGCCCGCACCAACCGCTCCGCGAGCCGCTGGGAGACGGGCGCGGGGACGACGGGCACGCTGCCCAGGTCCTCGGCCGAGCCGACATCCCACTTCGCGGCGTAGGTGAGGATCGGCCAATGCCCCTCCGGCATCCCGGTGAAGTCGATCTCGGCGACGGGCAGGGCGCGGGTGCCCACGAACCCGACGTTGAACTCGCGGCCCGCGACGTATTCCTGGACTAGGACCTCGTCGTAGCGCTCGGTCATCGCCGCGACGCGCGACCGCAGCGTCTTGCGGTCGCTCACCACCGAGCCGCGATCGAGCCCCGCGCTCGCGTCCTCGGCGGCGGGCTTGACGATCGCCGGCAGCGGGAAGTCGTCCGGGATCGTGCCGCGCGCCAGCATCCAGCGAGGCACCGGCAGCCCTTCCTGCGCGAGCAGCGTGTTGGCGACCGCCTTGCGGCGGCACATCGCCAGCGTCCACGAGCCGCAGCCGGTGAACGGGATGCCGGCGAACTCGAGCATCGCCGCGACGTGATCCTCCCACACCGCGACGCCGTGGACGCCCTCACACAGATTGAAGACCAGGTCGGCCCGCCGGCAGGCGGCGAGCCAGCGGCAATCGTGGCGGACCGGGAGCTTCTGCACGTGATGGCCCAGCCCGACGAAGATGGCGGCGATCTCGTCCACCGCCTTCATGACGGCGGCGACGTCGTCGGCCGTCCAGTCGTCGGCCCCCGGGTCGTAGAGGACGACGACCCTCACGCCGTCGCTTCCCGCGCCTGCGACCCGGCGAGCGCCTGCCCCGTGATCCGCTTCCAGGCGATGCGCACGACCTCCTGGATGAGCTCTTCGTACGTCATGCCGGCGACGCGCGCCGCCTTGGGGAAGCAGGAGTTCATGTTCGGGTCGGGGATGATGCCGGGAAGGGGATTCAGCTCCACCACGTTCGGCGTGCCCGCGGCATCGAGCCGCACGTCCACGCGGCACCAATCGCGGCACCCGAGGGCGTGATAGGCAGCGAGCGCGACGCGCTCGATCGCCTTCGCCAGGGGCGCCGGCACGCGCGCCGGACACTGGAAGAGGTCGAGCGGACGCTTGGGGCTGTCCCACACCCATTTCGCCTCGTAGCCGTACACAGGCGTGACGCCGTGGGGAAGCGCCGCGAAGTCAACGCCGACAATGGGGAGGCACTCGGCTTCGCTGCCGTTGCCGAGAATCGCGACGGTGAACTCCGCGCCCGGCAGGTAGGTCTCGACCAGCACGGGCTGGTGGTAACGCTCGAGCAGGTACGCCACGCGCTCCCGCAGCGCCGCGGGGGAGTGGCATAAGTTATTGGCGAATATGCCCTTGCCCGACCCCTCGTGGACCGGCTTCACGAACAACGGGAACGGCAGCCCCACCACGTCCGCCTCATCGACCGTGGCGACTTCGGCGAACGGCGCGGTCGCCACGCCGCGGTGGATGAGGATCTGCTTGGTCCGCGTCTTGTGCAGGGCGAGCGCGAGCGTCAGCGAATCGCTCGCGGTGCAGGGGATGTCCAAGAACTCGCAGAGCGCCGGGACGTGGGCCTCGCGGTTGGGACCGTGGAGGCCTTCGGCCATGTTGAAGACGAGGTGCGGGCGGGCGAGGGCGAGTTTTTGCGGGAAGAAGAGGTCGGCTTCGAGACGGACGACGTCGCCGAAGAGACTCAGAGCCTGCTCCACCGCCTCAATGGTGGAGCGATCATCCCACTCGACGAATGCGTCGCTGCCGGAGCTCGATGGGTCGTCGAGACTGCTGTCGGGGTCGGGTTTCTCGTTGTACGCGAGACCGATGCGCATGTGGTCTCGGGTGACCTCCTACAAAAAAGGCCGCGTCCGCGGCGGTCGGAACCGACGACAACCCGTTGTTGGATACCACGATACGAAAGAAAGGCGAGATGCGCAATAGGGAAGTCGGAGATTTTTTTTCTGACGTCAGACGTCTGACATCAGTCGTCAGACTTTGTGGTACGTCACGCGCGCGCATTCCTGTTTGTCATCGGCGACGTAGATCTCGAAGTCGGAGAACAATGCGGGTGCTTCCGGTTGCAGCACGCGCAGACACGCGACCGCCATCCGTCGGATCTCGAGCTCGGCGCCCTCGCCGCAGCGCAGCTCGAGCGTCGTGCGCCACGCTCGCGCGTTGCCGGAGACGACGATCTTCACTTCGGTCGCGTTGGGCAGCACGCTGCGCGCCGCCTCGCGCGCCATCTTGCGGCGATGCACCTTGTCGGTCACCCACGTATAGCGCTCCATCAACCCCTCGACGGCGCGCACGTACGCGGCTTGCGCGGCCGTGACCTGCGCCTCCCACTCGCGCTCCAGCGCCTGGTCGCCCGCGACGGCCGGCGGCATCACGAACGCCGCGTGCGACTCGTCCACATAGCGTTGCGAGATCTGGGAGTAGCCGAATCCCGCGCGGTGCCGCACCAGCTCGTGCGAGCAGGAGCGCGAGATCCCCTCGATGAGCAGCACGTACACTGAGTGCTCGAGGACCGAGCCGTGCCCCTGCTTCTTGATGTTCTCGAGGTAATCGGCGGTGGTGCGGTTCACCGGATTGTGCTGGCTCATGTAGCAGAGCCGCCCCGCGTACTCGGCGAGCCGCTCGCCGGGCGTGGAGTCGCCGAGCCAGCGGACTTTGAGATGCTCCGGCTCGAGGAACTCGGGCCGGGCGATGAGCGTGACGCGGGGTTCGCGAAAGATCTCCATGCGGGTGTCAGGTGCCGGCGAGAGTAGTCTTCGGCGTTGACCAGGTCGCGGTTCGCTCCAGCTCGCGCAACCGGGCGGCGATGTCGTCGGGAATCGGCGCGGCGCCCGCGCCCACTTTCAGATCGGCGAGCGGCGCCCAATCGGCGGCCGGAAGTATAACACCCGGGTTGAGGATTTCGAGCGGGTCGTACGCCCGCTTGACGCGCCGGAATTCCGCGACGAGCTCCGGACCGTAGACCCGCTCCAACAGCCCCGCCCGCAGCCGGCCATCGCCGTGCTCGCCGCTCGGTGTGCCGCCGAGCCGCATCTGCAGGCCGGCGACCGCCTCGTACAGCGCCCGCACGCCGTCCTCCCAGCCCGCCCGGCTCACATCCGGCAACGTGTTGACGTGCACGTGGCCGTCGCCCGCGTGGCCGAACAGCACGACCGGGATCCCCAGCCGGTCGGCCGCCGCGCGCACGCCGGTGACGTAGTCGCCGAGGCGCGCGATCGGGACGCAGCCGTCCTCGATCACCTGCAGCGAGCGCCGCGTCTCCGAGAGCCGCGCCAGCGCGGGACTGGCGAGGGTGCGCACCGTCCACAGCCGCTCCAGGCCGGCGCGGTCCACGGCCGTCTCCACGTGCGCGGTGAGGTGCTTCAGGCCCCGCACGGCGTCGCCTACCACGCCGCGCGCGGCGGCGGCCGTCTCGCGCTCGAACTCGACCAGGAGGAGGCAGGCGAGGCCCGACGGGAGGCTCACCCCCGCCTCTTCTACAAAGGAAAGGATGGTGCGGTCGAGAAGCTCCACGGCGGAGGGGTTCAGGGCGAGGAGGTAGGGGACGGCGTCCCCCAGGGCCTCGAGCGCCCCGAACCCGAGCGCGACCCCGGCGACGTCAGGGAGGATTGGCTCGAGTCGCCACTCGATCTGGGTAATGAAGGCGAGGGTGCCTTCGGAGCCGATCAACAGGTCGAGCTCGTCGCCGGACTCGGCGAACGCGTCCAGGGCGTAGCCACTGGAGTTCTTGCGGGTCTTCGGGAATCGGGCGTCGATCCACCGTCGCTCGTCCGGCGCCAGCGCGAACGCATCCCGCATCCCCCATCCCGCTCCCCGCGCAACGCGTCGAATCTCTCCCTGCGCATCGACAATCTCGACCGTCTCGATCCAGCGCCGCACGCTGCCGTAGCGCAATGATCGCGGGCCGGCCGCGTTGGTCGACGCCATCCCACCGGACGTCGCGAACGCGCCTGAGGATGGGTCGGGCGGCAGCCGCAGGCCGAAGTCCCGGGCGGCGGCGTTGACCTCCGCCCAGGTCACGGAGGCACCGGCCCGGGCGAGGCGTCGCGCCGGGTCAACAATCAGCTCGCGGAAGTGCTGGCTCACATCGACGATCACGCCGCGCCCCACGTTGCCGCCGGTCATGCCGCTCCCCGCGCCGCGCGGCACGAGCGGGGTGCGGGTGTCGGCCGCCCACCGCAGCAGCGCCGCCAGTTCCGCGACGCTCCCGGGGACGGCGACGGCCTGCGGGAGGATGCGATAGATCCCCGCGCCCTCCGAGTAGGCGGCGCGGATGCGGGCGTCGGTGAGGAGCGAAGGTTTCGCGGACACGATGTGTAAACTTGACATTCCCACGACCGCGCGTGAAGCTACACCACTTCCCATGACGCCGATCACCGCGCCTGCCCCGCCGGCCACGCCGCGCGCGCAGCTCATTCACATCGAGACCGATCGCCGCCTCGGCCACGAATGGGACGAGTGGGACGGAAAGCCGCTGCCCAACCGCGGCGACTTTGCGGCACCGGCGCGCCTGTTCTTCGGCTACGCGGCGCTCACCCTCGCCGCCGCGCTCGGCCTGCTCGCCGCGGTGCTGTTCCTCCTGCAGCCGCGACTCGCCACGCTCCACCCGCTGGTGCCTCGCGCGCTCTGGCTGGCACTCGGCGCCGCGGGCGCGGTGGCGTGGGTGTGGCTCGCGGTGCTGGCCGCGGCGTTCTACTCGGGCCGGGGCCTGTTGCCCGAGCGGCTGCTGGAGCGCGGACCGTTCCTGCGGCTGATGAACGTCACGTCGTTCGTCTCGCGCGCGTTCGGCCGGCGCGATTGGGTGGAGCACGCGGCGATCGACATCTACAACACCCTCGCCGAACGCCGCCGCCGCCGCGTGGGCAAGGGCGAGCTGCTGGTGCTGATCCCGCGCTGCCTCTCCAAAGGCGCGCTGGACGGCGTGCTGGCGATCGCGGGGCGCTACGACGTGCCGGTGTTCGTCGCGACGCGCGGGCAGCTGGCGCGCCGCGTGATCCGCGA
>WNFW01001424.1_pt1 | contig 16799 bp, 20 predicted proteins | sample 5400131 | NCBI WGS metagenome assembly WNFW01 (sample SAMN13153362, study PRJNA577476) | soil metagenome | isolation source: 20 cm soil or saprolite under grassland replicate 1 | place: USA:California | collected 2016-06-15 | reverse complement strand
GTTGTCCGACATCGAGCCACACCTGAATAATATCGCTGACCGGCAGGCCGCTCTTCTCCACAACTCCGCGGAATACACTTTCGCGGTTGCCCGGAAGACGCACGTAGATGTCCGCGTCTTGTTCCTCCGCGTTTTCCGAAAGACCTAGGTCTTTTAGAACGTCCCCGTTCAAACGCTCTACATATATATAAGGTTTCGCGCCGCGCACGAACCCGACGCCCAGGGCCTCGGCGGCTTCAAACAATGCAAGGCATATTCGCGGTCTCGGCGAAGGAGGGTGCTCGTTTGAATCTCGCGAGGGTTTCGATTCCTTTGACAGGTAGGAACGCAGCGCGCTCCGGAGGGCCTTTTCCCCTTTGTGAAGGACCCACTGCATCGGAACTTCCACGACGCGGCGCTGACTCGCAGCCCGCCACCGGTTCATCAGTTCTCTCCATCGAACCAGTCGAAGCGGACCTTGCCCGGACTCGAGAAAGCCTTCTTTCGAGAATTCTTCGATGAAACGAAACCCACTCATAACCGAAACGCCGGCCGCGGCCGCGAGCTGGGACGCTCCTTGACACTGACCTCTCGGAGCGGATAAATACGACTCGGGAATTCGCGGCGCGAGCAGAATCTTGAGCATCCATTGGTTCAAATCCGAAAAGAGCTGTGGCGCTCCCGCACGCAGTTTGGGCGAACAAATCTGCTTTTCCGATCGTCTTGCAGAGTTAAGTGATTCGAGCCCATGGCCTGCGAACGCTCTGGCATGTGATTTGCGCCCACAATCGCTACGGGGAGTGGATGATCGGAGAGGCTTCGGGAATAGTAGGACGCTTCGAGAGCCGCCTGAGACAGCAGCGGAATCACACGATCTTTCCGGCCTTCGGAAGCCCGCTTGATTTCCACTACCAACTTCTTGCCGGGGCGCGAAGCAATCAAATCGGGGGCCGCTCCGCGCTCGCGAGGCTGCTTGACTACTTTCCAGCCTTCCTCGCGAAAGAGATTGGCTACGACCAGCCCGAGTTGGGCTTCGTGGTCTGGCGACGGGTTTGGATAATGGCCTAGCATCGGCTTACCACGGCCATGGTATTCATCATGGCCAGGTTAATTATCATGGCCATGATATAAGCATCCAGCCCCGTCGTCAAGACTCAAGAACAAATTCGGTTACCGGTCCTCTTCCTCTCACACCGATAGCGCCGCTTTCGGGCAGGAAATAAGATAGTTCCATGCCGGCACGCAAAATCGTCGATATCGACATGGACGCCCAAAAACCGTATGCGAAACTTGGACAGGTTTTTCATCTTGGCTTTCTCTCGCTGACCTGCGCCTCGTTTCGTGTGCTCAGAGTAGCTGCAACGGTTTCGCGGACCGCTGCACCGATGAAACAGCGTATAGCACTGGAACCGAGTCTGTCGCAAGAGCTCTGGAAGTTCTTGTAAATCAGTACGATTGGCTACCAGGTCCGCTGACCTTTCGGGTTGTGAAACGGCTCAAATTTTCAACAGTTGGGATAGTTGGGATAACAAAGGGATAAGAGAGCCGCCCAATTGCTCGCCTGTACCGACAAGCGGATTCTTCCTAACTCCAATGCTGGCAAGAATCTGGCGGAGAGGGGGGGATTCGAACCCCCGGTAGAGGTTTTAGCCCCTACAACGGTTTAGCAAACCGCCGCATTCAGCCACTCTGCCACCTCTCCGCGGTTTGGTTTCAACAGCTTACCACACTGCCCTAATTTATTTGGTGCACTTTTGGTGCACTCTGACTCATGGCGTCCAAAGAACTCTCTAGTTCTCATCGCTGCACGCACCGCAGGATCGAATGCTTTGATGTAGCGCTCTTTGGTCACGTGCGATTTTGCATGGCGCAAGACGCGTTGCACAACTTTCTCATCCGCACCAAGTTCATACAGGTTCGACGCAATGCCACGCCGGAACCCATGCCAGCCATACCATTCCAACTCGATTCTTTACGAGTGGACGGATGACCTGCTGGGCCAGCTTGTCCAAGTCCATCGGCCTTCCGTCTCCGGGGTGTCCGTAGCCGTTGCATCTCGGGGCCGTGCTCCCCCTTCCCTCCGGACCACGGGCCTTCGTTCACGGTCAATTTCGGGATTGACTTTCCCCCGCCCCACGAGTACCAAATACCCTTGAGCACAAACTAAGCGACAACCGCAAGGTGGATTAGCTCCTAGACCGCAATGCAAAACTTCTTGCCAACCCGGCACAAAACCGTCGTCACCAGCTTCGCCGCGGCATTAAGCATCGTACTTCTTGCAATGTTCTGCATGGAAAAGCGACTGACCGCAGCCAGCGACCGCGACACACCTAATCCGGGTTTGGTTACCGAGCTCTCTGCGCCTGTAGATCACGTCCTGCAGGCTGTCGAGGAAGTGCTTCAAGATCAAACTATCCACGGGACACTGATGTTCGACCGGGAACCGACGCTTACCGGGGCGATTGCTGTGGAGTCCACTCCGCTGTTTGGGCCCTGGAAAGGCGAGGGCCAGGTCTTCTACAAGATTCGCAAAGATGCCATAGCTCCCAGGCATTTCCGGGCGAGTGCGGACCGGGGAACGATCGCCGTTCGTTATGTGGTCACGAGTGTCAGCCCAGAACGCACGCGGTTGCGTATTGATGCAATTTTCGTTGAAACGGTCAGGCGCACAACCCACCCGTCGGACGGCACAGTTGAATCCAGTGAATCCAGGGCTATTCAGGACCATCTTCAGGTGATTCAAGCTGCGGAGCAGCAAGCCGTCGAGGCCGAGCGTCGTCGCGAGAGCGCAGACCTTGCCACACAGACCTTGATCCGCCAGCGCGAAGATGACACGGCTCTCCTCGCTGCAGCCGGGTCTTCCGTACACGATCTCGAGCAGCGCATCGACTCCTTGCAGCATGAAATAGAAAGACGGATTAAGGAGCCGGGTGCCAGTCTGAAAGCCTCGCCGTTTCGCTCCGCGGCAGACCTGGCCCATCTGCCCACGTATACCCAGGTTGTCATCTTGATCGTTACTCCCCACTGGTATGGCGTCGAAACGCCTAACGGCCAGCACGGATGGCTCCCGATAGACCAATTGGAACCTCTGCCGTGAGAAGACCTAAGTACGCCGCATGCAAGCTGCGACTCCGCGCGTTATGGATGCTTTCCGCCTTGGGGACTTCAATTCCCCGTCCCGCAACTGCCCAAGCTGTTCCTTATGCGCGGACCTATGCCAAATCGAACGAAGAAGTGGACAAAGCACTGAAAGAAATGCAGGCCTACGCAGGTCAGAAACTGCCTACTGTTGAAGGTTTCGTGGCCAATGCAGAGCACCCCCTCGATCGCTATGAGCGTCCCTTCTACCAGTTCTCCATCGACCTTCTGCCGACCGCATCCGGGACCACTGTTGTTCGCGTCACCGCAAAGATAACGGCGTGGTACGCCGACCGCGATCCCTCGAAGTCGGCCTATGAGGCTCTGCCATCGAATGGTCGGTTAGAGTTAGACCTTCTTGACAGGCTCAACGAGAAGCTCGGCAACCAGCCTTCTGCTTCTGCATCAAGACCGGACGTGCAGCCTCCCAAGCCGAAGTTAGACCTCTCGAGCAGCTTGTCGGCGAATCCTCTCGCGTCAGGAAAAACCTCCGCACCAACCGCGAGTGTATCTGCAGGGACCGCGGCTGACGGACCAGGCAGCGAGGAAGTAACGGCCCTGCGAGGGAAGCGTGAAGCCGAAGAGAAGCGCATGCGGCAGCTCACGACGGAGCTCCAGAACTTGCAAGAGATCCAACGCAACCAAGCACATCCTCTGAATCTTGTCGTGGTGAAGAAGACAGGCACGCCCGTCCGGGCGCGACCCACGGCAGGCTCCAGCGTTCTCTTCACGGCCACCGCCGATGACGAATTCGAGTTTCTGGATGCCGATGGGGAATGGATTCACGTCCAGATTTCCCCTGCCTTGCGGGGATATATTCGCCGAGACAATCTGGATTTGCCCGAGTATGTTGCCGCGCGGCAAAAATCGCCGAATGGGGCGCCTGCAAATGCTAAGCCGGAGGCTTTCCGCGTAGAGCGCGAGGAAACCGGGGTTTTCCCTGGCAAATGGGAGGCATTGCGCGAAAAGCCGGTAAAGATATACACCGTTCAGCGGGTTTTACAGGATTCCCAGGAAACAGGCGGCACCGCGAAGCTTAATTTCGCATTTTCCCTCTTCCAGAAATTCTCAGCAGACGCAACCAGCTCTGCGCCGGAAGTCCACGGAATCGTGGTCATTTTCGATTCCGCCGATGGGGGCATCATTGCGGCGACGATCGCTATCATCGAGCAAGTGAGAGGCGGCTCACTCGCCCGAGATGACTTCTGGAAGTACTGTTATCTGGACCCAGCTGACGCCTTTCGGGCAGCACCAAAGCCGTCTGAGAAGCGATAACGTCGGCCAAAACAGACCCTCGTTCATCGCGCGACCTGACTTAACTGCGGTGCCGCTGGAGATCTGGAAGCGGCTTGGCTTGAAGCCAGGCACAGCGTTATGTGCTGGAGCGCGCGTTGCAGTTCTACCTCTCAATGCGGTTCCATTTGGAGCGCCTGGCAGCTAGCGGCCGGGCAAGCTGTTAACTTCTGCGCTTTCAGCGAAATGCGGTTAAATCGGATATGGCGCCGATTTCGGATGTAAAGGCATCACCCGAGCCGCGATTGCCGTGTTTTACGGATTGCCAACTCGTTGAATCATTCGCTAGTACTTGCGGGGTTTTCGGGGGATTGATCAACGCGGATGGCATTGTTTGGCGTGTGAGCGATCCGACTTGTGTCGCTCGGTTCTGACTCTCCTCTGCTGCTCCCAGAGTGAATGCAACGAAGGAGAAAGATTATGCCAGGTCTGAAAAGAATCAGGGCTGTCTACAGTTTTCCTGGTCAAACCGAAAACGTTAGTGTCCATCACAAGAACGCTCCTCTGAAAATCTTCGATGCGAGAGTTGAAGTACGCAATCCGGTACCAGTCCCGGTCTACCTTGCGCCTCTGGACGAACCGCGCAATCGCGAACGGACGGTTACCGAAGACGTAAGCGGCCACGGCGCTCGCGTGGTTACCAAGCGGTATTGGCGACCCGGCGAAGTGCCACTGCTGACCCCCTTGATCGGCGAGTATCCGAAGTACGGCCGAGTCGTTTATTGCGATCCACAGTCGCAAGGGGGCTACTGCGTAGGGATAGAATTCTCGCGGCCTTTCTTTTGTTGGACCGGCATAGCCCCGTGAGCGGCGGCGGGACGCACAGGCAGTGAACAACTTGGCCTAGCCTCCCGGTTTCAAGTCCAGATGCTCACCGAATCGATGCGCCGCGCAGCCGCGTCGCTGAGCGCGAATTTCCAATGGCAGCCGGAAGCTCCGTGGCCTTTCTTACCCTCGGCCTCCTACCCTTGGAGCAGGCGACAACGCTTTGGCTCGAAGCTCTTAAGCCCTATAGCATGGGCTGAACATACGTCTCCGACTCCCCCCTCAGCCATCGTCGGGCCTCCAAAAGATTGTCTCCGAATACTTCGATTCCGAAGGTTCCTAGGAAAGGACAACCTTCGCCTCCTCTGCCCGCCACTTGCTCAGAGACTCTAAATCGGGCCACTTATGTCTTGCGCCATGTCAGTGAACACGCGGCCGCTGTTGACATGGCCATCCTAGATGGCTATGATTTGATCCTATGAAAGTAAGCGTGGCGCACGCCAAGAACAAGCTTCCCCAGCTGATAAGAGCTGCCGAGGACGGTGAACCTGTGACCATCTGTCGGCGTGGTGTACCCGTGGTGGATTTAGTTCGAACCACAACCGCCAGCAACGACAAGCCTAAATTCGGGACGCTCAAGGGCAAGGTCATCGAAGTGGACCCTGATTGGTGGAAACCGATGAATGACGAAGAGGTTGATAAGTTTCTGAATGGTCGCTACTGATGCGTTTGCTCCTCGACACCGTCGCGTTTATCTGGGCCATGACTTCTGCAGACCGCATTTCTAACAAGGCAATGGCGGCCCTTCGATCAGAGGCGACACTTCGCGAAATCAGTGTGGTTTCACTCTCGGAAGTTGCCATCAAGCAATCGATAGGAAAGTTGAGAATCGGCAAAGACGAGGTACTCACGGGCATCGCCGACCTCCGGCTTCGAGTCCTGCCCTACACGGCTAATCATGCGTTGCATTTGTTCGATCTGCCGGCGCACCATGGCGACCCGTTCGACCGCCAGATCATTGCCCAGGCCCTGTGCGAAAAGATCGCGGTTCTGACTTCTGACCAGAAATTCAGTCTCTACAAGGGACTCAGGATCGTGTGGTGACCCGTGACGGATTGGCTGGCGGAAATCAACCGTCGGACGCTCGCGGTCTTGGTGCACTCTTGGAGTACTTTAACCTGCCGACGAGGCGATCCGAGTGCAACTGAGACGAGCTTAAGTTATTGAAAATACTCGAAAATCGGTGAATGCCAACAGGGCAGGTAGGTTTAGCAAACCGCCGCATTCAGCCACTTTGCCACCCCTCCGCGGTCGGTTGTCCTGGCGCCGAACAACGGCGCAACTTTGAAAGTATAACATCAAAACGCTGGGGCCAACGGAAGCGGCGCCGCGCGATCCTTAAATTCTCGGCTGACCATCGTCGCGCTCCCTGCGTCCAATGAAGTGGGTCGGATGCTGATGGCATTTGCTCGTGCCTGGGTACTTTCCATGACGCCCCCGTAACGATAGAATAGGTTGCTGGGTGGATAAGCCTCGGCCTTCGGGGCGCTGGCCCGAATCGTGTCGTAGTAACTCTAAGGTTTCCTGTTGCGAATCCGAAACGGCGATCTTGGGTGAACGTCGGCGAAACATTTCGACCCGGCCGGGCGTATCTAAAAGAAGAAGAGCGGCTCGGGATGCTTCTGTCATCGTGGCTTTCAAACCCAAGGATTCCATGGAACGTCGCGGGGTGGCAGCGGCTTGCACGGGTGGCCCTAGGGCGGTGGGGCGAAAGGGAAGCGAATGAAGACCTGGCATAAAGTGGCGATTGGGTCGGGCGTCGTGGTGGTGCTTGGCGGCATTGTTCTTTTCAGCGTAAACCAGGCGAACAAGGGCATGGTTACTGTGCAAACGGCCAAGGTGACGAAGCAGGACAGCTTGGTGTCCCTGGTAACAGCATCGGGTGAAATCAAGCCAACGACCTACACAAACATAGCCGCGCAAGGATACGGCAGAATTACACAGATATTTGTTAAGGAAGGCGATCACGTAAGAAAGGGTGACAAGCTGCTTACACAGGAAAATGTGCAAGCAAGCGCCGACGTGCAGGCCCAGGAGGCGGCGAGCAATTCCGCGGAGTCCGGAGTTCAGGCGGCCGAAGCCAGTTACAAAGCGGCGCAAGCGGACTTGATTTCGCAGCAAGCCAACCTCGAAAAAGCCAGGCTCGACTATGATCGCGGGCAAGGGCTTTATAAGGACGGATTGATCCCTAAGCAGGACTTCGATCAGAGAAAAACGACTTACGACGGAGCTGTGGCGAGCGTTGATTCGGCAAAGGCGCGTGTTTCGCTCCTGAAGGCGCAGATGGAACAGTCGCGCTCACAGCTGAATCAGAGCCGCGCCCAGCTCGTCCACACCCAGGACATTCTGCACAAGACCGTTTATACCTCGCCGATCAATGGGATTGTTAGCTATCTGCCGGAACGCGTGGGCGACTACGTCGTTATGGGCATACAGAACCAGCCAGGCAGTTTCATCATGACACTGTCTGACATGTCGACTGTCACTGCCGAGGTCAAGGTGGATGAAACGGATATCGTCAGCGTGAAGCTGGGGCAAGATGGCGACGTAAACATCGACGCGATTCCAGGGAAAGTGTTCAAAGGCAAGGTAACGGAAGTGGGCTCGCAAGCTGTCCTGCGCAGTTCCGGCCTTACGACCACGCAGACCACCACCAGCACACAAGAAGCGAAAGACTTCAAGGTTGTCGTGACTCTGGAAAATCCACCTGACAACGTGCGGCCCGGCCTTTCTGCCACGGCAAAAATCAAGACGGCGGAGCGGAAAAATGTGATTGCCGTCCCCATCCAGGCTCTCGCGATGCGTACGCGCAAGGAATTGGAGGAAGCCGCCAAGAACGCAAAGGGTCAAGGCGGTTCCGGCGTAACCCTCGCTGCGCCCCCGCCGGCTGCTCCTGGCGATATCAAAAAGGATGAAATTCAGGGCGTTTTTGTAGTGAATGGCAAGAAGGCAGTATTTCGGTCGGTGGAAACCGGCATCTCCGGCGTCACCGACATTGAGATTACCAAGGGCTTGCAGCCCGGCGACGAGATTGTCGTTGGCAGCTACAAAGCCTTGCGCACTTTGAAGCCGGAAGCTCAGGTCAAAGTGGACAACAGCGCGCCCAAGAGGCAAGACGATCAGCAAAGCTGAGCGCAAAGAAAACGAGGGAGATTGCATGCCTGTCGAGACGCAAACCACAGATTCTTACCGGGAAGACCTGGTCAACTCGCGTGTCGTTATCAAGACAGAAGAGCTTGTCAAAGTCTATGAAATGGGCGCCGAGCAAGTGCATGCCTTGCGCGGAGTGAACCTGGAAATTCGCAAAGGCGAGTACGTTGCCATCATGGGGCCTTCCGGTTCGGGCAAGTCCACCCTTATGAATCTTATTGGTTGCCTCGACTCGCCCACCTCAGGGAAGTATTGGCTGGCGGGTCGGTTGGTCAGCGATCTCGACGACGATGAACTCGCTTACATCCGGAACAAAGAAATCGGATTCGTGTTTCAGACGTTCAACCTGCTCCCTCGCGCGACCGCTCTTCATAACGTCGAGCTGCCATTGATCTACAACGGTACCCCTGCGGAAGAGCGCATCGAAAAGTCGAGAAAAGCCCTTGAGCGCGTGGATCTCGCCGACCGCATGCACCACAAACCTAACGAGCTGTCCGGCGGTCAAAGACAGCGCGTGGCGATTGCGCGCGCACTGGTGAACAATCCATCGATTGTTCTGGCGGACGAGCCCACCGGAAATCTGGATTCCAAGACGGGCGAAGAAATCATGGCTCTTTTCGAGAATCTCTACCGCCAAGGAAACACCATTATCTTAGTTACGCACGAACACGACATCGCCCAGCACGCTCACCGCAGCATCCACATCCGGGACGGCAGAATCGCCTCCGACGAGGCCGTTAAGAAATAACCGGACAATTCGGCTCTTTCCCTCCAACTGATAGCTGTTAAGTTTTCTTGACGGGTGAAACTCCGTCAACAGTCCGCGTGTGTGCGGCTTAAAAAAGGATGGGGACCAATGACTCTCTTGTCGGACGAGAGTACGAAATCACAATCCTACGAGTTGCTTTATCTCGCGGTGGAGAAAGCGATACGTTACGTCGATAGTGTTAGACAGCGCAGAGTGAGTCCGGCTTCTAGTGCCCTTGCCGCCCTCTCCAGGTTTCACGAACCCTTTCCGTCCGGATCATGCAACCCCACCGAGGTGCTCAAACAGTTAGATGCCCTGGGCTCTCCCGCAACGGCGGCCACGACGGGAGGTCGCTACTTTGGCTTCGTGAATGGAGGCATGGTTCCCGCTGCCCTGGCAGCAAGCTGGATGGCAGCCGCATGGAATCAAAACGCCGCTCTGCGCGTCATGTCTCCGGTCGCCGCCGAGCTTGAAGATGTAGTTCTTCAATGGATCTGCGAAGCCCTTGGATTGCCCGCCGATTGTGAAGGTGGCCTGGTGACCTGCGCCACCATGGCGAACTTCACTGCGCTGGTTGCTGCTCGGCACGCTCTCCTCGAGCGGGCAGGCTGGAACGTCAATGAGGATGGAATGTTTGGCGCGCCGCCCATCGACGTCGTCGTCGGCGCCGAAGTCCACGCGTCCATTCGGAAGGCCCTGAGCATGGCCGGCTTTGGAAGAAAGCGCGTAACGGTTGTTGACGCAGACAGCCAGGGAAGAATGCGGTCCGACCGGTTGCCACCCCTAACCGAGCGCACCATCGTTTGCATTCAGGCAGGCAACGTGAACACTGGCGCATTTGATCCGGCTGAGGAGATTTGCGCAGTGGCTAAGGAGCAAAGGGCCTGGATCCACGTAGACGGCGCATTCGGCCTGTGGGCGCGCGTGTCGCCGAAGTATGCGCCCCTGGCCCGCGGATTCGAAAATGCCGATTCTTGGGCCACCGATGCGCACAAATGGCCAAATGCAGGATACGACTGCGGTGTGGTCCTCGTGAGAAATGGCGATGCCCTGCGCGCCTCCCTCGGAGTGGCAGCGGCTTATCTCGAACCGGGCGCACGGCGGGAGCCGATGTATCACACACCCGAAGCATCGCGGAGAGCCCGCGGGGCGGAGTTGTGGGCGACGTTGAAATCCTTGGGCCGGGCCGGGCTCTGCGAATTAGTGGAAAGAAGCTGCGCTCACGCCCAACGGTTTGCCATCGGACTGCGAGATGCAGGTTTCGAAGTGTTGAACGACGTGGTTATCAATCAAGTGCTGGTCTCCTTCGGCTCACCGGAAGTGACTAGGGAGGTGATCCAGCGTGTTCAAGAAGAAGGCACCTGTTGGTGCGGGGGAACCAACTGGCAGGGAAAGACGGCCATGCGCGTCAGCGTTTCATCCTGGGCTACGACGGCAGCGGACGTGGAAAACAGTCTCGAGGCGATCGTCCGTATTGCTCGCGACTCCTGAGTCCCTGGCATCCTCCAGGGCAGAGCTTTAGCGGCTGCGGGAAGCGTTGGAAGGCTCCAGATCAGGCAACGTCTGTTCCATGCTCAAATACGTGCGTGATAACCGGTCATGCCAGGTCAGTTCGTCGGAGTCCCACATGGCCCACAGAAACCCAAGAAAAAATGTACCGGCGGAGAGCATATATCCCACGCTGCGCAAGAGCATTTGCTTTGCCGCGGGTGGTTCGCCGGAGAAACTGACCACTTGCAAGCCGCGCAACATCATGCCCGGCGTCGTTCCGCCAAAAATGGTGAAAAGCGCGAAGTACTGCAGATAGACGATCGCAAAAGTCGTCAAGCACAGTGCTGCGTTCAACTTGTTCAGCGTGAAGTGTCCTCCCAATGAACCAAAGATCCCCAGAAAACCTCCGTAAGCAAACAGCAGGCAGAAGAAGTCAATGAGTGCGGCCAGGCGGCGCTCATCGATGGAGGCGACGGGATACAGACCCGGCGGAGAGTCAGATTCTGCGTGAAGGGTCTGCCGTGGAGGCCGCCCTTCCGGATGCGGCCGCGACGAGACGTCAATCTCGACCGGCAATTGTTCGGAAGTTTTTGTCTTTGCCGATCGGCCAATCGCGACGGTGAAAGCAAACTCTTCGTTGTGGGGAGCAACTCGCTCTTCTTCGATTGCGATCGAGGCCTTGGTCGCGCCTTCAGCCGCCGATTCCTCAAAGGAAAACTGCGATTGTAAGTTGCTGGGGGATGGTTTTCCCGCGCGGGTGCGATAAGCCTTCAGCCGTTCGGCCAATTCCCCGCGCCAGGAGCCATCCTGCCTAGCCCCTTGAAAGGAGACCAACGGGGATGCCCACGTTTCTGACCTTAGGTTTGCAGTTCCCGCGTTTCGTGGGGGGATTCCGAGGGAAGGGAATTCCGCGGGTTCTTCAATCGCGGAAAACCCTATGGAAAAAGATGAATCACAGAACTGGCAGACGCGCGATCCTGCCGCTAATACCGCGCCACACTGCGAGCAAGTTTTTGTCACCGAAAGTTTTGCGCTGCGGACGCATCCGCTCCGGTGAGGAGAGTGCCCCCATAGAATACCACGCTCTTAAAATGTCAGGCAGGAAATTGAGAAATGCCGTCACGAAAGAGGCACTAGCGCGAGGCAGGGAAGCGGACAGGGATCAAGAGTCCATCTGCTGAGCTAGCATTTCGCGGCTAAAGGAGATACGCCGCTCGAGGGCGATAGCTGCGAAATAGGTACAATGGCCCCGCTCTGAGTCCGTCCAGGACTTCGTAGAAGGAATCCATCGAGCCACAGTTGAGGCTACAAGATTCAGCAATTGGAAATAAGCGCCAACTGCCTGAATCCCTTTGCGATCCTCGGGCCGCTCGGGGCAAAGATGCAGGAGCTGCATGACCCGTTTGAAATCGTCTCCCGAGGCAGCACGCTGTATGCCCGTAACCTCCTGCACCTCCGGGGACAGCGGCTGTTTCGCGGACACCGCGATCAGCGACCGGCAATAGAACACAAAGAATTGCAGGAAGATGACCACCGACACCACAAAAATGAAGGCGGCCATCATCGCGACACCGTCGCAAGGCGGGCGGGCACCGTACGAGCATCCTCGGGAATGTACCAGAAGGTGTACGCCCAAGCCAGCGGCAGAAAACATCCTATGACTTGTTGAAGGGGAATAGAGATTGAACGCATCGATGGATATAGATTGCGCAAGGCATAGTCCGCAGCAAACAGGCTGAAATATACTCCCAATGAAAGTACGACCTGTATGAGCTGGGTCCGGGTCTCTCGCATTTTCAGAATGGCGCCCCACAAAATGTAAGTGACCACCAGACCCACAAAGTAAAGGTTCTGAGATAGCTCGACCACAAAGCGGGAGATGAGTCTCGTCGATGCTTCGTGAACCACCCCGTAGGAAAATAGAGCAGTTGCTGCTAGAAGGAATAATGTCGCAAATCGGACATGGCGTTCCGCCTTCAACTCACTCAAAACTTGAGCATATAAGTTGGCAAGGGCAAAATAGAGGAAGATCGTGAGAAGGGCATCCGAATAATAGTAAACGTAAACATATTGAGAAGAGGTGTACCCGTAACCGGTCAGCACACGAAAACGGGCGAGCGACACCACCACAGAGGCCCCCATATATATGCTTAAGAGGGCATATCTACGGAACACACCCTTCTTCAACGCACACACTATAACTGCGATCTCGAAGAGAGTGCACAGTAGCCAAACAAGAAGTTGTAATGTGCCAGGCACGCGTATCCGCCTATCCACGCCCTGGCCACTCGCCCCTTCACAGGGGCAGGATTTGGGCCTACTTCCAGGGCGTCGGTGGTGCCGGTGCGCCACCGTTTGCCATAATCACGGAGCCGTCACTGTGCGTGGCGACCACCGTCTTCAAGCTCATTGCCCCAACCAAAACTAGCATCGAAAGGAATAGTACTATCAGTCTGCGCGACATTGTGCCTCCGGTAAGAAACAACCCCGGAGGTATGCTAACTCTTTGCGCACCAATGTCAAGGTGCTCAGACTCTGAGCTTGTATTGTATCGGTCAACCTACCCTGCCCCCCTACTTTCGCCAGGCTTTCGCCTGGCGCGGGGCTCGGGCAAGCGGGCTCGATCACGAATAGTATAGTTTTCGCACTTACCAAGAGCAACAGTACGGCAGTACCAAAAAACTTAGTACTCGCTCCTTACCGCCTAACACCGCGAGTCTACGCCGCTGACTGCGAGTCGGAGTGGCACCTGACATCAAAAACCTATGCCTTTCGCATTTCTCGAAAATCTCGAGAGTATTCCAGTGCACTCCGGCTCTGAGTTGGCCCATTGTCGCACAACCGCACAACCGCACAACCGGCCACCGCTTGACACACTTCGACGTGAATCCATAGCATTAAGGATTGCTATTAGCATAGGCCGGCGTAGCTCAGTGGCAGAGCGAGGGTCTCATAATCCCTAGGCCGTGGGTTCGATTCCCCCCGCCGGCACCATTCTTTCGAAGGAGTTACACGCGCCGGTTCCTGCGTGTGCCCGCCGTGTGCCCTTCGCTGAGGTTCAGGAGTTTCCCAAGTCACAGTAGCCAGGGACAAAGCGTTTTGGTGCACGTGGACATGGGACAAGCAGGAGAGAAACGCGTTGACCAGCGATTGGCTTACGTTGCCGTTTCGCGTGCCCGCTACGATGCCCCGGTCTACACAAACGACAAATTTCACCTCGCTCAAGGGCTCTCGCGCGATGTGTCGCTCCGCTCTGCGAGGGAAAGCGAATCGCCAAATCATGGCCATACCACAGCGAGTGCTCCTCCGGGCAAATCCGGGCCAAGAGCACGCGCAAGCTGTACGTCACAACATTAGCCGATGAACCATCCTTACAACATGCGGCACAGGGATCGCAAATATCAAAATACGGATTCTGCATCGAATCGGAAGCGGCCAGCGACTTCGCTTTGGTGATGCCCCGAGTATCGGAAGGCGAAGAAGTCATCATCGAGCGAGATGGCAAGCCTGTAGCCGTGGTGCGTCCCGCCGATGTGGTATGTGGCCGTCCGATTTCCGAATCCATCGCCCTGGCGGAAGCCCACGCCAAAGAGCTTCGTTACGAACCCGCGATGGACCCAGACTTCGCTGCTGACCTCGAAGAAATCATCAAGAGCCGCAAGCCTCGCAACATCTCCACCTGGGAGTAATCCTCGACTCCAGCGTGCTCATCGTCGGGGAGCGCCGCAAGGAAAATGTGGGCGAAATCCTTGAGAGCGTGCGCGCCGCACATGAGGATGTTGATTGCGCGCCCTCCGTTGTGGCTATCGTCGAACTAGCCCACGGCAGCTACGGGGCCAAAAAGCGACGCCGACCGCGAGTGGCGGCAAGCCTATTGCGCGCCGGCCATTTCGCCATAACCGACATCGGCGGTGCGAAAAATCACTAGCCCGGGCGGTGTCGTCATGGAGGATCGCGTGCAAGGCATAATCTCCGCCGACCTTCCAGGCGCGAGAGTTGTGCCGGGCCTTCGCGGAGGATTTCGTCACGGCGGGCGCCGCGGAAGATGGCGAGAAATTCAAGGAGAGATCAGCTCCGGCAAGAAGAACCCAGAGTAAGGCCGAGAATTCGCCGTGCTTGGAAACGTCTCTCCGAATGGACCTGTGACGGCCGGCACGGAGAGTAGGCTCTACGCGTTGCCTATTGGCGCGGAGTTAGCAGATGTCATGTTAGGTGCAAGGCGGAGAAAGTCGACGCGCGTGCCGTACAATGGAGGAACCCGGAGCGGATTTAAGCCACGGCAGCCCATTGGCGATGGAATGGAGCGGAGAAGGCCGGAGAAGCGCTCCCGCTCTCCAAAAGAGCCAAATGAAAAAGTCGTTACAAGTCATGAAGTTTGGGGGAACGTCGGTAGGCGACGCGTCCTGCATCACCCGGGCGGCGAAGATCATCGTGAATGCCGCCAAAGAGTTTCGTTGCGTAGCGGTAGTTTCCGCCATGAGCGGGGTCACCAACCGCTTGATTGAGGCTGCTAACCATGCGCGGGCAGGAAACGCGAGGGAAGCGGCAGCGATTTTAGAATCGCTTTGTAAACAGCACGAAACTGCCCTCAGCAGCTTGGTTCAGCACGAGGAAGAACGCCAGCCGATCCGCCAGAAATTGCAAGAAGTTCTCTCGGAGGGCCGCAGGCTTTGTGAAGGAACGGCCCTCTTGCGCGAACTGACAGCGCGCACGCTCGACGCGGTTTCGAGCCTCGGAGAACGGCTTTCCGCACCGCTGGTGGCGGCGGCTGTTAAAGGGGCAGGCGCCGCCAGTGAAGCGATCGAAGCCAGCGAGCTGATTGTGACCGACGCGTTTCATGGCGGGGCCGAGCCGCAGATGGAAGCAACACGGGGAAAATCGCAAAAGCGATTGTGTCCGCTGCTCGAGAACGGGATTGTGCCGATCGTGACTGGGTTCATCGGTGCAACCGCCCAAGGACAGCTAACGACATTGGGCCGAGGCGGTTCTGATTTTTCTGCAACGATTCTTGGTGCCGCGCTTGATGCTGATGAAGTCATTATCTGGACTGACGTGGACGGCGTGCTGACGGCAGACCCACGGCTGGTGCAAGAGGCGCGCACGATTCCGGAGGTTTCCTACCGCGAGGCGGCAGAGCTCGCGTACTTTGGCGCGAAGGTCCTGCATCCGAAAACACTGAATCCCGTGGTGCAGGCGGCGATCCCGGTGTGGATCCGTAACAGCTTCGCGCCAGAGCGACGCGGCACAAAGATAACGCCGAAGGGGCGAAGCATCGGTGGCGGCGTGAAGGCTCTAACCGCCATTCGAGATGTAACGCTAATAAGCGTGGGTGGCCCAGGGATTGTGGGATTGCCGGATGTAGTCGGGCGAACGTTCTCGACGACGGCCGATCTGCGCGCCAACGTGTTGTTGATCTCCCAATCTTCTTCGCAAAACGACATCTGCTTCATCGTTGCGGCGGCCGACGCTCAGCGCACCGTTGAAGCCTTGCGCAAGGAGTTCGCGCAAGATCTGGCACATCACAACGTGGAACATATTACCGTGGATCCGAACATTGCCATTGTGGCCGTGGTGGGAGAGAACATGCGCGGCATCCCGGGGATTGCCGGCAAAACCTTCAGCGCGCTGGGCCGCGAAGGCGTAAATCTGATTGCCATTGCGCAAGGCTCATCGGAAAGCAACATCTCCTTTGTCATCGAAGAGCAGGACGTGAAAACCGCCCTGATTACCGCGCATCGCGAATTTGGACTGGATTCTCCACAAAGCTAAACATCCCCAATATGGACCGCCATGGGCTGGCTAGCTTCAATTATTTGAGGGGTACGCAATTCCAAATCGGGGACTCGGAAGCGAAGAAAATAGTCGGGAAGGCCGTGCCAAGGATGGAGCCGGGCGGCGGACTTGCGTCCTGAACCGCTTCCGCAAGCCCGGATCAACCACTGGTTGGTCGGCGGTTCGAACGCGCGCGGTGACTTGGCCATGGAGCCAAGAACATTATTGCTCTCACATAAAATAATGCAATAATAGGATCTCCGCATGACTGGAGGTCCCTGTGCGACCCAAGGGTTCGGCCGACTTGCTGTCCGACCGGCGCAGGCGTGCGCTGAAACTTCTTCGCGCGGAATTGTCCCTGAACGAAGTGGCTCGACGCATCAGGTGTGCGGCCAGTTCCGTG
>WNFW01001779.1_pt1 | contig 16817 bp, 17 predicted proteins | sample 5400131 | NCBI WGS metagenome assembly WNFW01 (sample SAMN13153362, study PRJNA577476) | soil metagenome | isolation source: 20 cm soil or saprolite under grassland replicate 1 | place: USA:California | collected 2016-06-15 | reverse complement strand
AAGCCCGTGGTGCTCGATCAGCCGCAGCTCCTCGTCGAGCCGTCGCACGGCGAGGACGTGGTGCTCGGAGCCTGCCAGGTATCGCTCCTCCAGCCGCGCCCGGCACATCTCGGCAAGCGCCTGCGGCGCGGGGGCGCGCGCGGCGCCATGAAAATCGGGAAAGCGATATCCCAGATCGCGCGTGAGATCGAAGCTGCGGCAGCGTTCCGCCAGGGCATTCGTATTGGCGACAGCATCGAGACAGTCTCCAAACAGCATCTCGACTTCTTGAGGCGGTCGCAGGAAAAATTCGCTGTTCGCACGGCGCACGTGGTGCGAGCCGTCGAGCGTCGTGCGGTGCCGGATCGCCACCAGCACGTCGTGCAGGCGATGACGCGAGCGGGCGTGGTAGTGCACGTTGCCCGACGCCACGACGCTAAGTCCTACGTCGGCTGCGAGGTCGATCAGCGCGCGGGTAAGCGGCAGATCGCCCCGGACGTAATTGCGCTGCAGCTCGACGACAAAGTTCTCGGGTCCGAACGCCGCTTTGCATCGTTCCGCCAGTCGGCGAGCCGCCTGGCGGCCGTGCGTTTGCAAGACCGTCGGCAACAATCCCTCCCGGCATCCCGACATCACGATGAGTCCCGCGTGTCGCGCCTCGAGAGACGCGAAGTCGAGCCGCGGGTCGCGGCGGTCCTCACGGCCGAGATGGGCCTCGGTGATCAGCCGGCAGAGGTTCGCATATCCCTCGGGCGTCTCGGCGAGCAGCGTCACGTGCGAACCGTCGAGCAGCGTCAGCTCGGCGCCGGTGATCGCCTGCAGGCCGAGCTGCTTCGCTGCCTGCGCGAACGCCATCGCGCCGTAGAGGCCGTTATGATCGGTGAGGGCGAGGGCAGGGAGCCCGAGCTGCGAGGCGGTGAGCGCGAGCTGCTCGGGGAGCGAGGCGCCGTCGAGAAATGAAAACGCGGAGTGGCAGTGGAGCTCGGTATACATAACCACGCACTACGTCTGCACGAACCACTCTCCGGTGATCAGGTCCTCGAACAGCACCACGCGTCCTCCGCCTTCCAAGACAACCTCGACATAGCGGCGCACGATCGGTTGTCGCCACCACTCGTCGTCCATGCGCCAATTCTCACCGAGCGACTCGACGCGTTTCACGTTTCCCGGTTCCCGCATCACAACTCTTGGTCTTCGTTGCTCGTCCAGCTCCACCTGCACCCGTTGCGGGACATTGAGCGCACGAAGTCTGTCAGTTTCATGTCTCATAGTCGATCAGCGCATACCGGCGCTCCGGGAGCCGCGACCAGGGCTGCACCGCGATGACGTGATACAGCATCGGTCGCTTTATTCGGAGCTTGATTTCCTCTGCAGCGGACTGGAGCGCTCGGCGCCGCCCGGCGCGCGCGGCGGCGTTCGCGTCGCGCGCGAACAGCTGCAGCTCCGTCGTGCCCGGCGCGAACCCGGTGAACTCGACTACGAGTCGCTCCACCGCGCCGGCGGGCGGCGACCGCTCCAGCTGCGTCTTGAGCGGCGCCAGCAGCCGTTCTCGCGACGCCGATGGCTCCTTGAGCCTAGTCTCCACGAGCCACGACGCACCCTGCTCGAGTTCCGCCCGCGCGCGCATCACCTGCACCCGCCAGCCGCTGCGGCGCGGATCCTTGAGCGCCCGCACGATCAAGTGATCGAGCGCCAGCTCGAGCAACTCTCGCCCGGCGACTGGAGAGAAAAAGGTGAGCGCGGCGATAATCGGCTCGGGCGCGACCCGCCCCACCACCGGCTCGGCGATCCGGCCGGCGGCTAGCTGCCAGAGTTCCCGGCCGGGCCGGCCGAACTGCGAGACCACCGCGTCCTCCGGGAGGGCGGCAAGCGCGCCCAATGTCTTGATGCCGAGCTGGCGCAGCCGGCGATACGTGTCGGGATCGAGCGGCAGTACCCCGAGCGGTTGAGACGCGAGAAACCTCCCCTCCTCCCCAGGCCGCACGATCACGGCTTCCCCCTGTCGCGCGCGATTGGCTGCCACCCAAGCGACGAACTTCCCGCGGCCCCAGCCCACCCGGATTGCGGATTCGACGCCCGAGCTTCCAATCCGCAATCCGCAATCCGCAATCCGCAATCGGATCTGATCGACGATCCGCTCCGGCGATCCGTACAACCCCTCAAGCCCATCGGTGCCGACAAACGTCCGACCGAGCTCCACCGGCTCCACCACCGGGCTCACGCCGGCGAGCGCCGTGAGGAGCTGCGCGAACCGCTCGTCGTAGTGCACCGGGTCGGGCTCACATAACTTGAGCGAAGGACAGAGCCCGATCGCCTGACTCAGGGTCATCCCTGGCTTCACTCCGGCGTGCCGCGCGAGCGCCGAGACCTGCCACACGCGAGGGGGGCGAGGGTGGTCGGGTGCGAGCAGTGCGCAGGACTGGGATGCGAGCTCGGGACGCCGCGCCGTTTCGCAGCGCAGGGCGAACAACGGTATCCAACAACACGCGGCGGAGTCGCTCGTCAGGTGGGAGGTACGGATCATTGGCGGATCCCAAAAGTGGGACCCGAATATATCCCGAAGCTAGAGGGGATGGCAAGACTCGGGATTGTCGTTATAACTTGTTGATATGACACTGTTTAAGTGGTGATATTGAGCGAGCCTAAGCAACCAGGACTGTTCGACGATCTCGCATCGCTGCCACCGCCGTCCGACGATCTGGTGGCGCTCGGCAGTCGCATACCTCCCAACGTCAAGTTTGGTACGTCGACCTGGACCTATGACGGCTGGGCGGGCGAGGTCTATCATCGTCCGTATCGCGGCGCGCAGCCGGCACGGCGGCTCGAGGAGTACTGGCGCTATCCCTTGTTTCGCACGGTGGGGATCGACAGCGCGTTCTACGAGCCGCCGACCGAAGAAGTGCTCGCCGCGTACGCACGGGCGTTGCCGCGGGGCTTTCCCTGCGTGAGCAAAGTGTGGGATCGGATTACCGCGCGCCGCTTCAACCAGGACGCGCGCTGGGGCAACCTGTCAGGCCAGCGGAACCCGGATTTCCTGAATGCCGACCTTTTCAAGGAGGCGGTACTCGGGCCGTACGCGCGGGTGTTTCGCGACCACGCGGCCGCGTTCGTGTTCGAGTTCCAGGCGATGCGTGGAAAGGACCTGCCCTCGGCCCCACAATGGGCGGAAGAGCTCGACGGCTTCTTGCGCCAGCTGCCGCGCGATTATCGCTATGCGGTCGAGCTGCGCAATCGGGAGCTCATGACCGACTCGCACGGCGCTGTGCTGGCGCGACACGGCGTGGCCCACGTGTTCAACTCGTGGAACGAGATGCCCCCGATCGGCGAGCAGCTCGAGCTCCCCTGGACGTTCCCGGCGGCGTTCACGGTTGCGCGCGCGCTACTCCGCCCCGGGCGCGCGTACGCGGACGCCGTGAAGCTGTTTCAGCCGTACGAGCGGATCCGGGATCCGCAGCCTGAGGTGCGCCAAGACCTGCTTCGCGTCATAGCGGAGGCCACGCGCCGCCATTTGGAAGCGCTGATCCTGGTGAATAATCGGCTGGAGGGCAACGCACCGGCGACGGTCCGGGCGCTCGCGACGGCGCTCGCGGGGGGGGAAGAGCAGGCGTTGCCGTGATCGGCCCCCCCGGTTGCGAGCTTTTTCGAATTTTGCTACCGTATCTCCGTGTAACCCCGCCCATTCCGCACAAAATGCACACTTCGCCCGGCCGGTCTGATGCTACAGCGCCGAGGCGTGCCGACCATCCCCGTGCCCGTGCTGCGAGACGCGGTAGCGCTCGCGATCACCGAGTTGTCGCTGCGCGGCGCCGCCGAGCAAATGGGGATCAGCCCGAACGGCTTGCGCAACTTCATCAACGGATCGGCGCCGCGGAGCGCCACACGGGCCAAGCTCGAGCGCTGGCTCGCCTCCCTTGACCACCGTACCGTGCCTCCTCCCACCGTGGGCCACCTGGTCCGGCTACTGACCGACCTCTCCGGCGACCTGTCGCCCCAGCAGACGGTGTTGCTCGGACGCAGCATCTCCGCGGTCCTCGCAGACGCGTATGAAGCCCGTCATCTCTCACCTCCGCGCTGGGTTGAGGACTTATTGCGGCACTACCGGCCACGGCGTGCCAAGGAGTCCGGCGAAGGCGCTTGAGGAGCCGGCGGGGCTTGCCAAACGCGGGCCGTTGACGCAACGTCTTCCTGTGCAGTTCGTGCAGTTCGGTTGGTTGACACGTCGTACACGCCACTTGGGAAGACCCGGTGAAAGGCTCGCGCGCGAGCGCCACCAGATCGAGCCAAACCAAGCGGACCAGGGCACGATCGCCCAAGGTCGAAGAGATCGTGCGCTTGGTGCACACGCTCAGCTCCAACCTTGGCTCAGAGGACGGGGTCGTAGTGGGGAGGGGGGTCGCGCGCCTGCTGGCCGGCGCGTATCGGGAGCGCGGGCGTTCCCTTCCGCGGTGGGTCAAACAGCTCGCAGCGCACTACGGAGTGAAGCCGGAGGGCGGCTAACTCAAGGGCGCGACCAATGAGAGCCCGCGCGAGCGTTCCCACCCTTCCGGTTCCGCTGCTGCGTGACGGGATTGCCCGGGAGGCGGCGCGATATTCGCTGCGCCGCGTCGCGAGGGAAGTCGGGATGAGCCCGAATGGCCTCCGCGATTTCCTGCGCGGCGCGCTGCCCCGGAGCGCGACGCGTGCCAAGCTCGAGCAGTGGCTCGCCAGCCAGGGCCAGGTCACTCGGCCTCCCAACATGGGCCAGTTCATCCGCCTCCTGAACCACCTGGCCGTGGATCTCTCGCCGGACCAGACGAAGCAATTCGGTCGCGCGATCGCGGAGCTCCTGGTCGAATCCTACGAAGTGCGCCGACTCTCCCCGCCGCGCTGGGTGCAGGCCCTGCTGCGGCATTATCGCCCGCTCAGAGGGAAGGCCGCGAGCGAAGTTGCGTAACGGGATTGCGCCGATCGCACAACCACGGTATATGTGGGTGTGCGGTTTGTGCAGTTCATTCTGGGCGCCGGTGGCACCGACATCGCGGACCCGTGAAACGCCAGGGCAAGAACGGAGCAAGGCGGGCACGCCGCCCGCCTCGGGCCACCAAGCGCGCCGCGGCACGGTCTCCCAAAACTGTCGCGATCGTCAGCCTGGTCGAAGCCATCAGCGCCGACTGCGGCGCCCGAAATGGGGTCGTGCTCGGCGAAGGCATCGCGCGCCTGCTCCTCGACGTGTACAAGCAGCGCCGGGGCACGACTCCCGCCTGGGTCACGCAGCTCGTCACGCACTACACCGGGACCGCCCGCAAGTCGTAATCCCGACCCTGGGTTGCCGCCAGGCCGCGACCGTGGTAATGTGGGATGTGCGGTTTGTGCAGTTTGAGGCCGGCCGAGTCCCCTGCTGAGCCAAGGAACTCATCGCCGACTACACGGGCAGGCTGAAAGTGTAGGTGAGCGTGCCTCCTCTCTCGATCCTGTTGGTGGAAGCTGACCGCGACACGCGCGAGGACCGGTGCGCGGATCTCGAGGAGCGGGGGTGCGTCGTCACGCCCGCCGCCACGCCCGCCGAAGGACTGGAGGCCATCGTCCTGGGACGCTTCGACGTGGTCGTGAGCGACCTCCTGCGGCGGTCGCGTGGGGGCCTGTGGCTTTGGCGTGAGGCCACCGCTCTGCGACCCGAGCTGCGCCGGCGCTTCGTGTTCTGCGGCTCCGGGCCGGTTTTCGACAGGGACGAGGTCCTCGAGCAGGAGAGCTTCCTGATCACGCCCGTCTCGCCGGCGACCTTGTGGCGTGCGGTGTTGCTCGCCGTCCACGGACCGCAGCTCCAGGATCACAGGTCCAGCTCCGCCTGAAGCGCCGTTCGCCGCGGTCGATAGCGATCCACCATTCCTCGGTTTACCGGAAATCCGAAACGCTGTTGGAGTGACTTGATGCGCGCCGCGAGCGCTGCGGCGTACGCGCGCGGCGCGCCGCTCGACCGATAGGCCTGCCGGTAGCGTGGCGACAGGCCTGGAAAGGATTCATCGAGCACCGGGAGAAACCGCTCGCGCACGGCGCGGTAGAGACGCAGCGGGCCGGCGTGAACGAACTGCGCGCCGGCCTCCCGGGCCGCCTGGAAGAGCGCTTCCAGATGGGGTACGTCGTCCGTGATCCCCGGAAGGACCGGCGCCACGATCAGGCCCGCACGAATCCCGGCGTCGGCCAGCCGCTGGAGCGCGCGCAGTCGGACTGCGGGCATTGGGGAGCGGGCCTCCACGCGCTTGATCAGCGAGACGTCGACCGTGATCAGCGAGACGTACACCTCGAGATCGTTCCGCTGTTGCAGCCGCAGCAACACGTCCACGTCGCGCGCGATCAACGGGCTCTTCGTGATGACGCCGACGTTCAGGCCCTCGCACCGCGCCAACCGCTCCAGAATCAGTCGCGTGAGTCGAAAGCGCCGCTCCGCCGGCTGGTAGGGGTCGGTGGCGGTGCCGATGACGAGAGGCGCCGCGGGACCGCCGGAGCGGTAATACCGGCGCAGGTCCGCCTCGAGCGCTCCAAGCAGCCGCTCCTTCACGAAGATCCGTTGCTCGAATGCCTCCCACCCGTGGGGTCCGCGAAACTCCCGAAACTCATCGTCCGAGAGCTTCCCGGCATCGTGCGCGCGCTCGACCGCGTAACGGTGCGCGTAGCGCGCGTAACAATAGGTGCATCCGAACTCGCAGCCGATGTACGGATTGATGGACCAGAAATCGACGCCCGTTTGCTGCGGCGAGTTGAGCACGGACCGCGGGGTGAGCTGGACGAACTTGGTGCCGCGGAGACGCTCATCTAGAACAGATAGTCGGACGGTCGGACGGTCGGACTGTAACAGCGGGAGCTGTGCGGCCTTCACTGTCCGACCGTCCGACTGTCCGTCTATGCGCATTTCGCCCACCCGCACTGCACGCACACCAGGCACCCCGACTGCCGGACCAGTCCGCCCCCACAGTCAGGGCAGGTTGAGGTGAGGGACTGGGGATTGGGGACTGGGGGCTGGGGCTGCATAGGCTCACGCGCCATCTTCGGTATTTGTTCGGGGTGCGAGGAGAATATGCGACTCCCGCCGTCGGGCGGCAAGGGCTACATGGACTGGGGGAGGACTACGCCGCGGGCCCGGCGCGCCGCACCAACGCCCGCCAGCCGAAGTACACCGGGACGCCGAGCACCACGAGGCCGAGGCCGAGGAAGCTGTAGGTGCGGGTGGCGTCCTGGGTGAGGAGATCCACCGCGATTGCGGCAGTGGCAACGACATAAAGCGCGGGCAGCCACGGATATCCCGGTGCGCGAACCGGTCGCAGGGCGGACGGGCGCTTCACCCGTAGCGCGAACAGGCCGACGGCGGTCAAGCCGTAGAACACCAGCGCCGCGAAGATGACGAAGTTCAGAAGCTGCGTGTACGTTCCCGACAGACAGAGCACGCTCGTCCACACCGCTTGGACGACGAGGGCGACGGTCGGTGTCTTGTAGCGGGGATGGAGCGCGCCGGCGGACTCGAAGAACAGGTCGTCGCGGGCCATCGCGTAGTACACGCGGGCGCCGGACAGGATGAGCCCGTTGTTGCACCCGAACGTCGAGATCATGATTGCTCCGGCCATGAGCTTCAGGCCGGGCTCTCCCAGGATTGCCTGGAGGGCGGCGGTGCCGACACGGTCCTGTGGCGCGCTGGCGATCGCGCTCGCCGGCAGAACGTTCAGGTAAGCGACGTTGGCGAGCACGTACAGCACGGTGACGATCAGGACGCCGGCTCCCATCGCCACGGGCAGGTCGCGCTCCGCATTCTTGAGCTCGCTTCCGGCGAACCCCACGTTGTTCCACGCGTCCATCGAGAACAGCGACCCGACCATGGCGGCTCCGATCATCCCGATGCCGACGGCCACGCCCCCGGTGGCCCAGAAGTTGGCCCCGAAGTTGGCGGCCAGGGCTTCGGGGTGCCGGCCGATGGTGAGGCCGAGCAGGATCAGCAACGCGAGCGCGCCGGTTTTGACGGCGGTGAGAGTCGTCTGGATGATCGCGGCGGTGCGCACGCCGCGCACGTTGATCCACGTCAGCAGGGCGACCGAGAGGACGGCGAGAATGCGCTGGGGCGAGAGCCCGACCGCGATGTCGCCGATCGGGTTCGGGAAGTGCAGGGTCGTCCCGAAGAACACGTCGGGCGAGAGGGCCGGCCAGAAGACGGCGGTGAACCGTGCGAACGCGACCGCGACCGCGGCGATGGTCCCGGTCTGGATCACCACGAACAGCGTCCAGCCGTACAGGTAGCCGAACAGCGGGGAGATTCCCTCGCGCAGGTAGACGTACTGCCCGCCGGCGCGGGGGAACATGGCCGCCAGCTCGCCGTAGGTGAGCGCGCCCATGAGCGTGACGATGCCCGACACGCCCCAGACCACGAGCAGCAGGCCCGGGCTGCGGACTTCCCGCAAGATCTCCGCCGAAACGATGAAGATCCCCGAGCCGATCATCGATCCGACCACGAGGGCGGTGGCGTCGAGCCGGGAGATAGCTTTGACGAACTCGGTTTGCGGTTTGGTGGCGGTCATGGGTCGGTAACCTAGTGACTCCCGCGCGCGGCCGCTATGTTTTCCGCGCTGTACTCACCCAGTCACGCGAGGGAAACGACCGTGCGCCTGCTACCCCGGGAGGAGGAGTTTTTCGACCTGTTCGTCGCGGTGGCGACGCGCAATATCGAGGCGGCGCAGCATCTCCAGGATCTGTTCGCGGCACCGCCCGACCGCCGAGTGGCGCATGTCGAAGCGATCAAGCGGCTCGAGCACGAGGCGGATCAGGTCACACACGAGATCGTCAACCGCCTCGACCGCACGTTCATCACGCCGCTCGATCGCGAGGACATTCACCAGCTCGCCTCCGACCTGGACGACGTGATGGATGCGATCGACGGCACCGCGCGGCACTCCCAGATCTTTCACCTGGGCCCCTCGCGTCCAGCGGTGAACCAGCTCACCGACGTGATCAGGCGGATGGTGGGCGTGCTCGCCGAAGGCGTCAGCCGCCTCAAGAAGGGCGACGACGTGCTGCGGTTCTGCATCGAGGCGAAGAAGCTCGAGGAGGAGGGCGACGCGATCTATCACCAGGCGCTCGGCGACATGTTCGAGACCGAGCGCGACGCGCTCGAAGTCATCAAGTGGAAGGAGATTTACGACAACCTCGAACTAACCCTGGATCAGGGAGAAGACGTCGCCAACGTGCTTGAGTCCATCACCATCAAGCACGCCTGATGGCCGATTCCGCCTGGTTCGTTCTGGCGATCGTCCTGGTCGCGCTCGCCTTCGATTTCGTCAACGGGTTCCACGACGCGGCCAACTCCATCGCCACCGTCGTCTCCACACGCGTCCTGTCGCCCAGTTTCGCGGTCGTCTGGGCGGCGTTCTTCAACTTCGTCGCGGCGTTCATCTTCACCACCGCGGTCGCGAAGACGATTGCAAAGGGGATCGTCGATCCAGCCGTCGTGGACTCCAGTGTCATTCTCGCCACGCTGATCGGGGCGATCGCCTGGGATCTGATCACCTGGTACGGGGGCATCCCATCATCGTCCTCCCACGCGCTGGTAGGCGGGTTAGGCGGGGCCGCGATCGCGAAGGCGGGCATCGCCGCGCTCGTGTGGCCGGGGAAATGGGTCGGCACCATCGCGTTCATCTTTCTCGCGCCGGTTCTCGGCCTGGTCTTCGCGGTGACCTTGACCGTGGCGCTCTCCTGGCTGTTGCGACGCGCGCTCCCGCGGCGGGTGGACAGGGCGTTTCGGGTGCTGCAACTAGGATCGGCGGCGGCGTTCTCGCTCGGTCACGGCGGGAACGACGCTCAGAAGACCATGGGGGTCATCGTCGGCCTGCTCGTGGCCGAGCAGGACAAGTTCGTGAACTTCCCGGTGCAGGCCTTCCACCTGACGACGCATGACATCCCGCTTTGGGTCATCCTCGCGGCCCACGCGTCGATCGGCCTCGGCACAGCGGCGGGCGGCTGGCGGATCGTGCGCACCATGGGCCAGCGGCTCACCAAGCTCAAGCCGTTCGGCGGGTTCTGCGCGGAGACGAGCGGCGCGGCGCTGCTGTTCATCTGCACCTACGCCGGCATTCCGGCGAGCACTACCCACACCATCACGGGGGCGATCGCAGGTGTGGGTGCGGCGCAGCGGCTGTCTGCAGTGCGGTGGGGCGTGGCGGGGCGGATCGTGTGGGCCTGGATCCTCACGATCCCCGCGTCCGCGTTTGTCGCGGCCTTGAGTTACCTCGTGCTGCACGCGCTGCGGTGAGAGGTCGTCAAAGGCCCAGCGCCTCCACCACTGCTTGCGCGATCGCGGCGTCCTGGACTCCGACGCCGGTCAGGTCGGCCACGGTGATCTCGCTCGCGCTCTCGCGGCCGGGCAGACGGCCGGCCGCGAGAGCGCCGAGCTCCGCGTAGACCTTGTCGCGCGTCATCGCGCCGGCCACCACGGCGTGGTGCAGGTTGCCGTACCGCTCCGTCTGGAACACACGATCCGCGACGAGCTTGTCGGCGCGCGCGAGCAGCGCCGGCTCGAGCTCGATCTTCTCCGGGCTCCCGGTCCCCACCGACGTGACGTGCGTCCCCGCTCCGACCCACGAGTCCATGATGAGGGGCGTGGTGCTGGCGGTCGCCGTGACGATCACCCGATGGTCGCGCACGGCGGACTCGAGGGCAGGCGCGATGCGCGTCTCGACCACCTGGGACAGCTCGCGGGCGAGCGTCATGGCTCGTTGGCCGCTCCGATTCCACACCGTCAGCCGCGCGAGCGGCATCTGGGCGATCATGGCGCGGGCCGTGAGTCGGGCCAGCGCTCCCGCGCCGACGAGGAGCGCCTCCCGCGCGTCCTTGGGAGCGAGGTACTTGAGCGTCACTGCCACGGCCGCCGCGGTGCGAAAATCGGTGAGATAGCCGTGTTCCTCGAGTAACACGGCCGGCACGCCAGTGTCCGCGTCGAGCAACAGGAACATGCCGTCGCCCGAGGGCAGGCCGCGCGCCCGGTTCCGGTAGAAGCCGGTCGCGACCTTGAGCGCGATGTGACGTCCGCCGGCGAGATGCGCGCCCTTGACGTGCACCTCGGCTTGCTGCGCGGGCAGCTCTAACACCATCGGTTCGGGGAGCTCGGCTTCGCCGCGGCCGAGCGCCGCGAAGCCGCGTTCGACGGCGGCGATCGCCACGGAAAACGGGATCTTGTCTCGGAACGCCTCGAGCGGGACGACCCGCATCTCAGTCGGCGAACGCGCGCTTGAGGCCTCGTTCCGTCTCGGCGAGCGCCTCCTGAAAGTGACCCAGCTCATCGCCGAAGCCGAAGCGAATGTGGTTCGGCAGCCCGAAGTGGTCGCCCGGGACCAGCAGCACGCTGTGCCCGGCCCGCATCCGCTCCACCAGATCGAGGGCGCTGATCGCCTGGCGGTACCGCACGAGACAGATCGCCCCGGCCTGCGGCGCATGCCACGTGAACGTGTCGCCGAAGCGCTTCAGCCAGGCTTCGAGGACTGGATAGTGGGAGCGGAGAATCGCCCGGGTGCGGGCGAGCACCTTGTCGCGCACCTGCGGCTCGAGCACGGCGGCGGCGAGGTGATCGCTCGCGCCCGCGGGACCTATCGTCGTGTAGTCGTGCCGCGCCCATGCGTCCCCCGTGAACGTCCGGGGCGCGACGACCCAGCCGATCCGCAGACCCGGCAGACCGTACGCCTTGGACAGGCCATTCACCACGATGACCCTGTCGTAGCTGCCCCAGAACGACGGTGTCGTGGTACGGTCCCGCTCCGCGCCCTGGTAGACCTCATCCGCGAGCAGCCAGGCGCCGACCTCCGCCGCCCGGGCCACGATGAGCTTCCGCATTTCGTCCGAGAGCACGTGTCCCGTCGGGTTGTGCGGGTTCGTGACCACCACGAGCTTCGTGCCCGGTGCGATCGCCTCGCGCACCTCGTCCGCGCCGGGTTCCCACCCCGCCTCCGAGCGCAACGCAAAGCCGCGGACGGCGCCCCCGAAGTTCTGGGCGAGCCCCCAGGTCTGGAGGTAGTTCGGGAGCATCACGGCGACCTTGTCTCCGGGTTCGATCAGCCGCCAGCAGATGACGAAGTTTGCCTCCGCACTCCCGGTCGTGACGAGCACTTGCTCCGGCGAGACGCCCGAGTACAAAGCCGCGATGCGCTCGCGCAGGAGATCGGTGCCGTTCGACTGGCTGTAGCCAAGGCGCACGTCGAGGAGCGGCGCCACCGACGCGCCGGCCAGGTCGAGCAGTTCGCGTATCGAGAGGGGGTGCACCCCCGACTCAGACAAGTTGTAGCGCACCCGGTTTTCCCAGGTACTCTGCCAGCGCTCGAGCTGGAACGGGACGAAAGGCAATGAACCTCCAGGTGTTAGGTGCTAGGTGTCAGGGGACCGTGCCAGTAAACTGAGGTCCGCCGGGCGTTCCAGCCAGTAATCGGGCTCCAGGTCCGCGAGGTGAGCGCGGTCGAAGGGTCCCCACAGGACCGCTGCGGTTTTGACGCCGGCGGCGCGGCCGCATTCGAGGTCGTGCCGTGAGTCGCCGATGAACACGGCGCTCTCGGGCGGGGCCCCCAGCCGCTCCAGCGCGATGAGGACCGGCTCCGGGTGAGGCTTGGGATGGGTGACTTCGTCGGAGCCGACGATGACGTCGAACGCGTCCTCGAGCCCGGCGATCCGTAACCCACGCACCGCACCGCTCCGCATCTTGCTCGTCACCAGGCCCAGCACGTTTGCCCCTCGGTGCAGGGAGCGCACGGCCTCGACCACGCCCTGGTACGGCCGCACCATCTCGTCGTGATGCGCGAGGTTGTACTCCCGGTATGTGGCGACCATCGCCTCGATCTCGGCGGGGTCGTCGCTGAACTGGCGGAATTGCACCCACAGCGGAGTGCCCAGTCCCTGCATCCAGACGTTGTCCGATGGCTCGTGCCCGCGATGCCGCCGCATCGTGTGGCGGTACGAGCGCAGGATCAGGTCGACGGAGTCGATGAGGGTGCCGTCGAGATCGAACAGGAAAGTGGAGAGCGGCACGCCGGAAGGTAGCTTAGTGAAGGTCAAACTCGATGCATCATTTCGAGACCGTCCTCACCTTGCTCGTGGGTGTCGCCCTCCTGGCGCTGACCGCGCGGCGCCTGGCGGTGCCCGCGCCCGCGATGCTCCTCGTCGGCGGGCTGCTCGCGGCGCTGCTCCCGGGCCTGCCCACGATTCAGTTCGACCCACAGCTCGTGTTTCTGGTCTTCATCCCGCCGTTGTTGTACCGCGCCTCGCTGCTCGCGTCGTATCGCGACGTGCGCGCAAACCTGCGCCCGATCCTCCTGCTGGGCGTGGGCCACGTCCTGTTCGCGACGGTCGTCGTGGCGTGGGTGGCGCACCTCGTGGTGCCGGGATTGCCCTGGGGCGCGGCGTTCGCCCTCGGCGCCGTCGTGTCGCCGCCCGACGTCGCCGCGGCCACAGCGTTTCTCCGTCGCCTCTCCCTACCGCGGCGTCTGGTGACCGTCCTTGAGGGCGAGAGCATGATCAACGACGCCGCATCCATCGTGGCATATCGCATGGCGGTCGCGGCGGCGGTCACCGGCTCGTTCTCGCTCGTCGTGGCGAGCGGTCGTTTTCTGCTGGTGGGCGCGGGAGGAATCGTCGTCGGGCTCGCCGTGGGGCGGGTGCTCGCCGTCGTGCGGCGCCGCATCCACGACCCCGAAGTCGAGAACACGATTTCCCTCCTCACGGGTTACGCGGCCTATCTCCCCGCGGAGCACCTCGGCGTATCGGGAATTCTGGCCGTGGTCGCTACCGGGCTCTACCTCGGTCGTGTCGGCCCGCGCATCATCGCCGCCGACACCCGCGTCCAGAGCACGGGCGTGTGGGACGTCGTGGTCTTCATGATAGAGGGGTTGATCTTCATTCTGACCGGTCTCGGGCTGCGACCAATCGTCGGCAGCCTGAGCGGGTCGGGCGCTTTCGTACTCGCGGGCGGCGCCGTCCTGGTGTGCCTCGCCGTCATAGTCGCTCGCTTCGTCTGGGTCTATCCCGCGACCTACCTGCCGCGACTTCTGAGCAGGCGCGTGCGCGCACGCGATCCGTCCCCGCCGTGGCAGTATCCGACGATCGTGGCCTGGGCCGGCCTGCGGGGCGCGGAATCCCTGGTTCTCGCCGCCGCCATTCCCACGACCACCGCGGCGGGCGTGCCGTTCCCCGGCCGTGACGCGATCATCGCCATCACGTTCGCTGTGATTCTGGTGACCCTGCTGGGACAAGGATTCACGCTCGCGCCGCTCGCGCGTCGGCTCGGCGTTCGAGAAACTGGAGTGGACGAGCGGCGCGAGGAGATCGCGGCGCGCCTCGAGGTATCGGAAGCGGCGCTCGCGCGCCTGCACGAGCTCTCCCAAGAGCAGTGGCTGCACCCGGAGACGCTCGCTCACACGGAGGATCGCTATCGCCACCGCACCCGCCGGCTGCGTGGCCAGGCCGAATCCGGCTGCGTGACCGGGGAGCGATCAGCGACGCCGTCATGCGACGGGTACAGCGCGAGATCGACCTGGAAGAGCTGCTGCTCGGCGCGGAGTGACTCACGCGGTCTCGACGATCAGGGCCGCCACGAGCTCCAGGTGTGGCGCCGCGGAATCGGGCGCGAGCGGCGGCAGGCGCTCGTGCCACGCCAGCACCTCGCGCACCGCGAGCGGCGCCGCGTGCGTGACGAGCTCCTCGAGCTCCAGCTCTTCTCCCGCCGTCATCCCGAGCGCGAGGCGCGACACCAGCGCGTCAAGGCGGTCGAGCTCGATGTGACGGCGCTGCCTGGCGGCGCGGCGCGCAGCCACGAGAACCCACGGAATGAGCCGGCGGCTGAGGCGGTCGCGATGGCCCCCGCGCCAGCGGCACTCCTCGAGGGACGCGAGCCGGCTCCGGAGGAGCGGTGCCGCCCGCCGAACGGCCTGGTCCAGCGTCGCGCGGTCGCAGGGGACTGGAGTTGCATGGCCCGCTCGCTCCAGCAGCGCCGTGGCCCGGGCTGGATCCGCGTGAACGCCCGTGTCCGTGACGACCACGCTCTCCACCCGCTCGCCGATCCGCACGATGAGGACGACGGCGGCTTCCGATCCGGTCGCGACGGCGGCACAGGTCCCCACCGCGGCGGGCGGCGCCCCCTCGGCAGCGAGACGGTACAGACGATCGCACCAGTCGAACCCGCCCGGCCCAGCGCCGGCGCGCGTTTGCAGGCGTCGTTTCGCGATCAGGCGGCGCTCCAGCGCGAGGGCATCGGCGAGCGGGCCCGGCGGTAGAAACGTCACGGTCTCGATGTGCGAGTGGGGCGACCCGGCGCGATCGATCCGGCCCACACGCTGGGCGAGCCGCGCCGGACTCCAGGGCAGATCGTAGTGGATCACGCGCACCGCGTCCTGGAGATTCAGACCCTCGCTCAGGAGATCGGTCGTCACGAGGATGTCGGCTTGAAGAGCGGGGGCGGGCAGGGATGCGCCCTGCGCGCGCGGCGCGAAGGCGCGGAGCACCTCATCGCGCCCGGCGGGAGTCGTCCCGAACCAGCCGCGCTCCCCGATGATCGCGACCACGCGGAGGCCATGGAGTCGCCCGACCAAGTGACGGACTGTTGCCCTGGGTTGCGCGAAGACGATCGTCTTGCCCGTCCGGCGTGCGAGCAGCCCGACGAGCACGTCGGCCTTGGGATCCAGGGGAGAGGCCGCCAGCGCGCACAGCCGGCGCACGAGCTCCCGGTCCCGCGCGGCCACGGCGCCGGGTCCGGTGGGCAGCACCAGAGGGAAGAACGCGAGCTGCAGGTCGTCCGATCCCGCGGGGAACAGCCGCCGGAAGTCTTTGCGTTGGAGTGACCGTCCCTCCGTGGCGGCGGCCGTGCTCAGGTCGAGGAATGCCTCGTACCGGCCGAGGCTCGCCCGGAACGCCGGCAGGCTGGAGGCGAGCTGCGACAAGAGGAGCAACCGGAACAAGCCCGCGGCCTCGCCTCCCGCATCGAGCCGGCCGATCGCGCTGACGAGCTCGCAGAGTCGCGCCGCAGGGGCCGTACCGACCCGCAGCACCTCCCCAGCCATGCGTTTGGGGAACGCGCCCATTGCCGGCACCGCAGGGTAGCCGGTCCGTACGCGCTCGCGCGAGCGCGCGACGCACAGCCGGGCTGCCGCAGCTATCACGGCGTTTCCATCCGCATCCGCCCCCGCCCCTGCAGCGCGCCACAGAGAGGGCACACCGAGCGCCGTGAGATCGTGGTCGCGGAGGAAGAGCCGAAACAGGTGGAACAGGTCCGCCATCCGGTTGTGGACCGGCGTGGCAGTGACCAGCAGAACGCGTCGTCCTACGACCAGCTTCGCGATGGCGCGGTACCGGTTGGTGTCGGGATTCCGGAAGCGGTGGGCTTCGTCGACGACGACAAGGCGGCAGAGGGCGGCACCAGGCGGCAATGGGCGGCAAGGGGCCGGGCTAAGCGATTCGTGGGTGATGATAGAGGCGCTGACACCGTGCTGCGTGAGCAAGGCACGCCACTGGTGAACCAGGACGGCTGGCACCACGAGAGCGAAGGGTTCACCGAACGCGAGGGCGACCGCGAGCGCGACGTACGACTTGCCCAGGCCCACGGCGTCGGCGAGCAGCGCGCCGTTGTAGCGCGTGAGGATGCCCGCGAGCCGCTCCGCGGCGGGGACCTGATGTGGCGCGAGCCATCGCGGCCACGTGGGCCCCGACGCGGCTGGCTGCGGTGGCCAGTCGAGCAGCGCCCGCGCCCCGAGTGCGGCGACCGCGGCCGGCGAGGTTTCCTCGATCGCCGTTGGCGTGAGGAGGCACGCGAGCGGCTCCGGGAGCGGCGCGAGGTGCTCAGAGAGGATCCGCGGTGG
>WNFW01003166.1_pt1 | contig 16821 bp, 12 predicted proteins | sample 5400131 | NCBI WGS metagenome assembly WNFW01 (sample SAMN13153362, study PRJNA577476) | soil metagenome | isolation source: 20 cm soil or saprolite under grassland replicate 1 | place: USA:California | collected 2016-06-15 | reverse complement strand
GAGCGAGCTGCGGGAGGCGGCGGTGCCGGAGCCACGGGCCGACGAGGTACTGGTGCGGGTGGCGGCCTCCGGGCTCAACCGCGCCGACCTCTCGCAGATCGCGGGACGCTATCCTCCCCCGCCCGGAGAACCGGAGATCCTGGGGCTAGAAGTCGCGGGCACGCTGCCGGGCTCCGACGAGCGGGTGTGCGCGCTGCTCGCCGGCGGAGGGCACGCCGAGTACGTCGCCGCGCCCCGCGGCCAGGTGTTCCCCGCGCCGCCCGCGCTCGATCTCGTGGCCGCGGCCGGCATTCCCGAAGCGTTCCTCACCGCCTTCGTCAACCTGGTGGTGGAGGGCGGCCTCGCGGCGGGCGATGGGCTGCTCATCCACGCCGGCGCTTCGGGCGTGGGGCTGGCCGCGATCCAGCTGGGGAAGCTGCTCGGGGCCAGGGTGGCCGCCTCGACGCGCACGCCGGGCAAGCTCGCCGCGCTCGCCGCAGCGGGCGCGGATCTGGCGCTGCTCGGCCCCAGCGTCGCGCCGGCGATCGAGCAGCGCTGGGGCCCCGACAGCGTGGCCGTCGTGCTCGATCCGGTCGGCGCCACGACGCTGCCGGAAGATCTCGCCGTGCTGGCCCCGGGAGGCCGGATCATCAGCATCGCGACGCTGGGCGGGGCCACGGCCCCGCTCGATCTCTCCCTGCTGATGCGCAAGCGGGCGCGACTCATTGGCTCCACGCTGCGGGCTCGCAGCCGCACCGAGAAAGCCGCGCTGGTCGCGCAGTTCCGCCGGGACATCCTGCCGGCGTTTGACCGCGGGGCCCTGCGTGTGACGCTCGACGCCGTGGTCCCGCCGGCGCAGGCGGCCGCAGCGTTTCAGCGCATGCACGACAACGCGAACACGGGGAAGCTCGTCATCCAGTGGCGCTAGCCGGTGTGGCCCGCCGGTCAGGGCGATCCCGTGCCCACCGTGGCCTGCGCCGGCGCGGCGCGGGCCAGGAAGATGCCGTTGAAGAAGAGCTTGAAGGTCCCGTGCGGCTGGCCGCGATTCAGGATCTCCGGCCCGAACAGCAGCAGCTTCCCGCCCTTGTCACCGATCGGCGCCTCGACGGCCGCGACGCCGTCCTTGAGATACTGCTGGCCCCACGCCCAGCCGCTGCGCAGCGGGTGGTCCGACTCGAACCACGCCACCGGGCGCACACCGGCCACGGCGGCGTCGGGACGGAGGTCGAACACCGGACTGTTGTCGAAGAACACATCCACCCGCCCCGGGATGCCGTAGGCGACCGGGCGCGTCGTGTCGACGCGTGCCTGGAGCAGCGAGCCCGGCACGTAGAACCGGGAGCGGGGCAGGGGCTTGCCGTCCGACACCAGGTGACTCGCCAGCGGGAGGCCGAGGTGCTGGCCCAGGCTGGTCGAGCTGCCGATCGCGATGATGGTGCCGCCGTCGGTGAGGAACTGGCGCAGCAGCGGTACGGTCTTCTGCACGGTGACGCGCCCGAGCCGGCTCCGGAACTCCGCGGGAATCGTTTCGGGCGGCGGCGGCGGCCCGAAGAAGTCCTCCGGCTGATCGCGGTCGCTCTGCGGGATCGCGCCGTCGGGGAAGACGAGCACGTCGTAGCGGTCGGCGAGCTTGCCGGCGTCGAGGGTCGCTGGATACACGACCTCGAAGGGAAACTCGAACCGCTCGAGCAGCCAGCGGGTCCAGCCGGACGGAATCGAGCCGCCGTAGCGGTCCCACAGCCCGATGCGCACGGGGCGCACGCGCAGCGCGGTGGCCGGGCGCGTAGCGAGCCCGTCGAAGCTCAGGCCCAGGTCGGTCGCGAGCCGCCGCACCAGCGGCACGCTCGCGGGCGTGGCCGGGATGAAGATGGTGCCGGCGGGGTAGTCGCGGCCGTTCGCCGCGACCGGCTGCACGAGCCAGTCGACTTCCTCCCCCTTGGCGAGCAGTCGATTGGCGGCGACGGCGGCGTCGTTCACACGATGACTCAGCAGGAAGCCGGTGGCGCCGTCCGCATGGCTGATCGTCCCCGGGAGCGGCGTCACCGTGTCGCGCACCGGCTCGAACGGTCCGTCGAACCGGTCCAGGATGCGATCGAAGCTCACGCCCATCTGATAGGCCAGCGTCCAGCCCGCATTGTCGTACGGCGGGATCGGTGGGCCGCCGGGATACTGGAAGTCGTTGGGGTGGTCCTGCGGCTCGAACATATCGAGGACGTGCGGCCGGAACGCCTGGGCGGCCAATACGGCGTAGGACTGCGCGGGATAGTGCCGGCCCGCCACGTCGAAGTCCCGGGTGGCCCGCAGCACCGTCACCCCGTTCTTGATCAGCGTGTTCACGAACTTGGTGGCGGTGGGGAAATCCGCCTGGTCGGACGGGAGAATGTAGCCGCGCGGGTCGCGCTGCGCCGGGTCGTGCAGCAGGGCGAGGTACTTCAGCGGCACCCGGCCGTCCCGCGTGCGCGCGGTCCGGACGGTGTCGAGCGCGCTGTCCTTGAGGGCGGCCGCCTTCACGGCCTCGATGAGCTGAGGGTGCACCGTCCAGTGATCCGCGCCGCCGCGCTCGATCGCATTCCGTCCCATACGGTAGATGTTGTAGAGCAGCGTCTCGCGATAGCGCGAGGCGTAATCGAGGATCGCGCGGTTGGCGGTGATGGAGTAATCGATCGACTGCCGGAAGTGCCACCGTTGTGGCTCGATGGGTGCGGGCAAGTCGCCCTTGGGCAGCGCGCGGTCGGGAACGAACGGGATCTCGATGGGCGTCGGATTGCCGATCGACTCCGTCAGGAGCCCGATCATGTTGTGGAAGTAGGCCGTGGTGCGGAGCCCGCCGTTCCACCACGTCGAGTACGGCGCTCCCGAGCGCATCGTCGCCCCCGGCTTCCCCTCCGCGAGGAAGCGTTCGTGCATCGCCGCCGCGACCATGTCGATGCCGATCGGCACGAGCGGGTCGAAGTAGTAATTGAACGGATCACGGAACGGCGGCGCGAACAGCACGGCGCCGGCGGGGCCCGTCTGGTGGTGATTGTAGACGATTTGCGGGAACCATTCCCGGAACATGACCCGGGCCATGTTCTCGGTCTCGGGCTGGCTCACCATGTAGAAGTCACGGTTGTTGTCGTGCCCGATGTACTTCTGGTACAGCCGGGGGATGCCCGCCGTCGAGCGCTTGAGCGAGTCCGGCTCCCGCATGTACCAGCTCGAGACCAGCTCCATGCCGTCGGGGTTCGCGTGCACCGCGAGCAGGATGACGTCGTCGAGGATACGGCGGGTTTCCGGGTCGTCGCGGCTCACCATTTGATAGACGAGCTCCATCAGCTGATGCGCGCCCAGCACCTCGGTTGCGTGCAGGCCACCGTCGATCCACACCACCGCCTTCCCTTCGCGGGCCAGCGCGTGTGCCTGCTCGTCCGTGAGCCCCTGGGCGAGCGCCAGCCGCCGCGCAATATCTTCGTAATGCGCGAGGCGCTTGTGGTTCTCCGGCGCCGTGATGATCGCCATGAGCTGGGGCCGTCCTTCAGCAGTCTTGCCGATCTCGCGCAGTACCATGCGCGGCGACTCGCGGACGAGCGTCCGCCAGTACGCCTCGAGCTGCGTGTAGGTCGCGAGGTGATAGTCCGCACCGACGTCGAAGCCCAGGGCTTGTCGCGGCGTCGTGACGCGGTGCTGCGCCGGGGCCGGCGGCGCCACCAGGGCTGCGGCCACGAGCAAAGCGGTGATTCTCGGCATATGGAGGACTCGCAATTCAGACGGGGCGTGCAGTAAACTATCTGTGCACGGTCACCGTGCCAGACTGGATGACTCTCGTCGTGATGCGCATGCGCAACACCGCAGTGGTGCTGCTGGCGGTCGCCGCCACCGGGTCGGCCGCCGCTCAAACGCCGGCTCCCGCGGACAGCGGGGCGCCCGGCTTGTACGCCGCGGCCGGCGCCGGGATGCTGAGCCCGGCGGCGCGGCGCGCCGTGCCGTTCGTGTACGTGCCGAACAGCAAAGACGGCACGGTCACGGTGATCGACCCGTTGACCTACCACGTGCTACGCACCTTTGCGACGGGCGCCCTGCCGCAGCATGTGGTGCCGTCGTACGATCTGCTGACGCTGTGGGTGGCGAACAACCTGGGCAACACGCTCACCCCGATCGATCCCGCCAGCGGCCGCGAAGGGCCGAGCGTGCCGGTGGCCGATCCGTACAATCTGTATTTCACTCCCGACGGCCACTGGGCCATCGTCGTGGCCGAGCGGCTGCGGCGGCTCGACTTCCGGGACGCGCACACGATGGCGCTCGTCCAATCGGTGCCGGTCGAGTGCAAGGGCGTGGACCACATGGAGTTCACCGCCGACGGGCGCTACGCCATCGCGACGTGCGAGTTCTCGGGCGAGCTGCTCAAGCTCGACCTCTCGACCCGTCGGGTGGTCGGGTATCTGCTGCTCGATCCCGCCGGACTGGGCGCGCGCGCGATGCCGCAGGACATCCGCGCGTCGCCCGACGGGCATGTGTTCTACGTGGCCGACATGGTGGCGAACGGCGTCTACCTGGTGGATCCGGACGGCTTCCGGCGCGTGGGGTTCGTCGCGACCGGCAAGGGCACGCACGGCATCTATCCCAGCCGGGACGGGCGCCGCATGTACATCAGCAACCGGGGATGGAACACCACCGCGGGCGGCCGCCACGGACCGGGGAGCATCACCGTGCTCGATCCCGCGACGCAACGGATCGTCGCCACGTGGCCGGTGCCGGGAGGCGGAAGCCCCGACATGGGGAACGTGACCGCCGATGGGCGGGAGCTGTGGCTCTCGGGGCGCTACGACAGCGAGGTGTACGTGTTCGACGCCCAGACGGGCCGGCTCATGCACCGTATCGCGGTCGGCCGGGAGCCGCACGGCCTGTGTGTGTGGCCGCAGCCCGGGCGCTACTCGCTGGGGCACACGGGAAACATGAGATAAGGCAAGGGCGTCAAGCAAAGAACGTCACGCAAGAACGTCACGCAAGAACGAAGAACGTCACGCAAGAACGTCACGCAAGAACGTCACGCAAGAACGTCACGCAAGAACGTCACGCAAGAACGTCACGCAAGAACGTCACGCAAGAACGTCACGCAAGAACGTCACGCAACAACGCCCAGCAAGAGGCGTCGCGGAGGGACGTGTGAATCGCCTGGAGGGGAAGCTGATTCTGATCACGGGGGGGAGCTCGGGGATCGGCGCGGCATGCGCGCGCCGCTTCGCGGCCGAAGGTGCGCACCTCGCGTTGTGGGCGCGGCGTCGCGATCGACTCGACACGCTCGCGGCAGAAGTGCGGGAGCGGTCGGGCGGCACCGTGCTGCTCGCCCAGGTCGATGTGCGTGACCGTGCTGCGGTCAACCGCGCGGCCGAGCAACTCGTTGCGGCGGGCCACGTGCCCGACGTGCTCATCAACAACGCCGGTCTCGCGAGCGGGATGTCCAAGATCCACGAGGGTGACCCCGAGGACTGGGATCGCATGATCGACACGAACCTGAAGGGGTTGCTCAACGTGACCCGCGCCGTGCTGCCGCACATGGTGGCGCGGCGGCGGGGCCACGTGGTGAACATCGGCTCGACGGCCGGGCACATGACGTACCCGCAGGGCAACGTCTACAACGCCACCAAGTACGGCGTGCGCGCCCTGTCAGAGGGGATGAACCTGGACGTGGCGGGTACGCCGATTCGCGTGTCGAGCGTGGATCCCGGTTTCGCGGAGACGGAGTTCTCCGAGGTGCGGTTTCACGGCGACGCGGCGCGCGCCAAGGCGGTGTACCGCGGGTTCCAGCCCCTCACGGCGGACGACATCGCGGATGCGATCGCGTACGTCGTCAATCTGCCCGAGCACGTCAACATCCTCGACATGGTGATCGTGCCGACGGCGCAGCGGAACGTGTACGTGGTGGACCGCAACGAGTCGTGAACCCATCGACGTGGAAGGAGTCGTCACATGCAGCAACGCACGCTTGGCAGGCAGGGCCTCACGGTGTCGGCCCTCGGCCTGGGATGCATGGGGATGTCGGACTTTTACGGTCCTCGCAACGACGCCGAGTCGATCGCCACGATTCAGCGGGCGCTCGACCTGGGGAGCACGTTCCTCGACACGGCGGACATGTACGGGCCGTTCACCAATGAGCAGCTCGTGGGCCGCGCCATCGCGGGCCGGCGCGCGCAGGTGATCCTGGCGACGAAGTTCGGGAACGTGCGCGGTCCCGACGGCAGCTTCCGCGGGGTGAACGGCCGGCCGGAGTACGTCCGCGCCGCCTGTGACGCGTCGCTCAAGCGCCTCGGCGTGGACACGATCGATCTGTACTACCAGCACCGAGTCGACCGCACCGTGCCGATCGAAGAGACGGTGGGTGCCATGGCCGGGCTGGTGCGGGAGGGGAAGGTGCGGTACCTCGGGCTCTCCGAGGCGTCGCCCGCGACCCTGCGGCGGGCCCACCAGGTGCACCCGATCAGCGCGCTGCAGACCGAGTATTCGCTGTGGAGTCGCGATCCCGAAGCGGACATCCTGCCGGCGTGCCGGGAGCTGGGAGTCGGCTTCGTGGCCTACAGCCCGCTCGGGCGGGGCTTTCTCACGGGCCGGTTTCGCAGAGTGGAAGACCTGCCGGCGGACGATTGGCGGCGCGACAATCCGCGGTTTCAGGGAGAGAATTTCCAGCGCAACCTGGAGCTGGTGCGGAGGATCGAGGAGATGGCGCGAACGAAGGCCTGGACGCCGGCGCAGCTGGCGCTCGCCTGGCTGCTCAACCGGGGGAACGACATCGTGCCGATCCCCGGAACGAAGCAGCGCGCCCGGCTGGAGGAGAACGTGCGGGCGCTCGAGATCCGGCTCACGTCCGAGGAGCTGAAGCGCATCGACGCGGTCGCGCCGTTCGGCGCGGCGGCGGGAAACCGCTACCCCGACGCGGGGATGCGGGCGGTGAACATCTAGGGGCTGACCTTCGAGACCTCCTGGCCGAGCAGATAGCGCTGGGTGAAGAGGATGGTCGCGTAGAACTGGAAGTCCTGGTTGCTCTTCTTCCGGAACCCGTGTCCCTCGTCCTTCCCCAGCAGATACCAGACCGGCACGGCTCGCTGCTTCAGAGCGGCGACCATCTGGTCGGCTTCGCTGTGCGGCACGCGCGGATCGTTCAGGCCCGCGACGATGAACAGCGGCTTGGTGATCTTGTCCACATTGTTGAGCGGTGCGGTGCGCTCCATCCACGCCCGCTGGGTGGAGTCGCGCTCGTCGCCGTATTCGACGCGCCGGAGATCTTGACGGTATCCGGATGTGTTCTTGAGAAAGGTGGCGAGGTTCGAGATGCCGACTACGTCCACCGCACAGCAGATCCGGTCGTTGTAGAGCGTCGCGCTCACCAGCGTCATGTGGCCGCCGTAGCTCCCGCCGGTCACGAGCACGTGGTCCGCGTCGAGATCGGCGCGCGTGCGGATCCAGTCGAGCAGGGCGCCGATGTCCCGGTAGGCGCCCTCCCGCAACGTTCCGTTGTCGAGCTTCGCGAACGTCTTGCCGTGGCCCGTCGAGCCGCGGACGTTGGGGAAGATCAGCGCGACGCCGAGCTCGTTCACGTAGTAGTTGTTGCGGCCCAGGAACCCGGGACGTGACTGGCCTTCCGGGCCGCCGTGGATGTTGATGATGACGGGCCGCCGGCCCGGAAAGCGGGCCGGCGGCGTATACAGGAAGCCGGAGATCGAGCGGCCGTCGCCGGTCGGCCAGTGGATCAGCTCGGGCTCGGCGAAGTCTGCCGGATTAAGGCCACCGGTCTCGCTTTCGGTCCAGCGCTCCAGCCGTCCCGTGAGCACGTCGAGCGAATAGGCGTCCTCGACCGATCGGGCCGAGCTGAACGAGAAGCCGAGCTCGGCGCCGGTGCGGCGCCAGGTGACGTTCCCGATCAGCCCCGCCGGCAGTTTCGGGAGGCGTCGCTCCGCGCCCGTCGCGGCGCTCAGCACGTGCAGCGCGCCGACGCCGTCGTCGTTGGTCACGACGGCGATCCAGCGCCCGTCTGGGGACAGCGCGAACTCGTCCACGTCCCAGGGGAGTCGGTCGCTCAGGAAGCGGTAGCGCTTGCCGAGCAGCTCGAGATACGCGAGTCGCCGCACCTCCGAGCCCTGGTCGGTCGTGAGATAGATCCCTTTGCCGTCGCGGCTGAACTGCGCACCGCCTCCGCCGTAGGCCACCGTGTCGGTGCCCGGCGTCGTGAGCAGCGTCTTCACGCCGGTCGCCAGGTCCGCCAACCAGAGGTCGCTCTCGTTCACCGAGATCGCCTGGTGCAGCAGGATGGTGCGATCGTCCGGTGACCAGTCGAGCGGCGCGAACCCGCCGCCCGTGAGCTCGACCACCAGGCGGTCGGTGCGCGGATCGGCCGGGTCCATCACCCAGAGGTCCAGGTCCCGGCCGTTGCGCCGCGTGGACATGTAGGCGTAGCGGTCGCCCTTGTGCGACCACACCCCGCCCACGTTGCGAGACTTGCCATCGGTCAGGAGCGTGAGGTCCCCCGTGGCGACGTCGTAGCGGTACTTCTGGAAGAACTCGCCGCCGCCGACGTCCTTGCTGAGCACGATGTAGCGGCCGTCGCCGGGCTGATACGACGCCCCGGAGACCGGGTCCGCAAAGAAGGTGAGCTGGGTACGCGCCCCCCCCGGGAGCCGTACCCGGTGCAGCTCAAGCGCATCGCCGAAACGCGTGCCGATGAGCATCTCGCGGCGCGTCGGATGCCAGTCCCAGAACGCCGCCGAGCGGAACTCGCTGTAGCGGCGTGCGGCTTCCGCGATGGAGGCCGGAACGGGCGGGACGCCGTCGGTCACGAGATTGTCACCGGGCGGGATGGCGCCGGTTTGGGCGGACAACGGGGGGGGGCCGCCGCCCACGAGCGGCGCGACGAGCAACAGGCGCAGGAGCTTGGTGATCATGGGCGTAAGCTAGCGTCCGCGGAGGACAGGGCCAGTCCGGCTCGCAGACCGAGCGCCGCCGTCGTAGCTTTCCGCGGAGTCGCAACGCCTGGAGTGAGGGTGACGGCCTACCGCTATCCCGACGGCCACGTCTTCTACCGCAAGCTGGGGCGCGCTTTCCCGCGCATCGTGCGGGGCGAGGGGTGCTGGCTCATCGACGAGGACGGCAAACGCTACCTCGACGCGGTCGGGGGGGCGTATGTCGCGAACCTCGGCCACTCGAACCCCGAGATCGCGGACGCCATGGCCCAGCAGGCGCGCCGGTTCGGCTACCTCTCGGGGACGGCCTTCACCCATGGCCCGGTCGAGGAGCTGGCGCAGGAGCTCGCCGCCACCCTGCCCGGCGACCTCGACAAGCTGTACTTCCTGTCGAGCGGGTCCGAGGCTGTGGAAGCGGCGCTGAAGCTGGCGCGCCAGTACTGGGTGGAGCGGGGGAGACCCGAGAAGCACGAGATCATCGCGCTCGCGCCCGCCTATCATGGGAACACCCTGCTCGCGCTCTCCGCCTCGGCGCGCGAGCACTACCGGACGCCGTTCCGCGAGTGGCTGGTGGACGTGCATCGTGTCCCCGCGCCTTATCCATACCGCTGTCCGTGCGGGGGGCGGGATGCGGATTGTCCGGCGTGCAGCGGTGCCGTGCTGGAACAGGCGATCGCGCGGATCGGGGCGAGCCGGGTGGCGGCATTCATCGCGGAGCCGGTGGGCGGCTCGTCGACCGGCGGATCCACCCCCCGCCCCGAGTACTTCCGGCGGGTGCGGGAGATCTGCGACCGCTACCAGGTGCTGTTCATCGCCGACGAGATCCTGTGCGGCGCGGGCCGCACGGGGACGTGGTGGGCGATCGAGCCGTACGGCGCGGTGCCGGACATCATGACGCTGGGTAAGGGGATCTCGGGCGGGTACGCGGCGCTGTCGGCCGTGGCGGCGCCCGAGCGGATCATCGATGTGATCGCCGACGGCTCCGGAAGCTTCCTGCACGCGCAGACGTTCTCGCACCACCCGGTGGCGTGCGCCGCCGGACTCGCCGCCGTCCGCTACCTGAAGCGGCACAACCTGGTAGAGCGGTGCGCCGCGCTGGGCGCCATGTTGCACGAGCGGCTGGCGGCGTTACGGGCGCTGCCGCACGTGGGTGACGTGCGCGGGCGCGGGCTGCTCGCCGGGATCGAGTTCGTGGAGGACAAGACGACGCGCGCGCCGTTGCCACGCGCCGCACATTTCGCCGAGGCGTTCACCGAGGCCGCGCAGCAGGCGGGGCTGGTAGTGTGGCCCAACGTGGGGCACGCCGACGGGACGAACGGCGACCTCGTGATGGTCGCGCCGCCGTTCATCGTGACCGAGCAGGAGATCGACGAGATCGTGCGCCGATTTACGGAGGCACTGGAGGCGACCGGGCGACCGGTGATGGAGCAGCGCCAGCGCCGCTCGGTGATCGAGGCGTGAGGGACTATCCGCGTATCGTGGTCGCGCCTCCCGGGCCGAAGGCGCGGGAGATCGTCGCGCGCCAGGATCGCTGGGCGTCCACCTCGTACCCCAAGGAGTATCCCCTCGTCATCGCGCGGGGCGCGGGGGCCATGGTCGAGGACGTGGACGGGAACCGCTACCTCGACTTCATGGCCGGCATCGCGGTCGCATCGACCGGTTACGGCCACCCCAAGGTCATCCGGGCGATTCAGGACGCGGCCGCGCAGTTCCTGCATATCTGCGGCAGCGACTTCTACTTCGAGGGTTTCGCGGCCCTGTGCGAGCGGCTCGCCAAGCTGGCGCCGGGACCGAGCAAGAAGCGGGTGTTCCTGTCGAACTCCGGGACCGAGGCCGTCGAGGGCGCGATCAAACTGGCGCGCCATTCGACCGGGCGCCCGGCGGTGATCGCCTTCCTGGGCGCGTTCCACGGCCGCACGTACGGGGGGTTGAGCCTCACCGCGAGCAAGGTGATCCACCGCGCCGGCTTCGCCCCGTTCCTGCCCGAGGTGCACCACGTGCCGTACGGCTACCGGTATCGCTGCGATTACTGTCGCGGGGAGCCGGCGTGTACGATGCGCTGCGTGACCGCTATCGAGGACGAGCTGTTCGCGAAGAAGGTCGACCCGCAGAGCGTCGCGGCGATCTTCGTGGAGCCGATTCAGGGGGAGGGGGGCTACGTGGTTCCGCCGCCGGGCTATCTGACGGCGCTGCGGGAGTTGTGCGACCGGCACGGCATCCTGCTGGTGTGCGACGAGGTACAGAGCGGGATCGGGCGCACCGGGAAGATGTTCGCCTGCGAGCACGAGGGGATCGAGCCCGACATCCTGCTCTCGGCCAAGGGCCTGGGCAGCGGCATGCCGATCGGGGCGATCATCGCGAAGGAGTCGATCATGAAGTGGCGACCCGGCGCGCACGGTTCGACGTTCGGCGGCAACCCGGTGTGCTGCGCCGCCGCGCTCGCGACGCTCGACGTGGTGGAGCACGAGCTGCTGGCCAAGGTCCCGAAGCTGGGCGAGCGGCTGCTGGCGGGGGCGCGCCGGCTCGAAGCAAAATACGCCGCGATCGGCGAGGTGCGGGGGCGCGGGTTGATGGTCGGCGTGGAGTTCGTGAAGGACCGCACGACGCGCGAGCCGGCGCCCGAGATCCCGCACGACCTGACGGAGCGCGCGTTTCGCAAAGGGCTGCTGCTGCTTGGGGCGGGGAAGAGCACGCTGCGGCTCGCGCCGCCGCTCGTGGTGGACGAGCAGGACGTGGACGCGGCGCTGGCGATCATCGATCAGTGCCTGGCCGAGATGATCGATTGAGCAAGGTGACGTCGCTGCGCGACGCCGTCGCCCGGTTCGTGCACGACGGCGACACGGTCGTCATCGAAGGGTTCACCCATCTCATCTGCTTCGCCGCGGGCCACGAGATCATCCGCCAGGGCCGGCGCGACCTCACGCTGTGCCGCCTGACACCCGATCTGATCTATGACCAGATGATCGCCGCAGGGTGTGCGCGCAAGCTGGTCTTCTCGTGGGCCGGGAACCCGGGCGCGGGCTCGCTACACGCGTTCCGGCGCGCCGTCGAGGGGAAGGGCGCGCCGCCGCTCGAGATCGAGGAGTACTCGCACTTCGGCATGGTGGCGCGCTTCGCGGCGGGCGCCGCCCGGCTGCCCTTCTGGCCGCTGCGCAACTACATGGGGACCGACCTGCCGCGCGTGAATCCGCGCATCAGACACGTGACCTGTCCCTACACCGGCGAGACGCTCGCCACCGTTCCGGCGCTGAACCCCGACGTGAGCATCATCCACGCGCAGCGCGCCGACGCCCAGGGGAACACGCAGATCTGGGGCCTCGTCGGCGTGCAAAAGGAGGCGGCCTTCGCGTCGGCGCACGTGATCGTGGTGGTCGAGGAGCTGGTGGACGAAGCGGTGATCCGTGCCGATCCCAACCGCACGGTCATCCCCGCCATGATCGTGGATGCGGTCGTGGTGGAGCCGTGGGGCGCGCACCCGTCGTACGCGCAAGGGTACTACGACCGCGACAACGAGTTCTACGTGGCGTGGGAAGCGATCTCGCGTGATCAGGGCGCGCTGGAGCGCTACCTCGACGACTGCGTGCGCGGCGTGGCCGATCGGGCGGCGTATCTCGAGAAACGTCCAGAGCTGGCCGCCAGGCTCAAGGCGAAAGCCCGATACTGTGCCGGGGTGAATTACGGGTTCTGACGGCGCGTACACGCCCGACGAGATGATGGCGAGCGTCGCGGCACGCGAGCTGGTCGACGGGGAGGTCGTATTCGTGGGGATCGGCCTCCCCAACCTGGCGTGCAATCTGGCGCGCGCCACCCATGCGCCGCACCTCGTGCTGGTGTACGAATCGGGCGCGGTTGGCGCGGCGCCGGTCCGCGTGCCGGTCTCGATCGGCGACCCGGCGCTCGTGACGGGCTCCCTCATGGTGTGCGGCATGGCGGACGTGTTCCAGCTCATCCTGCAGAACGGCCGGATCGCCGTCGGCTTCCTGGGCGGCGCGCAGGTCGACCGCTACGGGAACATCAACACGACGGTGATCGGCCCCTACGAACGGCCGGCGGTCCGGCTGCCGGGCAGCGGGGGGGCGGCGGAAATCGCGATTCACGCCCGGCGCACGCTCGTGGTCGCGAAGCTGTCGCCGCGCGCGTTTCCCGAGCGCGTCGATTTCATCACGAGCCCCGGCCACGGCGGCGCCGGGGAGGGCGGCGCTTCCCGCCGGCGGCTCCGCATGCCGGGCGCGGGGCCGGTCAAGGTGATCACGGACAAGGCGGTGCTCGAGGTGGACGAGGCGACCGGGGAGCTCGTGCTGGCTGCGCTCTACCCCGGTGTGGAGGCGTCCGACGTGCAGGCCGGCGTGGGATGGCCGCTCGCGTGCCGCCCCCGACTGGCACGCATCGTGCCGCCCGCCGCCACGGAGCTGCGACTGCTGCGGGACGTGCTCGACCCCGCGCGGTTGTACCTCAAAGGATGAGGCGCGCCGCCGCGGTGGCCGTCCTGCTCGTCGTCGGCGCCGGGGGCCGAGGCGTGGCCGCGCAGGGCGACGTCGACTCCCTCGCCGCGCGGGTGCACCGGCTCGCCGACGCCTACGTCGCGGGCTACTTCGAGCGCCATCCGGACGAGGCCACGCTCGACGGTGTGGCCGGAGCGCGGCACGACCGACTCCCCGACAACTCACCGATTACGCGCGGGCGCTGGCAGGCGCGCGAGGACCGCTGGCTTACGGAGCTGCGACGCATCGATCCTGCCCCGCTCGCCGGACGGCCCGACTGGACGGCGTACGGCGTGATGCGCGCGTCGCTCGAGGGCGCCGTGGCGATCCGGCCGTGCCACTACGAGTTGTGGAACGTGAGTCACGTGAACACGGGGTGGCTGCCGATCGTCACCTCGCTCGCGGCGGTGCAGCCCGTCGGCACCGACGAGTCGCGCGCGCAAGCCCTCGCTCGCTGGCAGGCGATTCCCCTCTACATCGCGAGCGAGATGGCGAATCAGCGCGAGGGGCTGCGGCTGGGCTATTCGGCGCCACAGAGCAACGTGCGGATCGTGATCAAGCAGCTGGACCAGCTGCTGGACCAGCGGCTCGATCGCTCGCCGCTGTACGAGCCGGCGCTGCGCGATTCCACGCCGGCGTTTCGCGACGAGCTGCGCCGCTTCATCGAGAACGCCATCCTCCCGACGATACGCCAGTATCGGCAATTTCTCGACAAGGAGTACCTGCCGCGCGCGCGCAAGGTGATCGGCGTCTCGGCCAATCCCAACGGCGCGGCGTGCTACAAGGGGGCGATTCTCGCGACGACGGGGCTCACGTTGTCGCCCGACTCGATCCACCGGCTCGGTCGCGCGACGGTCTCCGAGCTGGAAGGGGAGATGCGCGGCATCACCGAGCGGAGCTTCGGGTCGCGGGACGTCACGCCGGTGCTGAAGCGGCTGCGCGGCGACTCCAAGTTCAGCTTCCGCACGCGGGAGGCGATGCTGGCGTACGCGCAGGCGGCGCTGGAGCGCGCCGCGACCGCCATGCCGCGCTGGTTCGGCCTCCTGCCGCGGGCCGGCATCGTCATCCGCTCCTATCCGGCGTTCCGCGAGCGGGAGAGCGTCGGCGAATGGGACCCGCCGGCCGAGGACGGCAGCCGGCCCGCCGTCTTCTACCTGAGCACCTACGACCCGAAGCACAAGTCCCGGGCCGACGTCGAGGCGCTCACGTTTCACGAGACCATCCCAGGACACCACCTCCAGGGGTCGATCGCGCTGGAGCGGGGTGCGGCGATTCCGGCGATCGCGCGGTACTTCTGGTCGCCGGGGTTCGGCGAGGGGTGGGCCGAGTACGCCGAGCGGTTCGCGGACGAAATGGGGGTCTACTCGTCGGACACCGCCCGCCTCGGCGCGCTCGCCGACCTCACCCTCTCCGCAGCGTTGCTCGTCGTCGATACAGGGATCAACGCATTCGGCTGGACGCGTGACGACGGGATCCAGTTTCTCGAGGCGCACACCCGCGTGCCGCAGATTCGCGCCGAAGTGCCGGTGGACCGCTATCCGGTGTGGCCGGCGCAGGGCCTGTCGTATGCCCTGGGTCGCCTCGAGATCCGGCGATTGCGCGCGCTGGCGGAGCAGACCTTGGGCGCGAAATTCGACATCAAGACGTTTCACGACCGGGTGCTCGAGGACGGCGCGGTGCCGCTCCCGCTGTTGCGCGACAAGATCGAGCGCTGGCTCGCTGCGCCGCGTTAGCGGGAGCCATGGACATCCCCCGCGCCTTCAATGCCGCCACCTGGTTCGTCGACCGCCACGTCGCCGAAGGCCGCGCCAGCCGGCTCGCCGTCCGGTACGGCGGCCGGGACATCACCTACGGCGACGTGCGGGCCGGCGCCAACCGTTGCGGCAACGCGCTGCGACGGCTCGACGTCGGCATGGAGCAGCGGGTGGTGCTGCTGCTGCCCGACGGCCCCGAGTTCGTGTACGCGTTCTGGGGCGCGCTGAAGATCGGCGCCGTGCCGATTCCCACGAACACGCTGCTCAAGCCGCGCGACTACGAATACATCCTGAACGACAGTCGCGCCCAGGTCGTCATTGCGGGCGAGGAGCTCGCGCCGGCGATCGAAGCGGTCCGGGCGCGCCTCCGGTGCTTGCGCCACCTGGTGGTGGCGGGCCGTGCCGGGCCGGGACAGATGGGGTTGAGCGAGCTCGTCACCGCGGAGTCGGGCGAGCTCGACCCGGCGGCCACCACCAAGGACGACGTGGCCTTCTGGCTGTACACGTCCGGCACGACGGGCACGCCCAAAGCCGCCGTGCACCTGCACCACGACATGGTGGTGTGCTGCGAGGCGTTCGGGCGGCACGTGCTGGAGATCGGCCCGGAGGACCGCTGCTTCTCCGTGGCCCGGCTGTTCTTCGCCTACGGGCTCGGCAACGCATTGTACTTCCCGTTCCACGTGGGCGCCGCGACGGTGCTCGACCCCCGTCGCCCCGAGCCGGTGAAGGTGTTCGAGATCCTCACGCGGGAGCGGCCGACGTTGTTCTTCGCGGTGCCGACCGCCTTCGCCGCGATGCTCCAGGTCGTGGACGCCGAACGCCTGTACGATCTGCGGTCGGTGCGCCTCTGCCTCTCCGCCGGCGAGCCGCTGCCGAAGCCGATCTACGAGTGCTCGTCAAGGGCGACAGCGCGTGCGCCGGCTACTGGAACCAGCACGAGCGCTCGCAGCAGACGTTCGTGGGCGAGTGGGTCCGCACCGGGGACAAGTACCGGCAGGATGCGGCGGGCCATTTCTGGTACGCCGGCCGCTCCGACGACATGATCAAGGCGGGCGGGATGTGGGTATCGCCGGCCGAGGTCGAGAGCGCGCTGGCGGAACACCCGGCGGTGGTGGAGGCGGGCGTGGTAGGCGCCGCGGATGCGGACGACCTGGTGAAACCGCTGGCGTTCGTCGTGCTGGCTGCGGGCCACGTGGCGTCGCCGGCCTTGGAGGAGGAACTGCAGGGCTTCGTGAAGCAGCGGCTTGCCGCCTATAAGTACCCGCGCTGGATCGTGTTCGTGAACGAGCTGCCGAAGACGGCGACGGGAAAGATCCAACGGTTTAAGCTACGGGAAATAGGCGCACAGGCGCACAGGAAAGGCAAAAACTAGACGCGCAGACGCACAGCAGTGAACAGGTGTCAGGGAGCCGGAGGTGCTTCTCCCGTTCTCTATTCGCCGCTCACCGCTGCGCGTCTGTGCGTCTAGCCGTTGCCTTTCCTGTCCGTCTGCTCCGTCTGTTTCCTGTTCACGCCAGCAGGAGGAGCGACACGTCGTACAGCGCGTGCGTCCACGCGGTGATCCCGAACCCGCGCAGCAGGTACAGCGCGGAGAAGAACAGCCCGGCGATCAGGCGGAACAGGAACGAATAGAGCTGCAAGCGGTCGCCGTAGGGCCCGATATAATGAAAGGCTGAGAAG
>WNFW01007808.1_pt1 | contig 16823 bp, 10 predicted proteins | sample 5400131 | NCBI WGS metagenome assembly WNFW01 (sample SAMN13153362, study PRJNA577476) | soil metagenome | isolation source: 20 cm soil or saprolite under grassland replicate 1 | place: USA:California | collected 2016-06-15 | reverse complement strand
GAACTGCACGAAAACAACGACAACATGACGCCGCTCTTTCAAGCCATCGTGCGACATGTGCCGCCGCCAAAAATTTCGAGTGAGCCATTCTTTCAAATGCTCGTGTCGAATCTCGATTACAGCGATTACCTCGGAAGAATTGCGCTTGGGCGTATCGTCAGCGGTCGCGTCTCAGTCGGCGATTCGATCGTGTGTATCCACCGCGATGGCCGCCATGAACGGGCTACAGTCACGGCGCTCTTTACCTACGCGGGATTGGAGCAGGTGGAAATAAAACATGCGACCGCCGGTGACATCATTGGGCTTGCCGGTTTCGAGGAAGTTTATATCGGCCAAACGCTGACAGACCGCGAAGAACGGGCGCCGCTTCAATTTGTGGATATCGATCCGCCTACAATTCGTATGCACATTCTGGTCAACGATTCGCCGTTTGCCGGGCGCGAAGGGAAATTTGTGACCGCGCGGAATATTCGGGAGCGCCTTATTCGCGAAACGCGCGGCAACGTCTCACTCCAGGTCAACGACACCGAAACCGCAGGCGCATTTGAGATCAATGCGCGCGGCGAGATGCAAATCGCAATTCTGGTCGAGCAAATGCGACGGGAAGGGTACGAATTAATGGTCTCGCGTCCCGAGGTGATTTTTCATCGGGCAGAGGATGGCACCTTGCTCGAGCCGCTGGAAAATCTCTACGTCGATTTACCGAACGAAAATCTCGGTGACATTTTGCAATCGCTTGCCAATCGCAAAGGCGAGGTCGTCAGCATGGATCATCACGCGACACGCGTGTCGATCGAAGCGATCATTCCGACTCGGGGCCTGATTGGCTTTGAAACCGATCTCGTCAACCTGACCCGTGGCGAAGGGTTGATGAGTCATCTCTTTTGCGAATACGCGCCGTTCAAAGGCGAAATCGGAGGACGCGGTCGCGGTGTGATGGTATCGATGGAAGCGGGAGTCAGCACGGCTTACGCGCTGAACAACATTCAGGAACGCGGCCGCCTTTTCATCGGTCCGCAGGAAGACGTTTATGTGGGAATGATCGTCGGCGAAAACGCGCGACCGGAAGATTTGCCAGTCAATCCCTGCAAAGCAAAACATCTCACCAACATGCGGAGTCAGGGTGAAGGCAAAGGAATTCAGCTCGAAGCGCCGTTGTGCATGCGTCTGGAACGCGCGATTGAATACATCGACATCGACGAATACGTGGAAGCGACGCCGAAATCATTGCGTTTGCGAAAGCGGATTCTCGACGCCACGACCCGCAAACGCGCCGCCGCTGCCGCGTAGCTCACTTTAAGCAAGAGTGCGAGAACGACGAACGTCAATCGCGTTATGGTTTGCCTGGTGTTAACAAGCCAGGCCCTGACCCCCACTGAATCCGAAAAAGAAGAAGAAAAAGACGACTAAGATTCTTGACACTGTCGTTTTAATTCTTGGAGTCTCCGACTCCCCTACATTCAGCCAAACTTCAACAGCTCCAAAAACAAATGAAAACTCCTCCTTGGTTTAACAGAAATCGTTTCTTTTCACTCGTGCGCATCGCAACTGTGATCACTCTAATGTCTGTCGCAGCCGCAATGGCCTTCGTCGCGGCGAAACCATCCGGCCGGTCCTTATGGGCGAAATCGAACAACAAAACCGCGATCAATAAATTCGCACAAGACCGCACTGGCTTGTTTAGAAACAAACTAGCTTTGCCTGGTCCGGAACGAGAAGGCGGACCAACGGCCGCAGCTGACGAAGAGTACGCGAAGCGCGCGTACCCCGCAGCATATGTCCCATTTGAATTAACGCGCAACGCGCACGCGGCGTGGTCCAATGCCACAGCGAGGGCGCTGGCTAGAGCAACGCTACCGCTCGGCCAGTGGACGCTCGTTGGTCCAAGCTCGGCAAATGATCCCAACGTGTTGACCTTTAGCGGGGCCCCCTACACAACGTCCGGTCGAGTTACCGCCCTTGCTCTCGCACCCAACTGCGGCCAGGACCACTGCACTCTTTACCTCGCAGCGGCTGGGGGAGGTATTTGGAAAACGAACCGTGCCCTTGATACCAGCCCTTCCCAAACGTGGAATTTCATCTCGGCCAGTTTCGCCACCAACGCAATAGGAACGTTAGTCATTGACCGGTCTGACCCGACAGGCAACACGCTCTACGCCGGCACCGGCGAGTCTCACGCATCGGCTGATTCGGAAGCCGGTTTCGGAATTTACAAAACGACCGATGGCGGGAACACATGGACGCATCTTGCCGCGCATACGGACGTGCCGGCCGGCACAGGGGTTGATTGCACAGCGGTGCTCGGAACCGGCGGCTTTCGGATCGCTCCTGCGTACAGTGGGCCGGCTTTCGATGGACGGGCCATCTCCTCAATCGTTATCGACCGAAACAATCCGAATACTATTTATGTCGGCTCCACCCGTGCCGTGCGCGGGGTTAGCTCCGTCTTGAGCGGGGGCGTCGTGACTCTTGCTCCAGGCTTGCCGCCCTACGGGCTGTGGAAATCCACAGATGGCGGAGCAACCTTCACGTTGTTGAACTACCAGGATGTTTGCCTAAACCCAAATCTCCCTGGGGATGCCGGAATTATTCAGTCCAGCTTTGGCTCCACGCGCGGCGTTAATCGCGTAGAGTTTGACCCAAGCACATCGAGCACGATCTACGCGGCAGCATTCCCACAAAACAACGCCATCCCGCTCAACACCAAAGGAGGCGTCTGGCGTTCCAGAAACGACGGCGCGAATTGGACGCAGATCAAAAGGGCGCGCAATCCCGCGCTGAACACCGATCGCGCTGAGTTCGCCGTCACCACGCTGGCTAACGGCAACACGCGTATGTACGTGGGCGTGGGTAACTCCAGCGACGTGGCCCCGAACCGAGCGCGGTTTTACCGCAGCGATAACGTTGCGACTGGCTCGCCAACGTTCACGGACCTGACGACGGATCAGAACATTGGGTACTGCACGGGTCAGTGCTGGTACGACAATGTAGTTTACTCTCCGCCCAACAAGCCTGATGTGGTCTATCTCGGTGGTTCATTCTCTTACGGTACCTACGGTTTTACCACTAATGGGCGCGCGTTTCTGCGCTCCTCGAATGCCGGCGCGTCGTTCACCGATATGACTTGGGACGCGACTACAAATCCGACTCCGCCCGGCAGCTGCTGCCAGCCCAATTCAATCGCACCGAACGGTATGCATCCCGATAGTCACGCGATTGTACAAGCCCCAGGCAGCAATATCGCGTTCTTCGGCAGCGACGGAGGGATTGTGCGCTCAAGCGGCAGCTTCGCGAATATCTCGTCGCAGTGCACAACTGAGCGCGGGCTGAGCGGCGCCGACCTAGCACTCTGCCAGCAGTTGCTCTCCGCCGTTCCGACGCGCCTCTTTACAACCTACAATGACGGACTCTCAACACTGCAATTTCAAAGCGTCTCGATTAATCCGTCGAACGCGAACAACCTGATGGGCGGCACGCAAGACAACGGCACGTTCGAAAAACCACCCAATTCGACAACCGCGTGGCCGCAGAAAATTTATGGTGACGGCGGTCAGTCAGGCTTTAACGCAGGTAACCCGACGCTCCGGTTCAACTCGTTCTTCTTGAATTTTCACGACGTGAACTTTCGGAATGGCGATCCATTGAAGTGGGTCATAGCCAGCGGTCCGATCGTAGCCAGCGGCGAAAGCTCACAGTTTTACTCTCCCATCATCGCTGATCCTATCAGCGCGGGAACAATCTTCCAAGGTTCCCTGAGCGTCTGGCGGACTCAGGATTGGGCTGGCAATCGGGCATATCTGGAGGCCAATTGCCCTGAGTTTACGACTTCCGGTGCGAACCCGGCTTGTGGCGACTTCGTTCAGATCGGTCCGGCGGGCGCAACAGATCTAACAGCAAGCGCTGCAGATTACCGCGGAATGACGCGGGCCGGCGGAAACGCGGCGGCTCTCTCGCGCGCCAGCTCTGACACCGCAACTTTGTGGGCGGCAACGACGACAGGACGAGTCTTCATTTCGAAGAATGCCGACGCGACAAACACCAGTGTCACGTACACGCGGCTGGATTCGCTTGCAGCGAACAGTCCGGGTCGCTTTGTCAGCGGTATTGCTGTCGATCCAACGAACCCGAACCATGCCTGGCTCACATATTCGAGTTACAGTGCATTGACGCCCTCAACGCCGGGTCACGTGTTTTCTGTCACCTATAACCAAGGTGCTGGCACGGCGACGTGGACAAATCTCGACGGTTCAGGAGGGCCAGCTTTCCCAGACTTTCCCGCCACGGGCGTCGCCTTTGATTCTGTCAGCGGTGATCTCTATGTCTCCAACGACTGGGGCGTTCTGAGGCTGCCGAATGGCTCCACCGGTTGGGAGGTCGCAGGCACTGGCCTGCCCATGGTCGAGGTCGCAGGTCTTACAATCGCGCCAAGTGCACGGAAGCTCTATGCGGCCACCCACGGGCGCAGCGCGTGGCTGCTGACGTTACCCTAAACCTTAATTATACTTCGGGCGGGATAGTGAAAATCTATCCCGCCCATTTTTTGCAATGATGTCGTCGGTCCTCAAATACTTAATTCCCGCTTATGTCTCTTTGCTGCTCGCCTGCAGCGCATCGATTGAGGCCGCTCCGCCCGGCTTCATGGAAGGTCATTTGAAGATCATTTCGCTTAAGGAGGTTGAGCTTGCCGACGGAAATACACCGACGCCAAGTGCGGAAAACTATGCCGTATATCCGCTAATTATTCTTAGCGAAGACGAAAAAAAAGAAATCGCGCGTGTGACAGCGGACGAGAATGGAAATTATCAGGTTGCATTGCCGCCGGGCAATTATGTTTTGGATGTGCAAGGGCGTGCACCCGGTCACGTCCGCGCGAAACCACAGCAATTCACGGTTGTTTCAAACCAGACTGTCCATGTCGATATGGACATCGATACTGGCGTTCGTTAGGCAGCACAATTTCAGAACGGAATTAGCGCCTGAACTGATTTGGCTTCGTCGAATTAATCGTGCGCGATTGCGACCGCTCGGAGGCGCGCCATCGTGATAGCTGCTTAAATCAGCTAATAACCGACGACTTTCCGGTTCTTCTCGGTACCGCGTGCGCCATGATTGGCGCGATTTCCTTTTCAAAAACGCCTTTCGATTTTCGGAAGTGATTCAGGCGAGTGTAGCGCTCGATCTCTAATTACGAACATTACAAAAATATAATCTTAAGAAGCTTGACGTTTTTTCGTGATTCTGACAAGCTACGGTTTCCTTGGTCGGGGAAGTTAATCGAAACTCCAACCCGAACTGCAGCTCCAAAAAAATATATGAAAACTCCTCGTTGGTTTAACCGAAATCGTCTCTTCTCACTCGTCCGCATCGCAAGTGCTGGTACATTCATCTCCGCGGCAGCCGCAATGGCCTTTGTCGTGGCGAAACCATCAGGCCCGTTATCGGGAAAATCAGACCGTAAAGGGGAAGCTAAGCTTGGAGCGAAGTCTGTTCGCTCCAAGGCCTTCGCGAACCACTTCCAGACGCTTCTCGGCCGCGAGAAATCTAGTGGCGAGGGATCGCCAATGAACAGTTTTGCGCAGGAGCTCTATGACAATACTGCGTACCCGAATAAATTTATCGCGGAGCCCCAGCGTAGGGGAGCCGCCAACGCTGCGAAGGTACTGAGCCAGATGGCGCCCGCGGCGGCCGCAAGTTGGCAGGCGCTCGGGCCGAACGGCGTCCCCGCTTCGAGCACTGTCGTCAACGAGTCTACCGCAGGCACCGCGGCCACGATCTTCTCCGGTCGCACAACCGCAATCGCAGTAGCGCCGAACTGCAGCTTGGCCAGTTGCACTGTCTTCATCGGAGCAGCCGGCGGCGGTGTGTGGAAGACCACTAACGCCCTTGCAGCTAATCCGAGTTGGAGTCCGTCGAGCAATGGGATTCCTTCGAACGCCATCGGTTCGATTGTGTTTGATCCGGCCGACCCGAGCGGAAACACGTTGTACGTAGGAACGGGCGAGCCGAACGGTTCAGGTGACTCTGAGGCAGGCGTCGGCCTATTTAAGTCGACCAATGGCGGCGGCTCATGGTCGTTAGTTTCCGGCAGCACCGCCAACTCGGCGCCCTGTGCTTCCGATCCTACTTCTCTGACATGTCCGGTCGCAACGGGCCGCTCGATCGGCGCCATTGCCGTCGATCCAGCCAACTCGGGCCATCTCTTCATCGGCACCGACGTGGCGCGACACGGCTCGACGAATCGACTGACGGCGGGGCGACTTTCGCGGCGGCAAAGATTCTTCCGCAGGACATCGTCGTCCCGGGCAGCTCGAACGGCGGAGACTTCTTCCGCGCCGGTTGCTCACATATCGAATTCTATCAGACGCAGGTCTACGCCTCGTTCTTCGACTACGGTGTCTTTCGGCGGTCGCAGACCCTGGATGGCGACACAGCGTTCCACCAGGTATTTGGCTCCGGTGGCGGCGGCACCGTAGCTGGCTCGAGCTTTTCGCGAACGGAATTCTCGCTTGCTCCCAACGGCTCCGACCTACGCGTCTACGTCGGCGATGCCGACGCTAACGGGCTGGGAACTCTCTATCGGGTGGACAATGCAAACGTCCCGGCCACGTCTCTCTATAACGGCAACAACGTTGGCTGGACTTTGCTGTCGTGCTCGACTAAAGGCATGCCTTGCTACTCCTCCTACAACTACTGTGGCGGGCAGTGCACGTACGACATGCCGGTTTACTCGCCTCCAGGCTCGCCGAACATCGTCTACATCGGCGGCGCAATGCAGTACGATGAGATCTTCACCGCGCATCGGCCGTCGAACGGCCGGGCGGTGCAGCGCTCTGAGGACGCCGGCGTCAACTTCACGGATATGACCATTGATCAGTCGAATCTGAGCAGACACCCCGATCAGCACGCGATCGCGGCGGTGCCTTTCAACCCGAACATCGTCTTCAACGCGGACGACGGCGGTGTCTGGCGGCTGAACGGCACGTTCTTCGACGCTTCCAGCCAGTGCGACACCCGCGGCCTGACAGGCGCGGATTTGACCGACTGCCACATGTGGCTGTCGAGGATCCCGACCTCGATCACCTCGCTGAACAACGGGCTGGGGACGCTCCAGTATCAGAGCCTCTCGCTCAATCCTGCAAACCCGACGGGCCTCCTGCTCGGCGGTACCCAGGACAATGGCACGCACCTTTTCAGCGGCGGGAGTTGGTCTGTGAACATCTTCGGCGATGGCGGCCAGTCTGGCATCAGCCCGTTCCACTCGAACATCCGCTTCCACAACTTCTTCAACGCGTCACCCGAGGTGAACTTCCACGGCGACAGCGAGACGGGATGGGACGTTATCTACGAGCCCCTGTTCGGCGTCGAGCCGCAGTCCTTCTACATCCCGATGATATTTGATCCGAAGGTGGACGGAACAATGTTCGCCGGACTCGACTACGTGTGGCGGACAACGGACAACGGCGGTAACCAGGTGACGCTCGACCTTCACTGCAATGAATTGACCGGCGACTTCCCACCGGGCTTCACGTGTGGTGATTGGGTGCGCTTGGAGTCCGCCAACGGCAAGGCGCTCGGCGACGGTACTTTCTGGGGCAGCGACAAGCGCACAGGCGGTTACGTGGTCGCGACTGAGCGGGCTCCGAGCGACAACGGAACGCTGTGGGTCGGCACGCGACGGGGCCGCGTTTTCGTTGCGTCGAATGCGAATGCGGCTGCAAACGCCGTCGACTTTCACCGCGTCGACACGTCGGCACAGCCGACGCGATTCGTTAGCGGAATAGACGTTGACCCGACGAATCCAAACCACGCCTTCCTGTCATACTCAGGCTACAACGCATACGCGATAGCCGCTGGGACCGCGATTGGGCATGTGTTCGAGGTGACGTACAACCCAGTCACACATGCAGCAACGTGGTCCGGCGATCTCGCCGGAAATCTGGGCGATCAGCCGTTGACGGATATCGCGGTTGACTGGCAGACAGGCAACGTCTACGTCTCCACGGACTTCGGTGTCCTCGTACGAAGGTCGGGCCACGCGAATTGGCAGCCCGCCGGAAACGGTCTTCCGCCCGTGGCTGTCTATGGCCTGACGATGAACGTCGGTTCAAGAGTGCTCTTCGCAGCAACGCACGGGCGTAGCGCCTGGAAGCTGAGCCTGCAATAAAGTTAGTTTCGTGAATGCACGGGATAGGTGAAAATCTATCCCGTGCAGCATTTCGACGAGGTAATGCCACTATTCCTCAGGAAAGCGATTGCTGTTTGCATGTTTTTGATGCTGGCCGGCGGTACGGCATGGAGTGGTGCGCTGCCGCCAGGTTTTGTGGAAGGACACTTGAAGATTGCTTCGCTCGGGGCGGTTGACTTTTCCGATGCAATGCCGCGGCAGACTGTCACGGCAGAAAAATATGCTGAATATCCGCTGATCGTCTTGAGCCAAGACGGGCAAAAGGAAATCGCGCGAGTCACTGCGGACGGGAATGGAAACTACCGTACTGCGCTACCGCCCGGAAACTATATTCTAGACGTGCAAGACCGCGCAGCGAAGCGTCTCCGCGCGAAACCGCAGCCGTTCTCCGTTGTCTCGAATCAAACCGTTCACGTCGATATGAACGTCATCATTGGCTTTCACTGAGGGCGACGCCATTTCAGAACCTGAATTAGCGGCTGACCTGATTTGCCTTTGTCGAAATCATAGCGAGCGATTAATTGGCGCAGTCGCTGGCGTGACGACGATTGACAAAACAGGCTTCTTGCGCTTGAGTAGGCACCGTAATTCTTCCTCGCCAGCCATTCTCTTGCGAGGCGCTGTTGAAAATTTACAGCTTTGAGTCAGGCAACTTTCAGGTCGAAAATCATAACTCCGCACCTATGTCCGGACATAGTAAGTGGTCGAAGGTCAAGCGTTTCAAAGGCGCGATTGACGCCAAGCGCGGCAAGATCTTCAGCAAATTATCAAAGGAGATCACCATCGCGGCAAAAACTGGCGGAGGCGATGCCAATGGCAATCCGCGTCTGCGCAGCGCGATCCAGGCTGCGCGAGCGCAGAGTATGCCAAACGATAACATCGAGCGCGCGATTAAACGCGGCACAGGCGAAGGAAAGGACGGACAACAATTCGAGGAGATCGTGTACGAGGGTTACGCGCCGGGAGGTGTGGCGATCATTATCGAAACTGCGACCGACAACAAAAATCGCACCGGAGCGGAGATTCGGAGCATTTTCTCGCAGAACAATGGCAATCTCGCTTCAGCTGGCGCGGAGGAGTTGACAACCGATGAGGATCAGTATGTTATTATCACTTCCCACGATCAGCTATATGCGGTAGCTGAGACGCTCAGAAATGCGGGCGTAACGACCGATGGGCAAAAGTTTACATTCATTCCCGATGCGACTGTTCCGGTTCCCGACGAGGCCGTGGCGCGTCAGGTACTCCGCTTGTGTGACGCTCTCGAAGAGGACGACGACGTGCAAAACGTCTATTCAAATCTAGAAATTCCCGACGAATTGCTGGCCAGGTTGCCGGCCTGAAAAACTTATTGCTTCCAGGAAACGTGTTTTAAGGCGCTGTCCCGCTGCAGCGCAGAATTTTACCTTATGAACGAAGAAAACGAAAACCAGCCTGCGCCGCTGGAAACTGAATCAGCCCTGCCAGAGCAACGCCAGCATCGTCCGCGCCGTCGCTTTCCACGTAGACGCTACCGGGATCGGGGCGATCGTTTCAGGCGCGATAACCCTGGCGAGTCGCCAAATTCTTCGTCAGGAACTGCCGATCCGGCCGGTGCAGATGCTAATGTCGAGACCCTGGATCAGCCCGCATCGGGCGTGCGCGAAAGCGTTGAGGGCGTTGTCGAAAGTGGCGAACAAGCTCAGGCTGAGCCGGAATTTGGCGAAGGTATCATTGAAATCTCCGGCAAAGGCTTTGGGTTTCTGCGCGATCCGAAGCGCAACTTCGTGCAGACGCCGCAGGACATTTTCGTCACCCCTGAAATCGTTCGTCGTTTCGCTTTGCGCGACGGGATGTGGATTCACGGCGAAATCCGCCGCGGCAACCGAGGCCCGCAATTGGTCAAGCTACTCACGATTAATGGCGAAGAGCCGCCGAAATATCAAGGTCTCCGGCCATTTGAAGAATTAACCACAATCAATCCGAACAAGCGGATCAAGCTCGAGACGGTGCCAGACCGTTACACGACACGGATCATGGATTTGATGACGCCGCTGGGAATGGGCCAGCGCGGTTTGATTGTCGCGCCGCCGCGCACTGGCAAGACAACGCTGCTGCATCACATTGCCGACGCGGTGGCAAAAAATCATCCAGAGGTCATTCTAATCATTCTTCTTGTTGATGAACGCCCGGAAGAGGTGACCGATTTCCGTCGTTCGCATCCGACGGCGGAATTGATGGCCAGCTCTAATGATGCCGACATCAAAAGTCACACGCGCATTGCGCAGCTGGCCATCGAGCGCGCCAAACGTCTTGTCGAAGCAGGGAAACACGTCTTTATCCTTCTCGATTCCATCACGCGCACCGCTCGCGCATTTAATAATGCCATGGCCGGCGGTGGACGCACCATGAGTGGCGGTATTGATGCGCGCGCCATGGAAATTCCGCGCAAAATCTTCGCAGCCGCGCGCAATACCGAGGAAGCCGGTTCTCTCACGATTGTCGCCACGGCGCTCATTGAGACTGGCAGCCGCATGGACGAGCTGATCTTTCAGGAATTTAAAGGCACTGGAAATATGGAAATGGTGCTCGACCGAAAAATCAGCGACCAGCGAATTTATCCGGCAGTGGATATCTTTCTCTCTGGCACGCGGCGCGAAGAGTTGCTGCTGCAACCGTGGGAACTGGAGAAAATTAATCTTATCCGGCGCGGCCTGGCCGGTCACAAACCAGAGGAAGCGATCCAGCGTCTCTTGATGTTTGTGAAAAAATTTCCGACCAACACTGAAATGCTCAAAGGCATTCCAGGCTAGTGCTTCGCTCGGTGTTAAAGCGTTAAACACCTCGAACGGTTGAAGCGAATGCCCCAAGGAGCGTCGGTTTTCCTTGGTCCGCCGAAGCCTTGACGAAGGAGGCTAACTGCCGAGGGCAACCGGGGAGTCGCCCTTCCTTGATTTAATGTGCCGTTCGTACAGCGTGTGAATCGCATCGCGAGCGTCGAGATAATGGCGGCCGTAAGCTTCGAAGTCATCGTAACCAAGACGAAGGGCAAACTTTCGTTGCTCCGTTGGATCGCTCGGGAGCGTTGAAACGCTTCTGTTCTCATAGCGTCGCAATACAAGTTCGCAGTGGCGCAGCAGCGCGTAAGCCTTTTTGAGTTTGGCAACATCCGAATCGGCCACGTGCCCGTGCTCGTGCAGCACATCAATGGCGCGCTCCCAATTCTGCTCCCAGATATTTTCGCGCATTTGCAACGCTTGAACGAGAAATTCTGCTTCTATAATTCCGCCGCTTCCGGTCTTTAAATCGAGAAAATCCGATCCACTTCCTCTCTCGCGCCGAATGCGCTCGAGCATGCTATCGATTCTTATGAGAAGGTCGGATTCCTGGCCGGCCAGGCGCCAGGCGCGTCTTGCAATTTCCATAAATTCGTTTTGTAATGGTCCGCTGATGGCCCGCGCGCGAGTCAGGGCCTGCAATTCCCACGGCTGCGCCCGGTTTGTGAAATACGATTGATAAGTCTCAAGCGAACAAACGAGCGGGCCTTTTTCCCCTTCAGGACGCAGCCTTGCATCCAGCGCCCAAATATTTCCCTCTGCAGTTGGCTGCGCCATGGCGATCATGAGATTTTGCGCGGCGCGCGTGTCGTCGCCTACGAATAAAACGTCCAGATCCGCGCCGTAGCTGATCTCGCGTCCACCAAATTTTCCGAACGCGATGATGGTCAATTGCTCGCTTCGAAAAAGCTTCGCCGTAAAAAGCAGACAGGCTTCGGCCAGATCGGAAAGCTCGGCGAAGTTTGCTGCTGGGCTGGCAAGCCCCAGTACTTCGCGCATGATGATGCGCAATAGTTGCCTCTGTCGGTATGCGCGCACCGGGTCGAGATTGGCTGCATCCGCGCCTAACGAATCGAGCCGCCGCAAATTTTTTGCCGTCGATCGCGGTTCATCAAAGGTTGGGTCGCGGGTGATGTCTTCCAGAAGTTGTGGCCGCCGAATCAAAAGCTCGCCGGCAAAGCGGCTGGCATCAAAAGTCTTCACCAGCAACTCGAGCAATCGAGGATTTGCGACCAGAAGCTCAAAGAACAAACTGCGTAAACCGTAGGCTTCCACGAAGCGAACGAATTGATTCAGAGTTGCATCCGGATCCGCAGCCTTCGCAAGCCATCCGATTAAAACCGGACGCAACTTGCGAAATATCTGGCGCGTCCGCGGCGCGATGTGGAAACCGGCAGTGCCTTGGGCGAGGTCGCTAAGCGCCTTGGCTGCGCGTTTCTGGTCGCTGAAAATTTCCAGGTCATTCACCTTAGGAGACTTGGCCGGTTCCACGGACGTTCCGGAAATGATCCGTTGAAAAATCGGTCGAACAGCGCGCATTCCTTCTTGCAAGGCCGCAGTGAAATCTTCGCTGGACGAAAAGCGAAGACTAAGCGCAAGCTGCCGCAAAGCTTCCGGGTTGCGAGGGACAATATGCGTCTGCTGCTCTGCCTCTATCTGCAAACGATGCTCCACGCGGCGGAGAAACCGGTAAGTGTTGTCGAGGGTCAGCACTTCATCGCGTGGAAGAATATCCAATTGACGAAGCGCTCGCAACGCTTTGAGCATACTCGGTTCCTGCAGGAACGGATGACGCGCTCCATGTATAAGCTGAAGTGTTTGCGCGATGAATTCGATTTCGCGAATGCCGCCGCGTCCAAGTTTTACGTCGCGTTCCAGCTTGTCCGCTCCCACGATGTCGCGTTCGATGCGCCGCTTGATACTGGCGACTTCATCCAGCAAATCGGGCGACACGCTCCTGGGATAAATAAAAGACTGAAGTTGGCGCAGGAATTCGTAAGCCAGCTCACGGCTACCGCAGATTCCGCGCGCTTTGATTAACGCAAGCCGCTCCCAAGTTTCGCCGAACCCGGCGTAATAATTTTCCATACTCTCGAGCGACCTGGCAAGGGGTCCTGCCGAGCCTTCCGGGCGTAGACGCAGATCGACACGAAAAAGTGAGCCTGCCGGATGGGGGGTTGAAAATGTTTCGAGAATTCTATTTCCCAGCCGGTTGAAAAACTCGTGATAGGAAATGTGCGGCGTGAGCTGGCCTTCGTCGCTGTATAGAAAAAGAAGATCGGCATCTGAGCTGTGATTCAACTCGCCGCCACCGAGTTTCCCAAGCGCGAGAATGGCAAACGCCGCGGTGGGCGAACCGTGACGGGCCCGCAATTCGGCGTTCCAATGTTCGAACACGCGGCGGATGCAAATTTCTGCGACTTGTGAAAGCTCTCCGGTGGTTTCCTCCAGTGGTGCTACGTTTGCAAGCTCGCGAAGAGCGATGCGCGTCATCTCGCGGCCTTTCCAAAAGCGGAGCGCTGCAAAATTTTGGTCCGCCAATCGGACGGACTCGTCAGGTGCCGGGCTTACGACTGAGTCGCCCGCCAGTCCGCCCATCGGACGGACTCGTCCGATGGCTAGCTTGTAGAGTTCATTCAACATTTCCGCGTATCCGCGAGGCGCGCGACAGATTTCCGGCTCGCAAAGCCACAGAAGACTGTCCGGATCCTGTGTTAGTCGGGTCGCGCAAATGCTGGAGACGGCCAGAAGATGAAGCAGGGCAGCTTCGCCCAGCGGAAATTGTTCGACGACATCAGCAAATGGCAGCGCGTTTGCCGCCCACTTTTTGCTAAGCTGAATCAGGGTTGTTTCGACCTGTGAGGGGTTGAGCGATGTGGCTGCCTTTTCGCGAATCCAGGCGTTATCGCGATCCATTGCACGAAATATCACGCCGGTTTGCCCGAAAGACTAGTTGCCGCAGCGCGCTAAACCCAACCGGGCTGAGGGAAGACAAGTTTATGCGACATATGTAACACGAAATTGTCCGGCATGATCAGGACAAAGGGGCGGGCGCTAGAACTCGAAGCGCTTTTTTCTTGATTTGGAACTCAACCGGACAATTGCCCGCTAGTTCGCCGTCGAGTTCCACAGGAACATCCTGCTCACTCGTTATGCGCAGGCGCCGAGTCTGAAAATATTCGATTTCGGGAACATGAATGTCCGAGCTGAATACAACGTCCTGCAGATACTTGATGATTTCGAGGTAACCAAGCCGTTTGAACACGACTACATCAAACAAGCCATCATCGATGATAGCGTGTTTGAAAAAGGGGAAAGGTCCTCCGTAAAGGCGGCCGTTTCCGATAAGCACGAACGATCCCTCTTCCACCGAGGCATTCTCCGATTCAATAAGAAGCTTCGGTGGTTTCCGTGCCGCAATCTGCGCTGCGGAGATGAGATAGCTGAGCGGGCCGAAGCTGCGCTTGAAAGCGAGGCTGGTTTCCTTGACGACTTGTGCATCGAGCCCCACGCCGCCAAGCTGAACAAAGTATTTTCCATTCGCTATCGGTAGATCGACCAGACGCATATTCGCGCCCTTAATAATCTCCCAACAAAGCTCGAGATTGTGCAATGGCAGGCCAAGCTCCATCGCAAAGACGTTCACTGTGCCCATGGGAAGCAGACCCAATGCAGCATTGCTGTCGGCGACTCCGTTTGCCACCTGATTGACTGTTCCATCGCCGCCGGCCGCAACGATTCGTGCAAATCCCTCCTCGACAGCGCGCCGGGCCAGCGCCTCCGCCTCGCCAGAATGCGACGTAACGCGGATGGGGCAACCGCAGATGATTGATTCCACGCGCTCCTGCCAGCGCTTCGCCTGCTCATTGCCCGCGGCAGGATTGAGAATGACAACTGTGTTCGTCACACGAGAAAGGTAACAGAGGGCTTTGGTCTTTTCTTCAAACTCGGCCTGCGTAACGTCTCAGGGTGAGAAAAGTGCGCCGGATTATCTTGATTGCGTTAGGGGCGGTGATTGCGCTTGGCGCGATTCTTTTGATCGGCGTGAACCTGTATGTGCAATCGCAGGGCACACAAGCGAAGATTCAACAGGAACTCAGCCGACGCCTCGGCACCGCGTTGGAAATTCGTCGCGTGAGCGTGACCCCTTGGGGCGGGCTCGAGTTGAGCGGCATTACAATTGCGCAAACGTCGCCCATTGGCCCGAAATATTTCCTCAAAGCAAAAACATTTCGGCTGCGTGTTCGCTTTCTCTCGCTTTTTTCCAAACGGTTGGTCATCAAGGAAGTCTCGCTGATCAATCCAAACGTAATTTGGCCGCAAGACGCGAAAGGAAAATGGAGATTGCCCAGTTCGCAGGAAACAAAGGCACCCGCTTCGAGCGCCTCCGAGTCGCAAGCAGAAACCGAATTTGTGCAAAAACAGACGCGTCCTGTTGTCAACGCCACTCCCACGAATCTTCCCTATCCGCTCGAGGGGACAGTCAACAACAAACCGCCGAAACAGGAATCGAGACTGGCGGTGGCTCCGGAGGTTCGACGAGTCAGTATTAAGGATGGCAATTTCACTTTTCTCGATCATGCCGGTGGACTGCTTGCGAGTTTTACCGGGGTGGATTTTGGTACTACCATCCGGAGTGCCGCCGCCCTCCATGGCGATACGAAGGTGGCAAGAATTTCGCTGCGGGACCGCTTTTTCCTGGAGCAACTGCGCTCCCCGCTTCGCTACGAGCCCGACGTGCTGGAGCTTTCTAAAATTTCCGCGCGTACCGGAAACGGTGAGATCAACGGCTATTTTGCCATGCAACCGGAGGCGGAGGATTCTCCCTTCACCACGAGCGTAAAGTTTAGCAATGTGCTGGCCGATCAGATTGTCACGGACGCGGGCGGCCCCAAGGGAATGGTGAGCGGCAAATTGGAGGGAAATTTCCAAGCTTCAGGGAAAACTGTCGAGTCGGATGCGCTCGTTGGAAACGGCGAAATTTTTCTGCGCGATGGCCGAGTGCAACAGTATAGCTTGCTGATGTTGCTGGGAGAGCTTCTTCAAATCGAAGAGCTAAGAGAGCTTCATCTCGAGCAAGCCGAGGCAAGATATCATGTGAACCCGGGGTTGGTCACCATCGACGAACTGATCTTGCGCTCGCCGAATATTCGTCTTTCGGCATCGGGCACGGTTGGGTTTGACGGCAAGTTGAAACTCGATTCTCAGCTCGCCATTAACGAAAGAATTCGCCGCCAGCTTTTCAAAGCGATTCGCCAGAATTTTCAACCCATCAATGAACCGGGCTATTCTGCCCTCGACTTTCAGGTTGGCGGCACCATTGAGCGACCCAGCACAAATTTGGTGGACAGGCTGGTCGGCCGCGACCTCAGCAGTATGATCAACAGCCTGTTTGGCGCAAAAAGGGACCGACCAAAGAAAAAAAAGAAACAGATCGAAGAGGCGATGCCTGCCACGCCTTCGCCTTCTACGTCGCCGGAGGAAGCGTCACCTCAAACTACTGCAACGCCGACGCCTACCTTGTCGCCATGAGAGTCATCGCCGGCAGCGCCGGCGGGCTCCGCCTGGCAGTTCCGAAGCGTGGTGTCCGACCGACGATGGATCGCGTCAAAGCCGCGATCTTTTCCAGCTTGGGTGACGCGATCGCCGGTGCGCGCGTCCTCGACCTTTTTGCCGGGAGCGGCGGTCTCGGAATTGAAGCGCTCAGCCGCGCAGCGTCTTCTGTGCTCTTTGTCGAAGGAGATCGGCAATCGGCGGAAATAATCGAGCGAAATCTCGCCAAAACAAGATTAAAGGGACGCGTCCTGCAACAGGACGTTTTC
>WNFW01001294.1_pt1 | contig 16824 bp, 15 predicted proteins | sample 5400131 | NCBI WGS metagenome assembly WNFW01 (sample SAMN13153362, study PRJNA577476) | soil metagenome | isolation source: 20 cm soil or saprolite under grassland replicate 1 | place: USA:California | collected 2016-06-15 | reverse complement strand
CTTTGGTCAAGCTGAGGACGGGCTTGTCGCGATACATGCGGTAGAGCATAAACATGCTGAAGTTGCGCGTCTGGACGTGCACCGGCCCGCCGCCAAACGACTGGGAACTTCCGCTGCCGGCTTCTTTGACCATTTTGGCAGCACGCTCGGCCATAACGGTATGCGCTTTGCGAATGTCGTCGATGTTCCAGTGCGTGACCGGCGGAGCATCGGGCGCGAGAGGTGGTTCTTTGGGAGAATTGAAGCCGAAGGGCATGACTTCGTTCGTGTTGTCCTGGGCGTTGGCGCTAGGAATCGTCGAGAGGTCGTTGAAATGGCCGCTCAGAATAGGTTGCGGAGCGGGTTTCGAGGCGTAGCCGGCCATGTAGCCGAGAAGTGCCGCGCCAATTAAGAGTACGGGAAGCATTCTTTTCATAAAGCAATCCTCCGTGCGTGAAATCTCGAAAACCGAGTTTGTGTTGATGCGTGCGAAACCAATTTTTCATTCTCGCTATTTCCTGGGAGCCGGCTTCGCCGATTCGAATCGAATCTCTTTGAGCATCTCCAACTGCCGGTAGAGCTCCGTTTTCCCGGCCGGAAACTTGTTGACGCTCAGCATGAAGGCCAGAATGTCCGCGTCTTGTTGCCGGGTGAGGCGGCCCGGGGCGCTCTGCGGCATGGTCTTGCGGATTCTGTCGAACAAGTCACCCATTGTGAGGCCGCTCCAATTCGCGAGGAATGCTCCGCCTGTCAGCGGGGGCGCGGATTCACCTCCGCTGAGCATGTCGCCGTGGCAAGCCGCGCATTCCTTGCGGTAAATCGTTTCCCCGCGCTTGGCCTGGTCCTCGGTGTATACGCCGTCCCACACGGTGCGCGACTCCACCGTCGGCGCTTGCGCGCGAAGCAGGCAAAGCGGCGAAGTGATCACCGCCAGAACGAGGATGGCCGCCGGGTTTCTCATCTTCACGCCGTCATCGCTTTCCTGCCGGATGAAACATCCGCGTGACAATGCGTTCATTCCCCCGTCGATGGCAGCGCGTAGGCAATGTACTCGCCCGAGTAAGGCCCTCCACTGACGGCAACAACGATGTACTGCTTGCCGTTCACCATGTAGGTCATCGGCGATCCGGTCTGCGGAGCCGGCATGTAAACTGCGCCGACCTCTTTGCCGGTGGCCTTATCGTAGGCGCGCAACATCGCGCCGCGCGGATGATCCGCAGTCGTCGTCACATGCCCTTCGCCTGCGATGACCAGCGTCTTGGTCACCAGCGTGCCGATGTTGTACGTCTCCTGCCCGGTGCGCGGGATGTTCAGGTCTTTGAGAGCCTCGTAATTGCGAACGACATCCGGCGTCTCGCCATGTGCGATCTGCCAAACGAACTCACCTCTATCGAGATTGATCGCCGTAATCGTTCCGTACGGCGGCTTGACCAACGGCAGACCATCGATATTCATGGGAACATATCCACGGCTGGACCGTTTTTGGGGTGGCTTCGGAGAATCGGCGCCGGCGTTTTCTCCCGGTCCGTGCAGAATCTCCACTTCTTTTCCCGCGGTTCCCGCGATGTAGTTCAGGTCCGAAACTTCTCTTGGAGCCGGCACCAGCCCGATGGGCTCGATGCAGGAATTGCAGGCATAGACATAAACGTTGTGGGTTTCGGGATCGTACGAGCCGCCGGGCCAGTTCGTACCGCCGGAGGCAGTCCCCATCGTGAGCGTGCCGAGCGGACCTTCCAGTTTGCTCACGGTCGGAGGAGTGTAGACCGGCCCGAGGTGAAACTTTGAGGCAATCTCTTTTGCCCGTTCGCGAAGTGCAGGCGTGAAGTCGATCAAGTCGTCGATGGAGACGCCATTGCGGCTGTAGGCCGCGGGTTTCGTCGGAATGGGCTGCGTGGGCGAATACCACTCGCCCGGCACGCTGCCGACTTCCACCGGCCGCTCAGGAATCGGCCAGATCGGCTTGCCGGTCAAGCGATCGAAGACGTAAAGAAATCCTTGCTTCGACGGCTGGGCCACGGCCTTGACGGCTTTCCCATCCACTGAGATGTCCGCAAGAATGGGCGCGGAGGAAATATCCATGTCCCACAGCGGGTGGTGCACCAATTGAAAGTGCCACTTGCGCTCACCGGTTTTCAAATCCACGCAAACCAGCGTCTCGCCGAACAAATTATTGCCCGGCCGGTGCCCGCCGTAAAAATCGCTGGTTGGTGATTCCACCGGCAGGTAGACCAGGCCAAGTTGCTCGTCCACGGTGATTTGCGTCCACACACCGGTGTTGCCCGTATATTCCGCTGAACCCTTTTCCCACGTGTCGTAGCCAAACTCGCCCTTCTTCGGGATGGTATGGAAAATCCAGAGCCGCTTGCCGGTTCGAACGTCGAATCCACGCACGTATCCCTTATTGTTGCGCATGCTCTTCGACGTCATGCCTTCGCGGAAGGCCGCGCCGATAATCACGGTGTCCTTTGCCACCACCGGCGCGGACTGGATGCCGATTTCGCCGGTGATCAAATCCGGGAAAATGTCCTGATCGTCATTCAGTTTCAAATCCACTTCGCCAGCGTTTCCAAAAGAAGGAATTCGAACGCCCGTCTTCGCATCCAGGCAAATGAGCCGAAACCCCGGCGTCACATACAGGATTCGCTCTTCTTTGCCGTCGGACCAATAAGCCAGCCCGCGGCCGGAAAGCTGCCGGGGAGCGGCCCCGCCGCGTTTCCCCTCATGCTCGCCGTGGATCCAGAGCAATTCTCCGGTGGCCGGGTCCAGCGCAATCACCGCGCGCCGCGATCCCGCCGTCGCGTACAAAGCGCCGTTCACCATGAGCGGTGTTCCTTCGAGCTTGTACTCCGGCCGGTCACCGAAGTTGTCCGTTTTGATGCGCCAGGCGATTTCCAGGTCGCTGAAGTTGGAGGCGTTGATTTGGTCGAGCGGCCGGTATCGAGTCCCCGCAAGATCGGCGGCGTAGGACCGCCACTCCGTGTCCTTCGGATGAAACTGAGCGGCTGCAGCAGCGGGCCAGGACAGAAGTACGGCGAAAAACAAAAATAGCAACGTGTGCTGTTGCTTCGTTTTCTTCTCGCGCATCATCGATCCTCCGCTGAATTTCCGGGCCGTGGCCTTCCGCTTACGCCATCTGTTTGATTTGCTCCAACGCCTGCTTGATTTTCGTTTTTTGCTCATCCGTCACGTCGGAGTTCGGCGGCCGTTGATAAAACTGCCGCGTCCCCATTTGCAGGCTCAGTGCGTATTTCATGGGGCCGTATTCATCGACGCCGCCCTCACGCAGCAGTTTCATCGCGGCCTCCAGCTTGGCGATGGGTTCGCTGATTTCCTTGCCGGCGCGCTTCGCGGCGAATACCGCCGCGATCTGTTTCGTGAAGTTGTTGCCTTCGGCGAGAATGGCGCCCATATCGTGGTCCAGAGCGTATTTCAGATTTTCCGTCGTGCCGGTGCGCATGTTCAGCTTCGGGAACTCCGCAACGAAATCGTGATAGACCTTGGGGTCGCTCACCGAGTCTTTAATCCCAGCGAGGTTGGGATATTTTTCCATGGCGTGCAGCAACTCGTGACTGATCGGCACACCGGTTGCAAACGGAATGTGATAGAGATTGATGGGAATTTTTACTTGCTCGAAAAGCATCGAAAAATATCTCGTCAATCCATCCAGGCGCGGGTGCTTGTAATAAAACGGCGGCACGACGAGCAGCCCATCCGCGCCAATGGCTTCCGCATGCTGAGAGAGTTCCCGCGTCTCGGGAAAATTCGCGGTGCCCGGAGAAACGATGATGTTCAAGCCGTTGCGGTGCTTGAAGGCGGTTTCCGCAACTTTCTTTCGTTCGGCCACCGAAAAGGAGGGGAATTCGCCGGTCGTTCCGAGGACGACTACCCCATCGGCGCCGTTGGATTTCAAGTAGGCAAGCAGGTCCTTGTACAGTTCTTCATCGAATTTCAGATTTTTGTCACAAGGCGTCGAGGCCGCGACCCAGAACAAGACTTTTTCGCCCGATGCGGCCGGAACGCTTGCCGCGCTCGGCTCGGCGACCAGCGCTTCCGGAATTCTTGCGCCGCCGGCCAGCGCGGCGGTCGCTCCGACGGCACCCAGAAAAGTTCTTCTCGTGGTCTGCATGATTCCCTCCCTGGTAGGAAGCCCGCGAAAGTCTAAGCCAGCGGGGTGCCAGAAACAAATGCTTCGTTTAGGACTCGCCGTCATGTAGGAGTTAGTTATGGCCGTTGGCACAATCCTGGATTGGAAATTTCTCCGAGCAATAACAGAGGACACCGGAGATGGATCGCACTTCGTTCAGGAAAGTACCGGCCCCTGCTAAAATGCGCGCTATACACACACTCTTGCTCCTGATGCTCGTCACCACTCCTGCCGAGGCTCAGTGGTGGAAGGTGCAGACGAGCGGACTCCATACCAATTTGCGCGGCGTGAGCCTGGCCTATGCGCCGGACGCAAAAGGCCTACCTGCGCCGGTTGTTTGGGCGTCCGGTTCGAAGGGCGTGATTCTGAAATCTATCGACGAGGGCGCGACGTGGAAGCGCCTGCACGTGGCTGGCGGTGACGCGCTCGACTTTCGCGGCATCGTGGCGTTCAAGGCTTCCACTGCCTACGTCATGTCCAGCGGCGAAGGCGAAAAATCGCGCATCTACAAAACAACCGACGGCGGCGAAACCTGGACTTTGCAATACACGGACAAACGCAAGGAATTCTTTCTCGACTCCATCGCCTGCCTCTCTGAAACGCACTGCTTTGCGCTCAGCGATCCCATCGATGGCCAATTCCTCTTACTGAACACGACGGATGGCCAGCACTGGAATCCGCTCTCCAGCATCAACATGCCCGCCGCGCTACCCAGGGAGGGCGCGTTTGCCGCCAGCAATACTTGCCTAGCGCTCTCCGGCGCCGACATCTTTTTCGGCACGGGCGGCCCGGCCGCGCGCGTCTTTCACTCCTCTGACTTCGGACGCACCTGGAGCGTCGCGGAAACACCCATCGCCCACGGCAAGGCCTCCTCTGGAATCTTCTCCATCGTTCGCGCGAACGCAAAGACCATCGCTGTTGTCGGGGGCGATTATCAGGATCCCAAGCGCGCGTCCGGCGTTGCTGCGTATTCCCTCGACGAAGGCAAGACCTGGCACTTCGCCGCGCAGCAACCCGGCGGCTACCGCTCCGCTGTGGCTCACATCGATGATGGGCGGTGGGTGGCCGTCGGACCCACCGGCGAAGACATCAGCGGTGATTTCGGGGTTCACTGGAAGCACACGGATTCGCTGAATCTCAATGCCGTGGCTCTCCTAGACATCTGGACCGGGTGGGCCGTCGGACCCAACGGCACCATCGCGCGCTTCGTCAATCGCCACGGATACGAAATTCATTACCGTCTGCCGCATGGCCGCCATCAGACCGCCGACCGCCGCCTCCGCCATTGCCGACTAAATCCAAAAGGTGTAGTCTCCCGCGTTGCAATGGCCACACAATGAGTCATTTTCCATTCCACGCAACGCGCAACAGGAGGCAGTGATGGCAAGTTCCTTTCACTTCGAGGACAGCAGGGACGAGCGGGTAAAAAATCGCGCCGAGGAAAAATGCGCGACCACAACTAACGAAACACCTTCCGCCGGATTGTCTTCACCAACGGACCGCCGCGCTTTCCTCCAAGGCGCCGCCGCGGCCGCCGCGGCCCTTGCGATGCCTCGCTGGGCGCGCGCGCATCCCAGCGATCTCGACGCGATTCGCGCGGAAATCGAAAAGCGCCACGACGAATCCGTGAAGCGTCTGCAGGACTGGATCCGCCAGCCGTCCATCGCCGCCGAAAACCGCGGCATGAACGAGGGCTGCGAGCTGACCATGCGCATGCTGCGCGAAGCAGGATTCCAGCAAGCGGTGAAAGTCTCCACCGACGGCCAGCCCGGCATCTTCGCCACGCTGGATGCCGACGCTCCGCGCACCCTCGGCCTTTACTACATGTATGACGTGAAGCAGGCGGATCCCGCCGAATGGTCTTCGCCACCATTCGAAGCGGCTCTGGTTGATAAACCTGGCCTCGGAAAAGTGGTCATGGGCCGCGGCGCCGTAAATCAGAAAGGTCCGGAAGCGTCGTTCCTCGCCGCGCTGCACGCAATTCACGGCGCCGGCAAGAAGCTCCCCGTAAATTTGGCGTTCGTGGCCGAAGGAGAAGAGGAAATCGGTTCACCGCACTTTGCGCAAATGGTGCGCCGGCCGGAGGTGATGGCGGCTTTGAAAAACTGCCTTGGAATTTTCATGCCCAGCGCCTCGCAAGGTCTGGACGGCGAAGTCACCATGACCCTGGGCGCAAAGGGCGTCATCGAGTGCGAACTGGTTTCCAGCGGCGAACGCTGGGGCCGCGGCCCGCGCAAGGACGTGCACTCCAGCAACAAAGCACGGCTGGACAGCCCCGCGTGGCATCTCGTCGAAGCGCTCGCGACTCTCGTCTCGCCCGACGGCAACGATCCCGCCATCGAAGGCTTTGCCGATAAAGTCCGCCCGATTTCCGAAGCCGAGAAGAAAATGATCGCGGAAGCGGCGCGCCGCTTAAGCGAGACAGAAGCGAAAAAGCTTCTTGGGGTGGAGCACTGGGTTCACGACGTGAGCTGGCGCGAAGCCCTGGAACTCTTGATGTCGCGGCCCACCGTGAACATCGAAGGCCTCGTCGGCGGCTACACCGGAACCGGCGGAAAAACCATTCTTCCCGGAAAAGCCGTGGCCAAGCTCGACCTGCGCCTCGTTCCGGACATGACCGCCGCCGAAGCGCTCGCCGCGCTCAAGGCTCATCTTGCGAAAAGAGGTTTCGGCGACATCGAAGTCCGCATGACCGGCGGATACGATCCCAATAGCACTCCCGCCGACGCCGCGCTCATCCATGTTGAAACCGAAGTGTATCGCAAGGGCGGGATCGATCCGGTCATTCTTCCACGCAGCGCGGGCTCGTGGCCCGGCTACGTATTCACCGGCGAGCCGCTCCACCTGGCGGCGGGCCCGTTTGGCCTCGGTCACGGAAGCGGCGCGCACGCTCCCGACGAGTATTTCGTCATCGAATCGAAGAATCCCAGGGTCCAGGGCATGGATGGCGCCGTTCGCTCGTTCGTCGAGCTTCTGTACGGGCTGGCGCAAGCGGGCTGAACCCGCATCGCACTGCAAGAACAAATCGATTCGCTCTCTTGGCGAGGCTGGCTTCGTTCCCTCTCAAGAGAGATGAAAATAGCCGTCGTTCTGGCCTAGCCGCACCGTGACGCCAAACAGATTCGAAAGATGTTCCGCGGTCAGGATGGAAGATTTTCGTCCATCAGCGAGGATGCGCCCTTCGTGCAAGAGAACGACGCGCTCGATCTCCGGAATAATTTCTGAAACATGATGCGTGACCAGCAAGATGCCGATGCCGGACCGCGCCAGCTTTCTCATGGTGTCACGAAGCTGCATCTGCGCGCCGATATCTAGCGCGTTGCTCGGCTCATCAAATAACAAGGTTCTTGGCTCGTGCACCAGCGCCCGTGCAAGCAGCGTCCGCTTGGCTTCGCCGGAGGACATCTCTACAACCGGACGATCGGCCAGATGCGCGATGCCAAGCCGCGAAAGCGTTTCGTTGGCGCGAGCAAGATGCCCGGGATCGGGTTGATGATGCGGAAAGATGCGCGTGCTGCTGAAGAAGCCAGATAGCACCACGTCGCGTCCGGTGGCGTCCGTAGTGCATGAAGCCAGCAGGTCCGGCGAAACAATGCCAAGAAGCGAGCGCAGCTCAAGAACATTCCACCTCTCGCGCCCCAGTATGGAAATGGAGGACCCTTCCCGCGCGAGTGGATAACACTCCCGGGTAATGGTCTTGATCAGCGTGGACTTGCCGCAGCCGTTGGGCCCAAGAATACAAAGGTGTTCGCCGGCCCCGACTTGCAATGTGACGTCGTCGAGGGCGGGCCGCTGTTCCCGCGTGCCGCGCAGGACGGTCACGTGTTCCAGGAAAAGGAGCGGAGGCGCCGAGGCGGTCATTTTTGATGAAAAACTACTCGGACCATCTTAGCTCATCAGGCATTGGGTGAAAAACCGGTTGAAAATATTGGAGTTAGAGGAAGCAAGAAATCCAAGCAGGCGGGCCGCCGCGAGGCCAAGAACCGTCGAAAGCCCACCCAGGTGCATTTTGGAACCAGACCCGTCAAGGTCCGGGCAAATAAAAAGGAGGTGAAAACAGGTTCGTTCTCACCTCCCGGGGTGGGTGGGGTGTTGCATGACAAGATCCTCGGCGGCTCAAGCAGGCCCGCCCTGCCAGGCAGGTCTGCAGCCTCACTCGCGCACTGCGCTCGGCAATTCGTTAGGAGACTCACCACCAAAGAGCTTGTCTTTCAGCGCTTTGTAGCACCACGGAACGCAAGTGTCAACGATAAAAAAAGGGTAAAAAAAGGGACAAATCGATGGGAAAAGCGCGACCCTCCCCTGCTTCACGGGGGATCGGAAATGAAGGCGCCGTTTACTCAATGTCGTTTCGAGCCCTTGGTTTAGCCCGATGCCTTTCGCTTTTTCTCCTGGTCAAGAATTTCGCGCACCACGCGGCCGAGTGTGGTGGGGCGGTATGGTTTTTGCAGGTGGTGGGCGCCGGGCGTGGCCGGCGAAACGTTTTCCGAATCCTGCGAATAACCGCTGGTAAAGAGAATGGGCAGACCAGGGAACAAAATCGTGCGCCTCGACGCCACGGCCGGACACCAAGTTCGGGCATGATGAAGCAAACTTCGCTGGGAGTGACGGGAAAAGCTAAGTGCCCTGGGGGCGGGATTGCGAATACCGCAAGAGAAACGCCGTTAGTCCCGCGAGAAGGCCCGCGGTGATGATCACGCCTTCCCAAACGATTCCCGTTGCCAGAACTTGCGACGCCGGCGCACCAAACGGCGCGAGCAGTACCACGAGTGCCGCTTCGCGAACGCCAATGCCACCTTGCGTGATGGGCATGACCGCGGCGATTTTGGCCAATGGCCACGCGAAGAGCCACACACGCAGCGGCAGACCGAGGCCACAAGTTATACCCAGGAGAGCGGTAAGCAAAACATAGGTGCCCTGCACGGAAGTTCCCAGCAACCAGCCAAAAAGCAGCCGGTGAGGACGGCGCGAGACCGCGCGGATCGCGTGACGAAGTTGCGCGAGCCTGCGCCGGAAACGAATGGAGCGGCCGCGCAAGAGCGGCCGGCGCAATACCACAACGAGACCGAAAAGAATCGCCGCGCCAAGAACCCCGGCAAGGAGCACGCGTCTCGCCGGCCCCTGCAGGGGAACGGGCAAGGAACCCGGAAGCAGCATCAGGCCCAGCGAGACGAGCGTGAGCTGAGCGGCCACATCGAGAAAGCGGTCCGCCACATTTCCGGTGATCACTGCGGCCGGATGCGGACTGCGCGAAATGCCAACGGCGAGGCGTGCGACGTCTCCGCCGATAATCGATGGCAGAAAGAGCGCGCCGAATAGCCCGCTGGTGTAGCACTGCGCGCTCGCTGCGAAGCTAAGCTGTGCGCCCGCGGAATTCACGATGGTGTGCCACTTGGTGATGCCGCCGGTCAGGGCCACTAGATATATGAGCAGCACGGCAATAAATCGTGTCAGAGGAACGCGCGACAAGGCGTTGCGGAGCGGGGCCACCGGCAGCAGATAAAAAAGAATTCCAAGAATCAGCAGCGCCGCCGCCCAGCGCGCTATAAGAAAAATCCAGCCCCAGCTGGATTTTTGCGGCTGGCGGTCTGCGCTCATTACCGGAAATCGTTTTCGACGCGAACACATCAGACGCCGAAAAGATCACTGGCCTTTTCCGCTGCCTGGAAGGCGCAGCGGCGGAAATGGCTCGAAGATTTCGTTGATTTTTTCTGCCAGCACAAAGTCAAAGTCACTGATTCCCTTCACGCTGTGCGTATTCAGGTCGATGACCACTTTGTTCCACACGTTGAACCATTCCGGATGATGGTTCATAGCCTCGGCCACTAGCGCGACGCGCGTCATGTTACCGAACGCAGTGACGAAATTATCGCAGGTAAACTCGCGGTGGAGCTTGCCGTTGACAAGACTCCAGCCCTTGGCATTGGAAAGCAGCGTTTTAATCTCGGCCTCGGAAAGTTTTTTTGCTGGCATGGCGTCATCCTCCGGGATCGGTTTGGGTTTTCTCCTGCTATTATGCGGCGCAAGCCCTGCCCCAGCAACAATTCCGGCTTGGCCAGCGCGCGCTGCAAACGGTGTGAACGCCCGGAGCGGTTCTTCATTGAATGCGCGCGGGAATTCCACTATCGTAGGGGTTTCTCCAGAGACAAAAATGCGCGGTGTGTGTCATTGTTTTGGCGACCGCAAAGCGGTCAGTGTTCTGGCGATCGCAGCGCCATCGGCACCGCAAAGAGACGGAGAACGAAGTGAAAAAGAAAATTCGCGCCATCCAGTATGGCGTCGGCCCCATCGGCGCATCCATCGTGCGGCTGATGCGGGAAAAACAGGCCGTTGAAATCATCGGCGCGATCGATACGGATCCGGCGAAGGTCGGGCGCGATCTTGGCGAAGTGGCTGGCGCGAAGGACGCGCCGTGGGGCGTGAAAGTTTCTGCGGAAGCGAAAGAAGTGCTGGAACAAAACGCGGACGTGGTGATCCATTCGACGTCGTCGTCGCTAGCGAAAGTAATGGAGCAGTTGCTGATGTGCCTGGAAGCGGAGTCGTGCATCGTTTCGACTTGCGAGGAGCTGTCGTATCCCTTCCGCACGCATCCGGAGCTCGCGGCGAAGTTGGATAGCGCGGCGAAGGAATGGGGCGTGGCGCTGGTCGGCACGGGCGTGAATCCCGGCTTCGTGATGGACAAGCTGATCGTGACGCTGGCGGCGGTTTCGCAACGCATCGAACACGCCAAAGCGCTGCGCGTGGTGGATGCCTCGAAGCGGCGGCTGCCGCTGCAGAAAAAAATCGGCGCGGGAATGACGGTTGAAGAATTTCTCGCGCAGGTAAAAGCGGGGGTGATCAAGCACGTCGGCTTGCCGGAATCCGTGGCGATGGTGGCGGACAGCTTGAATTTGCCGATCGAGCAAATTAGCGAAACGATCGAACCGAAAATCGCCACCGCGCGCGTGCAGACCGAATTTCTCACCGTCGAAGCGGGGCAGGCAGCGGGCGTGCACCAGATCGCGCGCGGCCTCTCGAAAGACGGCAAAGAACTCGTGTACCTCGAACTGCAAATGTACGTCGGCGCGAAAGATCCGGCGGATACGATTTCGCTCACGGGGCATCCCAACATCAGCCTGGTCATTCCTGGCGGCTCGCATGGCGACATTGCGACGGCTTCGGTGGTCGTGAATTCGATCCCTGTGATTCTTGATGCGCCGGCCGGCTTGCGGACGGCGCGCGATTTGCCCATCGGGTTCTTCTCGCCTAACGCGCGGCCGTAAAGGCGCCTCCACAATTCCGCCTAGTTGTGCTTTACGAATTCTCCTTTATGGCCGGTGAGCGAATTGTAGAGCGTCTCGATAAATGCATCTTCGTTGACGAAATCGCCTTTCCATTTCGCCCATGGTGCGAGAATTTTTTCTTGCTTGATTTGCTCGAGCGTCTTGTGGTCGTCGAGGGCTTTCCGCACTGCCGCGGAAGTTTCCTTCAGCATTTTGGTGAATGCGCGCACATCGTCGAGGTTGGACAGCGCGCCGTGCCCAGGAATCACTTTCACGTCCGCGGGCAATTGCGTCGTGGCTTTTTCCATGGCGTCGATCATGCCCTGGACGCTGCCGCCGCTGGCCACGTCAATGAACGGGAAGCCGTAGCGCACGAAGTCGTCGCCCATGTGCACGACATTGTTTTTCGGAAAGAAGATGATGGAGTCGCCGTCGGTGTGGCCGGAGGGAAAATGCAGCGCGCGAATATCTTCTCCGTTCAGGTGCACGGTCACGTCGTGCTCAAAGGTGATGATGGGAAGCGCGGCCTTGGCCGCAGACTTCACGTCCATTTTGATCGAGCCGCCGTTTCCCGCGGTGCCACCGGATTCGAGCCGCTTGCGCACATTATCTTGAGCGATGAGCGTTGAGCCTGCGTTGTTGAACGGGACGTTCCCGCCGGTGTGGTCTCCGTGATAGTGGGTGTTGATGACGAAACGCACGGGCTTGTCCGTAATTTTCAAATCTTTCAGCGCGGCCTGGATTTTCTCCGCCAGCGGGGCGAACTGGTCGTCCACAATGACGATGCCGTCTTCGCCGACTGAGGCGGCAATGTTGCCGCCCTGGCCTTCCAGCATGTAGATGTTGCCGGAAACCTTGGTCGTTTTGATTTGAACCTTGGACCAGTCCGGCTCCTGCTGCGCCGCGGCGGCTTGCACGCAAAACAGTGCTACTCCTGCCAATGCGGAAATCATCCACGTAGGAATCTTCTTGCTCATCACGCTCCTCCTCAGGAAACGACCGGAGATTCTACCATTGTGGCTAGTGCTCGGCCGAGGCGCTGAGGAGGCCTTTTGTTTGCAACACATACGGAAGTGCCCGGAAGTGTTGCATTTAAAGGACTTGTACTGCACCAAAATGCAGAAAAAGCTACTTCTGTTTTTGGGGATGCTGCGAAGAGCGCGCGGGGAAGGCCCCACTCAAGCCATTTGCTTTCGTTTCTAGGCTCGTGAGTGGCGCTTACTGGTTTTTGGACCAAGGGGGAGCGACGCCGGTCATGCGCGCATAGGCGATGAGCTGTCCCATGTGCTCGTTGGCATGAACGATGATGCGCAGATACATGCCGTCCACGGTGGCGTCGCGATCGGCAATGTGGACCTTGCGTTCGAGGTCTTTTGGCGTGACCGCCAAGTGGGCTGACTTCACAGCGTCGAGGGAACGTTTCAGCCAGTTGATGACGTCGGCTTTCGAGGTGACCGATCTCTCCATCCCTTCTTTCATGTCGGCCGGCATTTTGGGACCCGTCACGCTGAGCAGGTAGAAATTCGCGAGGGCGATGTGCATGAAGACTTCGCTGGTGGAGCGCACTCCGGGTGCGGGACGCCAGGCGAATTTCTCCTCGGGCACGGCCTCGGCCAATGCAAGCAATTGGCTGGACACATGGTGCCACTCACCGTCATATCCCTGCCAGATTCCTTCCGGCGGCGCTTGCGCGAGCAAGGGGCGCGCACTAAACAATAAAAAGAGTGCGAAAAGGGCTTTCCTCATGGTTGGTCTCGTTTCTGGCTCTCTCGTTTTGGGCCCGTAGGACTACGGAAGCCCATTCTATACCGATGGTAGAGGATGGAAACGGAAGAAGAGTTGCGCCGCTCGGCCCGGTGCCGCGAGAAGGCATATGTCAACGTCAGCCAGGGAGGGGCCAGCGGGGGAGGGAACGGCGGGCGAGGAGGGCTTGGGCGGCCCATTTTCCGAGGTAGACGGAGAGGGCCACGCCGTGGCCGTTGTAGCCGGCGAGGAGCATCACCTGTTTGCTGCGGGGATGGCGGCGGAAGATGGGGCGCATTTTATCGGTGAGGAGAATCGGGCCGCCCCAACGGTGGGTGATGCGCACGGAGGCAAGGGCGGGGTGCAAATGGCGGACGCGGCTTTCGAGCCAGCGGAGACAGGCGGCGGGTTCGCCGCGGCGAACATCGTAGCGGCGCAGATCGTGCGCGCCATTCTTGGTCGAGCGATGACCGATGGGAAAGCGAGAAGGCGGGCCAGCGTAAGGGGGAACTAGGCCGGCACCAAAGATGACGCCATTTGATTCGAGCAAGCGTCCCCACAAATAGGGAAAGTCTATGGTGTAGAACGGGTGGCGCGAGGAGAGGCCGATGGCTTTGCGTTGCGCGGCGGATAGCGGGGCAGTGGCAAGCGCGAAAGTGAGTTTCGACACGGCAGCGGCGCGCAGGTCGGACAATTCCAGAGAGAAGGCGTTGGTGGCGAGAAGGACTTGCGCGGCGCGGATTTCTTTCGAATGCTTGCGGCCGCGGAGGTTGCGGCGGACACGCAGTCGCAGCGGATTCGAGAAGTCCAACGCGCGAACCTCGGCGTGCTCGACGATCCAGGCGCCGCCGTTTTCTGCAGCGCGCGCCAGGCCAGCGAGCACTTTGCCCGGGTCTACCGTGCCGCCAGGCACGCGGCGGACGACTTTCAGCTCGCCGGAATCGTTCCAGCAGATCGGTGAATGCTTTCCGGCAGAGCCGGAATCTTTGGTCGCCGGAGCGGAGCGGCAAAGCTCCCAGACGCCAGGAAGCGTCAACCGCGAGTCAATGCGGAACGCGCGGAGAATTTTTTTGTAGCCAGTGAGCACGTCGCCCAGTCCGGGGAGTGGGCCGGCCGCGGTTTCTGCGAGCGCCATGCCGCCGGTGCGACCGCTGGCGCCGTTACCGAGCGAGGCAGACTCCAGCACAAGGACGGACCGCCCGGGTGCAAACCTACGCAACCAGGCCGCAGCGGAAAGGCCGGTGAAGCCACCGCCAACAATGGCGAAATCTACAAGATCCGGAAGAGCACGCGGTGCGGGACGGAAATCAACCGTCCAAGGCGGCGCGCCCCAGGGATGAGGTTTGCGGGGCATGGCATTTCTTTGATGCAAAGGGAACGTGACGCGTGGCGAGAATTTCCGCGACTCCACAACAATGCGGATTGCAGGAACGGTCTTGCTAACGCCGGGCGATGGCGGTCGTCGATGTTATCGGACGGCTATGTCGTCGCACGACATAGTTGGTTTCCAAGTTGGGCGTATTGAGGAGAGGCATGATGATTCTCGATCACCCGGTTGTTCCGCTGCTCGGACGGTTGATGATGACGTACATTTTCGCGACCAGCGGGATTGGGAAGGTATTTGGATGGTCGGGAACGTGGCGTAGATGAGCACGAGGCACTTGCCGATGATTCCGGTGCGGCTGGGCGGAATGACCATTGGGCGGGCGACCTATGAACCGGGATGGAAATGGTCAGAGCATGTGGAGCGCGCGGCGGGAGCGAAGAGTTGCGCGGTGGAGCATGTGGGGATGGTGGACGACAAGCCGTACGTTTCGATTCACTTGATGGGCGCGGATGCGTACGCCAACGCGAAAAAAAGTGCATGATGCCGCACGAAGTAGGAGGCGAATTTCGATGATGTCCAAGAGCCAAACGCAGAGAAAGAATCGGTCACTGCGAAAAAATTACAGGTACCAGTACTCCTCCAAGAAAACCCTCCGCCCCTATTTGTTTGACCCCGCTCCACTTATTGATTAGTTCTTCGTTTGGCCGACTCGTTGCTCTAGTTCCTGCATCCAGAAATGCACGCGGTGAAATGAGAAACATTTCCTGTATTCAAATCGAAAGCAATCTTGTTTGGGAGGGAAACGTCATGAAGATCAAGAAGAGATGGACTGTAGCGATGATCGGAATGCTGGCGCTGGCGCCGCTCTCTTTTGCAAAAGACGCGGACAAAGCAAAAGCGGAGCAAGACCGTCTACGAAATGCCGACACGGTCTTGAAGGAAATTCTCAAAGTCCCCGACAACATTCCGCAGGAGCTGCTGGACAAGGCGCGCTGCGTGATCGTGATGCCATCGGTGCTCAAAGCAGCGTTCGTTGTGGGAGGCAGTTACGGACGCGGGACGATGGTCTGCCGCACGGGCCATGATTTTTCTGGTCCGTGGGGTGCACCGGCGATGTATGCGCTGGAAGGCGGCAGCATCGGCTTGCAGATTGGCGGGGAAGCGACCGACTTCGTTCTTCTGGTCATGAACGACCGCGGGGCGGACAGCCTCTTGCACAGCAAGGTGAAGCTTGGCGCGGATGCATCGGTCGCGGCGGGGCCAGTAGGACGCACTGCGGCGGCGGACACGGACGCCTATATGCGATCCGAGATTCTGAGTTACTCACGGGCCCGAGGGGTGTTCGCGGGAATCTCTCTCGAAGGCTCAACGCTACGCCCGGACAATGACGCCAACCGCAACCTCTACGGACGTTCCGTGACTGCGTCTCAGATCATAAAAGAATCGGAGGTCCGGGCTCCCGCAGTGGCGAATGATCTGATCGCGCAGTTGCAAAAGACATCCCCGAAGCTAAAGGCCTCCTAAGTTCTCACCAGGCGCGGGCGGAGTCCCAGCTCCGCCATCTTCGCATTCGCAGTACGCGCTGGCGAGGATGTACGACGTACCACGAAATGATGAAATGAGATTGGAGATAGCTTGACCTCCTCCCCTCCGTGAACGGAGGGGATTCCTACAGCTCTCAGGCGCACGATTGCACCCGAGTCGCTTCCTCGGCAGGAACTTTTTCAACGGCTGCAACTGCTCGATGACTTCGCCGTTCGACATGCTAACGAAACTGGCGACACCCCAATCCAGACCGACTGCGGAAGTCGAACGATGTTGCGGCTGCTCAACTCCCCGCAACGTAGTAATGCTCACAAACCACTTGCCTGCTGATGGGCTGACCGTGACGCTGCGAACGGTACCGAGTACTTCACGACTGTTGCGATAGCGTACCCAGCCTATCTTCGGCAACTGCATACGGCTATTCGCTTGGTCTAACTTGATGCACTGCGGATCAGACTCGCGGAACGAATCCCGCAATCCTTATCTTGTGAAACTTCGGGAAAGCGGCGCGCTTCTTAAAGAAATTCTGATAGGCGCGGTCCAGGTCGAGAAGGGCTTGCTGTAGGGAGTGCGCTGAGGCTTTGGGTGTCCGTCTGGTCTTCGTGACTAAGTTGGCCGTTTCATATGTTCGGTCACGTATTTTCTAGGCTGCCTTGACCGCAGGGTGGCCCAGTCTCCGCAGCAGTCGAGTGAGATCGTGTCGCGTGAAACGCCACTCGAAAGGCCGGGCGATGGTTTCATAATGCCGCTCAAAAGCCAGTAGACGGTCTGCCAACTCCTGCCGAGAAGAAAAATCGTTGGGCGTCAGGACCTTTCGTTGGATG
>WNFW01001292.1_pt1 | contig 16828 bp, 16 predicted proteins | sample 5400131 | NCBI WGS metagenome assembly WNFW01 (sample SAMN13153362, study PRJNA577476) | soil metagenome | isolation source: 20 cm soil or saprolite under grassland replicate 1 | place: USA:California | collected 2016-06-15 | reverse complement strand
GAAATGATTGAGGTAGCCATCAGCGACAACGGCACGGGAATCGCGGACCCACAACGGATTTTTGATCCGTTCTACACGACGAAACAAGCGGGAAAAGGTACCGGCCTGGGATTGAGCATTTGCTATGGGATAGTGCGCGCGCATGGCGGCGAGATTCAATGCTGGAACAATGAAGATGGCGCGGGAAGCACGTTTGTGGTGCGGATTCCCGTGGCGACGGAAAGCGCGCTGGCGGCCGCGGCTGCAAAGGAGGCGGGGCGATGAACCCTGGGCCTGCTCTTACCACCAAGCTGCCTATTCTGCTGATTGAGGACGAGCCCTCCGTGATTGCGTTTTTGCGCGCGGCGCTGGAGCGGCGCGGATACGCGGTGGTGGATGCCTCCTCGGGGGAGGAAGGGCTGAAGCAGCTTTCCAACGGGCGGTATGCCGGGGTAATCTCCGACATTCGAATGCCGGGGGCGGTAAACGGCGCGGAAGTGCATGAATGGATCCAGAAAAACCGGCCGGAGTTGAAGTCGCGAATCATTTTGATCAGCGGGGACACGGCCAATAGTGAAACGCAGACATTCCTGGCGCAAAGCGGGACGCCCTGCATCGAGAAACCGTTTCGAGTGCAGCAATTGATCGCGACGGTGGAGAAGACCTTCGGAAAACCATGAGCGACGAGATGAAAACACGGTTACTGGTTGTGGATGACGAGCAGAGCATCCGCCGCCTGTGCATGACGATCGGCAACACGCTCGGATATGTTTGCGTGGAGGCGGAGAGCGCCGAAGCGGCGCTGGGGCGGCTGGAATCCGATGGGCCTGACCTCATCCTGACGGACTTGAAATTGCCAGCCATGTCCGGCGTCGAACTTCTGAAGCAAGCGAAAAGGCTCCTGCCCCATACGGAAGTGGCCATCATGACTGGTCATGGCTCCATCGAATCCGCCGTTGATGCCATGAAGTTGGGAGCGTACGACTACATCGAGAAGCCCTTTCGTGTTGAAAAGATGCGCCTGCTGCTGCAGCGCATGGCGGAGAAAGTCCACCTGGTCACCGAAAATGAGTTCTTGCGGGAGCGAGTGACCACCGCGGATAAGCTCGACGGCATTATCGGCAGTTCGGCGCACATTCAAGACGTGATGCGCATGATTTCCAGGCTCAAAGATACGCGCACACCGGTATTGGTTTCGGGCGAGAGCGGGACCGGCAAAGAGCTGGTGGCGCGCGCAATTCACTTCCGGGGCTCGATGGCCCAGACCCCGTTTGTGGCGGTGGACTGCGGCTCACTGGTTCCCACGCTGATGGAGAGCGAACTTTTCGGATACGAAAAGGGCGCTTTCACCGGCGCCACGAAATCGAAGGCGGGCCTGTTTCAAGCAGCGAATGGCGGCACGATCTTCCTCGACGAAATCGGCGAGCTTCCTTTGGAAATGCAGGCAAAGCTGCTGCGGGTCCTGCAAGAAAAGGAAGTGCGTCCCGTGGGCAGCAACGAGCGGGAGACCGTGGACGTGCGGGTCATCGCGGCCACCAATCGCGACCTGGAAGCTGCCTATCGCGCGGGGACGTTTCGAAAGGACCTGTATTTCCGGTTGAATGTGGTGACCGTGCACCTCCCGCCCCTGCGGGACCGCCGGTCAGATATTCCTGTGCTGGTGCATCATTTCCTCGACCGGTACGCAAAAGCCTCGCAAATTCAGGTAACGCCGGCGGCGATGAAGAGCCTCCTGCAATATGATTGGCCGGGAAATGTGCGTGAGCTGGAAAACTGCATCGCGCGCGCCGTGACCCTCGGTGATGGCATGACCATCGACGTGGCCGACCTTCCTCCCGCAATCCGAGCCGAGCAGGCCGAGGGCGGGTCTGTCCGGACTCCGGAGTCCAGTTCCCTCTCCACTACGGCGCTGGCCGAGATGGAGCGAATGACCATTCTTCGCGTGTTTGAGCAGGCCAACGGAGACAAAGCGCTGGCGGGAAGAATGCTGGGCATCAGCCGCGCCACCCTTTATCGCAAACTGAAGCGCTACAACATCCCGTTAAAGGGCGGCGACAGCGAAGCTGCTTCGACGACACCCTCGTAAAGTCATCCCCAGCCCGTTGCGCTTGCCAGCCAAGCGAGCATAAAATCGGTGCCGCACCCCGGCGAGCGCATTCCCGCGGCGCATTCTTGCCGGGATGCGCTGCGTCTCATGCAACAGCATGAGATAGCGGATCCGGGTTAACACCTGAGACGGCATCGTTTCAGGGTGAGACATCGGCGCTCGTTTCGAACCGCGGGAAAATTCTAAGTCCTTCTGTTTCTTCACCTTCACCAACCATCATCTTTGCATTTCTTTGGCTTGCGGCGTGCACATTTGTCGTCGGCAGTCTGCGCCTGTTGTAGCGAGGAGTGTCTCTGGTCCCGTTGCGACAAGGCTGATTCACAGCAAAGTTGCGAGGCGAAGTGGGAAGAACCAGCGGCTCGGCATTAGTAGCAAATGAAAAGAGTTGCGCGGAGCAGCTAGCGCGCTTCTTCCCGCAAGCCAGCGCCGTGCGCGTCCCGGTGCAGGTGACATCACCGCGGGGCGGCGCCACGAATTTGAGGGAGGCGACCATCGTCGAGTTCAGTAGTGGGCGCCACGCTATTTTTCTTTCGACGTTGCCGCTGGAGTTTGGCGACCGGGTACGCCTCGAAGCAAGGCCGCAGGGTTTTCAGGCGGAGGCCACTGTTGACGCCGTGCAGTATCACGAAGGACGCAAAGCGGTGGCCGTGCGGTTTTTGCAAGGCTCCTGCGACTGGGTGATGAAACGACCGTGAACAAGACGACGACATTGAATATCCCTGCCCCCACACGGCCTGAGAACCCTCGTCTGGCGCAATGGAAAGAGGCGCGCGAGGTGTTTCCGATCTATCTGGCTCTTGCCAAGCAGCAGGAAATAGACATTCCATTTCCGCAAGCGAAACGGAATCTCCCCGAGAAGCCGGACGTAGACCTTTTCACGCAAGTGCATGACTGGCTGGATGCCATGGACCAGAAAGTGATGGCCCATCAGCTCCGGCATCTCCTGCAAATGACCACGCTGAACGCCAGCGAAACCAGCTTGCGCGCCCTGATCCGGCGCCACCTGCGCAAATCGAAAAAGAGCAACCCGGACCGCGACAAGATTGACTTTCTGCTGGTTCAACACTTCGCGCTGTGCGCCCCAGCGAAGATCTACCACAAGCAAATTGAACTCGGCGACGTGGCCCAGGTGATGCAGCCTGTGCTCGGCGAGGTAGATCCCGCTCCTCTGGACTGGTGCGCGCCGCTGGAAAAGATGATCACGGCGTTGCGCGGTTTCCGCAGCCTGCGGGAAATCCTGAAAACCAGTTTCATTGAGGAAGGCCGCAAGGTCAAAGAGTCAGCTGGCGGGATGTTTTATGATCCCGCGGCTCTGCTAGCGTTCATCCGATTTAACTTTCTACTCCGCCGGACGTTAATCGAGTTGATGCACGCGGACTTGATCGCCATCCGCGCAGGAGTGGATCAATTGCAAGCCGCCGGCGCTCGCACTATCGATTGTCACCATGCCGGACTCCTTGGCGGCGAGCCGCTCGGTAAGATTCGGAAGATTGCCGACGAGTGGAAACAGCCTTTCCAGAAAGAGTACACGGAACGAACTGTCAGCCAGGCCTTCGAGAACCTGCTGGGGCTGCGGGGTGACGTGGAGCAAGCGCTGGCAAAAGCAGCCGGGAGTTCCGCCCAAAACGGTGCTCAAAAAGGACCAATTGACGCTTCGAAGCAGGCCCTCGGTGCGAAGAAAGCCGTGCCGGCGCCTGGATCTTCCCTCCCCAAAGGCAAGCAAAAAGAAGCACGGGAGACTCCATCGAAGGCTGGAGCTGCTCCCGCGGGAGTGCTGGATTTTGAAACCTGCATGGAGCAGATTTGGGAACAGTTGATTGCTTCACCTCCTTCCCGCGGGCGATCGATGACCACGGTGAAAATCGGGGGCGCCCGCATTCTGCTGTCGTCCTGGGAAGTCACCGCATTTGTGAGCGAAGACGGACCATCCGCGGAAGATTTGCGCCGCGCCGTCGTTGCGCGCGTGCTGGTAGCTGCAGCGATGGAATCGGCCAAGGAAACGGGAAACGCCACGTCGCTCGACCGGGCCATGAACATGGCGCGCGTGGAAGTGACGCGCTTGCAGGAACGGGTGGACGTGGCGAAGCAGGCAAAGGATACAGAAGCCGCCGTAAATCTAGGCATCAGCACGAAACGTTTGCTTTCGACACTGGATGAAGCAGAAAAGCTGTAACTGGCATGAACAAACGGTTTTGCCTGAACGGACAAATACTCCTGGGAGCGGGTTTTCTTTGCAACACGCCAACGTAGTCATACTCACGGATGAAACTGAATTTGCCCGGCTGCTGACGGCTTGCTGGCAAGCGGAGCGCCAGGCTCCGGTCGTCACGGTTCTGACCAGCGATCTGTGGCAGGAACAAGAAGCCCCCGCACGCGACCTGGTGGTCGTGGGTCCCGTGCGTGAAGGAAAGCTGACAAATGTTCTGCGGTCACTCGATCCCGCCACCGCGGTCATCTTGTGCGCTCCAGCGGATTCCAAAGAATTCAGTCAATTACGGACCAAATATCCGCGGCTTGTGCATGTGCCCCTGCGCGAAGATTGGGCGCAAACCTTGCTGCTGGTGGCAGGCGAATCGCTACGCCGTGTCGAAGCCGTGCGGCTGGTTCGCCAGGCCGAGCGAGTTGCCGCCAAAAACGAGAATCACGCCACCCTTGGGCGCTATATGCTGGAGATGAAGCACAGCGTCAACAACGCCTTGACCTCCATGCTGGGAAACGCGGAACTCCTTCTGCTGGAACCCGGGCAGCTCTCCTCGCAGTCGCTCGCCCAGATCAAAACCATCCACAGCATGGCTCTGCGAATTAACGAGGTTATGCAACGTTTCTCATCGCTGGCTTCGGAGATGCAAGAGGCTGAGAATGCTTCTCAAGCTGAGACGGAACAGACCGGCTCGCCGATTTCCCCGCGCCGCTGATTTCTCCTTGGGCTCCTGAAACCTATTCAGAAACAAAGACTTAGCATCACACGACACAACCACACAGGGAATCCCGAAGCTGGCTGCTCACGTGCACCTCTTCTCGGTGGAGAAGTATGGGGAGATTGCGGCTGTGCAAAAAAAAGTCCTGATCGTTGATGACTCACCAGCCGAAATCAAGCTGATGCAAAGCCTTTTGGAGAAGGAAGGCTATTGGCCGGTGGGGCTGAACGACCCCAAGCGCGTGGAGGAAGCCATCGCTCATGAGCGCCCCAGCGTAATCCTGCTGGATATCGTAATGCCGGATCGCAATGGATACCAGGTCTGCCGCGACCTGAAGGGGAATTCGGAATTCAACTCCATCCCCGTGATCATGGTGACCTCCAAGTCTTCTGCGAGCGACAAGTTCTGGGGCGAGCAGCAGGGCGCGGATGGATATGTGACCAAACCATTCACGCGCGACGAGTTGCTTCGCGCCGTCCGGCGGTTTGCGTGAGTGTTTTTCGGAGACTGAGCAGGCAATGAACGACGATTTTCATCTCGAACCTCTTCCGGCTGACGCCGAGACTGGCGACTTGCTGGAAGCACTCGGGCCGATTGAGGACCGCCCTCCGGAATCGCAGTACTGCGTCTTTCGCAGCGGGCGCGAACGCTTCTGCCTCCCGGTGCTGGATGTGGAAGAAGTGCTGGATTGGCCGCTGGTGACCAAGGTGCCGCTGAGCCCCGCCTATCTCCTGGGAATTTTCAATTTGCGAGGCGTGATTGTGCCTTTGATTGACATCGCCATTACTGAAGGACGCCGTCCCGGGCTGCTTCCCAAACACGTGGTTGTCGCTTCGTTGCGGAGCGAGAGCCAACTTGAAGATGTTCGCATCGGGATCACCGCGGACGAAGTGATTGGAACGTATTCGGTGAAGAACGAGGATTTTCTCGAGCAGGCCCCCGAGAACGTGCCGCATTGCATTGGAATGCTGCGTCACGACGACCGGCTCGCGCTGGTCATCGATCTGCGCCGGCTGCTTGAAGTGTTTCCGGGGCCCAGCATTTGAAGTGACGGGAGACAGCGCCGTGGATGGCGCGAGCTCCGCTGAAAGGATTTGGAGGGTGGCATGAAATCGCGATTGAGTTCGACAATCTGGACGTTAGTCCTGTTTAACGGCTTCGCCTTTGTGGCCGTTCTGTGGCTGGCGTTCGGTGCCGGGAAAAAAGCGGGCGAAGCCTCGGGGTTCGATTTTGGTTCCCCGGGCATTGTCGGCGCCCTGCTGGTGGCGCTCGTTATGTCGGTGATCCTCGCATGGCGTTTTGGAGCGCTGCTGGGGCCGGTGCAGGCTCTTGCGGACTTCTCCGAGCGGCTGGCCGCTGGTGATCCTCGCGCGCGCGCCGAAGTCAATGCGAGCAACGAGCTTGGCTACATCGCGGACAATTTGAATCGCGCGGTTGCTAAAGTCTCGAAGGCCACGAGCAACCAGGACGCCAACGATGCCCTGCAGAGGAGCATCACCGACCTGCTGACCGTCATCAACCAGGTGGCGCGCGGCGACTTGACCCTGCGTGGCAAAGTCACCAACGACGCTCTGGGCAACGTGACGGACTCCATCAACTACATGCTCGACAACTTCACCAAAGTGCTCGAGCGCGTGCGCAAGGCGGCCATGGAAGTAAACGCCTGCTCGAACAACATTCTCGTAGCCGCGGATGAAATGCAGGCTGGTGCGACCCAGCAGGACCAGGAAATCACCAACACTTCAAGCGCCGTCGAAGAGCTGACCGTCTCGATGAAGCAGGTGTCCAACAACGCGGAAGCCAGCGCCGAAGCAGCGCGCCGCGCTCTAGACGCCGCCGAACAAGGCAACCGCGCGGTGCGCGACACGCTGGAAGGCATGCAGCGCATTCGTGCTTCTGTGCAAGCCACGGCAAAGAAAATCAAGTCGCTGGGCGACCGGTCGCTGGAGATTTCGGAAATCATCAACGTGATTAACGACATCACCGAGCAAACCAACCTGCTGGCTTTGAACGCCGCGATCGAAGCGGCGCGCGCCGGTGAAGCAGGCCGCGGGTTCGCAGTCGTTGCCGACGAAGTCCGCAAGCTGGCGGAACACAGCCGCAGCGCCACGAAAGACATCGCAGCTCTGATCAAGGCGATTCAGGCCGAAACGAACGAGGCCGTGGTGGTCATGGAAGAAGGCACCAAGGAAGTGGAAGGCGGAGCGTCTTTGGCGGACCAGGCCGGCAGAGCCCTCGACGCCATTTCCAACGTCGTTCGCCAGTCGGCGGAACTTGTCCAGGAAATTTCGCTGGCTTCGAAACAGCAGGTTCGCGGAACAGAAGGCGTGGCGCACGCGATGCAGATTATTTCCAACATCACGCGACAGACTTCCCAGGGCACCCGCGGAACGGTGGCAACCGTGAGCCAGCTCGTCAAACTTTCGGATCAGCTGAACGAAGCCCTGGCGCAGTTCCGTGCAGGAACCAAGGTCGCGGCGTCCGCTCCAGTGGAATCCGATCGGCCCGTCCCAGCGGGAGCAGGTCGTTAATCGTCTACTCTCTTGCCGGCTCTGCGGAGCAAGCAGGAGCGTAGCCTAAAAACGGGAAAACGATGAGCGAGCGCCAGGGACCAGGCCACGGGCTGAGCGAACACGAATTGAGTGAGATCCGCATGCTAATCGAAGAGCGGACAGGGATTCGCTTCGATGAATCGCGTGAGCGGTTTTTCTCCACGCGTGTGCGGGAACACTTGCGCGCCAAGGGCCTGCAACGTGGAACCGACTTGCTGCGCAGCATGCGCAAATCCAACGTGGAGTACGAGGCGCTGCTCGAAAGATTGTTGACCCAGGAAACCAGTTTTTTCCGCTATCCCGGAGTCTACGAAGCTTTTGAAAAGCGCGTCTTGCCGGAAATGCACGTGAAGAAATTCTGGAAGAACCCGCGGACGCTGCGCATCTGGAGCGCGGGCTGCTCGACGGGCGAAGAGCCGTATTCGATCGCCATTACTATCGCGGATTCCTTGTCCTTTGCGGACTCGTGGAACGTGGAAATCTTGGCCACCGACGTTGGGCGGCACGCGCTGAAGCATGCTGAGCGCGGAGTTTACTCGGGGCGAAGCATCGCCAGCGTGAACGAGAAGCAGCTCGCCAATCACTTCTCTGCCCTGGAGAAAGGGCAGCAGATCAAGCCGCGACTGCGGAAAATGGTCTCGTTCGCACAGATGAATCTGGCTTCTCCTGTTTATCTTGGGCGCATGGACGCGATTTTCTGCATGAACGTGCTGATTTATTTTTCCGAGGAACGCCGCCGCGCGCTCGTGCAGCGTTTCTATGAAACGCTCGAGCCCGGTGGATATTTGTTTCTAGGGCACTCGGAATCGATTTCGAAAATGCCTGTGAAGTTTCAAGCGATCGTGCTGACCGACTGCATTTTGTACCGCAAGCCGACCGCCGACGAATTGCTGAAGCCGGAACTGGTAACGGAGGGACGCGCGTGAGTGCCCCCGAGCGCGCAGCCGTCGAAGTCTTCCTTCAGGAAGCCGCTGAGCACCTGCAGTATTTGCGCGAATACGTCAGTGTGTTGCAGGACGTGGAACCGCAGCACGAGGACCTCGAACGGCTTTACATTGCCGCGCACACGCTGAGCGGAACCTCGGCAAGTTACGAGTTTCCGCGATTTTCCGAAATCGCGGGAAAACTCGCGCACGTGTTTCAATACGCGTTGAACGCGCCTTTGGGCGAAGACCTGCATGGGCCGCTGACCGAATTTCTTTCCGATGGTATCTCGCTGCTTGAAACCGACCTTCTGGAAATTAGCGACACGGGCCAGGAAAACTTCGAAGACGTTGACGCCTTCAAGGATCGCTATCGCTTCGCGTTTCCCACGGAGCCTCCGCCGCTGAATCTTGCGCAGCCAGGAACTCCCACGCAGGCCGACGTTGAAGAGTCCGAGGAGCCCACGCCTGCCGCTGCGACCGGGTCCTATTTCGACGCGCTTCCCTCCGACGATGAAGTGCCTGATGAGATTCTTGAGTTTTTCCAGCCGGAAGCGGAAGAGCACCTGCAAGTCGTCAGCGACTGCTTGATTTCGCTGGAAGCCAACAACAATCCCGAAGAAATCAACAAGCTGTTCCGCGCGATTCACACGATCAAGGGCTCGGCGGCCCAAGTGGGGCTGAGGCGGCTCGGCGGCATCGCGCACCGCGTGGAAGATTTGATTGGCCGGCTGCGTGATGGCGAAATCGAGCCGTCGCCCGCGGTCGTGGACCTGTGCCTCGAGTCTGTGGACGTTTTGAAGAAAACTCTCCATCGCCAATGGCCTGGCGAGACCGAAATGCGCGCGGGCATCGATTCCCTGCTCGGGCGCATTGCGGAGTTTGCTCCACTCGAACCGGAAGAAGCGGAAGCGCAACCCGCACCTGCCGAAGCGCCCAAACCGCAGCAATTCGTAGAAAAGTTGGCTGCGTCGCAAGCCGCTGCGCCAGGGAAAAAGTCTCCGAAGCAAGTTGCCGCCGCAGCCGCGGCAAAATCCGTTCGAATCGCGCTCGGCCGCCTGGACCGTATGATGAACACGGTGGGCGAGTTGGTCATCAACCGCACGCGCATGGTGGGCCGCGTCGGAGAACTGGAAAAGCTCGTCGATACCCTGAGTTTTTCGAAAGAGCGGCTCCAGGGCAAAGTCGGGGAGTTTCAGGAAAAGTACGAATTCAATCGCATCAGTCCCCACCGGAATCCGGCCCCTTGGAGCCCGCAATCGGCACAGAAACCGAAGCTGCTTTCCAGCGCGGCGGCCGGTGAGAATTCGTTCTGGTCCGAATTCAGCGAACTAGAAATGGACCGCTACGACGACGTCAATATTTTGTCGCGTTCTATGGCCGAAATCTCCGCGGACGTGAACGAAGTGCTTTCGCAACTGCAAGGCTTCATCGGGCGCGTCGAGGGCGATATCGACGAGTTCACCAAACTCGCGCATCACCTGCAAGATGAGATTACCGCAGCGCGCATGGTGCCTATCGGAACGCTGTATTCCCGGGTGTCGCGCGCGGTGCGGGACGCGGCAAAATCAACCGGCAAGGATGTTGAACTCGAACTTACAGGAAGCGAAACGGAACTCGACAACAACATCATCCAGCAGATTTCCGATCCCCTCGTCCATCTCGTCCGTAACTCCGTCGCGCATGGAGTCGAGCCCAGAAACGATCGTGTTGCCGCCGGTAAACCGGCCAACGGAAAAATCACGCTGCGCGCGTATCACCGCGGCAACCATATCTACATCGAGGTTGAAGACGACGGCCGTGGGATTGACTACCAGCGCGTGAAGCAGAGTGCCATCGAGCGCGGCCTGGTTTCCGTAGAAACCGCGGACCGGCTCACGGAACGCGACATGCGCGAGATGCTCTTCCATCCCGGCTTTTCCACCGCTCCCGTAAAGACTGAGCTGGCCGGGCGCGGTGTTGGTCTCGACGTGGTGCGCGCCAACTTGAACGCGCTAAACGGCGAAATCGAGATTCAGAGCGCCACAGGCCAAGGCACAAAGTTCACGCTCAAGGTTCCCCTGACGCTGATCATCTCCCCGGCGCTCTTTGTGCGCTGCGGCGCGACCAATTTCGCCTTGCCCTTGGCCGTCGTCGAGGAAATCCGCCGCCTGCGCGCAGACGAAATCGAGGACGTTGGCGGCAAATTGCTGACCAAGGTGCGGGACGTGGTCACCGAAGTGATTCGCCTGGATACCTATCTCGGCCTGCCTCCGCTTGAACCGGTTAATGGATTTTTCCGCATGGTCGTGGCCAATGCGGGAAATCGTCAAATTGGTCTGGTGGTCGAAGAAGTTCTCGGCAAAGACGAAATCGTGATCAAGAACCTCGGCGAATATCTCCGCCGCGTGAAGCTTTTCCCGGGCACCACCATCGCGCCCGACGGCAGCCTGATTCTGCTGATTGATTTGAACCGCATGGTGGCCGCGGAACCGAACGAGCACCGGGCGCTCCAGGCAAACGCCAGCGCCGCGCGCATTTTTGCGCCGGGCTCTGCCGCTGTGGCACGAGGCACCATTCCTTCCGAAGCGATCGATCGCGTCGAGCAGGAGCGCGTTGTCGTCGTGGCCGACGACTCCATCAGCGTACGCAAATTCGTCGGACGCATGCTCGAGAAGAACGGCTACCGCGTGAAGCTGGCCGCCGACGGCCTCGAGGCCGCGGAACTTGTGTCACAGCACGGCTGCCATCTGGTCATTACTGACCTGGAGATGCCGCGCATGACGGGTTACGAACTGATGGTGCAATTGCGCCAGAGCCCGTCCACGCGCCGCATTCCGGTGATGGTGGTGACTTCGCGCGCCGGCGCCAAGCACCGCGGACGCGCCATGAAAGAAGGCGCTTCCGCCTTCTTGACCAAGCCGGTACAGGAGGATCAGTTGATCGCGGCTGTCGAACAACTTATGGGAACGGAGGCACCACGCCCGGCTGCGCCCGTGGCGTAAGAGCAACATGGTAACCCCTTCCAAGAAGCTCCGCGTGCTCGTGGTGGACGACTCCACCTTCATGCGCAAAGTACTGGAGAACATTTACAACGGCGACGGGCAGATCCAAGTCGTTGGCAGCGCCAAGGATGGGCGCGAAGCCGTCTCGATGGCGGAATCGCTGAAGCCCGATGTCATCTCCATGGACATCAACATGCCGCATGTGGATGGCCTGCAAGCGACCGCGGAGATCATGACCACGAATCCGCGGCCCATCGTCATCGTCAGCTCCGAATCGCGCGAAGGCGCAGCCAGCACTCTCCGCGCGCTCGAGCTTGGCGCCATCGAATTCGTCGCCAAACCATCGAGCGGCATCGACCTGGACATGCAAAGCGTGAAGGAAGAACTTCTACGCAAAGTACGCATGGCCGCCAAAGTTCGCGTCGTGCGCACGGCCACGCGATTGGCCTCCACGATTCAAAACTCCAGCGGAAATGCAAAGTCAGCCTCAGCGCCGAAGGCCGCTCCTCGCCCGGCAGCTGGCAGCGGCAGTGATCAGCGCTTTCCTGTCGTGGTTTTAGTGGCCTCCACTGGCGGCCCGGCGACAGTCATGCGCATCGCTCCCGGCTTCACGCGCGACTTCCCTGCTGCCGTAATCCTAGTGCAGCACATGCCCGCGACGTTTACATCGCAATACGCCGCGCAACTCGCGGAATTCACAGAGATCCGCGTGAAGGAGGCGGAGGCGAATGAGTCTCTCGCACCGGGCACGCTTTACATTTGTCCCGGCGGACAACACCTTCGCGTAACGCCCACGGGAAGAATCCAGCTCGAAGGCGCATCCGGCCGCATCAACGGATACCTGCCCAACATGGACGTCACTATGGAATCGGTTGCCGCCTACGCCGGGCCCTTGAGCATCGCCGCAGTGCTCACAGGTATGGGCAACGACGGTACCAACGGTGCACGGGCTATTAGGACAGCCGGCGGTCTTGTCCTGGCGCAAGACGAAGCGACCTGCGTGATTTTTGGGATGCCTGCGGAAGCCATCAAAGCGGGGGTGGTGGATCAAGTCCTCGGCATTGACGACGTTTACCAAGCCATTGAAAAGCGCGTTGTGGGGATTTGCAAACCCACCCCCGCGGGAGTTCGCTGATGCCTTTACCGGCCCCGCCGAAGCCCGGCTCTTTGCGCGCGGAGCAAATTATCCTCTTTCGCATTGGCGAACAGATTCTTGCGCTGTCTTCTTCCTCTGTTCAGGAAGTACGCGGCGCGGACAGCCTCACCGGTGGAGCGACGGAAATCGCAGCGCCGGGGGTCGAAAAGGTTCGCCAATTCGTAAGGCGGGGCCCCAATACGCTGTTTCTCGTGAGCGGCGCGGCGCACTTTGGACTATCCGCTCGCGAAGGAATCCTAGCTTTCGTGCTGCGCAACACGCGGACGGCTCTGCTGGTCGATAGCATCGAGAAAATGACGGCCATGACGCGGCTGCAAGCCTTGCCGCTTTCGTTCTGCCACGAGGAGCGGCAATGGTACCGCGGGTTGACGGCGCTTGATCAAACCGTCGTTCCGGTCGTGCGCCCCGAAGGTTTCCTGTCGGACGATGAGTTGATGATGCTGGATGCGGCGCTCCCTGCTCCGGAGGTTTTGGGCGAGGGGACAGAAGTAGCGGAAGCCACAGAAGCAGAGGAAGACAGCGACTTAGGCACGGAATTGAATGAATAGATTGCCTTAAACGCAATGACCGTCTCTAGCGAACTCGAACTAAAGTCTTTCGTCCTGCTGCGGCTGGGCGAACGACGATTTGCGGTCGCCGCCGACCAGACTGCTGAGCTGGTCGCGCCAAGCCGCGTTTTTCGCTTCCCCCACAGGACTGCCAAGATTGAGGGCGTGATTTTGCGGCGCGGAAGAATTGTTCCGGTCTGCGACATAGCGGAAACGTTGATCGGGAAATATCTGTCCTCGCGGCGCTTTTACCTGATTGCGCTGCGCCGCTATGGGCAAAAGACCGAATGGGTAGCTCTCCCGGTTACCGGAGAATGCGAATTGATCTACGCCGAGCTGACCGCGGCGAGCCCGTCCGATGAGCCGCACGTTGCTGGATGGCTTTCGCACGCTGGCGACGTCATTGAAGTTTTGAACTTGGGCGCGCTAACTCCGGGCCCGGAGGAATTCCCCTCGCACTCACCAACTCAGAGCCACCTGGCGAGCCAGTCACCACGCGGGAGTGAAGCGGAGGCCAGACCATGATCCCCGCCCCCCGCGCCATCAAGATTCTCCTGATCGACAGCAACGTGTATTTTGCCAAGCGCCTTGGCGACGCCTTGAAGCGTGAAGGTTTTGAAGTAGCCACCAGCACGCAGGCAGCTTTCGCACTTACGGCCCTTGAATACGACGTCCCGGGCGCCATTCTCTGCGCCACCAACATGCGCGAGATGGGCGCGCTCGAAATCGCGCGCATCATCCGCTCCGATGCCAAAAACGCCAATCTTCCCATCGTGGCGTTGGGCGACGGCAGCCAGCGCGCGCTGATGGAAGCGTTCCAGGCGGGATGCGACGATTACATCGACCGCAGCCGCCAGCCCGGCGTCATCGCCTCCCACGTGAAACAGATCATCATTAGCAAAATGGAGGGCTTCCAGCCCACACAGATGCTCGCGCAATCCGATACCAGTCTGAGCGGCAACTTGACGCACCACGACCTCACCGGTGTGATGCAAATGCTTGGCCACGCGCACCAGACCGGTGCGTTGCATGTCAATGCGGGTGACACCGACGCGGTTCTGTTTTACGAAGGGGGAGAGATTTCGCACGCCGAGTGCGGCACTCTGTTTGGCGATGAAGCCGTCATCTACATCCTGAAGAACTGCGTCAACGGAAACAAGGGCGTCTACAAATTCGTCTACGGCACCACTTCGACGCAGCACACCGTGCTGCGCTCGGCAACCGATTTGATGCTCGATGCCATGCACGAGGTGGATGAAAGCTCCCGCGACATGGCGGACAAGGAAGCGCAATGAGCGAAGCTATGACCATTCCTCCTCTGGACGACGCGCCGGCCAAGCGCGTGCCGACCGTTTATTTCATCGACGACAGCGCCACCATGCGCGAAGTCATCAAGATTGCTTTTCGCCGCGAGAACATACACGTGATTACCTGCGCCGATGCCGCTTCGGCCCTCGCGCAATTCGAACAAACTCGCCCAGACGTGGTCATCACCGACGTGATCATGCCGGACCAGGACGGCTACTCCGTTTGCAGCCAGATTAAAGAGAACCCCGATCTCAGGGGCACTCCGGTTCTGCTCATGTCCGGAGTGGTGAATAAGAGTGTCGCGGACAAAGCTGTCTCCGTAAAAGCCGATGAGCTGATTCGCAAGCCATTTCAGCCCCAGGAATTGATTAACCGTGTGAAGGGCCTGCTGGAACCCAAGAGTCCAACGCCTGCGCCGGCAGCGGACCGCACCGCCTCCGTGAATGCACTAAGCAGTCTTTTTGCGCCTGCACCGCCCGCTCCGCGCTCCATTGCGCCTCCTGCGGCTCCGCCTGCATCCGCAGAACCGGCCTGGCCCCGCGCGCTGGCCGAAGCTTTTGCGCCGCGTCCGCCAGCGCAGGCGCCCACCGATACTCAGCCCAATGCAACGCCTCCCGCGCGACCGCTTCCTTCTGCCCACGAAGTGCAAAAGCTGCGCGTGGAAATCGCGCACCTCGAGTTGCTTGTCAAAAAGCTGCAAACCGAGCTTCAAATCGAGCGGCAATATAATCAGGCGCTCGAAACTCAGATAAAAACCCTCGCCGAATTCGAATAGAGGCGATCTTCTCGCCCACACCTTAGCAGCTTGAAGTCTCGCCACCCTCCTCTTGACAATCAAGAGAGAGAGCGTATTCTTCCTCTTGATCGTCAGGGGGAACGCATTCATGTCCGACAAGCCGAGTGATCTCATCCAGGGCACTCTGGATATGCTCATTCTGAAAACCTTGGCCCTCGAACCCATGCACGGATACGGGATCGCCGTCCGTCTCGAACAGATGAGCAAGGGTGTTTTTCGCGTCAATGCAGGTTCGCTCTTTGTTGCCTTTCAGCGGCTGCAACGCGCCGGGCTGATCAAGGGCGAATGGAAAGCCACCGAGAACAGTAGGCGCGCCAAGTATTACGCCCTGACAGAGCAAGGGCGAAAGCGGTTAAGTAGTGAAACGCGGGAATGGGGAAGACAAGTGGCGGCCATCGCGAGAATCTTGGAGGCGTCGTAAGAACCATGTCACTCCTGCGAAACCTAGCAGATGGATTGCGATCGCTGTTAGGAAAGGAACGCGCTGGCCAGGAGCTCGATGAAGAACTACACGGCTTCCTCGAAATGGCGGCCGAAGAGAAGATGAACCAAGGCTTAAGCCGCCAGGATGCGCTTCGCGCTGTGCGCCTTGAGCGGGGAAGTCTCGAAGTTACCAAGGAAGTCGTCCGCACTGCCGGCTGGGAATCCTTTCTGGAGACGTGCTGGCGGGACATGCGCTTCGCTGCTCGCAGGCTGTGGAAGAATCCTGGCTTCACGGTTGTCGCCGTATTGACGCTGGCGCTCGCCATCGGCGCCCACAGCGCGATTTTCTCTGTCGTTAACTCCGTACTCCTGCAGCCGCTTCCGTATAAAGATCCCGGCAAACTCGTTTTTGTCTGGAGCACAATGATCTCGCAAGGCGTGCCCATCAGCGGCTTGGCGGCGCCCGACTTCCGTGAATTTCGCGATCGCAATCGAGTCTTCTCCGGGATGGCGGCGTACACCTATGCGGGCTTCAACCTCGAGCTCCCCGGCGAAGAACCGTCACGCCTGCAGGGCGCGGCGATTTCGGCAAACCTGTTTTCGGTTCTGGGCGTAAATCCGATCTTAGGGCGCATGTTTCTGCCGGAAGAGGAGCAATGGGGACGCCACCGGTCCGTGCTGCTCGGCTACGCGTTCTGGCAAACCAAATTCAGTGGAAATCGGGACATTGTGGGCCGCAATCTGCGGTTGAACAGCCAGGAATATACGGTCGCTGGCGTCCTGCCAAAGGGCATGCCGTTCTTTGACGACCTTCCCCGGGTGGATTTGTGGGTTCCTTTATCTTACGCACCAAAAGACGAAATGGACACCCGCGGAAATCATTACCTCAACGTGATTGCGCGTCTGAAGCCAGCTACAAATCTGAAAGCCACTGCGACCGAATTGTCCGGCATCGCCAGCCAGCTTGAGCAGCAGTTTCCCGAAAATAAGGGAATCGGCGCGAAAGTCGTGCCGGTGCGCGAGCAATTAGTCGGCGACGTCCGCTCCGCTCTGCTGATCCTGTTAGGTGCCGTTGCATTCGTCCTGCTGATCGCTTGCGCCAATATCGCCAATCTTATGCTCACTCGAGCGACG
>WNFW01002363.1_pt1 | contig 16839 bp, 16 predicted proteins | sample 5400131 | NCBI WGS metagenome assembly WNFW01 (sample SAMN13153362, study PRJNA577476) | soil metagenome | isolation source: 20 cm soil or saprolite under grassland replicate 1 | place: USA:California | collected 2016-06-15 | reverse complement strand
CGCGGCGCGCGATCTCGGGCCGCGCGGCATCACGGTCAATGTGCTGCAGCCCGGCTCGATCGACACCGACATGAACCCGAAGGACGGCGGCGATTTCGCCGAAGCGCAGCGAACGCAGCACGCGCTGCAGCGCTTTGGCACCGCGGAAGAGATCGCCGCCGGCGTCGTCTTCCTTGCAAGCCCCGGCGCGTCATTCGTGACCGGCACGGTGCTGAACGTCGATGGCGGCTTCGGCGCGTAACGAATCACAATAGCGCCGCGCAACACGCGCGGCGCGCTCAACCTCAAATCCAAAATCAGAGGAATATCCCATGATCGAACTCAGACCTTTTGCAAAACTCGGCAGCGCCGACCACGGCTGGCTGAAGGCAAAACATCATTTCTCGTTCGGCAGCCACTACGATCCCGGCAATATGGGCCACGGCTCCTTGCGGGTGTGGAACGATGACGAGATCGCGCCGAACACCGGCTTTCCCGCTCATCCCCACGCCAACATGGAAATCATCACCTATGTTCGCGAAGGCGCGATCACCCATCAGGACAGTCTCGGCAACAAAGGCCGTACCGAAGCCGGCGACGTGCAGGTGATGAGCGCCGGATCCGGCGTGCGTCACTCCGAATATAATCTGGAGCCGACCAAGACAAAGATCTTCCAGATCTGGATCGAGCCGAACACGGAAGGCGGCCAGCCGACCTGGGGCGCGAAACCGTTCCCGAAGTCGGATCGCTCCGGCAAACTCGTCACCATCGCCAGCGGGTTCGACGGCGACAAGGACGCGCTGCCGATCCGCGCCGACGCACGGGTGCTCGCCACCACGCTGAAGGCCGGCGAGAGCGCGGAATATGCGCCGGGCAAGACGCGCAATCTCTATCTGGTGCCGGCGGCGGGTGCGGTCCAGATCAACGGCGTCCGCGTCAACGCCCGCGACGGTGTCGCGATCCGCGACGAGGCCAAGCTGAAGATCACCGCGCTGGAAGATTCCGAACTGGTGCTGGTCGACGCGGCGTAGGGCTCAACCACGAAACTCAATCTCTCGATCGTCATGCCCGGCCTTGTGCCGGACATCCACGTCTTGCTTGACCGCGAAAAAGACGTGGATGGCCGGGACGAGCCCGGCCATGACGAATTCAACCTCAAACCCTCAACTCACGGAGACCGACCATGACAAAAGTTCTTGTCCTCTATTATTCCGCCTATGGTCACATCGAGACCATGGCGAATGCCGTTGCCGAAGGTGCCCGCGAAACCGGCGCGTCAGTCGACATCAAGCGCGTGCCCGAACTGGTGCCGCCCGAGGTCGCGAAGGCATCGTATTACAAGCTCGACCAGGCGGCACCGGTGGCAAAAATCGAGGACCTCGCCAATTACGACGCCATCATCGTCGGCACCGGCACGCGCTTCGGCCGGATGGCTTCGCAAATGGCTAATTTCCTCGATCAGGCCGGCGGCCTCTGGATGAAGGGCGCGCTGCACGGCAAGGTCGGCGGTGCGTTTACCTCGACCGCAACCCAGCACGGCGGCCAGGAAACCACGCTGTTCTCGATCATCGCCAACCTGTTGCATTTCGGCATGACCGTGGTCGGCCTGAATTACGGCTTTGCCGGCCAGATGAAGCTCGACGAGGTCACCGGCGGCTCGCCCTATGGCGCCACCACGATCGCCGGCGGCGATGGCAGCCGGGCCCCATCCGAAAACGAACTCGCTGGCGCACGCTATCAAGGACGCGTGATCGCCGAGACCGCGAAAAAACTGCATGGCTGATCCGATGCGCACGGCATTCTCTTCAGGGAATGCCGCCCCATTTGTCCCTTCGGGGGTGATGGGTTTTGCCATGATCGAAATGCTCTTTATCTACCAACTGGCACGTAATCCGCTGCAGGCGATCGCACGGCGTTGGTATTGCCGCAGCCTCTACCGTGCTTCGCGGGGACGGCGGCGCTGTCCGGAATGCCCCAACAGCTGATCCGCCGAGCCGGCCCGAAATGAAATTTTTGGCTGTTCGCGGATGAAATGCGGGCTAGGCTGCTGACGATCTGTCACTGCACTCGGACCTGCCAATCGTCCTCCGGAGATCATCATGCCTATCCTGATCCGCGGCGGCACCGTCGTGAACCACGATCATTCGCGCCGGGCCGACGTGCTGGTTGACGGCGCTGTCATCGCTGCGATCGGCGCAAAACTCGACGCCCCGGCGGGATCGGACGTGATCGACGTCGGCGGCTGCTACGTGATGCCGGGTGGCATCGATCCGCATACCCATCTCGAATTCGCCTTCATGGGCGGCCTCACGGCGGATGATTTCGAATGGGGCACCAAGGCCGCGCTGTCGGGCGGCACCACCCTGGTGGTCGACATGTGCATTCCCGATCCCGGCCAGTCCATGCTCGCCGCCTATCAGGACTGGCGGCGCAAGTCGGAAAAGGCCGCGACCGACTACGGCTTCCACATGGCGGTGACGTCGTGGTCGAAGCAGGTGTTCGACGAGATGGAGACCGTGGTCAAAACCTACGGCATCAACAGTTTCAAGCATTTCCTCGCCTACAAGGGCGCGTTGATGGTCAATGACGACGAGATGTACAACTCGTTCGCGCGCTGCGCCCATCTCGGCGCGCTGCCGCTGGTCCACGCCGAAAACGGCGACGTGGTGGCGCGGATGCAGGAAGCCCTGATGGAGCAGGGCGTCACCGGCCCCGAGGGCCACGCATTTTCGCGCCCTCCGGAAGTGGAGGGCGAGGCCACCAACCGTGCCATCATGATCGCCGACATGACCGGCGCGCCGCTCTATGTGGTGCATACCAGTAGCCGCGAGGCCCACGAGGCAATCGCCCGAGCCCGCGCCGCCGGCAAGCGGGTCTATGGCGAGCCGTTGATTCAGCATCTCACCCTCGACGCCGACGAATACAGCAACAAGGATTGGGACCATGCGGCGCAGCGGGTGATGTCGCCGCCGTTCCGCCCCAAAATCCATCAAGACAGCCTGTGGGCCGGCCTGCAATCCGGCTCGCTGCAAGTGGTGGCGACCGATCACTGCGCCTTCAGCACGGCGCAGAAGCGCAACGGCGTCGGCGATTTCCGCAAAATTCCCAACGGTACCGGCGGCCTGGAAGACCGCCTGCCGGTGCTGTGGACCGCCGGCGTCAACACCGGACGGCTGACGAAGGAAGAATTCGTCGCCGTCACCTCCGCCAACATCGCCCGCATCCTTAACATCTATCCGCGCAAGGGCGCGGTGGCGATCGGTTCGGACGCCGACCTCGTGCTGTGGGATCCGTCCGCGACCAAGACCATCACCGCCAAACAACAACTCAGCCGCATCGACTACAATGTGTTCGAGGGTTACCACTGCGTGGGCGCACCGATGGCGACGCTGTCGGGTGGCAGGATTGCATGGATGAAGGGCGACCTGCGGGCCGAGGCCGGCGACGGACATTATGTCGAGCGGCCGGCCTTCTCGCCGGTGCATGTCGCCAACTCGACCTGGAAAGCGCAGACCGCGCCCAAAGCCGTCGAGCGTGCCGACATCACGCCATGAGCACCGCCGCCACCAGCAGCGGTTGGCCGGAATTGCCCACCGCGGCGTGGCGCGACACTTACGACACGCTGCACCTTTGGACGCAAATCGTCGGCAAGATCCGCCTGAAGCGAACCCCGTGGCTGAATCACTCCTGGCATGTGGCGCTGTATGTCACGCCGCGGGGCCTGACCACCTCGCCGATTCCCGACGGCACGCGAACCTTCCAGATCGATTTCGATTTTCTCGATCACGTGCTGCGCATCGCCACCAGCGACGGCGCGCAGAAGCAATTTGCCTTGAGAGAACTGTCGGTGGCGAGCTTCTATGCGGCCATCATGGCGGCGCTCGCGGAGCTGCACATTCACATCACCATCGATGACATGCCGAGCGAATTGCCGGAGCCTGTTCGTTTTTCTCAAGATAGCCGGCATGCGTCCTATGACCCCGATGCGGTGCGGCGCTTCTTGCAGATCCTTGACGCGCTTTTCGGGCCGCCGCGCGCCGCGCCATCCCGGCGGCGTGCCGCATCTATCCGATGCAGTCGCCTGCGAAGCCTATTCCCATGAGGAGAGCAGCGCCGGGTTCTGGCCCGGCGGCGGCGCGATCGATTACCCCGCGTTCTATTGCTATGCCTACCCCGAACCGGAAGGTTTCCGCGCTACGCAAGTTCAGCCCGAGGCGGCGTTCTTCAGCAAAGAGCTCGGCGAATTCATCCTGCCCTACGAGGCCGTGCGCGCCGCCGCGCAACCGGACCAGATGCTGCTCGACTTCCTGCAAGGCACTTATGAGGCCGCGGCCAATGCCGCGAAATGGGATCGCGACGCGCTGGAATGCGCGCCGGGCCGGCCAGGCGTGCCAAGGCAAATCTAGTGAATCCGGTTCGTGGCACTAACTCGCGCGCCGTGATCCATTCCGAGCGGCTTACACTCCGGAGCTGGCGGGAATCCGACAGAGATGCGTTTGCGGCCCTGAACGCCGCCCCCGAAGTCATGCAGGATTTGGGCGGCCCCCTGGCTCGCGGCGACAGCGACGCCAAATTTGACCGTTACGTAGCCTCGTTCGACCAGCACGGCTTCTGCCGGTGGGCGCTCGAAGATTCAGACGGGCGCTTGCTGGGCTATGCCGGCGTCATGCCATCACGATCAGGTCATCCGCTCGGACCGCATGCCGAGATCGGCTGGCGTCTTGTTCGCTCGGCCTGGGGGCAAGGTTTCGCTACTGAGGCCGCAAAAGCATCGTTGCGGGATGTCTTTGAGCGCGTGCATTTGAAAGCAGTGCTCGCTTACGCCTCGGCAGGCAATGTCCGGTCTCAAGCGGTTATCAAGCGATTGAATATGGAGCGTGCTGCATTACTTGATTATTCCGAGCCGCTCGGCGCGGAAATGTGGCACGGCATGGTCTGGGTCGCCCGACCGGAAAAATATCTCTAGTTCCGCAGCTATCAAAGACGCGTTGTTATTGCCGGACGCAATCCGCAAGATCGCCGCCAGGCAACACCTCAACTTTCGAGGCCTTGATGGTTGGTTTCACACGACCACCCTGCGACGCCGGAATCATCAGCGCCACGCCGCTGCTTGCGGATCGTCTGTCGCGGACGCATAAGCGCCTGACGCTGGCGGCGACGATCCTCGGGTCCAGCATGGCGTTTATCGATGGCTCGGTGGTGAATGTCGCGCTCCCGGCCATCCAGCAGGCGCTGCAGGCCGACGCGGCATCGACGCGGTGGATCGTCAACGCCTACTTGCTGTTGCTCGGCGCACTGGTGCTGGTCGGGGGCTCGGCGGCCGATCTCTATGGCCGACGCAAGATCTTCCTTGTCGGCATTGCAATATTCACCACGGCCTCGATCGCCTGCGGGCTTGCGCCTGACATCACGATGCTTGTCGTCGGCCGGGCGGTTCAAGGCCTCGGCGCCGCGCTGTTGACGCCGGCAAGTCTTGCGATGCTTGGCGCCACGTTCGACGAGCACGAGCGCAGCCATGCGATCGGGATCTGGGCGGGCGTCGGCGCGCTGACAGCGGCGGCCGGCCCTGTGCTCGGGGGCTGGCTGGCCGATCAGGTATCGTGGCGCGCGATCTTCCTGCTCAACGTGCCGCTGGCAGTCGCCGCGGCCGGGCTCGCGATCTTCTTTGGCTGCGAAAGCCGCGATGACAAGGCCAAGCCGCTCGACTGGAAAGGCGCGGTCACAGTCGCCATTGGCCTCGGCGCCATCACCTGGGGATTGGGTGCCATTCCATCCTCGGGATTTCATGACAAGACCGTGCAGGGCGCGTTGGCAGTGGGGGCCGTATTCCTGATATCATTCGTTGCGATCGAGGCCCGTTCCCGCGAAGCCGCGATGATGCCGTTGTCGCTGTACCGTTCGCGCAATTTCTCCGGGACCAATATCCTGACGCTGCTGTTGTACTTTGCGCTCGGCGGATCGCTCTATTTCCTTCCCTTCGGGCTGATCCGGCTCGGCGGCTATTCCGCGACGCAGGCCGGCGCGGCGCTGCTGCCGTTCGCGCTGATCATGGGTTTCGGTGCATCATTCGCAGGCGCCCTCTCCGACCGCTTCGGGCCGCGACTATCGCTGACCGCGGGGCCGATCATCGCCGCCTGCGGATTGGCGCTGCTCGCCTTCGCCGATCTTGGGCAATCGTATTGGGCCGGTGTGTTTCCGGCGATTGGCGTGCTCGCGATCGGCATGACCGCGACCGTTCCACCATTGACCTCGACGGTGATGGCCTCGGTGGGCGACGCCCGCGCCGGCATCGCATCAGGGGTCAACAATGCCGTCGCCCGTGTCGCCGGCCTGTTTGCAGTGGCCGCGCTTGGCCCGCTGATGTTCGCGCTGTTTTCACATTATCTTGCGGGGACGCCACAAGCGAACGCCAACGACGCATTGAATGCGGTACTCGCGGGACAGGCCAGCGTCACGCCAAGCGCGACGGCCGCCTTCGATCGCGCGCTACGGACGGTGATGCGGGTGACCGCGCTCTGCGCCGCGCTTGGCGGCGTCGCCGGCTGGCTCTGGATCCGGCCGACCGGTTCGGAAGCGACGCGCTGACGCACGAGCGACACTTGCCCATTGGCTGCGGTTTCAAAGCCGCGTATCGTCGATGGCTTGTATCATCGACGGTTTGTATCATCGACGGTTTGTATCATCGATGGCTGGGAGGAGCCAATGCATCAGGCTGCCAACGTGCAGTTCGAGCGCACGGTGCGCGAATACGCCGGCTGGCGCGCGGTGCCGGAGGACGAGAGATCGTCGGCCCCGGCGTGGTGGTGGGGACCGGCGTTTGGGCTACGTGGCGCGCCGCAGCCGATGCCGGCGCAATGGTGCACAAGTCTCGAACTGCCTGAGGGCGCGAGTTACGCCGAGGGAGCACAGATTTTCCTGAATTGCCTCGCTGAGCAAACGTCGCTGCCCTGGTCCGGCAACTTTCCGCGCAAAGCACCGCATTCGGATTCGAGCTAACGTAGTCTAGAGCATGTTTCAACTACATTGAATCATGCTCGTCGATCATCCTGTTGTTTTTGAGCATGATCTTTTTCGGAAAACCGGTTTCCACTTTTCCGGATCATGCTCTGGCGATGCTACCCCTCGGTTTTCAGCCTTGATCGCCGCCGGGATGGTTCGGGCACGGCACATGCCAAGGGCTGAAGCGGCGGTGAAGCAAGCAGAGGTGCGGAGCGGAGCAGGTCGGCCAGCTGTCGGGGCGGAAGCGGTTTGCTGAACAGGAAACCCTGCATTTCATCACAGGCATGATCGCGCAGGAATGCCTCCTGCTCGGTGGTCTCCACGCCTTCGGCAATCACCGTCATCCCCAGCGCCTTGCCCATGCTGATGATCGCCTGTGCGATGGCCTGGTCCTCGGAATCGTTCGGCAGATCGCGAACAAAGCTACGGTCTATCTTGATGGTGTCGATCGGAAATTGCTTCATCAGGGACATTGACGAATAGCCGGTTCCAAAATCATCGATCGCCAGGCGAATGCCGCGCGACTGGATGGCATCCAGCACCTTGACGGCCCGGGAAACGTTCCGCATCACCATGCTTTCAGTGACCTCAAGCTGCAGCAGCACCGGAGACATGCCGCTTGCCGCGAGTGCGTCATCGATATCCTCGAGCAGGTGCTCATCGACAAACTGTCGCGGCGAGAGATTGACCGCCATCGATATCGGCCGCAATCCGGCGCTCTGCCAGGTCATGTTTTGCGCGCATGCCTGCTTGAGAACCCAGCGACCGATCGGGACGATCAACCCGGTTTCCTCGGCCAGCGGAATGAACTGGGCGGGCGGCAAGACGCCGAGATTGGGATGGGTCCAACGCAACAGCGCCTCGACGCCGGTTATGTGCCCGGTCGCCGAATCCACCTTCGGCTGATAATGCAGTGTGAACTGATCGCGCTCGAGGGCGCGCCGCAGCGCCGTTTCCAGCGTCAACCGCTCGATCGACTGGGTCTTGACCTCCGTGCTGAAGAGACGGAAGCCGTTCCTGCCATCTTCCTTGGCGAGGTACATCGCCATGTCCGCATTCTTGGTCAGCGTCTGCACGTCGGCTCCGTCGGCAGGATACATCGCGATGCCGATGCTGGCCGTGGTGTGGCACTCGTGACCGCTCAACTGCAAAGGCTGGCTGAGAACAGACAGCAGGGTGCCGGCAATACGTTCGACGTCGTCGCTTTCGGTGGTTTCCTCGAGAATAACGACAAATTCATCGCCGCCAAGCCGCGCCACCACATCGCTCGAACGCAGCGCCTGGCGAATCCTGCCGGCGATTTCCACCAGCAACATATCGCCGGCGTCATGCCCCAGCGAATCATTGATGACCTTGAACCGGTCGAGATCGATGAACAGCACGGCGAATCGCCGCTGATGGCGGCGCGCCGCCTCGATCGTATGGCGCAGCAACCCGTTGAACATTTCCCGATTCGGCAGATTGGTCAGACTGTCATGCGACGCGAGGTATTCGATCCGTTCGTCGGCCGTGGTTTTTTCATCGGCACGATCGAAGTTCTCCAGCGCAAACGACACGTTATCGGCCAGCCGTTGCAGCAGTTCGACGAATTCAGGCGTGAAGGTATCCTTCTCGGCGGACATGAACAGGATTATGCCAACTGCCCGTCCGCGAACCAGCAATGGAAACGCTGCGCCCGACCTTGCCCCATCCTTCCGAGCTCTGTCGTAGAAAGCACGGCCTCGCTGGTCAGCCAGATAATCGTTGCTGATGCAGGACTGCAAGGAACGGAACGCGGTTCCGGTGAGGCCGCGTCCTTCGGGGCGCCCGGCACTGATCGAGAGCCTGACGCTTTTGGACGTCTCCGCGGTCGGCCCTGCGACGGCCACGATATCGAGAAAATCGCTGTCGGGTTTGGCCAAACCGATGGTGGTCGAGGTGAACTTGCCGCCATTCGCCACGGCCTCGCACACCAGTTCGAACAGTTGCGTGCGGGATTTGGACCGCATGATCGCTTCATTGGTCGCGCTGAGCGCCGCAAACATCCGCGCCAGACGTTGCTTTTGCTCTTCGGCTTTCGCCTTTTCGTCCGCGCGGTCGAAATTATCGAGGGCAAACGAGACATTCTCGGCAAGGCGCTGCAATAGTCCAATCAATTCGGGGCTAAATGCGCCGAGTTCGCTGGAAAGAAACACCACAGCGCCGATCGCCTTGCCGTCCTGCAGCAACGGCAATGCCGCGCCGGATCGCGTTCCGCTGTCCAGAACGACCTTGTAGAAATGTCCGCTGGCGCCGAACTCGGTCAGATAATCATTGCTGATGCAGGGCCGTCGGGTGCGGAACGCGATCCCGGTGATGCCCTGCCCCTCGGGGCGCGCGGCATCGGCTGACAGCTTTACAACTCTTACTCTCTCGCGATCGGGTCCAGCCGATGCGACAGTTTCCAGAAATTCGGCGCCCGGCCTGTCGAGAACGATCGCAGTCGAGGTAAAATTACCGCCGACGACCGCTGCTTCGCAGACCAGTTCGAACAGTTCCGTTCGCGACTTGGCCCGCACGATCGCTTCGTTGGTCGCTCCAAGGGCCGCGAACATGCGTGTCAGGCGCTGTTTTTGTTGGTCTGCTTTCGCCTTTTCGTCTGCACGGCCGAAATTATCGAGCGCAAACGAAACATTCTCTGCCATCCGCGAAAGCAGCGCCACGATCTCTTCATCCGCCGCCCAGGACTTGCTGACAAAGAACATCAATACGCCGACGCTCTTGCCGGCCTTGATCAGCGGAAGTGCGACGCAAGCCACTACCCCTGTCTCGCGTCCCGCCTGCTGCCACGGCCGGCCCTGAACCGAGTTGAGGATATCATTGTTGATGCAGGGCTTCTGGGTCCGGAACGCGTTGCCGCAGACGCCGGTCCCATAGATATTATCCGGATCGATCGAGAAGCGCGTCCGCGTGATCAGTTCGACGATTTCACCGGTACCGGCGACCGGTTTCAACCAGATCGAACCGGCCTCCGCAAGAAAGACCACCGTCGCAATGGATTTGCCGCTGTAAACCGCGGCATCACAAACCCGTTGGTACAGATCCTGCTCTGTCTTGGCGCGAAGAATGGCTTCGTTGGTCGCGCTGATGGCGCCGAACATCCGGTTCAATCGTCGCATGGCGCGTTCGCCGCTTTTGCGCGCAGCCTCGCGGTCGAAATTGTCGAGCGCGTAAGAAATGTTCGCGGACATGCGCTCAAACAGCGAGACGATCTGCTCGTTTAGCGACCCGGCTTCGCGCCGGTTGACAAGCAGCACGCCAACGCTGCGACCGTTGCAAATCAGGGGCAGCGCCGCTACCGCGCCGACATGTGAATCAGATGCGCCTTTTCGCCAGGCCAGCGAACGCTGATCGTTCAGGAAATCGTTGCTGATGCTTAATTTTTGGTCGCGAAAGGCCTGTCCGCAGACCCCTGAACCCTCGGGGGTATCAGCCGCAATCGAAATATCAATCCCGCGCAGCCTTGCAGTATCTTCGCCAAAGCCCGTGGCAAACCGCAGCATGCTGGTACCGGATTCCAGCAAAAAGATAGCCGTTGCCAGGAAGTCCCCGCTGGAAAACGCGGCTTCGCAGACCTTTCCGTATAACTCCTCTGGTGATTTAGCATACAGGATCGCTTCGTTGGTTGCACTCAACGCCGCAAACGTACGCGCGAGATTGATCTCCAAAAAGACAGTCCCCCCGAGACAAGCTCTGCCAGGCCCAGCGGGGATATATCGGCGGCAAACGCCTAAGTGGACGTTATAAGCGCAGACAAGATCGGATTCAGAGTAAATTTCGCACCAAGAATACGGCCCGAAGACGGACAAGCACGGTTCCGATCGCCCCGGGACCGCAGGGTCTTGCCGCCGGCCATCGGGGCGCCGAGGGCACGTTGCATTGCACCCATGAATTTGCTGGAGGGTCATTGCTAAGGCGTGACCGCTTTGAGACCATGGGCCGGCGACAACAAGCAAGACCCGCTCCCGCGCGGGCGTCAAAAGAGGAACCCCCATGCCGATCGTCCAGGCCGATCGTCTCACCCGCATTGGCGCGGCACTGCTCAAGGCCGCGGGCGCATCGGACGAGGAAGCCAATGCCGTGGCCGTCGGCTGCGTCAGCGCCAATCTCGCCGGCCACGATTCGCATGGGGTGATCGCGATCCCGACCTATATCGACCGCATCAAGGTCGGCCATATCGTCCCTGGCGCGAAGTGGACGATCGTGCAGGAATCCCCGACCACGACGGTCATCGACGGCCATTGGGGCTTCGGCTTCCATGTCAACGCCAAGGCGATGGCGCTCACCATCGAGAAGGCGAAGACGGCCAATGTGGCGGCCTGCACGGTGTTTCGGCAAAGCCACGTCGGCCGCCTCGCCGCCTATCCGATGATGGCGATGCGCGAAGGCATGATCGGCATCGCCACCGCCGATTCCGGCCGTTCGCCCAAGCACGTCGCGCCGTTCGGCGGCCGGGAGGCCAGGCTCGGCACCAACCCGATTTCGATCGCCGTGCCGTCCGATCTGGAGGCGCCGTTTTACCTGGATATGGCGACGTCGGCGGTAGCGGCCGGAAAAATCCAGCTCGCCGCGGCGCGCGGCGAAGAAATCCCCAAGGGATGGATCGTCGACAGCGAGGGGCGGCAAACCACCGATCCCAGGCAATTCCGAAAAGGGGGCGCGTTGCTGCCGCTCGGCGGCACCGAAGGCTACAAAGGCAGCGGACTTGCGGCGATGGTCGAGGTGCTGTGCGGGTTGCTCACGGGGCTCGGTTTCGGCGTCGAGCCGACCGGGCGGCATAATGACGGGTGCTTCATGGCGGTGTTCAATGTCGCCGCGTTCCGTCCGCTGCAGGATTTCAAACGAGAAGTCGCCGAGTTCGCGCGATACCTCAAGGCGACGCCGCCGTCGGAAGGCTCCAGCGGCGTGTTCTATCCGGGCGAGGTCGAATATATCAGGGAGCAACAGCGCAAGGTGTCGGGCCTCGAGATCGAGGACGCCACCTGGGACAGATTGCGCGCGCTGGCGGGCGATTACAAATTGGCCGCCGAGCTCGACCTCGCGTGACATCCGATTCTGGCCGACACTAGGGAGAACAGCATGACCCGGCAAATGGCGATGGTCGGCTTCCTGCAGGCGCAGAACTGCACCAACCTGCCGAGTTCGTGGCGCCATCCGCAATCGCGCGACGATTCGATGTCGGCGGATTACTATCAGGAGATCGCCCGGATTCTCGAATCCGGAAAATTTCACATGGCGTTCTTCGACGACCGCCTGGCGATGCCGGATCGCTACGGCAACGATCACCGGCATACCGTCGAATACGGCATCCGCTGCGTGAAGATGGATCCGATCGTGGTGCTGACCACGATGGGAATGGTGACCGAGAGGCTCGGGCTCGCATCGACCTGCTCGACCACCTATTTCGAGCCGTTCGACGTGGCGCGCCGCTTCGCCACTCTCGACCTCATGACCGGCGGCCGCGCTGCCTGGAACGTGGTGACTTCCGTCAATGACGGCGAGGCCCACAATATGGGCCGCGCTCAACATCTCGAACACGATCTGCGTTACGACCGCGCCGACGAATTCATGGAAGTGGTGCTCGGCCACTGGGATTCCTGGGAAGACTGTTCGCTCCTGATCGACAAGGCCAGCGGCCGGTTCGCCGATCCGGACAAGGTCAAGCGGCTCGATCACGACGGGAAGTTCTTCAAGTCGCGCGGGCCGTTCACGGTGCCGCGCTCGCAGCAGGGCCACCCCGTTGTCATCCAGGCCGGCGCCAGCGGCCGCGGCCAGCGTTTTGCCGGGCGATGGGGCGAAGTGATATTCACGGCGGCGCGTAACCTGGCGAGCGCCAAGCAAGGCTACGACGCCATCAGGAGCGAGGCTGCCAAAGCAGGCCGCGATCCCGACCAGATGTTCCTCTGCAATCTGGTGACGCCGGTCAGCGCCGCGACCAAGTCCGAAGCCGAAGACAGGATGGCGTTGATCGAAAAGCTGCCGCTGGAAATCGATGCGCTGTCGCTGCTGGCGGAAGGACTGAACTACGATTTTGCGTCGAAGGGCATCGACGAACCGCTGACCACGGACGAGCTGCAGAGCATGCAGGGCATGATCGGCATCCGCGACGGCGTGCTGCGGACCAGCGGCAAGGCCAACCCGACCACGCGCGATTTCATCACCTTTTCGGGCCGCGGCCAGACCCAGGACGCCATCGTCGGCGGACCAAAGGAGATTGCCGACCGGCTGGAAGAGATGTTCGTGGGCCGCGGCTGCGACGGCTTTGTCATCGCGGCGACCTATGTGCCGGGGTCGTATGCCGACTTCGTGAACCACGTCGTTCCCGAACTGCAACGCCGCGGCCTGTTCCACAGCGATTACGCCGGCAAGACCTTGCGCGAAAATCTCGGCCTCAAGCGCCCGGCCGCCGGCGCATGGAAAAGTCAGCCGCAAGTTGCGGCGGAATAAGGATAGCACATGCGCTGGCTTAAATTCACCGCGACCGGACAGACCTCGTGGGGCATCGTCGAAGGCGACCGCGTGATCGCGGTCAGCGGCGACCCCTTTGGCGAATGGCAGCGCACGGAGCGCTCGCATGCGCTCAAGGACGTCAAGATCGAACTACCGCTGGTGCCGCGCACGTTCTATTGCGTCGGCCTCAACTACCTCAAGCATCTCAAGGAGGCCGCCGACAAGCGCGGCGAGGTGCCGAACGTCCCGGACCGGCCGGAGATCGGCTACCGCGCCCAGAACGCGCTGATCGCGCACGACGAGGATGTCGTGATTCCCGCGACCGCCACCGAGAAGATACATTACGAGGGCGAGCTCGTCGTCGTGATCGGCAAGAAGGCAAAGCACCTTGGCGAGGTCGATGCGATGTCCTGCGTGTTTGGTTATACCATCGGCAATGATGTCAGCGAGCGCAGCTGGCAGAAGGCCGATCGCGGGCTGTGGCGGGCCAAGAACGCCGACACCTTCAAGCCGATGGGACCGTGGATCGAGACCGACGTCGATCTCGACAACATGGAGACCATCATCAAGGTCAACGGCAAGGAGACCGGCCGTTTTCATACCAACGACATGGTCTTCGGCATCGTGCCGTTCATCGTCGAACTGACCAAATATTTCACGCTGTGGCCGGGCGACGTGATCTGGATGGGCACCGACGGCGCTTCGCCCGACCTGAAGGCCGGTGACGTCGTCGAGATCGACATCACCGGCATCGGTACGCTGCGCAACAAGTTCGTGGCCGAAAAGCCTTAAGACGTGCGGTGCTACTTCACGACCTCGGCGCCGGCCTTGCACACCGCAGCGTCCTGATCGCCGGTGCCGCCGCTGCAACCGACCGCGCCGATCAGCTTGCCGCCTTCGACCAGCGGAAATCCACCGGGGCTCGCGACCAAGGTGGGATCGAGCGTACTGACATAGCCGTGGCCGGTTTCGAACGCGTTATAGAACAGACGGGATTCGCGGCGGTAGCGCGCTGCGGTACGAGCCTTGCCCTGCGAGATCGTGACGGACGCAATCTGCGCGCCCTCCATCCGCGAGAAATGAACAAGGTCGCCGTTGGTATCGACCACGGCGATATTCATCTTCCAGTTTCGCTTCTTGGCCTCGGCTTCAGCCGCGGCCATCACCTGCTTGGCGCGCTCAAGCCCGATCGACGTACCATAGGGAATATCGAACGGCATCGCATCGGGCGTTCCGCCGGCGGATGGGGGCGCCGGCGGCGCTGCCGGCGCGGGCGGCGGCGATTGTGCAAATGCCGACGAACTCACTAGCGCAAAGGCGCAAGCTGCGAGGGTCATCGAAACGATTGAACGCATGGTATTCTCCGGTTGAGGTGCTCTCGTTGATAGTGCCGTGATGCTGGACCCGAATCAAAATGCCGGACCTGCGCCGTTTCTGCCGTAGGTGATGCGCGGGGTTTGCAGGGTGCCGTCGGGTTGCTTTTTCGCCGCGCCCACAAAGATCCTGGTCCCCGGTTGCAGATCATCCTTGTTACCGGGGACATAGGTCACAACGACAGTCTCAGGTGTCACGAGCAGTTTCTTCTCGCCATCCTTGTACTTGACGGACAGCATCGGTCCGTCAACGCCGGCAACAGTCTGCTCGACATTGCCATTGGTCATCTTGGTCTGCGGCTTGAGATCCCAGTCATAATGGCCTTCGCCGGTGCCGCGCATCGATTCCGGGAAGATGTGCACCTCGATGGCTTTCTGGGTGCCGTCGGGCTGCATCATGCCGGCCGAGCCGACGAACATGCCCTGCTTGATGTCGGCCATGGTCGCGGGAGCGATCGCGACAAACAGCGGATTGTCGGTCACGGTCAGCTTCAGCTCGGCGCCGTCGCGGTTCTTGACCACGTAAACCGGGCCCTCGACCCGTTCGATCGTGCCACGAATGCGAACGGTCTCCTGCGCCGACGCAGGCAAAACGGTGCTGACCAAAGCGAAGCTGACGAGAGCAAGTGCGCGCACGACGATGCCGGACATGGTGATTTCTCCCTGATGTGTTGGTTGATCGATTCTTCATTGCCGGGCCGGGAGGCCGATTTCGCTGATTCTTTCCAAGACGTTCCCCCTGCAACCCCGGTGGGAAGCCAATATTCCGGGGGAGTGGGCAAACTCTTGATTTAGGCTGCCGCGATACGGATCGCCATTTGCAGCTATTCGGTCTTGATCCCGGCGTCCTGGATCACCTTGCGCCAGCGCTCTTCCTCGCCGCGAAAATAGCGATCCAGTTCTGCCGGAGGACGCGCGATCATGACCAGACCCTCGTTCACGCCGAGCTTCCTGAACGCCTCGGATTGAACCGCCAATGCTGCGGATTTGTTCAGGCGATCGATAATTTCAGGTGGTGTTTTGGCCGGCGCGAACAGGCCGTACCAGCTCTCGGCGGCGTAGCCGGGAACGCCGGCCTCGGCGACGGTGGGCAGTTGCGGAAATGCCGGCGAGCGTTCCGCCGATGTCACCGCCAGCGCGCGCAACTGGCCGCCTGCGATCAAGGAGGCGGCGCTGGCAACGGTCGTGAACATCACCTGGATCTGGCCGCCGATCAGGTCGGTGATCCCGGGTGCGGCGCCTTTGTAGGGCACCGTCGTCAGATTGACCTTCGCCATGGTCTTGAACAACTCACCCGCCAGATGCGCCGAGGTCCCGGTGCCGAACGTGCCATAGGACAATTTGTCGGGATCGGCCTTTGCGGCCGCGATCAGGTCCGCGATCGATCGGAAAGGCGAGTTGGGATTGACCACGACGATATTGAACGAGCGCGCGATCAACGCGACCGGGGCAAGATCCTTGTGCGGATCATACGGCAGTTTCGCGTTCAGGCTTGGATTGACCGCATTCGCGAACGTTCCCATCAGCAGCGTATAGCCGTCCGGCTCGCTGGTTGCGACGGCCTGGGTTCCGATGATGGTCCCCGCCCCCGGCTTGTTCTCGATGATGACCGACGCGCCGAGATCCTTCGCCATCTCCTGCGCCAGCGTTCGCGCGATCACATCGGTCCCGCCGCCCGGGGTAAACGGCACGACAATCCTGATAATTCTGTCCGGATATCCCGCCTGGGCCTGATCGTGCGAAAGCGCCGGCAGCACCCATGCTGCAAGCGCGAAAAACAAGGCCGCTATTTTGGCATTTGACCGAAGTGACATTTTTCGCCCGATCCTGAACCGAGACTGCTCTATACACCCGCAAATGACTGCGATCTCGCGGCGCGAATGCGCCCGAGGTTTGCATGAATGGTTCGCACCCTGAGATAAAAGAGGGCGCAGGGAAGACCGGGTGCACGCTGCACCCGCGGTCTCGTGTGCAAAGTGCACATAGAAAGCGGCACACGAGCATACAGGTCCAGCGGAGG
>WNFW01001288.1_pt1 | contig 16847 bp, 18 predicted proteins | sample 5400131 | NCBI WGS metagenome assembly WNFW01 (sample SAMN13153362, study PRJNA577476) | soil metagenome | isolation source: 20 cm soil or saprolite under grassland replicate 1 | place: USA:California | collected 2016-06-15 | reverse complement strand
CCACAATGGCGTCCTTTTTCTCGATGAGCTGCCAGAGTTCAAACGATCCGCCCTGGAAGTAATGCGTCAGCCGCTCGAGGACGGAAAAGTAACGATCTCGCGCGCAGCCGGCAGCCTCACCTTTCCCAGCGAATTCATGCTGGTCGCGGCGATGAACCCCTGCCCTTGTGGATATTTCGGCGATCTCAAACGCGAATGCCGCTGCAGTCCGGTGCAAGTGCAGCGCTATCGCCAAAGAATTTCGGGGCCGCTGCTCGACCGGATCGATTTGCACATTGAAGTGCCGGCGGTCGAGTATCGCGATGTGTCGAGCGAGCGGGTGGAAGAAAATTCCACCGCGATTCGCGAACGAATTGCTCGCGGACGGCAAAAACAGCACGAGCGCTTCGCCCGTGACGCGAAAACGAATTGCAACGCGCGGATGAGCACGCGGCATTTGAAAACGCATTGCAAACTCAGCGCCGATTCGCAGGATCTAATCCGCGTCGCAATGACAGAACTGAACCTGAGCGCGCGCGCTTACGATCGCATCCTGAAAGTTTCCCGAACCATCGCCGATTTGGACGACAAGATCGACATCGCAGCGGAGCACGTCAGCGAAGCGATTCAATATCGCACCTTCGATCGCACGCTCTGGATCTGAACTGCAGACGCCGGGCGACGGACAGTTTGCGAAAAAGAATTTTGCAGCAATGTTGGATCGAGGTTTGAGGCCGGCTGCATCTCATCAAAGGAACGTAAGAAAACGATGAAACCGAGCTGCGAACGAAACACCGGACGCAGAGGCAGGAATCTTTGTCGAAGGCGGACTGAACCTCGATTTCCTGTTACAGATTGTAATTTTCAAGTCTTCTCGCTCGATCGCTATTACGGCGGTTCAACCGGCAGTTCACAGCCGTCGTTCCTCAACATCAGTCGCGAATATTTCCGCTACGAAGCGCGGCGCAATTTTCTCGCCGAAGTCGCATTCTTTCTCGCCATCGCCGCCATTCTCGCAGTGACATTCATCACCGGCGCGAGCGCAATCATTCATTTCCTTCATCTCCCCGCCGCTTGAGTCGGACACGACTGAGAAACATGCCGACTACTAGAGCGATTCGTTTCGTGTCGATCTCGATCACGGCCTGTGTGCTCCTGGGTTGTCGCCCAGCTGCCGACCGAACCCTGGAAGAAATGAGCGACCACGTTTATCCAGTCGAGCCAACCGCGACTCTGAGCGTGAGTAATCGCGACGGATCCATTCGAGTTTACGCGGCCGGGAGTGAGACGCGTAGCGTCCGAGTCGAAGCAATCAAAAAAGCGTACAGCCCCGAGCGACTGAAAGCGATTTCGGTCCGGGTGTCAGCGCAACCGAATTCGATTTCGATCGAAACAATCTATTCGCCAGATTCAGGCGCACGATTTTCCGACCGCTCCGGAACGGTTGATTACGTGATTGTCGTCCCAGAAACGATCCGGATTTCAAAACTCGAGCTGACCACCGGCGAAGTGCAGCTGGACGAAATGCGCAGCGATGAGGCCCGGGCGCAACTGGGCAATGGCCGATTGTTCGCGCATAATTGTTTCGGCAATCTCGACCTCGACGTTAAGACCGGTAATCTCGCGATCGTCTACGAGTGGTGGGAAGACATTGAGTTCTCAATTCACGCCACCATCCAAAACGGAAATGCATCCGCTTACATTCCAACTGAGGCGGCATTTCACCTGATCGCACACACCGCCACCGGCAAAATTGCCAATGATTTTGCGGAGAAGGAGCAACGACGGACCGAACCAATTAACAAAATCGACATGTTAGTCGGTGGCGGCGGTAAAACGACCTTTCAGTTCGAGACCCAAGATGGCAACGTCAAGATTGCCGAACACAACCCATAACCAGATCGTCAACGATGCCTTCGTTCGATATCGTTTCTGAAGTCGACGGACAGGAACTCGACAACGCGCTTAATCAGGCGCGGAAAGAACTCACGACCCGGTTCGATCTTAAAGGCGCCAAGACCGAGATTGTTCAAGAGAAGGACAAGATCGTCCTAGCGGCCGATGATGCTCCCCATTTGAAGGCGCTCCGTGAAATTGTGATCGGCAAACTTTCAAAACGCGGCGTCGATCTGCGCAACGTGAAACAGGAAGAGCCGGCGCTTTCGTCAGTTGGCCACGCCCGGCAGGAACTAAAAATTCAACAAGGCTTGGAAGGCGACAAAGCCAAGGAGATTATCCAAGCAATCAAGGCACAAAATTTCAAAGTGCAGAGCCAGTTGCAAGATCGACAAATCCGCGTCACCGGAAAAAAGAAGGACGAGCTCCAAACCGTGATTCAGTTCATTCGCGGCCGCGATTTCGGCGTCGCGACGAATTTCAAAAACTTTCGCGACTAAGGCCAGCCGCGGATTACCCGGATGCCAGGGATTCCGGAGCGGAAGAATCGGCCAAACACGCCAAGTCTTTCTGAGCCAAGTCTGCTTTTTTTGCGCCGTTTAGCGTATTTGGCGGTGCCATTGTCACCCACCTTGCAGCGGTGGCCTCTTTGTCATTTCGAGCGAAAGTCTGTGGTGAGCGGAGTCGAATCCATCGAGAAATCTCCTGTTGTTTCTGTCACCCTAGCCGCCTTGCACCGGAGGCATGATTGAGATTTCGTCACCGGATTTCAATCTGTACTTCCGGTCGACGAATTCGACACCGGCGCCGACCAAAATATTTCTGTCGTGCGCGCGTAGCGCCGGCGCCTTGCTATAAATTTTCTCCAGCAATTCGGCCACCGGCGCTTTTTCGGGAAGATCGACATCCAGCTCCGCTACCCCAACCAAATCCCGGAGCTGCGAATAAAATCTTACTCGAACTTTCATCGCTAATCACTTCGGCTGCGCGATCAGTTCTTTTCGCAAAACTCCAATGCAAGGCAAATTGCGGTACCGCTCGTCGTAGTCGAGTCCGTAGCCGACCACGAATTCGTCCTCGATCTCGAAGCCGAGATAATCGGCATCGACTTCTCGCGCGCGCTGCTTCTTTTTGCTTAAGAGGACACAAACGCGAATGCCCCGCGGATGGGCCGTCTCAAGTTTCTCGCGAATCGCGGCCAGCGTATGCCCGCTGTCGAGAATGTCATCGAGAATGAGAACATGCCGATCTTTCACGTCCGGGGGCGCGACTTGCTTAAAAATGACCTCGCCACTGGTCTCAGCTTTCCCGTGATAACTCGCGACGCTCAGGCAATCCAGGCGCAGCGGCAGCTGAATTCGCCGCATTAAATCGGCCATAAAAACGAGACTGCCGTTCAACACCGCGATGACCGTCAGCTCACGATCGCGATAATCATTCGAAATCTGGGCGGCGATTTCGTCGAGGCGACGCAGAATCGTCCGTTCATCAAAGAGAACGCGCTCAAGATCGCCTTGCACTGCTCAATACTAGGCCACCCCTTTGGCGAAAGATCAACGCGCGACTCCTCCGTGATCAAATGCTAATTGTTGGCCATGCAGGTCCAGCACGAAAAATTCGAAGTGCGAACCAACGGCAAAGGCACCCATGAGATCACGGATGAGGTTCAGGAGAAGATTGGCAAATCAGGCGTGCGAAACGGAGTCGTGACGATTTTCGTTCAGCACACCAGTTGTAGCGTGACCATGATGGAGAACGCGGCGCCAGCGGCCCGACGCGATGTCGAGCGATTTTTTGAGAAGCTCGTTCCAGAAGACGCGGACTACGAGCACGATGACGAAGGCCCGGACGATATGCCCTCGCACATTCGCACGGTCCTGACGCGGACAAGCGAAACGGTCCCAATCATCGATGGCAAAATGCAGCTTGGCACCTGGCAGGGCATTTTTCTTTTCGAACATCGCCGCGCACCGCATCGGCGAAAAGTGTCAGTCACAATTATCGGCGACTAAATCCTGTAGCCGGCGTCGCTGACGCCCGCCCGCGGTCAGCGACCGCGCCTACAACAACGCGTGCTACAACAACGCGTAAATCGCGTCGACCAGGCGCAACGATTTTTCGTTGGGCAAGACCGATTGCTCCATTTGGTTCATCACGTAGGCGAAACTGATCCCGTTTTCAGGATCGGCGAAAGCGTGGCTGCCGCCCGCGCCGGGATGACCAAATGCTGACGCTGACGTTCCGAACAAACCCGGCGAAACCAAGGAAGGGCGGTTTCCAATCCGCCCATTCTTTGGGGTCGGCGGACTAGACACCGCCGCTCCTTGTGCTTCGGCAGAGTCTTTCATGAAGCCAGCCGAAAACGCCGTCGGAATTTGAAAAACGCGATCAGTCCCATCGGTCAGCGTGGTCGTCATCCAAGCGATCATCTTTTCGGAGAAGAATTGCTCGCCGCGCCGTAGCGATGCGAAGGAGGGTGGATTTTCCATTCGTCCGCCGTTGGCCAGGATCGCGTAAAATTTCGCGAGCGCGCTTGCACTGCCAATTCCACCAAACGAAACGATCGGCAGAGCGCGAATCTCCGGTTTGTTCATCGCGCTGATGGCGTTCAAACCAAAAGGTGAAGTAAAAACCTTGTGCGCAAAGGTTCCCTTAGTTGCTAGATCAGCATAAAAGTCCGAGCTCGCCACGGGACGAGTCCGACCAACTGGCGGACCGGACTGGCGGTCTTTCGGCTCCGGTTGTTTGCCTGCTTTGGGAGCGTACATCGTCGCAACCCGCGCATTTTCCTTTTCGGGCAAACCGATCCAAAGATCGAGACCAAGCGGCTCGGCAAAAGTGTTTCGCCAGTACTCGGCTAACTTCATTCCAGAGATTCGCCTGACGAGTTCGTCGACCAGAAAGCCGAATGTTCGCGCGTGATATCCGTGCGCGGTTCCCGGTGGCCAATTCGGCTCTTGCTTGGCCAAGGCATCGATGACCGCGGCATAATCAAGCAGATCTACTTTTTTATCGAGCGCCGCCAACCCCGCCTGATGCGACAGCAACTGACCGAGCGTGATCGTTTCTTTCCCGGCTTGCGCGAATTCCGGCCAGAACTCCCCCACCCGACGTTCGATGTCGATCTTGTGTTCCTGCAAGACGTGCAGCAGACAAGCGCTTCCGATCCCTTTGGTCGCCGACCAAATCAGAACGATCGTGTCTTCGGTCCACGGCTGCTCGCGTCGGGCATCGCGAAATCCGCCGTGAAGCTCCAGCAGCTCCTTTCCGTTTTGCCAGACGGAAATGGCGGCGCCGAGCTCGCCAAATTTCTCGAAATTCTCTTGAAAGAGAGGTTCGAGGTGTTCGCGAAGTTCAGTCGCACTAAGTTGCATTCGCAAAACCTGTAGTGGCAGCCGTGCCGCCTGCAATCTTTTACCAAGCAGCCGACACGGCTGCCTCTACAGAAAACGCAATTTCAGATCAGTTTCCGGACCGATTCGAGATCAGGGTCCTTCTTCGCGATCTCGCGAAATGACGGATCCATTTTGAAACTGGTGAGCAAGTGAACCTGGGCCGATTTCGGATTGCCGAGAAGCGCGTCGTAGCAGCCCATATTATAATAATATATTGGTTCGCGCAGGAGTGCGGCCGGCCCTTTGAGGAGAAGTTTCTTAGCTTGGAGAGTTTTCCCGAGCTCGTGCAAACAGAACCCAGCATGGAGAAATCCGGCGCTGCAGTGTGGCGCGACCTGGCAAAGCTTCCGGCTGACCGTCAAAGCGCGCGCCCATCTTTTTTGCCGCATCAAATGATGGAGACGCAATTGGAGGACTTCCGGCTGATTTTGAGATGGCGTTTCGATCGCATTTAACTCGGCAATCGACTCGCGATTCATGCCGAGTTCGGCATATCCGGCGGCAGCCCGTAATCGCCATTCGAAGTCCACGCATAGCTTTAAGCAAAGACCTTGCCAACCGTAGCGGTCGCCGTCTGGGCGGCGCTAAGCCTGCTGCAGCTGGGAGTGCTTCGCAGAGCGAAGCGCCTACAGCAGAAGTTCTTCCAGCTCGGCCAGCCGCTTCTCAAACAACCCCAGGGTGCTCTCAATCGGCCTTGGAGTCGTCATGTCGACGCCGGCTGCTTTTAACGTTTCCAGCGGAAATTTTGATCCGCCGGACTTCAGAAACCCCAGGTAGGCTTCGACCGCTCCGGCCTCACCGCGCAACACTTTCTCCGAAAGGGCCACGGCGGCCGAAATTCCGGTGGCGTACTTGTAAACATAAAACGCGCCGTAAAAATGCGGGATCCGAAGGCACTCGAGATCGAGCTGCGGATCGAGCACGAAATTTTCCGCGAAATAGGCCGTGAGCAATTTGTGATATTCAGCTTTGAAGGTGTCCAGGGTCAGCGCGTCGCCGCTTTCTTCGATCTCGTGGATGACCCTTTCAAATTCGGCGAACATTGTTTGCCGGAACAATGTGCCGCGAATGTCGTCGATCTGCCGATTAATGATGTAAGCGCGCATTTTTGGATCGCGCGTTTGGCCGAGCAGATGATGGGTGAGCAATTCTTCATTGAAGGTCGACGCCACTTCGGCGAGAAAAATCGGGTAATCATAATCCTGATACTTTTGCGATTTTTGGGAGAACCAGGTGTGCATCGAATGGCCGGCCTCGTGTGCGAGCGTGTAAACATCGGCAAACACATCTTCCTTGTAATTCATCAGGATGTAGGGCGGAGCTGCGTAACTTCCGGATGAGAACGCACCGCTGCGTTTGCCTTTGGTTTCGTAACGATCGCACCAGCGACCGCGCAAACCGGTTTCTAAAACATCGACATATTCCTTTCCGAGCGGTCGCAGTGCCGTGAGCACGTGGTCGACCGCTTGATCGAACGAAATGTGCGTCTCAATTTCCGCCACCATCGGCACATAGGTGTCGTAGTGATGAAGCTCCTTCAAACCGAGCACCCGCCGCCGTAATTCGAAATAGCGAAATAGCGCCGCCAAATTTGCGCGCACCGACTTGGTCAATCCCTCGTAAACCGATACCGGGACATCGTCCGGGAACAACGCGGCTTGGAGCGACGACAGATAATTTCTCGCGCGCGCACGAAAAACATCCGCTTTCACGGAATATGCCAGCGACGAAGCGAGCGTGTATTGGTGATCCTGAAACTCGACGTAAAACTGCTCAAACGCGCGTTGGCGGAGTCCGGGATCGCGCTTCACCAAAAATGAGCCGAACGAACTTTGGGTGAGCGGCTTTTCGCGGCCGGTATCGTCGATCAAGACACCGAATTTCATGTCCACGTCGGTCAGCTGCGAAAACGTGTCGTCGTAGCCGTTTAACGCCGCCGCACCAAGCGCAAGAATTCGTTCCTCCGGCTCGGAGAGCACATGCGGCTTCAGCCGGCGAATTTTGTGCAGTTTGATCTGCCACTCCGCCAGCGCTGGATCGACCGTGAACTTAGCGAAAGTCTGATCGTCGATCGCTTGGATTTCGGGAACGACGAACGCGAACGCTTCTCCGATCTTCGTGAACAGGTTTTGAATCTGTCCGACCCGGGCGAGGTATTGAGTGTTGGCGTTGTCCTCCGCCAGTTGGAGCGAGGCAAAGTGATAAAGGCGTTCCAGTTTGAGATCGAGCTCCTTCTCAAATTCCAAACACTCCGCCAAAAGTTTTGCCGACGCGCCGAGCTTGCCTTTCCACTCTTTGATTCGCGGATATGTCTTCTGGACCCAGGCAAAATCTTCCTGCCATTTGCCGATATCGGCGAACAGATGCGCCAGGTCCCATTTATCGGACTCGGGAATTTCAGCGCGTGTTGGAACCTGCGAAGTCATTGTAACAAGATGAATCTGGAAACCAGGAAGCCAAGAAAAGACTGATCCGACTCCGATCTAGCTCCTGGATTCCTAGCTTCCAAATTTGTTCTTCTGTTTTAGAACGTGAATCGCGGGATGGCGCGCGATTTTGCGCATCGCTTTTTCCAGCAATTGCTTTCCCGGCGGAATTTTGGGCCAGGGCGAAGCGCCGGAAGGATGCGGCAGCGGAATCAAATCAAAGCTTTGTCCGGCGCGATGCGCGCGAAACTTGCGACCGATAATCTCTTCCAACTTTGTGAATTCGATAAACTGCGCGATCGCGAGTCGGCCAACCGGAACAATCAGGTGCGGCGTCAAAATTTTGATCTCTTCGTTCATCCAGGACGAACAGTTGCGAATTTCGTCCGGCGCCGGGATGCGATCAGTCCCGCCGGGAGATTTGCCGGGAAAGCAGCGACAGACGGCGGCGAAGTAAATGGTGGATCGCACGGCAGCTTCGTTCATTCCGCAGAATTGCTCGAACCAGCGGAAGAGTGTTTGCCCAGCCGTATGCGCAAACGGCCGTTTCAAAGCAGGCTCGCGCGGACCGGGTGCCTGTCCAATTAGCATCACCTCGCTGACAACGGCGCCGCCTGAGACCGGGGTCGATTTCATTCGCGGACAACGCCGGCATCGAATCAGCCGCGCGACATGTCGATCTAACGCGGATTGTCTGGAAGAGGCCGGCATCAGCGCCGAAAGATCGAGAAAAGCAAACTCAGCACGATGCTGATGATGATACAGGTGACGATTGGAAAATAAAAAACGGAATGTTCGCGCTCGATCCGAATGTCGCCCGGCAAGCGCCCCAACCATGCCGGAGCAAAGCCGCTCCACAGGATCGCACCGAGCAGAATGATCACCGTACCGGCGATGACGAGGAATTTTCCGAGCTCGCGCATTACCGAGAAGGTTGCGCGAACTGATCGGCGGCACAAGGTTGATGGTCGATGGCAGTGCAGTTTAGAGATTATTACGAGACGCTCGGTGTTTCGAAAACAGCAACGGAGGACGAGATCCGCAGCGCCTTTCGGAAATTGGCCCGGAAATATCATCCCGACGTGGCCAAGGACAAGAAAGCCGCCGAGGAAAAATTTAAGCAAATCAACGAAGCCTACGAAGTCCTGAGCGATCCAGAGAAGCGCAAGAAATACGATCAACTCGGCGCCGATTGGAACCAACCGGGCGGATTCCAGCCGCCACCGCAGTGGGGCGGTCAACCCGGTGGCGAATTTTATCAATGGGGCGGTGACGGCGGCGGCGGCGTGCAATTTGAATTTGGTGGGACGGGATTCAGCGATTTCTTCGAAGCGTTTTTCGGCGGCGGCCGCGGCCGCTCGGCTTTCGGCGGATTTGGTGGACGAGGAGCAACCGTCGAGCGCGGAGCGGATGTTGAAGCAGACATTATGGTCACGCTCGAGGAAGCGCTGCACGGATCGACCCGCACGGTTTCGCTGCGCCGCGCCGGGTCCAACAAAGTCGAAAATTATCAGGTCAAAATTCCGCGCGGCGTTCACGAAGGACAGCGCATTCGCCTGGCCGGCCAGGGCGAAGCCGGCGCCCGCGGCGGAAAGAGTGGCGACCTTTTTCTGCGGGTGCGCCTCGCCAAGCATCCCGATTTTTCAGTAGAGAGCAGCGATCTCATTCACGAAGTGAAGATTGCTCCCTGGCAAGCGGCGCTCGGGACGGAACTGAAAGTGCCGACGCTCGAAGGAAAAGTTCGCCTGAAAATTCCGCCCGGAACGCAGGGGAGTCAGCGATTTCGATTGCGCGAACAGGGCCTGCCGAGCATTTCCGGAAAACGCGGCGATCTCTATGTGGTCGTGCAGATAAATATTCCAAAGAAATTGTCGGAGCGAGAACGCGAGATCTGGAGCCAGCTCGCGAAACTGCATGGAACCTAGTGATTGTCATGTCGAGTCCCGCCATCGCGGGAAGACATCTCTTGCTATTTCTTTTTTGATCGTCCAGAAAATCGACAGAAACATTAGAGGTTCCTCGACTCCGCTCGGAATGACATAATTGCGCATGAAAATTTCACTGGGGAGCGATCACGCCGGCTTTCGTTACAAGCAGAAGGTTAAGGAACTTCTCATATCGCTCGGCCACGAAGTGAAGGACTGCGGCACTTTCAATGAGGACCCGGTTGATTACCCCGTCTTCATTCGGCCGGCGGCGGAGGCGGTTGCGCGCGGCGAATGCGAGCGCGGCATTGTTTTCGGCGGGTCGGGCAATGGCGAAGCGATGGCAGCGAACAAGGTTCATCTTGTCCGTTGCGCGCTTTGCTGGAACGAAGAAACCGCGCGTCTCTCGCGCCAGCATAACGACGCGAATGTGCTTTCAATTGGTCAGCGCATGATCCCCGAAGACCTGGCGCTGAAAATCGTGCGGATCTGGCTGGAAACGCCGTTTGAAGGCGGCCGTCACGAGAAACGCGTCGCCCAGTTAAACGCGATGTAAGTCCGAGCTCGCCACAGGACGAGTTCGTCCAACTGGCGGACCGGACTGGCGTTTTTCAGATCAGCCGGTCCAAACAAACGACCACCAAAAACAGCGCGCTGACAAAGGCATTGCTTTGGAAAAATGCGCGATTAATGCCGGCCACATCCAGGGATCGGGCACTGCGGTGCTCGTAAACGAGCGCGGCGGCCACGACCGGCATGGCAAGGAAATAAATGGGCCCAAGATTCGCCGCGAAACCGAACCCTATTAACATCGTGAGCATGAGCACGTGCAGAAGCTGTGCAACCCGAAGGGTGCGCGCGATCCCCATTGCTACGACCAATGAACGAATCCCTTCGCGCCGGTCGAATTCAAAATCCTGGGTCGCATAAATCAGATCGAATCCGGCGACCCAGCAAATGACTCCGATCGCCAAAACAATCGGGGCAAGATCAAGATCTCCTCGTTGAGCAATCCAGGCGCCAATCGGCGAAATGGCGAGCGCTAACCCAAGAAAAAAATGGGTCGCAGTAGTGAACCGTTTGGTCAACGAATAAAAGAACACGATTGCGAGCGCAACCGGCGAGAGGACAAAGGTCAGCCGATTGATTGCAGCGGCGGCGGCCACAAATAAAGCCGAACTGAGGCCGAGCAATGCGCCAATGGCCGGTTTCGATAGAAGCAGATGTCGTGAAGCGGTCCGCGGATTGCGCTGATCGAGCGACCAATCGACGAATCGATTGAAAAGCATTGCAGCGGTGCGCGCGGAAACCATACAGACAAGAACAAGAAGCAGTGTTCGAGCTGAGGGCAGGCCGTTCGCCGCCACCACGAGCGCGCCGAGAGCAAACGGCAGTGCAAAAATCGTGTGCGAGAAACGGATCAGCTGCAGAAAACGGCTGAACGCATTGCCCGATGACGCTTCGATCTGACGACGTTGATCTTGCGAAGGCATCAATGAATCAAAGATCGGCATCCAGCAATTGCTGCAAACGCGCATTTGCCCCGGAAAGAATCGGCGTGCCGTGAGCGAAAAGCATCCGCTCGGCCGGTCGTGTCAAAAGTTGGTGCAATGAACTCCGCATCTGTTTTTCGCTCAGGCAATATTTCCGCGGCAACAAAGTAAAGCCGTAGGGCTCGAAATTAATCAGCGCGTCACCCACGATCAGCGTGCCGCCATTCGACGCATGATAAAGTGCGATTTCACCGGCGACAGCTCCTTCGACTTCAATCACCTCTAATTCGCCGGCGATCGCCGTTGCCTCTTTTGCTTCAGCGAACCGTGCCGGTTTCAAATCGGGGAAGCTGCGAGGATTTGCCCAGATTGGGACTGAAAAGCGGTCCGAATACGCCGAACTGGTGCGTGCATGATTGGCGTTGGTAACGACAATTCCGGCTATCGGTGCGGCCTCGGAAAGCTGTCGCAACTCGTCATCGGTCAGGACAATCGGATCGACAATGTAAACGCCGCTGCCGGTCAGGATTGCGCTGGAAAAGAGATCAGCTTTTACGGAGGAATCATAGGTTTGCCAGAGCCAAAGTCCGGGCAAAAGGAGATGAAAATCGAGCGCAGGCACGGTGGGAGAGTGCCTGAAACTGAGGGGTTGAGCAAGGCGGTGGCACTATAGGTGCTTGACTCGTTATAAAAATTATAAAATGATCACCTTTGCCTACCAAGCCCGAGACGCCTCCGGCCGCATCGTCTCCGGCATTCAAGACGCCCTGAACGAAGACAACGCCGTCACCAGCCTAATGAGCCGGGGTCTGATGGTTTTGTCGCTCCAAAAGAAAGCCGCCGGCCGCTCCCGCAAGAAAACCTGGACGGTCAAAGAAACTGACCTTGTCCTCTTTACCCGCCAGCTCGCGACCATGATCGAGGCCGGCATTTCGCTGGTTCAAGGATTAACCGCGCTTTACGATCAGAGCGATCCCAAACGCCAGCGCAGTCTGCGCCACGTGGTCAGTGACGTAACCACACGCGTGCAAGGCGGAGAAACATTTCACGAGTCGATCTCGAAACATCCCCGCGTTTTCAACCGACTTTTCGTGAGCATGGTGAAAGCCGGCGAAAGCGGCGGTTTGCTCGCGGAAATTTTGGAGCGCCTTGCCGGTTTTCTCGAAGCCAGCGCCCGGCTACGGAAAAAGGTCAAATCGGCCATGACCTATCCGGTCATCGTCGTTTGCATCGCATTCGCGATCACGACATTTCTTATTGTCCGGGTCGTGCCCATCTTTGGTGAGATTTTCAAAGATTTCGGCGCCAAGCTCCCGGCTCCAACCCAGTTCCTGATCGACGTCTCCGATTTCGTCCGGAGCGAGTGGTATTTCCTCGTGGTCGGAATTGGTTCGCTGATTTTCGGGACCCGAACCTTTCTGCGCTCTACGCGCGGCAAGCAACTGGCCGACCGTTGGAAACTGAAGCTGCCGGTGTTCGGGCCACTGGTCCACAAGATTTGCATGTCGCGTTTCGCGCGCACGTTCGCCCAGCTCATCCGCAGCGGCGTCCCGATTCTAGAGGTGCTCGATATTGTCGGCGGAGCAGCCGGGAATCACGTCATCGAGACCAGCATCAAATCTGTGGGCGAAGATGTCGAAAAAGGCGACAACCTCTCGGTCGCGATGTCGAAGAAATCGATTTTCCCGCCCATGCTCCTGCGCATGGTCTCGGCGGGTGAAGCGACCGGCAAGATCGACACCATGCTCGAGAAAATGGCCGATTTCTGGGACGAAGAAATCGAAGCGATGCTCGACGCGCTGACCTCTTTGATTGAACCACTGTTGATCGTTTTCCTGGGTGTCATCGTCGGCGGCATCGTGATCGCGATGTTTCTACCCATCTTCAAACTGAACGAAGTGGTCTCACAAAACTCGTCAGGACATTGATTTCCCAGGACAAGAGCTAGGAGAAGCTCGTAGGCAGGGAGGGGGCGGATCGAAAGGTCCGTCCCTTTCTGTTTTGTAATCCTGGAGGGCGCCGCGCTACCTGCCACGCCGAAGGTCCGAGCTCGCCACAGGACGAGTCCGTCCAACTGGCGGACCGGACTGGCATTTGGCGAAGGCGAGGTCGCCTGAATGATGGGACACCACGGCGCGTGTCCCTCCAATCAACGGGCGAAACGCTTAGGGAGGATCGACAAAAACCGGCGCTGCCGATATGTCTTTCGCGTCGAAAGAAAGTCCATGCGATGTCCGGCGCAGCAGTTTCAGAACAGCGGCGACGTTTTGGGCGGTGGCGGTTGAATAAAAGCGCACCAATCCCACCGTCGTGCGCGAACCGAAGACGGTGATCATGATCGTTTCGTCATCGACCGAATTCATGAAGATGTGGTTGCCGTTACCCTGATGATAGAGAGCATTGAACTCCACTTCGCCAATGCGCCGGGCGAGTTCGCGGGTGGCCGCAAACGAGCCGGCAGCGAGCGCCGCGATCACGGTCACGTCCATGACGTCCATATCGCCGCACTGCGAAATGGCATTACCGCCGCGGTCAATCACTACCGTCAAATCGGACTCGGTTTTTTTCAAAAAATCACCGAGCACGCCATCAAGCGTCGCTACATCTTCGATTGTTAAAACCGGGATCGCGTTCATGCCGGAAGTCTTTGGGTCTCGGGTGCGCTGGGCTCCACCGGAATCGCGACCGGCAACGGCTCGCGTTGGGGCGTTTGGCTGTGCTTGCTGAATTTGTGGAGCAAGACCTGCGAGACCGCATTGAGCGTGGCGAACACGTTCTGTCCCGTGCTCGAAATCACTTCAAAGCTTTGCAACCGTTTCTTTCGGTTGTTCAAAACATATTCCATGTAATTGGCCGGCGCGATGTTCGGAAGGTCGCGCTTGTTGTACTCGAGCACGCATGGCACCTCATCGAGCGCCATGTTTTGGAGCGCGAGGTTGTCGCTGAGATTTTTGAAGCTCTCGACGTTCTCCTCCATTTTCTCCCACTGCGAATCGGCCACGAAAACAATCCCATCCACGCTCCGTAAAACGAGTTGCCGGGTGGCGTTGTAAATGACCTGGCCGGGAACGGTGTAGAGCTGAAATTTAGTAACGAAGCCTTTGATTACGACCGCGTTCAGCGGGAGAAAATCGAAAAAGAGCGTTCGCTCGGTAGCAGTCGCGAGCGAGACCAGGTCGCCACGATTCAGCGGATTAATTCGCTGATGAATATAACTGAGGTTCGTGGTTTTGCCGCATAACGCCGGACCGTAATAAACGATTTTGAACTGAATCTCGCGGCTGGCGTAATTAATGATCGACATGTGGGCTCTCCGATTGCGCGTAAATGCGCGAAAGTTTTTCTACCAGTTCCGCAATTTGGATCCGGGTCTGCGGCAGCAATGAGCCCTCGGCATGGAGCGCCGTCAGGCAAATATTTCCTTGCGCAAAGAAACTGACCGCCGATCTGCTCGCATACAGGGTCACGGCCACGAGCGAACCGATCTTCGTCTCGCGGACATGCTGGGCAATCCGTTCCACCAGCGCCGGCGCCATCGCGGACAAACCGTCCACCGCGATTTCCTCCGGCAGTTCTCCGGCCAAACTCAAACCATCCGAAAACGTGATCGCGCAGGCTTTCACGCCCGGCAGCGCGGACACTTGAGCCACGACTTCTTTCGGGTCGACCTTTTTCTCGGCTGGCGCCTTATCGGTGGCAAAACGCCGCGCGTCCTCTTTTGCTTTGACCGAGAACGGCGTCTCGAAATCGCTGTCGAGCGCGAAACCTTCCTGATCGTCGCGAAGTTTTAATATGGTCGCGGGCAAATTCTTGAGCACTTCTTCGAGGGGCAAAGCGACCGGTGTTTTTACCTCGTCGGCCTGAAACAAGCCGCGATGCTTTTCCGGCAACGCCGCCTCGAAAACGTCCGGCGCAATCGATATGCGTCCGCTCGCCAACTGCGGCTCAATCAGCGCGAGCGGCAACGTCAGCCGCTCCTCCTCCGGAACAGTGCCGACATCTCCATTTAATTGGAAGGCGGGCAGATTTTGCAGGACCGCTTTCAGGGAAAGAGTGATGGGGTCTTTCGCCGGCGTTGATGTGGCGCCGGGTTTCGATGGTGACGGTTCCGGCAACGTTTTGCCCGGCGGCGCTTTTGGCTTTTCGACCGGCGGCTCGAACGGGATTTTCGGCAGCTCGGGCGTAAACGGTAAAGAAGTTGGAACGGGCGGCCCACTAGAGGCTGGAACTCTCTCGGATGCGGACCCACCCGTTCCATTCGGCAAAATTGCTAAAGGAGTTTTGGTGGAGGCTGGCGGCTCGTTCTTCGGTTTGAGCGCCGGCGAATAAAGTGAAACGACCGGATGACCGGATGATGTCGATTTTGGCTTCTCTTGCACGATCGCATCTGGCTCAGCCGCAGCGATTGACTCGGCCGTGGCCGTTTTTACCGGCACACTCGGAAGCGCCGAAGTCTCGAGCGGCTCGAGCTTGGTTCCGAAGCGCTCCGAATCCTGAATCGTCGCTTTCAAAATCGGCGTGTCGAGTTGGGGAATCTCTGGATCGCGCAGTTGGTCGCTGCGGACATGAGCGGTTTGGAATTGCTCGAGCACTTTTTCGTACGGCAACGCCACCCGGGTTTGGTCGTCTGGTCGCACGCCGCGCAGAAAAATCTCCGGCACCTGTTGATAAAGACTTGGAAGCCCGATGCCCGGATTCTTGTCCGCCATTCCCTTTTCGATCTCGGATGCCTTCAACGAGACGCAGGCGCTCGCGTCCAGAACCTCGACCGGCTTAATATAACCGGCCGGAACGCCTTCAATGAAATCTGCTATTTTTAAAGAAATGGTGCGCTCCAGTTTCGGCTCAAGCGCGCGCGCGAGCGCCGGCGGCAAATAACTCGATTGCGATCTTTTTGGTGAAGCTGTTATTCGCCGGGCGCCAAGTTCAAGCGGTGGTGCGCCGCTCGCGCTTCGAAATGGGTCCGGCGGCGCAAACGAACGCGTTGCGTGCGGCAACACCGTTTTGCTTAGCCGCTCGCCCGCTGGCTTTTTCGCCACTCGCACAGGTGCGCACGTTGGCTTCTGCTCGGCGGTGTCCGGCGCCGGCCGCGACGTGAGTTTTTTGAAAAAATCGAGAAACGGAATCGTCATCGCGTTTAATGGTCCTCTGCCGTTACTCGCCACACTTCTTCAAGCGAGGTCACGCCTTCGAGCGCTTTCTCAACTCCGACCACGCGCAAAGTTTTCATCCCTTCGGTCACAGCCTGGTTCTTAATCACTGCGGCCGAAGCGCGTTTGATGATCAAACGCCGGATTGCCTCGCTCACCGGCAGCGCTTCGATCAATGCCGCGCGGCCGAGATAACCGCGCCCCTTGCAGCGGTCGCATCCAGTTCCGTGATAGAAAACGGTGGCTTTGTTTTCGGCGAGCCCAATTTTCTCCATCAACTCCGGTTCGGGGACGAACTCTTCCTTACAATTTGTGCAGATGCGCCGAACCAGCCGTTGCGCGCACGTCATCAGGATCGAGCTTGAAATTAAGAACGGCTCAATCCCCATGTCATCGAGACGCGTAATGGCGCCGGCGGCGTCGTTGGTGTGGAGCGTACTCAACACCTGGTGACCGGTCAGCGCCGCTTTCACCGCGATATCGGCGGTTTCGTTGTCACGAATTTCACCGATCATCACAATGTCGGGGTCCTGACGCAGAATCGAGCGCAGCGCGGAAGCGAAATCGAGGCCGATGTCGCTTC
>WNFW01001286.1_pt1 | contig 16852 bp, 14 predicted proteins | sample 5400131 | NCBI WGS metagenome assembly WNFW01 (sample SAMN13153362, study PRJNA577476) | soil metagenome | isolation source: 20 cm soil or saprolite under grassland replicate 1 | place: USA:California | collected 2016-06-15 | reverse complement strand
CCGCCAGTTTGCGAGCGAGGTGATTGTCGTCGACGATGGCTCGTCGGACGATACAGCGGAGACAGCCGCATTGGCGGGAGCGCATGTCATTCAACACGCCCGTAACCTTGGAAAAGGGGTAGCCATCCGAAGTGCGTGGCTATATGCAAGGGAGTACGCCCCGGAGGCCTTCGTCCTCATCGACGGCGATCACCAGCACGATCCGAACGACATTCCGCGGCTCGTGGAGACAATCCTGTCCGACAAGGCGGATCTAGTGATCGGAGTCCGCTGGGGCAAGACCTCCGGAATGCCGATTTACCGTCGCATGGGGAAGCGGGCGCTCGATTATGCGACCGCGGCCGCGGCGAGGAACGGAATGTTGACCGATTCCCAGAGTGGCTACCGTGCCTTCTCTCGACAGGCCCTGGAGGTGCTCGAACCAACGGAGAACGGATTGTCAATCGAATCCCAGCTCCTTTTGGAGGCACAGGAACAGAACCTTCGAATCGAGGAGGTGCCGATCGACATCCGCTACGACGTGGACGGATCCAAGATTTCGGCCGGCAAACACGGCAGTAGCGTCCTCGGTCGTCTTGTCGTGCTCGTGTCCGAGAAGAGGCCTCTCTTTTTCTTCGGCGTATCGGGCGCGGTGCTCCTTTCATTCGCTGCCATCCTGGCAATCTTCGTGCTTGAGACGTTGATTCGTTCGGGAAACGTGGCCCAAGGCACCGCTTCACTCGTCGTCCTGTTCGGTACCGTTGGCTTCGTCTCGATTTTCATTGGGCTCACGCTGAACGCGCTCAAACGATTCGCCTCGAAGTAAAATGTGATTTGTCAGCGTCTTTCGTCCCGGTTTCGTTCCCGTCCAACAATGTCCTTGAGGTACGACTCGAAGGTGTCGGCAATCTTCGCCCAGTCGTTAGCTGAAACAAAGGCCCTCCCGAGTTCACCGAGCGCATGAAGATTGCCTTGGCGGGCGAGCTCCGAGGCCTTAGACAATACCTCGCCCGGACCATTCACGTACACTATCCCGTTGCCTTCCCCAAACTCTTCCACAAGCCCGGGCAGCCTCGTTGCAATTACCGGTTTCCCTGCGGCGAGGTACTCATTCACCTTGATGGGCACGATGTTTCGCATCGTCGGAACATTGTAGGCTGGAAGGAGGCAGATGTCCGCCGCGGCCAGATACGAGGGCATCTCGGAGTAGGGCTGGAAATCGACCATCTTGATTCGGTTGTCGGCGCCTGCTACTTTGGAAAGTTGAAACAATTCATTCCAGAAATCCCCCTTCCCGACTACTAGCAACTTGACTCGGTCCTCACGTCCCTCGCCTCTCACCAAACACTGGGCGATTTCTCGGAGACCGGAGAACGGATAGACCCACCCCATGAAGAAGAGAACAAGATCTCGTTCGCCAAATCCAAGCCGCTTCCGCACGGCAGAGCCGTCCCCGGCATCGACGAATCGATCGAGTTCTACCCCCGCGGGCAAGACCCTCGTGCGGTCGGGTTGGGCACCCATTTCGATCGCATATTGCCTCAAGGAGCGACTAATCGCAAGGACAAGAAGAGCCCGTCGAACGTTTGCCGCCTCGATCAAACGGGCGAGTCCTCTTAATGCCGGCTCAAGGACTAGCTGGTGTAGCTCGTCGATTAGGTAATACACAAACGGAATTTCGCGTCTCCTAGCCGCTCGGATTCCAACAAATGCGTTGAGAAGGCCGAGCCCGAGAACGACGTCAGGTCGAAAGACCGAAAGTTGCTTCCGGATTTCCAGTGCGTGCATTGCGAAAACAGACGCGTAGTTCAAAATTGGAAGGTGAACCGCGATAGGTCGGATTACCTCGATTTGCGATCCTTCCACAACTTTGGAGGGGGCGACAAGAGTGGTACGCGGGGTGACAAGCGTCTTGAAACCCTTCGTTTGCTTTCCGATCTCGAAATCTACAACTCGTATTACGTGACCCTTTCGATAGAGTCGCTCCAGAAGATGATGGCTCTGATGGGGCCCACGCTCAATCCAGTCCGACTCCTGCAGGACGAGTATCTTCACTTTACTTTGCCCCGGTCCGTTTGTGCAACGTGCAACGGCCCGAGGGATTTTTAAGTCCGCCCCCTATCCGTTGGCGCTGTGAAGATTCTGGTGACCGGCGGCCTAGGCACGATCGGCCGTCCATTAGTGAGCCGACTTGAGGGGGATGATCACGAGGTCTGGGTTTGCGACTTAGGGCAGGACCCGTCTCAACGATACCTGCGCTGCGATGTCGGAGAGTACCGACAAATCGAACGCGTGGTAGAGCGTGTCAAGCCTGACTTTGTATACCATCTGGCTGCCGAGTTCGGACGGCGAAATGGGGAGGATTTCTACGAGATCCTGTGGCGAACTAATGCAATCGGCACCAAGAACGTCCTGCGTCTTCAGGAACGTCTTGGCTTTCGGATGGTGTTTGCATCCTCTTCTGAAATCTACGGCGAGTATAGCGGACTCATGTCAGAGACGGTCCCAGATCGCGTCCCAATCCAGCAGCTCAACGACTACGCCATATCGAAGTGGGCGAACGAGCTCCAAGTTCGCAACTCCGCGATGCGGTTCGGCACCGAGACCGTCTGCGTGCGGATTTTCAACACGTACGGACCTGGCGAATACTATTCCCTTTATCGGTCCGTGGCCTGTATCTTCGTGTATCACGCGATGCACCAAATTCCCTATGACGTCTACCTGAACCACAAGCGCTCGTCAACCTACATCGATGACACTGTCGCGGCGCTCCGGGCTGTGTTGGAACGCTTCAGGGCAGGAGAAGCGTACAACATCTGTGGCGATGAGTGCCACTCCATCAAAAGCCTCTCCGATCTCGTGATTAGAGAAACCGGTGCATCTAAAAAACTTGCCCGCTATCGAAAAATCGAGGCATTCAATACCCTTGTCAAGCGAGGAGACAACCGGAATGCCAAGCGCGACCTCAAGTGGGCGCCTCATGTCGCTTTGCCGGATGGAGTACGGCGGACTGTCGAGTGGCAGCGCGAGGTATATTTCGGAGGAAAAGGAGAATGAGCTCAGGCAAGATAGTGATCTTGGGAACGGGCTATGTGGGGTTCCCGCTCGCCGTCATCTTAGCCCGGTCAGGATTCAAGGTTGTTGGAGTCGAAATCAAAAAAGAGGTCGTACGAGGAATCAACTCTGGAAACCTGCCAATCAGGGAGAAGGAACTAGAAGCAATTTTCAAGGAACCTGCTGTGCGGAAGAACCTCGTCGCCTCCGAAGTAGTCGAGGATGGCGATGTCTACGTCATTTCCGTTCCGACACCCCTTGAGAAAAGACGGAAGGTCGCAGACCTGAGCGCCGTCATCGCAGCCACAGGGTCGATCGCATCTCACTTGAAAAAAGGAAATCTCGTGATTCTAGAAAGCACTGTGCCGCCGCTCACATGTCGAGAATTGCTTACGCCAATTATCGAAGAGAGAACAGGACTTAGAGTGAATGAGGACATTGGTCTCGTGCATTGCCCTGAGCGAATCCTTCCTGGAAACGTCTTCGAGGAAATTGTGAAAAACGACCGAGTGATAGGTTCCCTCTCCGAGGATGCCCGGGAGCGGGCAAAAGCGCTCTACGGAACGTTCGTAAAGGGCAAGATCTTCCTCACAGACGACGTGACAGCTGAACTTGTCAAAATTATGGAGAACACCTACCGGGATGTGAACATCGCCCTCGCGAACGAGTTCGCGTTGGTGGCGGAGAGCCTCGGGGTCGACGCTGGAAGAGCCATTGAGATTGCTAACGCCCACCCGCGCGTGGACATTCTTCGCCCGGGAATCGGCGTGGGCGGCCACTGCATTCCCGTCGATCCTTGGTTCCTCACGGAGGTAGACCCCGCCCACACGGAGTTGATCAAGACCGCGCGTCGCGTCAATGACTCCATGCCATTGAGAACCGCGGCGAGATTGCGTGAGGTCGTCGCCGACATCCCCGATCCAGAAATTACCGTCATTGGAATGACCTACAAAGCTGAAACCGACGATGTGCGAGAGAGCCCAGCCCTCTTCGTCGCGGAGCTTCTTAGGAAAGACGGTTATCGGTTGCGCCAATACGACCCCTTCGTGAGCGAGCACGGATATGCATCGCTGATCGATGCAGCCAAAGGTTCGGATTTACTCGCGATTCTCGTGTCTCACAAGAAAGTGCTGGAGGAACTCCGCGAGAAAGAGAAGCCGATAAGGGCAGCCATGCGGACGCCTCGGATCATTACCTTCTAGTCTCGAAGCCGATTGAGGGTGATGCGCTCGGATTCACAGTCCGAATGCGCGCCACCACCCATACCGTGAAATAGAGAGCCGTCTGGTTTGGGGGCCCATGTTGAGAGACACCGGGACTCGGCGAAACCCAACGGAAGCACGACTTACATGCGCATCTTGCAAGTAGCGCCCTACTTCGCTCCGGCATACTCATACGGAGGGCCGCCTGAAACTGTGCACAAACTTTGCGAGGCTCTCGCAAACCGCGGTCACGAAGTCGTGGTGTTGACCACAGATGCCTTCAACTCGACCGAGCGCCAGAAGGTCAGGCATCGGGCCAACGGGCTTGATGTCTATTACCTCAGGAATCTTAGCAACTACCTGGCTTGGAAACACCAACTCTTTCTCCCGCTTGGGATAGGCACCTTCCTGCGAAGGAGGACAGAGCCTTTTGACATTATTCATGTCCACTCCTTTCGAACGTATCAGAACTTGGCAGTTCGACGATATTCACTCCGAAGTGGGGTCCCCTATGTGCTATCGGCGCACGGGTCCGTTCCAAGGATTGTACGCAAAAAACTGGCGAAGAGCGTTTTCGACAGGATTGCGGGGAATCAAGTACTCCAAGACGCAGCGGCACTGATCGCCGTTTCCAGCGCCGAACTGCGGCAGTATGAAGCAATGGGTGTTCCCGCCGCTCGCGTTGCCGTGATTCCAAACGGGATCGACGCCGGACAATACGCCGCGCTGCCTGACAAGGGAGCGTTTTCCCGTCGGTATGGACTGGCCGGGAGAACGCTGATTGGCTATATCGGGCGACTCAATTCCAGAAAGGGGCTAGACATACTTCTCGAGAGCATGCGGAAGCTCGTGGAAATTCGTGACGATGTGACGTTGGTCTTAGTGGGACCGGACGATGGATTTCGGGGGCAAGTCGAGAGATTGACGAAGCGACTCTCGCTCCAAGACCGCGTCGTGCTAACAGGTTTAATAACCCTGCCGCAGAAGCTCGAAGTCCTCGTCGATTGCGATGTATTCGTGTATCCAGGAGCCTTCGAGATCTTCGGTCTCGTTCCCTTCGAAGCCCTTCTTTGTGGCAAGCCAGTAGTTGTCGCTAATGACTCCGGATGCGGTGAAATTATCGAACGAGCAAAGGCCGGCTACACTGTTCCTTACGGAGATTCGGTACGATTGACAGAAGCGATAGCGGGCGCACTTGCGGGAGGCCCAGAAACCACGGACATGGTTCGGCGCGGTCGCAATTTTATACTGGAACACCTGAACTGGGATCGCATCGCGAGCGCGACAGACGACCTGTACGCGAGTGTGCGCGACCTGAAGGCGTAGTTCGTGCCCAGATGCAAGGTTTGGTAGTCGAGATGTAGTTCGAACGACATAGGAGTGGCTGAGCATCCATGAAGATCATGATGGCCTCTCTCTCGTTCGAACCGAACGGGGTTTCCGATTATCCTGGAGTGAACCGGTATGCCATCGGACTGGTGAAAGCGCTAACCGATCGAGGGATCCGAGTTCGAGTGGTCACACCTATGCGCCGCTCGCAACAGCCGATTGAAAGCTGGAACGGCATCGAAATCGTCCGTATCAAAGACACCAAGTCATTGTTTGGTCGCATGGGGACGGTGGCCTTCGCGAACCTACTTTCGTTTGGAATCAGTCTTCAGCAAAGGCCAAAATTGTTCGACGACATCAATCTCGTCCAGACCGACATTCCGCTGCCGATCCGAGGGCCGCTCCTGCAGGCTATCCCCCTCGTATACGTAATTCACCACACGTACCGGATCTGGGCCGGTGTCGATTTCCTATGGACTCCTGTGGCCATTATGGCCGCACGAAACGCCGCGAAGGTCGCAAACGCGGTGGTAGCGCACTCTCAAACAGTGGCTCAGGAGGCCTCAAAGGAATATGACATTCCCCCGAGCAAGATTCGAGCAATATACCTCGGTGTGGATGCTGGTCTTTTCCAGCCGTCTTCACCTGCCAGTCCCTACGATCAAGATAGCCGCTCAGAAATCCTGTATGTTGGCCTGCTCGAAAAGCGAAAGGGGGTATCTGAACTTCTCACTGCCTTCACATGGGTCCATGCGGAGGAGCCCAATGCCAAGCTCATTCTCATCGGCAGTGGACCCGAGCGTGAGAAAGTGATTGAAACGTGCGCTAGATTCAACCTAGCTGATTCAGTCCTCATAAGAGAGAATCTCAGCAATTCGGAACTCGCGCTTGCCATCGGCCGAGCAGACATCTTCGTATTTCCTTCTATGCAAGAGGGATTCGGTCTCGCAGCCGTAGAGGCGATGGCTTGCGGGAAGCCCGTTGTGGCATTTGATACTCCGATAAACCGCGAAGTTATTGGGAACGGAGGTATCCTTGTTCCTAAGGGTGACGCGAAGGCGCTTGCGAGTGCGATCCGGGCACTAATTGCGGACCCCGCGCTCGCCCGGACTCTCGGAGCGACTGCACGGGGAATTGTGACTGAGCGGTACGACTGGAAGACAACTGCTGAGGAATACCACAAAGTCTACAAGAGTTTTGGCACGGTTGAACGGTTCTGATCGAGCCGTAACCCAAGCCTGAGATCTCCTTGGGCGGCGGACCCTAGCCAGTCTCGTAATTGCGCGGTGTATCCGCACGGCCGATAGGCCGAGCTGGGCTCCGATTAGGGCGAGGCGGAAAAACTCGGTCTCAAGCGCGCACACATGGTAGAAGTGAGCCGGTTCACGAAAGGCTTGGTTCCTCGAATACCACCCTAAAATGAGTCCGAACGAGGCGCCGCAACGGAGGCGAAACCGCGAGATGATCTGCGGGTTCGCAGGAGTCGGCACCGAGCACATAGAGCAGCAACATTAACCTGTATGACTCGCTGCTCGACTGGAACTTGGTGAACGCTCCGTCTAACATCATGGAGTGCATTGACGGCAAACGTAGGGATTCCGGTCTATTACGTCTCTGATTCCATCGAAAGCACAAATCACAAGGCTTCGTTCGAGATGACGAAATTACCATGGGACGATCGCACTATCGATGATTGCAATGCGTTATGGCCAAGTGATGGCCAAAAAGGAGCGACCATGAAAATCCTCGCAATTCCCTCGAGCTATGGCCTGTCCGCACCGATAAGCGGAGGGCAGAATAGATTTGCGCAACTCGTTGGGATGCAAATCGCAAATGGTAACCATGTCATTGTATTCGAACCAGACTCATACCGGAATCCCGACGATACTCGAAACGCTGAAGTCCACTATTCTAAGGAGGGCCAACTTGCCGGAAGGTGGACGATAGCCTTCAGAGACATAAACCCCGGATTCGAGTGGCAGCTGTGGACCCTGTTGAAACGAACTGCGCCAGACATCGTAGAGTTCGAGCATCCGAGCGGGATGACAGTCTGCCGGATCTTGGCACGCCTCGAAAAAAAGCGGCCAGTCTTCGTGTACGCGGCTCACAACGTCGAAGCCGACTTCGCGGATGAAGCGTACCAGATGGATTCTTCACATGGTAGCTTGCGAAAGAGGTTGAATACACTCTATGCGTCCTTCCTTGAGAGATTTGTGTGCGGATATGTGGTTGATCATGTAATGTCCATAAGTACGAAAGACAAGGCTCGTTTTATTGAGAAGTACGGGCTACAAGCGTCTAAAGTCACGGCAATCAACCCGGCATGCCGGATTCTACCCCCACTAAGCCCTGAAGCCAGGGCACGGTTAAGACAGGAACTCGGAATTCGACCGGAGCAGGTCGTAGTCGTTTTCGTCGGTTCTCGTCCCCATGTACCTAACGCTGAAGCCGCGACGGCAATAGAAGATTTCGTTGCGCCTGCAGTGACTGCGAAGGACAGACGAGCCCGGTTTATCATTGCAGGTGCTGGATTCCCAATTGCTACTCGCAAAAATGTCAATTACGTTGGGTACATTAACAGAATCCAAGATCTCCTCCTGTCGTCGGACATCGCGATAGCACCGATTGAACATGGTGCAGGCGTAAGACTCAAGGTAATCGATTACATGGCAGCAGGACTTGCGATCGTCTCGACGCGAAAAGGCATCGAGGGAATCGATGCGATTGACGGTGAGCACGTAGTGGTGGTTGATCATGTAGATCACAAGTTTTCTGAGGCCGTGGTTGAGCTTGTAAGGAGTCCTGAGAGGCGGGCTCGTCTAGGACGAGGCGCCCGAAACCTCGCGGTGGCGCAGTACGACTGGGATCGAACAAGAAAAGAAGCGGGGGACCTTTATGGTCGTTTAGTGCGAGAGGCTTCGCTGAGATGACTGGTGCGAAATTGAAACGAGTTTCGACAGGTAAGGCGAGCTTTGTGGCGTTCGGAGGCATTGATCCCTCATGAAGGCTCTAAACAAGACCCTGCTTTCCCTCTTCTGCATTCTTGTTGCACTAATACCACTAGCCTATTCCTTCGCCGATGGGATATCTGATCCCTTCCTGCACGGAATCGTATCATCAGTGCTTCTTTATCAGTCCGCTGGGGAAATACCCATAGGAACGACACAGTTTCGCAACGTTCCTGGCCTTGGACTCTTGTGGCTGATGCTATCTGATGTTAGTGGATTCAATCCTGTAATTCTTGAATTCCTGCCAATCGCAGGAGGCGGGCTCTTCCTCGCCAGCTTCGTTTTTGCGAGGAGACTCACAAACTCGCTGTACATCTCCCTTGCCATCACCTTGGTTATTGCATTCTCATGGCTCTCGCCTACGCTAACCACCATGTGGCCACATACATTCGGCTTTACACTGTATCTCCTCTTCGTCCTCACGTACATGAAATTGAGGATAGGGAAGCAAGCGAAGTACATCCTGGTTCTATGGATGCTCTTCCTCGGGATGCATTTCTTGTCATACACCTCGGAGTTTTGGACAATCACTTTCGTGGGGGCCGTTACACTAGTCGGCTACTTGAAACGAGAGTCCGGCAGATTTGCCACGGTCTCGCTCTTTGTGGCGCTATTGGCCACGTTCTTCGGATTCGCCGAGATAATATACACAACGTACATCCCCGATGTGGGACCCAACGCGTTCGGGCTCGGCCTCGAATACTTCCTATCGCATTTTCTAGGACGCTTGCGAATATCCTCTGCCGGTCCGTACGCTTGGGTGGCGCCATCTCCTTCCCCCTTCATCCTTGGCGTTACACTCGGTTGGTACTCGTTACTCTTTCTCCCCGTAATCCTAGCGGGTGTACGCATCTGGGCGAAGTCGGGGAAATTGATTCCAAGCCTCGCGTCGCTCCCAGTCTCTGCGGTCATTATCGGCTTCTGGCTGGTCTGGTTGGCTGACGCGGTCTCGTATGCACTTATCGGGGCGCTTACCATTGGACTTTTCCGGTATTCCACGTTTGGAGCTGCTTTCTTCGCCGCCCCCTCGGTAAACCGAATCGCGGCGGATCGTCCCCGTCACAAGTTGAAAAGACACGTCCGCGACTCTTCACTAGTTGTGTGCTGCCTGTTGGTCGTGTTCTCCATGACTCTCTTTGCCTCGGGCGTTCAACAGAACATCCAGATATCCTCGAAGACTTGGTACGCGAGCGCGAAACCATCAGCTGTTTGGCTACTGAGTCACCGGCCCGGAGTGAGCACAGTCTTTAGTGATCAGGTGACCCAAGGGCAATTCGCAATAGAAGCTGCAAGGGAGGGGATCGGCTTCAGTACCACTCACTTCTACGACACCACATCTTTTGCGGGTCTTGTGAATCCGCCGGCGCCAGCAGACGGGAGATCGATATTCAGCGGCCAATATGTCGTCGTGAATCTGGACCTGGCACGGTTCAAGACATCAGCGGGAGGCTGGTTCGATCTAGAGCCGCTCGGACCCCACCTTCCCTCCATTGGCCAGAATTCTCAGCTGGATCTTGTTTACGACGACGGCAGCGTGTGGATCCTGAGCGGCCGGTGAGGCGAGGATACCTCCACTCGAAAGGTGGTCTCAAGCCGGCGTGACGACCTTCGAACCACCATTGAGGATCGGCTAAGAAAACCGTTAAACCACTGGGTCGCCTGCACTGACGGAGAGACCAGTGGTGCGGCTTCATTTTCAAGAGCGGCCATGGGACCTGTGGTGCGCCGTGGGGTATACCGCTGTGACGGCCACAGTCCTCATCGACCTGAACGTCGGGAACCCCCTCGCAATCCTTCTCGTGCTTTTCGTGCCCGGGTATGTCCTGACGGCTGCGCTGTTCCCTGCCTCCTACAATCCTGCGAAGCCGGAAATCGATTGGATCGAGCGGATCGCCCTTTCCTTCGGCCTAAGCATCGCGATCGTGCCGCTCCTCGGCCTCCTCCTGAACTTCACGCCGTTCGGAATCCGATTCACGCCCATCGTCGCGACGATCGCCCTCTTCACGGCTGGCGTAGGCTACGCAGCGTATTGGCGCCGCATGAGGCTGCCCCCGAATCGGAGGCTCTCCGTGACAGTGGACTTCGCGGTGCCTGATTGGAAGAATTACAACGCCATTGACAAAGGCCTTACTGTCGGCCTCGCTGCAAGCATCGTCGTCGCCGGCGGTACCCTCGCCTACGTCGTGCTGACCCCGCGACCAAGCGAAACCTTCACGGAGTTCTACCTCCTCGGACCGGACGGCAACGCGAGCCGCTACCCGACGAACCTAACGGTGAACGAGATCGGGAGCGTGATCATCGGCGTGGTGAACCACGAGGCCGCGACGGTCGACTACAAGGTCCGACTGGACCTCGTCGGCGTGCAGATCGTCTACAACGCCACCTCGGGCTTCAACGAGACCGTCGAGGTGAACCGCACGACTTTGTCGTCGTCCCCCGTCACCCTCGCCGACGGCCAGAACTGGACCCAGCCCTACACCTTCCGCATCAACGAGACGGGCCTCTGGAAGGTCGAGTTCCTCCTCTTCAAAGACGGCGAACCCTCGAGTGCGTACCGGGAGCTCCACCTCTACATCCGCGTGGCCTAGGGGCACGAAAGGTCCGCTTCAAGCCGCCTCCCCTTCCCGGTTCATAGAGGTGTCGCACAAATCCCCGGCGACGGGCCATTCACCGCTCTACAACCGTGACCGGAACCACGGGGAGCTCTCGCGCGGACAATCAAGCTAAGAGCCCAAGGACCGGGCAGGGGACACCATTCAATGTGCTCGACATGAAATCTTCTACGCGCCTCCTCGAGGGCGGCTCGATAGCTGAAATACAAATGGTGACACGGAGAGGGTACCCTCTTCGATCTGTGGAGTTCGATGTCTCCCGACTTCAAGGCCATTCTAACGAAGTCGCCAAGTGGATAGGGCATCGGGGAAAAATGCGGGTTTCGTCTTCGAAGGGTCGCTCTCGCAATTTGCCGAATGAACAAGGACACTCCCACTACCACGGGTATGCTAAAGACAAGGATTCCGCCCGGCCGCAACACACGCAGACATTCCGTGAACATTCGATTCTCGTCCAAGTGCTCGAGCGTTTCTAGGGCGACAAGACCGTCAAGGCTTCCTTGTCTGATCGGGAGCGCATACGCGTCACCCCGAACAACCACTGAGTGGCCATACATCCAACGCGTCAAGGCGCTCGCGTCGATGTTCGTCGCCGCGTTGTAATCTACTCCGACCGTGAGCTCGCAGTATTCCATAAGCGAAGGGAGGAGCGCGACGGGACCGCACCCGACTTCTGCCCACCTGCCTCGGATTGGCTGCGCCAAGTGCACGGCGAGTCGTGCAACCTGAGCCATCAAGTGTGCGAAAATGTGATTCCGTTTCGGCCCGTACAAACCAGCCGAATATGTAGATTTGAAGAGGTAGCCAGCTGACCACTGAGGAGGACGAAATGCGAGGGGGAAAAAAATCTGGAACCCACCGAATCGTGGGACCTCTGAGACATGGCTTTCGTCCGGGCCATGGGAGTGAGATTCGGAATTTGGACGTGATGCCAACCGCTAAATGCCCGTTACCAACGACCTAGCGCGCCTCCCAAACCTCCGGTGGCCCTCTGACGGGGGCCTAAACTCATAGCGAAGCTCCGGAAACATCGATAATTCCACTAAACGCAAAGGCGTGGTCTTGCGGGTCCTAGTTCCATGCCCCTACCGGGCCCATGCAGCTCGAGCCTACGGAAGGCCTGCGACCTCCGCGGCGGTCAGGGCGCGATTGTAGACGCGAACCTCGTCGATGGCTCCGACGAAATCACTTGCAACGCGCCCAATGATGGTTTGCGTGGAGACTCGCACGAATCCGATGGGATTAGTCGTGTCCTGGGCGACGAGCACGCCGTCCACGTAGAGTTCCACCAACCCGTTTCTGAGCACGGCGGCCGCATGATGCCATGTCCCGTCATTGTAGGCCAGCGGACTGCGGATGTCCGTAAACACGTCCGGACCGATCGACTGGTAGAACGTTGCGCCGAATCGACCGTCTGCCATTACGCGGAGCTCCCACGAACCGCCGCCACCTTGAATCCCGCTGTAGTATGGCGATGGGTTCGTCGTCCAGTTGAACCACGCGGCGACGGTGAAATCCACCCCGGTAACCGGAATCGCGGGAGCTGTGATTCGGTCTCCCACGCTGAAGTGCCTGGCGCGACCGACATTGCCTGCGACATCCGTCGTGCCAGTGAGCGTCCCAGTGCGACCTTGCCCAGAAAGGTCCGCCATCAGTCCATTGGGCAGCAGGGTCTCCATGTCATAAGACAAGGCGAGGCCATCGGAGCGCGGGGTCGGAGGTGGTGCAAGGGTTGCTATCTCCTCGGCAGTCAGGGCACGGGAGAAAACGCGGACCTCATCGATACCTCCAACGAAGTCGCTCGCCACTCGCCCAATGATGGTCTGAGTGGATGGCCGTACGGAAAGGATGGGATTTGTAGTGTCTTGCGAAACGAGGTGTCCGTCTACATAGAGTTCTACGAGGCCTGATCGCAAGACCGCCGCCGCATGATGCCACGTGCCGTCGTTGCACGTAAGGGGGCTTCGGATGTCGGTGAACAAGTCCGGGCCGATCGACTGATAGAACGTGGCGCCGAAGCGTCCATCGGCCATCACGCGCAGCTCCCATGAACCGCCGCCTCCTTGGATGCCGGCGTAGTAGGGCGAGGGGTTCGCCGTCCAGTTGAACCACGCGGCGACGGTGAAATCCGTCGAGGGCACTGAGATTGCGGAGGCCGTGATCCTGTCTCCCTGGTCGAATTGCCTCGCGCGCCCGAGCTTCCCCGGTGCGTCGGTCGTCCCTATCAATGTGCCGTGACTGCCTTGTCCAGAGAGATCCTTCATCCGTCCTGTTGGAGTGAGGGTCTCCATGTCGTAGGACAGGGTGAGGCCATCGGTCCGTGGCGGAGGAGGCGGCGCGAGGGCCGCAATCTCATCGGTGGTCAGCGCCCGCGTGAAGATGCGGACCTCGTCGATGTTTCCTGTGAAGTCACTTGCAACGCGCCCAAAGATGGCCTGGGTAGATGTCCGAACCGACGTTATCGGATTCGTCGTGTCCTGAGCGACGAGCACGCCGTCCACGTAGAGCTCCACCAGGCCGCTTCTGAGCACTCCCGCCGCGTGATGCCACGTGTCGTCGTTGTACGCGAGCGGACTTCGGATGTCGGTGAACACGTCCGGGCCGATCGACTGATAGAACGTGGCGCCGAACCGTCCATCGGCCATCACGCGCAGTTCCCACGACCCGCCTCCCCCTTGGATGCCGCTATAGTATGGCGACGGATTCGTAGTCCAGTTGAACCACGCGGCGACGGTGAAATCCACCCCGGTAACCGGAATCGCGGGAGCTGTGATTCGGTCTCCCGCGTTGAAGTGCCGCGCTCGCCCAACCTTGCCGAAGACATCCGCAGTGCCGGTGAAAGTTCCGTGATTTCCATTCCCGCTGCGGTCTTGCATTCGTCCGTCCGGGGTCAAGGTCTCCATGTCGTACGCCAAGACGAGCGGCGAAGACGGTGGCACGAACTGCACCGTCAGCGAGGGCCGGCCCCGCACTCCCTCGCTCGCGTTGTAGTCGACGCCGTCTCCATTCGTCGACGTGAGCAGGATGCCCTCGTTCGCGTCTCCATCGGCCCAGTGTTGGGTGATGGGCGTAGCATTTAGGAAGAACCGATCCACGTGGGTCGGCGAGAACGTGATTTTGGGGGTTCGAGTCCCCGGCAACCCCGGCGGCGTGAAGCTGTTCCACGTCGCAGCGGACTCACTCCACGCCTCCGTGATCTGGTAGGCGTCTTCGGTCACGCCGCTATTCGTCACCGTCAGCTCGAGGCTCGCGTTCACAATGCGCGAGCCAGCCGGTATCTGCCCCGCAGCCGGACCGAAAATCGCTGGGAACTGGAGGAGTGACTTGCACACAGATCCTAGGTAGGCCTTGATGCAGTCTTTCGCGTCGACGAACAGCTTCGTCTCCGCGCCGTAGTTCGTGGTGGGGGCGCCACTCTGGATGTATACGTCATCCGTCTCGCTGAATCCCCCTCCGTCTCCCCGTCGGAAGGTAAGCGAAACTCGATCGGTGATCGTCAGAGGAAACGGAACCGTCGTGGTCAGCGTGTCCCTCGACGCGATGATTGACAGGACGTACGTCCCGGGAGGGGACAGGGGAGTCGTGTTCACGAGGAGCACGGATTTGAACCGGCCTGGTCCGGCCGAAGGTGAAATTGTGCACGTCGTATCAGCGGGACATCCGGACACGCTCAAGGAGACTGGGCCCGACAAATCTCCGAAGATCCGCACCGTCGCGGACGCCGAGTAGTTCTTCGTCGTCTGGAGGGACGCCGGCTCGACCGTCGCCTGCAAGCCCGTGGATAGCCGGACGCCGGTCGTCGGGTGGAGGTCCCAGTTCTCCCCGTCCCAGTAGACGAACCCTTGGACGTCCAGGGAGATCTCCCCGCTCGACACCCACGCCCCCAGGGTGACGTTGTCGCACGGCGGGTGACCGGGTCCGCAGTAGCCCCGGGCCATCCAGTCCTGGTCAATCTCCATCTGCATGAACCCGGCCGACGTCCCGAGCGTATAGATCTGACCTTGGCTGTCGCACAGGGTCACGCCACCCGGGTACGGTGAGCCGCCATTCACGCCCTTGTAGTGGTTCGAGCACTCGATCGGCTGGACGTACCAAGTGGACAGATAGATGCCGTCGATCTCGACGAAGGTCGCCTGCGGCTGACCGGTGATGTTCGTGATCGTGCAGAGGGGGGACAGCGCCCTCTGATGGAAAACGCCTCCCGCGGTCGCGGTCCGTTGATAGGGCGTGCCGACGAGGGTCTCCGACGGATACGTCGGGCCCAGGACGTCCGCGATCGTCATGCGCTTGGCCGCGCATTCGACGGCCGGATTCCACGACGGCAGGTTGTCATCCAAGGCCAAGGGCGAGAGCTCGGTCACCGTCCTTTCGTCCGGAGACGGAGCGGAGGAGGGACCCTGGAACAGGAACAGGCCGGCCAGGGACGCGCTCACGGCGACGAGCAGGACCACGATCGCCGACGTCGGCACCCGAGACCTCCGGCGCACGCTCAGACCCCCGCAGCGTTGGAATCAGGAGAAAGTAGCGCACTATGAGCTGCGGGTTTAGGACCGATTCGAGGTCGGGTATTCCGGTTCACGGAAGCACGTCCTTGGCAACGGCGCGCCTTTTCCCTCGGTATGGGATGGAATCGAGGGAGGGCGGAGGCGCTCCACGATCGATGCCCTGCTCTCCGCTACACGCAACGAGTGAGAAGTTACCCCCTCCCGAGGAAACGATACGTGACTGAGTATTTTTTGATTTCCTTCGCCGCTCAACGGCACCTCCATCGTCCGCGCTCGAGAGGGTGCAGGGATCCTCCGCGGAGCCACGACGATCCAACGCGCCCGCAGCGGCTCCCAGCGATGAAAATCACGGGACCAAAGGAAGGGCGTCCACAACGGGCTCCGTCAGCCTCAAGACCCCGTTTTCCATCCAATTATAGGTTCTGATATTCTCTCCATGGCCTTTATTCGGGTCCATCCTTGTCCTCCATCCGCATGGGTGCCATGCAGAGCAGCCGCATGCCCTCCCGGGCCTGGCTCCGGTACGCCCGAGCCAAGAAGCCAGCGAAAAGCCGATCCCTCAAGGCTTCCTGGGCCGTCTTCATCGTCCTGGGCATCCCCCTGGGCCTCATGGCGATCCTGGGACCGCTCGCCTACGCCGGGTACTACATCGAACCGCTCAAGCAGTTCTGGCGGCCCTGGCCTCCCGATTACGTGAAGGGGATCCTCGCCGTCAGCGGCTTCGCGGTGACCCTGGGGATCCTGCTCTACAGCCATGGACGGGAAGCGGGATACCAGCATGGCAAGACCGCGGGGAAGGCCGTGGCCCGGAACATCGCGGAGGGTCTGGGCGGCGCCGTCATTGAAGCGGCACCCCCGCTGGTCTCGACGACCCCGATCGAAGCCCCTCCGGTCTTGGAAGATCTGCCCGTTCCTCCGCCGCAATGAGCAGGATAACGCGTCCGAAGGGCACCTGCGCGTACCCCGCTGAATGACTTCGCGAGCCGAATCGGTCTCGTTCGCTATTTTGAGAACAACGGCGAGGCCGCTGCCGGGACTTGGGAAAAGGTATTATTGCACTCCGTGAATGCTGTCGCACTGGAATTCGGAGAGGATTCCGGGGAGGAGAACATTTTGTCCAGGCTATTTGCCATGCTAATCGCGAGCGCGTTTGTGTTGTCGGC
>WNFW01002703.1_pt1 | contig 16870 bp, 20 predicted proteins | sample 5400131 | NCBI WGS metagenome assembly WNFW01 (sample SAMN13153362, study PRJNA577476) | soil metagenome | isolation source: 20 cm soil or saprolite under grassland replicate 1 | place: USA:California | collected 2016-06-15 | reverse complement strand
TACGAACTATATAGCTAGATGGTGCGTAACGGAATGACGCTCGCCTGCTTGAAGTTGCGGATGCTGACCTGGGCCGCGAGGTGCGATGCCACGTCACGATAGACGGCGGCCAGTGGCGAGTCCGGCTCGTGGACCATCAATGGCACGCCCGGGCCGCCACCCTCGCGGATGCGCCGGTCGAGGGGAATCTCGCCCAAAAACGGGATATTCATTCTTTCGGCGAGCGCTTTCGCTCCGCCGTGGCCGAAAATATCCTCGCGCTGGCCGCAGTGCGGGCAGACGAAATAGCTCATGTTCTCGACGAGGCCCAGGTTCGGGACTTTGAGCGTATTGAACATCTGGATCGCGCGGCCGACGTCGGCCGTCGAGACATCCTGGGGTGTCGAGACGACGACCGCCCCGGTCATCGGGATGCTCTGCGACATGGTGAGCTGCACGTCGCCTGTCCCGGGCGGCAGGTCGACCACGAGATAGTCCAGCTCGCCCCAGTTGACGTCAAAGAGAAATTGCCTGACGGCACCGGAGAGCATCGGCCCGCGCCAGATGGCCGGCTTGTCGGGTTCGATGAAAAACGCAATCGAGATAATTTTCAGGCCATAACGCTGGATGGGGATGATCTTCTCGTTCTCGGCATAGGGCTTCTCGTGTTCGGCGCCCAGAAGAATCGGCACGTTGGGGCCGTAGACATCGGCATCGAGCACTCCGACGCGCGCGCCGAGCTGGCAGAGGGCCAGGGCGATGTTCACGGCGCAGGTCGACTTGCCGACGCCGCCCTTCCCGGCGCCCACGGAGAGAATATTCTTGACCCCCGGCACCTGTTGCTTCTCCGGCAGGCCGCCGGTGCGCGAGACCTGCGCGTCCCACTTGATCTGCGCCTTGGGCGAGCCCGGCAGGGTCGCCAGCGCCGCGTCGATGTCGTCGTGGATCTTGTTCTTGAGCGGGCACGCCGGTGTCGTCAGCACCACGCGCATGCCGATCGTCGCGGCATCGACGACCGCCACGTCCTGGATCATCTTGAGCTCCATCATCGGGCGGTGGAGCTCGGGATCCTGCACCGCGGACAGGGCCTTGAGGACGGTCTCGTTTGAGAGTTGCGTGACAGCCATAAGGACGAGTTTACCGCGAGCTGCGGATGTAGCTGAGGATGATATCGTCGATCAGGCGCTCCACGGGCGCCAGGTCGTCCGTGAATACGATGCCGTTGGCGCGAACCTGCCGGACGCCGCCGGTCTGTAGCGCCTCGGCCGCGATCGGCTGGAGCTTCGGGTTCGTTTCGGCGCCGGCGCGGGCGAGGAACTGATCGACGGACGCGGGGCTGGAGGTTGCGTAGATCACGCTGTTCGTGAAGCGCCGGTTGGAGTCAAGGACAAAGACATTTGGAAACACGGCGTTGAGGGTCCCGCTGAGGGCGTCGACGAGGCGATTGTCCGTCGGCGTCCGGCCGACGTTGATCGCCAGGACGCCGCCAGGGTTCAAGTGCGCCTTCGCGCTCTCGAAGAACTCACGCGTTGTCAAATAGAACGGGATATACGGCTGCCGGTAGGCGTCGACCAGGATGACGTCGTACTGTCCGGCCTGGGTCGCCATCCAGTAACGGCCATCGGCGACGGTCGCGTGCAGATTCGGCTCCGTCATATCGAAGTAGCGCCGGCCGACGTCGACGATCTTCGGGTCGATCTCGACGCCGTCGATCGGCATTGGTCCGTCGATCGCCGTGAACTGCCGGGCGACGGTGCCGCCGGCAAGGCCGACGAGGGCGACCCGGCTGGGAGCGCGGCCCGAGCCGAAGTAGGGGGCCAGCAGAGCATCGTCCCAGTAGCCATGGGTATATAAACTCGTCGGGTCGTAGATCGAGTGCACCGCCGAGCCTTCGTCGAGGAGCAACTGGGTCTCGGTGCCTGTGCGAATGACCTGGATGTAGTTATAGGCCGACTCGGCTTCATAGACCCGGACGCCGTAGGCCGCGCCGCGGATCGCCCCTCCAGACAGCAGCGCCAGCGCCACGATCACAACCGGAATCAACAGATACAAGCGGCGGCGGCCCGGCTCGTAGAGCCCGGCAGTCGAGATCGCCCCCAGCAGAAACGCCAGGACGAAAATCGTCGGACGTGTCCCGTACGTGGGGATCAGCCAGAAGACCGGCAGGAACGTCCCCAGGATGCTGCCCAGCGTCGACAGGGCGTAGACGGCGCCGGCTGCGTTGCCCGCCGTTTCCAACTCCCGGATGCGAAGCCGGATCACGAAGGGCGAGACCATGCCGAGCAGGATCACCGGCGCGGCGAACAGCACGATGACCGAAATCAGCGAGCCAAGGACCAGCCCGACGGACAGCTGCGCGAAGCCGGTCTGGGCCAGCGAAAGGATCGGTCGCGACACGACCGGGATGGCCGCGGTAAGCAGGGCAGCTGCCGCGACCAACTGAAAGAGCAGTCTCGCGTCCGGGCGGCGGTCGGCCAGGCGGCCGCCGGCGTAATACCCGATCGTCAGGTAAATCAAGATCAGCCCGATCAGCGTCCCCCAAATGAACAGCGATTGTCCAAAGAACGGCGCCAGCAGGCGCGCAGCGGCAAACTCGATGCCCAGGCTCGCCAGCCCGCCGGTAAAGGCGAGCGGCAGTAAAAGCCGTTGACGCCATGACCCCGCGGGCGAAGGGAGTCGCGGCACAGGGGCCAGTTCGGATTCGATCTCGGGGCGCAAGGTCCGTTTCAGGATACGCGGGGCCGCGCGACCGCCCGTTAGCAAACGGTAACCTGCCGCCCGTTCACATGTAACAAACGGGGCCGGTGCCATACGCGACCTCGCTTTCGGGCCGTTTTAGTAAGCAGGTCTCGAATTCACATAAGGAGGACCTGAACAAACATGTTTCGACTGACATCGAAGGTGAAGATTGCGGCGGGTCTCGCGGCTGGCGCGCTCACGCTGGGTGCCGCCGGTGCCTATGCAGCCGCGAACGCAAACAACACCATTACCGTTACCCCGACGCCGATCACGCTGGGCTCGGGTGACCACACGCTCAACATCATCGGCTTCAACGGGACGACGACGCTGACGCTGCCCACCGGCGGTTTTAAGAACGCCGGGGAATGCGTGTCGTTCCTCGCGAAGAACAAGAACATCGCGCTCGCCCCGCAGGGCAGCACGACCGGTTCGGTCACGCTGTCGAAGAGCTACCATGGCAAGCTGATGAGCGGCGCCAACACCTGGTGCAAAACGCAGCTGACCGCCGCCCCGAAGACCGACAGTACGGCGACAGAGACTCCGGAAGCGCCGGAAACCGATTCAGCAGATTCGACCGCGTCGCACGGCCATGGCCACGCCTACGGCCATAGCAAGCACGCGGCTGTCTAACGAGATATCGCGCAGAGGGCCTCCCGCTGGAGGCCCTTTTTTATTTGGCAGCGACCGGGCTCAGCAGCGGGCTCGCGTAGTCGTGGTGCCAGATCAAGGTTGCCAGGTCGTGCCCGTCGGGCTCAATGGCCACCGCCTGTTCGTAGACATAGAAATAGACATTCTCAAACGTCCAGCTCCCCAGCTGGCGGTCGCGAAAGGCAGCCTGCAGCCGGCGGTCGTTGTCTCCGGCCGAAAACAGCCCAGAAGCCGACTCGTAAATCGCCTTGAGGATCCGAAGCTGGGCTTCGAGCTCCTCGATGATGACGACCGAAGCGCGCTCGAACTTGAGCTTCGCGATCCGGCGGCGCAGCTCATTGATCTCGAGCAGGTATTCGTCCATGACTCAAGTGTATTCAAGAATCGGCGCAATGGACAACTAGTGAATCAGCGAGTGAGCAGCGATCATCGGGGCGATCAGGATGGCGATGATATTGACCACCTTGATCATGGGGTTGATCGCCGGCCCGGCGGTATCTTTATTCGGATCGCCCACGGTGTCGCCGGTGACGGCGGCGGCATGCGTCTCCGTCCCCTTGCCACCGAAATGACCATCCTCGATGTACTTCTTGGCGTTGTCCCAGGCGCCGCCGCCCGAGGTCATCATGATCGCGAGGAAGATCCCGGTCACGATAGACCCAATCAGCATGCCGCCAAGCGCCTTCGGCCCAAGCGTGAAGCCCACCAGCAGCGGCGCGACCACCGGGATCAGCCCCGGCACGATCATCTCGCGTTGGGCCGCCCGCGTAACGAGATCGACCGCGCGGCCATACTCGGGCTGGGCGGTGCCTTCCATCAGGCCCTTGATCTCGCGGAACTGCCGGCGCACCTCGACGACGACCTGGCCCGCGGCGCGGCCGACCGCCAGCATGCTCAGCGAGCCGAACAGGAACGGCAGGATGCCGCCGAAAAAGAGCCCCACGATCACGAGTGGATCGGTGAGATCAAAGGCCAGGTGCGCACCACGCCCGACTTCTTCCGTGTACGAGGAGAAGAGCACCAGCGCCGCCAGCCCGGCAGAGCCGATCGCGTAGCCCTTGGTGACGGCCTTCGTCGTGTTGCCGACGGCATCGAGGGGGTCAGTGATATTTCGAACCGACTCGGGGAGGTTCGCCATCTCCGCGATACCGCCGGCATTGTCCGTGATCGGGCCGTAGGCGTCGATGGCGACGACGATGCCGGTCATCGAGAGCATCGACATGGCGGCGATGGCGATGCCGTACAGGCCATTGTCACCGGGCTGCTGGTTCAGAAAATACGAGACCAGGATGCCGCCGCCGATGACCAGCACCGGGAGGGCCGTGCTGAGCAACGCCAAGACCCCGGTAGAGGGCGCCCATAATCCAGGTACTGCGGCCCAACCGCACGAAGAGCGTGCCGATCACCGTCGCGATGATCGAGACGGCCCCGAGAACCAAGGGAAAGAGCACGTACTGGATCTCCCCGGGGAACAGGAGGCTGCCCAGGAGCATGGCGGCGATCGCGGTCACGGCATAGGTCTCGAACAGGTCCGCCGCCATCCCGGCGCAATCCCCCACGTTGTCCCCGACGTTGTCGGCGATGACGGCGGGATTCCGCGGATCGTCTTCGGGGATCCCGGCTTCGACTTTGCCGACGAGATCGGCGCCTACATCGGCGGCTTTGGTGAAGATGCCGCCACCCAGGCGGGCAAAGACGCTGATGAGGCTGGCGCCGAAGGCCAGGCCGACCAGGGACTGGGGCTTCTGAAAGACCCAGTAGGAGACCGTCACGCCGAGCAGCCCGAGCCCGACCACGAAGAGTCCGGTGACCGCCCCGCCTCGGAATGCCAGCTGCAGCGCCCGGTCCAGCCCACGGGTGGCCGCCTGTGCGGTCCGCACGTTCGCGCGCACCGAGACGTTCATGCCGACATAGCCGGCGAGCGCGGAGCAACCGGCGCCAACGATGTAGAGGACTCCGGTCTCCCAGTTGATAGCAAACGTGATCACCAGCGCGAGCAGGATGCCGATCACCGCGACCACGCTGTACTGCCGATTGAGATAAGCGGCGGCGCCCTCCTGGATGGCGCGCGCGATCCGTCCCATGGTCTCGTTCCCAGGGTTGGCGGCCAGTACCCAGCGGGTCAGCAGCCCGCCGTACGCCAGCGCGACCAACGCCGCCACGCTGACGACCGCCAGGACAGCCGTGGAATCACCGATGCGCGTGGCGACGAGCAGAGCTACTTTCTCTCCCTTCCTGTCTGTGGGGCGGTTGAACGCCCGCCGTATTGTAGCGTTCGGGTTTTACCCCGGGCTACGACCCGAGCGGCCGAAGAGCGCAAGCACCTGATCGCGGATCCACTTGGGTGGCGGGACGCCACCGGGTCGCAGGCGGTCCGTCGCAACGGTGACGTCGTCCGGCGCCGCGGACGACGAGACCTCGCGCTTGGGCGGGGCTACGAAGCCAACGCCCAGCGTTTCGGCCAGGTCGCGGATGCGGGCGAAGAACCCAGACGTATGTGGCGACCGATCGAGCTGCAGCCCGGTGAAATCGTAATGATGCACCCACTCGTGCAGCAGCGTCTCGAGAAAGACCTTGGGCGCGAGTAGTTGCTGCCGAATCGCTGTGAGGTTGTAGATCCGGATCGATCCGCGCTGCGGCGTCGCCTCCAGGGCGATGCGGTAGTAGCCGTACGTCTTCAGTTCCAATTTGCCACCGCGGGTACGGTGGCGCTGCGGGCGGTCGGCCACGGTCAGCTTGCAGGCTGGCAGCCCGGCGGCCTCGTCGAGCACGTCGAGCAGCGCCTGGCCCCTCGCCTGGCGACCGGCCGCTGTTGTCTCCTCGAGGATTGAAAGCGCGATGCCCTTTCCGAGGGGAAACTCGCGCCACGTGACTTGTTCAACGCCCTTGCTGCGTTCGTAGGCGGATCTGGGCATTGCCTGTCATTATGGGCGCGTGCCGCAGTCCAGCATCATCGTCGTCGGCAACGAGATTCTGCGCGGATTCACGGTCGACACCAACTCGAACTGGCTCGCCAGCCGATTGTTCCAGTGTGGATACCAGGTGCGGGTCATCACGACGGTTGGAGACGTCGATGAAGACATCGTCGGCGCGATCCACGATCACGTCGCGCGTGCCGAACTGTCGCGAATCTTCGTCTGCGGCGGGCTTGGGCCCACACCGGACGATCGCACGTACGTCGCCCTGGCACGCGCGCTCGACCAGCCGCTGGTCTACCGGCGCGAGGTCGGGGCACAGATGCAAAACCTGATGTTTATCCGCAACATGGCCGCGAGCCGGGGCACCGCCGGGCTGAATGCCGGTAACCGGCGAATGGCGATGCTGCCTGAGGGTGCGACCCTTGTCCGCAACGGCGCCGGCATGGCCCCCGGGCTGGCCTTCGACCTGGAACAGGATCGTTATCTCTTTGCTTTGCCGGGCGTCCCGCACGAGCTTCGCTCCGTTTACGAAGATATCGAAGTTCGATATCTGACCGGCAGCCGCGGTGACGCCGTCCGCGAGCTGCACTACCGGCTGGCGCCGGAGAGTATGTTCCACGATGTCATGCGGGACCTCGAACGTGAATACCCCGACGTGTCGCTGGGATCCTACCCGCAGACGGAGACGCGTGAGCTCATCCTGCGAGCCTCCGGCCCGGATTCTGAGCGGGTGGACGCCGTGATCAAGGCCATCCGCGACCGCATCCGCCAGTACTCACCCGTCGGCTGAAATGGGAAACGGCGGCCCAGTGGGCCGCCGTTTTCTGGAACCGAGGTCGGTTACTTGTCGTGATCGCGGGCGACGGCGCTGACGGCACCGCCATGGTTGACGGTCTTATTACCGGTCGTATGCGCCGCGGTTGCGTCGCTCTGCGCGACCGTGCTCACCGCATCGCCATGCGCGTCGCTGTCGCTCGTTGCTTCGTCTGTGTCGTCCGCGTCCGTGTCGGCGGCTCTGGCCGCGGCGTCGGCCTCGGCATCAGCCTTGGCCGCGTCAGACTTCGCCTCCCCCTTAGCGCTCGCCAGGGTGCTGATCGCGTCGCCCTTCGCCTCGCCCTTGAGCGTCGTGCTGGTGGCGAGCGTGCTGACGGCTTTTCCGTGTGAGTTGCCCGCCACGGCGGATAGGGCGCCAACGGCCAGCAGACCGGCCGCCGCCGCCGCAATCATGATCGATCGCAACATGAAGAAACCCTCCTGGTTTTCGAGATTCTGCCTGTTAGAACGCAGCTTTCTCGATCCACTTACTGTCCAGGCCGAGTTTCTTTACTTTCCTTTAAAATCCGGCGGCTGCTTGCTAACAAAGGACATGATGCCGACCATCGCGTCCTCCGTCATGGCGGCCTTGCCGAAGTTCTCGGCCTCGACCTCGTAGCCTTTCCCGGGCGACCGCTCCAGCCCCGCCAGCAGGGCTTCTTTCGCCAGGCGTAAGGCGATCGGCGCGGCATGCGCCAGCCGCCGGGCGCGCTCGAGCACGGCTTCCTGAAATCCATCGGCGGGCAGCGCCGTATTGATGAGCCCGATGGCGGCCGCCTCCGGCGCCTTGAGCCGGATCGACTCGAAGATCATTTCGGTCGCGCGCGTCCGTCCGACGAGTCGGGGTAGGCGCTGCGTGCCACCGGCGCCCGGGATCAGCCCCAGGCTGGTTTCAGTCTGGCCGATCGTCGAGCGTGAGTCGTCGATCATCAACCGGTAGTCGCAGGCGAGCGCCAGCTCGCAGCCGCCGCCCAGCGCGTGCCCGTTGATGGCGGCGATCAATGGCTTGGGAAAATGCTCGATTTCCGTGAAGGCGGCCTGGCTCCGGCGGGACATCTGCGCGACGCGCTCCAGCGTCGCGGGATTTTCGCGATCGAACCCGCCGTCGCCTCCCATCGCCTTGATGTCCGCCCCGGCCATGAAATAGCGGTCGATGGCACTGGTCAGCACCACGACCCGGGTTGTGTCGGCTTCTTTCACCTGGTTGAGCGCCTCGATCAACTCCTCCTGGAGCTCGACGACCAGGGCATTCACCGGCGGCCGGTTCATGCGAATCGTGGTCACGAAGTCCGTCGTGGAGACGTCAAGCAGGCCGGCCATCAGAACGTAAAGAGATCCATGCCACCGGTGACCGGGAGCGCGACGCCGGTGATATAGCCGGCCGCCGGCGAGCACAAGAACGTGATGGCATTGGCAATATCTTCAGGCTCGCCCGGGCGGCGCATGGCGATGCGCTTGACCATCCGCTCGTTCATGTCGGGGCGCCCCAGCTTGTACGCCTCGGTCGCGATCACGCCCGGAACGATCGCATTGCAGGTGATGTTGTAGCGCGCGCCCTCCAGGGCCAGCGTCCGGGCCAGACCTACCAGCCCGGCTTTCGTCGTCGCGTAGCTCGCCTGGCCGAAGCCACCGAGCGCGCCCGCGATCGACGACATCATGATGATCCGGCCCCAGTTCTTTTGCTTCATGTGCGGCCACACCGCCTTCGAGCAATTGAAGGCGCCCGTCAGGTTGACCTTGAGGTCGCGGTCCCAGAGCGCATCGACCTGGTTGTCGACGGCCGCCATGTGGTCGAGCGTCCCGGCATTGTTGATGAGAATGTCCAGGCTGCCGAAATCGGCGACGACCTGGTCGACCACGGCCTTGACCTGCTCTCGATTGGTGACGTCCATCTTCAGGGCGACCGAGCGCCGCCCCATCTCGCGGATCTCGCTCGAGGTTTTCTCGGAATAGACGGCTTTCTGCGAGGCCATCACCTGCGAGAGCGCGCTCTGTGAGGCTTCGGCCGTCTTCTCGAGCTCGGGATCACTTTCGATCAAGATGTCCGTGACCACGACGTCGGCGCCGGCGCGCGCCAGGGCCAGGCAATCGGCGCGACCCAGGCCGCGCGACCCGCCCGTTACCAGGGCGACTTTCCCTTTCAGGTCGATCATGACTAGCTCGCCTTCCGGATCTGCGGCTTCGCTTGCTCGCGGGTCAGCGGACGGCGCTCGCCCGAGATCGCCCGCGAGATCACCAGGCGCTGAATCTCGGACGTCCCTTCCCAGATCTGGTAGATCTTGGCGTCGCGCATCCACTTCTCGACGGGATACTCTCGGATGTAGCCGTTTCCGCCGAGCACCTGGACGGCCTCGAGTGTGACCTGCATCGCCATGTCGGCGGCAAAGGCCTTCGCCATACTGCCCTCGGCGCGCGTGAAGAGCATGTTGTTCTGCGCCATCCAGCCCGCGCGCCAGGTGAGGAGGCGCGCCGCGTCGATGTTGATCGCCATCTCAGCCAGCTTGAAGCCGATCCCCTCGTGCTTGATGATCGGCTTGCCGAAGGCGACGCGTTGCTGCGCGTAATCGAGTGCGTACTCGTACGCGGCGCGGGCGATGCCCAGCGAGCCGGCGGCAACCGCGGGCCGCGAGTATTCGAGCATCTGCAGCGCACCCAGTGCGCCGGGACCAGCATCGGGATCACCGGGCTCGCCGCCCAGGCGATTTTCGGTTGGCACGAAGCAGTCCTGCAGGATGACCTGGGCCGTGTGCGAGGCGCGCACGCCGAGCTTCTTTTCTTTGCGGCCCATGCTGAGGCCCTTGTTGCCCTTTTCGACGACGAAGCCCGCGATGCCGGCGGCGCCGATGCTGGGATCGGTGGTGGCGAAGATCACGTGCAGGTCGGCGATGCCGCCGTTGGTAATGAACTGCTTGGTGCCGTTGAGAAGATAGCCACCGTCGCCTTTCTTCGCCGTGGTCGCGATCGCCATGGCGTCGCTACCGGCGCCCGGTTCGGTAAGGCCCATGGCCCCCACCACCGGGCTCTTGGCGCTGCAGAACTCGCGGATCCACTTCTGCTTCTGCGCCTCGTTGCCCATGGCGAGAATCGCGGCAGCGGCCAGACCGGTGCCCGTGATGGCCACCGCGATGCCGGCGCAACCCCAGTGCAGCTCTTCGGCGATCAGCATATTGGAGATCATGTCGAGGCCACCACCGCCGTACGCCTCGGGCATCACGGCGACCGGCGTTAGCCCCACCTCGTGGGCCTTCTTCAAGACCGGCCAGGGAAACTCCTCAGTCTCGTCATAGTGCGCCGCCACCGGCCGGATCTCCTTCTCGGCAAATTCGTGGGCGAGGGCCTTGATGTCTTCTTGTTCTGGGGTCAGCGTGAAGTCAAGCGGCATCAGTACTACTCCTTTGGGGCGGGAACTCGGCCTCCGCCACACCTTTGTTGAAGACGCGTTCTCCGCGTTGATTGGTCACGACAAGGTTGATCACGATGCGTCGTGTCGCATCGTCTTTCGATGCGATGGTTCCCGAACATGTCACGTCGTCTCCGGGGACGACCATCCCGGCAAAACGACCCTGCAGCCGCTTGAGCAGCGAACGGTCACCCAGCCAGTTGGTCACCATCTGGTTGGCGAAAGCCATCGTGAGCATCCCATGGGCGATCACGCCCGGCAGGCCGGCGGAGCGGGCGAAGGTCTCGTCCAGGTGGATCGGATTGCGGTCGCCCGAAGCCTCCGCGTATTGCCGGATCTGTTCGACCGTTACATGCTTGGTCAGCGACGGCAGAGCTTGCCCCGGGCTGACGTGCTCGAAATCCAATGTGCTCATTGTTTTCATGGCTTGCGGATGATGAACAGCGCGGTGCCGTCGGAGACCGGTTGGTCCTGCTCGTCGACGGCCTTGAGCTCGAAGGTAACCAGCTCCATGTCGCCGCGCGAGCTGATGGCTGTCAGCCGCCCCGTGGTGCGGATGCGATCGCCCGGGCGGACGGGCCTCCGGAAACTGAATCGTTGTTCGCCGTGCACCAGGTGCGCGACGTCCAGTGCCACCTCCTGGTCGGTCCAGAGCTGCCAGAAGGCATCGAAACCGTAGACCATGGCATAGGTCGGTGGCGCGATCAAGTCGCCGTCGTCCCGCTCATCGCCGACGGCCGCCATGTAGGCCCGGATCGATGTCTCCGTGACCTGGTAGGGCGCCGTCGCGTAGCTCCGGCCGACCCAGCGCGCGTCGGTCACTACTGCAACAGTCCCTGGAGTTTCATCGCCAGCCCCATGTCGCCCTTGACCTTGAGCTTCTGCTGCATGAAGGCCGTCACAGGATTCAGCTTGCCGGTCGCGATGTTCATCCAGTCATCCGTCGTCGCGATGAGTGTCGTGTTCGGGCTTTGTGCCGGTCCCTGGATGAGTTCGGGGGCGCCGTTGGCGATCTTCAATGTCCACGATTCGCCACTCAGGTCGAACTGGTAGGTCGCATTCAGACCCGCGGACTTCTCGGGATGCGACTTGATGCGATTCTCGATTTCGGCGAACACTTCTTTGGCTTCAGGCATGGGTGCCTCCTTCTTGTGGTAGCGGGGTTGCGATCGATGCGGCGCCGTCGAGGAACAGGCTGGCGCACGCCCGCGCCAGGGCCGCGGCGCTCATCGGGGGTTCGTCTCTTCGCTGAAAGTGCCGCCAGTACGCGAGCTGAGCGGCCATCCCCAGCAACGCGAACGCGGCCACCGCCGTTGCCCCCACCCCCAGTTCGCGAAGCGTCGGCTCAAAGGCCGTGGCGAGGGTCTGGTGCAGCTGGGTTTGGCTGGCTTCGAAGCTCTCGTCGATGCCCAGCCCCTCGGTCGTCAGCCGGCGGTTCCACGCCGGGTAGTCCTCGTAGAACTCGAAGTAGGCGCGGAGCCCGGCCTCGAGCCGCCGGCGGGCATCCGGTTCATCCCTGGTAACCCAGTAGATGCGGCGGCGCAGCAAGGTCGCCATCTCGTCCTGCAGGGCCGCGAACACACCCTTCTTGTCGGCGAAATAGAGATAGAACGCGCCCTGGGAAAGGCCGGCGGCCTGCACCACCGTACTAACGGTCGTGCCGTGATAGCCGTCACGCTCGAAGACCCGGCGGGCGGCCTCCAGCAGCTCCCCACGCCGCACCCACTGCCGCTCGGTCAAGGGCGACTCGCTGGCGGTGCGGCTACTGACTGACACGTCAGTCACCATGCTAGCAGGTGCTCCGACAGGCTGTCCAGCGGGGCATCGACTTCGAACCGCGGCTAGCGGACGACCACGAAGAACCGTTCGGTCGCCCGGTCGGCCTGGCTCGACGCGGTGAGGATCACGGCCTTGACCGGGTCCACGTTGGCCGACAGCGCGCTGCCGGAGCCAAGTCCGGCCTGGGATCCGAATGGCGATTTGCGGATCGCAGCCGCCAGCTTGGCGATGTCCAAGTAGACGATGCCCGACGGGCTGGCCAGCGACGCGCTGCTCGCGGACTTGTAGGTCGCGTCGGAGGCGATGCTCGCTCCACTCTTGTGGGTATCGATGATCGCTTTGACTTCGGCCGGCGTGGACGCCAGGATGCCCATGCCGTCGAGCACGGCGTACGAGGGGCTCAAGGCGCTGGCACCCAAGCCGCCCAACGCCGGGGAGGTCCAGGTGGTGATCACGACGCCTCGATAGGTAGTGGTCGTGACGTGGCCGGCGGTCGCCGCGGGCGTTGAGCCGAAGCTGGAGCCGGCTGCGCCCTCCGCCAGCACCAGAAGCTTGGCGAAGAACGCATTCATGCTCTTGGCGTCATTGGTTCCCAGGAGGATGGCGCCGGCGGGCAGGCCGCTGCCACTGAACTCGACCTCCAGCCCGGCATCGCCAGTCAGATGCGGCAGGAGGCCCGCGGTACCGGTCAGGCCGATCGAATCGGTGGCGGCTTTGACGGACGCCTGGTTGCCCGATTGGTCGAGCGCCGCCTGGATCGTTCGGTTCAGGCCGGTGATGGCGAGGAATCCCTCGCTGGTCTGGGGAATCCACTTGACCACGACGTCGGCCTTCCCCGCGTGCGCGAACGCGTCACGCGTTGCGGGCGACAATTTCGATTGATCGACCTTCACCAGGATGTCGGCCAGAATGCCATCACCGTTGGCCGAGAGCGTCGCCCCAATTCCCTGCAACGCGTCGACATCGTTCAGGTTCTTGAGCGCGAGGCTAACGGCCGGCGTGGTCGCCATCTGTTTCTTTACGCCGGCGACCAGCGACCTGCCGTTCACGTAAAGGTACCCAAGCCGGTCCGCGGGCAAGGCGGCGAGCGTGGCTTTGAAGTCACTCGAGTCGATCAACTTAGCCGCGCGACCCTGGTCGGTGTCGATGATCTCGTGGATCTGCACGCTGGTGGTGGCAAAGACCACGACGTGATCGACGAAGCTATAGGCCGCGGTCTGTGCGGACTTATCGGTCGGCGTCCCGACGGAGATCGTGATGCCGTTGTAGGTCTCGTCCTTCCACTGGAACTTCGTGCCGTACTTGCTCGCGCGCAGCTTGGCGAGCATGGCCTTGGCCTTCGTGTCATCACGAGACGCGATGTAGACGGCGGCCGGGCTGTCTTTCGTGCTCGTCAGGTTGAGCTTGGCGCTAACGGCAACCTGGGGACCCAGCCACGGCTGGACGTCGGTGCTAAACGAAAATCCCGAGTCCTTGAAGGCCAGGTCGAGCTTGTCCGTGATGGCCTTGTCCGTCTTGTAATCCGGGAAACTGTGCACCGCGCGCAGCAGGTTGACCTTCTGCGCCACGGAGGGATCGAAGTTCGCCACTGCGATCACGTCCGCGCTCGCGGGAACCATTTTCTCGATCGTGGACGTCTGCTTGGCGAGAATCAGGACCGCGGCCGCGCTCACCGCGCCGAGGGCGAGGACCGCGCCGGCCGGAATCAGCAGGCGCCGGTGGCGGAGAAACCAGGATTGCGGTGCCGCCGAAACAGCGGGAGCGGCCGGCGGTAGTGGCTGCCCGGAATCGGGCTGCGGAGCCGGCGTCAGGTCGCCTTCGATACTCATCCAGGGGATGCCTCACAGCATCAACTCCCCCGCTTCGGGCAACTTGTTAGCTGCGCGTGGTCGTTGCCGGGGCGTTGCCGAAATGCAACGTGGCGAGGGCCTGCATCTCGTCGGGAGAGAACCCCGTGCTGCGGCCGGCCTGGTACTGGCGCTCGACCTCGCTGTGGATCGCCGCCACCCGGGGGTCGTCTTTGCGCACCTGGGCCGCGCCCTTCAGGCCCAGCGTCGTGTTGACCCAGTAGGCGATGCCGGCCAGCCCCGACCTGTCGTTGACTGTGATGCCGAGCGGCCGGTCGAGAATGCGCGTCGTGTCGAAGATGTTGTAGATCTCCTCGTTCTTGAGCAAACCGTCGGCGTGGATGCCGGCGCTGGTCACGTTGAAGCCGGCGCCGGCGAACGGATAGTTCGCGGGCAGCGGCGTTCCCAGCTGGTCGCGGAAGTAGGCCGCCGCTCTGGTGATGGCGGTGGTGTCGACGCCTGGCGTCTCGCCGCGCAAACCGACGTGATCGATGATCAGCGCCTCGAGTGGCGGGTTGCCGGTCCGCTCGCCGAAGCCGAAGAACGAACCGTTGGCGGCGGCGCAACCATAGAGCCAGGCGGCGACGGTGTTGACTTCGCCGCGATGGAAATCATTGTGCCCGTGCCATTCGAGGTGCTCGGGCGCGACGCCGAGGCTGTTCGTGAAGAAGCGCACCAGCCGCGGCACGCCGCGGGGCAGGGCGGCTTCCGGCCAGGGAAGACCGAAGCCCATCGTGTCGCAGAGGCGGAACTTGACGGCCACACCTGCCTTGCGGCCAAGCTCCTGCAACGAGGTCACCAGTGGCGCGACGAAACCCTCCAGATCCGCGCGAGTCAGATCCTCGAGGTGGACGCGCGGACGGATGCCGGCGTCGATCACGGCGCTGACGACCCGCGCATAGTCGTCGGCTGCCTGACGGCGCGTCCGGTTCATCTTGAGGTAGAGGTGGTAGTCAGAGGCTGAAACCAGGATGCCGGTTTCCTTGACGTCGGTCGCTTGCACGGCCCTGAGATCGTCCAGCGAGGCACGCATCCAGGTCGTCACCTCCGGGCCCGGTCGAGGCTGGCAGGCGGCGATCGCCGTGCGGTCGAGCGCGGTGTAGGCGAAGAACTCCGTCTGCCGGATCACCGGCCCACCGAGCTGCTTCAGCAGATCGTAAAGATGGACGATCTGATCGACCGTGTACGGCGCTCGCGCCTGCTGGCCGTCCCGGAAGGTCGTGTCCGTGATCCAGATATCCGAGGGGAGGGCTTGTGGGACGGCAGTCGCTTCGAAGCGGATCGGCGGGATGCGGCTGTAGGGAAAATCCTGGCGCAGCAGATTCGGCTCGGCGCGATCCAGCACGCCCCATTGTATGCATATGTTGATTTGTATTGCAATCTATTGACTGCAGCAATCCGCTCACGTACGCTTGAGCGGAAATGGTCGAGCTTCACGGGGAGCCTTATCTGAGCGCCGCCGAGGCGTGCGAGCTACTGGGCGTCAAGCCGGCGACGCTGTACGCCTACGTCAGCCGGGGGGTGCTGCAGAGCTACCGCCAGGGCATCAAGCGTGCGCGACTCTACCGCAGCGCCGACCTCCAGCGGGTGCTGCACCTGCGTCCCAGCCGAGGCGGGCGATCGCTCCCCCACTCGGCCGACTGGATGGGCGATCCGTAGCTTCGTCTGGCCGCCGTCATCAATTGCCGCGCGAGCATCAAGCCCCGCCTTCGTCACATCTGCCGTGAGGGTTCTAGCCCGAGTTGAGCCCCCAAGATGGGTTTGGCCGGCGGTCGCGATCGCTGCTATGGCAGCGACAGCCATTGCATTGCTGGCCGTCGTTGGCACTGTGATTTTTCCGAAGAGCTACAAGGTCGCCATGTGGTACGGGACGACGCCAAGTATCGGGTCCCTGAGTTCAGGTACAGGTCGGCTCGGTGGCCAAACCAACGCCGACGATTCTGCCTGTTTCTGGTTGGGCAGCGGCGAAGACCGTGCCGCGCTCCTATGGCCTCCGGGCTATTCCGCTCGGGGCAATCCCCTCAGCGTCTTCGACGCGAAGGGTCACCTGATTGCAACCGTTGGCGAGGTCATCACGCTAGATGGCGGCGCAGCCCCCGATGATGTCACTGCCAGAGGAATATTCGGATGTCCAAAGACCCCCCTGGTAAGGGGGGTCGACCAGCAGCCCTTCGCCCCTTGAGTAGGCGGAGGCTCGGGACCTGACCCGCTATCGGAACGTGCTGTAGTCGATCTCCTTCTTGCGCTCGAAGGCTTCGTCGCGCGTCTCGAACGTTTGGAAGTAGCCCCGGCCGTGGAGCACGTAGATCCCGTCGACATCGTCGCGCGTCACCCTCAATTCCGGGAGATCGATGTTGTAGACCTGGCCCGAATCAGTCGCGCGCAAACGGGGGGCTGCCATGGGCGGATTGTATCGCCGCCACCGGCCGTCTAGGCGACCGTGACCTCGTCCATCAAGTAGACGTCCTGCACGGCATTGAGCAGTTGAATGCCCTCGCTCATGGGCCGCATGAAGGCCTTGCGCCCAGTGATCAGGCCGGTGCCGCCGGCCCGCTTGTTGATCACCGCCGTCTTGACGGCTTCTTTGAGATCACTTTCTCCTGACGATGCGCCACCCGAGTTGATGAGGCCACTGCGGCCCATGTAGCAGTTCGCCACCTGGTAGCGGGTCAGGTCGATTGGATGGTCCGTGGACAGCTTCTCGTAGACCGCCTTGGACGTCTTGCCAAACTTCAAGACCTCGAAAC
>WNFW01003263.1_pt1 | contig 16883 bp, 16 predicted proteins | sample 5400131 | NCBI WGS metagenome assembly WNFW01 (sample SAMN13153362, study PRJNA577476) | soil metagenome | isolation source: 20 cm soil or saprolite under grassland replicate 1 | place: USA:California | collected 2016-06-15 | reverse complement strand
TTGCGGATTGTTTTCCCGGCTTGGCTATACCGGGCAATCGTGCAACGTTGTTCCAACGAAAGCTGTTCATATTTTTGTCCCATCGCAACACCTTATACAAAAGGTGTTGCACTTCGTTTGTGAATTTAGGGAATCCAGACCCTTTGTATTCTTGGATTCCGGCTCGCCCCCGGCGAAATCCGGGTTGGCCGGAATGACGGTAGGAAATATGCAGTGAGTTCTATTTTCTATTGCAGAAAAATTTTCTGATATTCCTTTTGCTTCTCTTCGTAATCCTTTTTGCCGAACGAATACATCTGCACGAACTTGATCTTGTCTGCATCCGGGAGCGGCGGATAGATGCACTTGCGATTCACAAACTCACCGGTTTCCGCTTGAATCTTCATGCTCTCTTCATCGAGGAAAAAGTCGATAAAGGCCTTGCCGGCGTTGGGCCGCGGCGCTTTGGCTCCAAGGTTGATGTACTGGCCGTCGCCAAGCATTTGGTAGTCCCGGACGTAATCGAGATTGGCCCCTTGTTTATTATACGTCAACACAAAGCGGACAAAAGTGATGCCGATCGGCGTTTCCCCGGTGCCGACACGGTCAGCGGCGGGTACAATGGACTCGACGAATATTGGTTTCGCGGCGGCGAGGTTGCGAATAAATTTTCCCGTTTTTTCTTTCCCCATGATTTTGTCGAGACTCGCCAGCCATTGGGTCGTCAGTGTGTGATTGACCGGATGGGGCATGACGAGCTTGCCGCGGTACTCTGGTTTCACGACATCTTCGAGGGTTTTCGGAGCCTGCGATGCTTTGATGTCGTTCTTGTTATAGATGACGCCGTACAGGACGTTGCGGTATCTTGCGCCTAGGTTCGGGTCGATGGCGTCCTTGGCAAACCCTTTAAACGAAGGCGATTCGTATTTGGTGAAGGCACCTTCCTTCGCCATCAGGTGCATGTGATCGCCGGTGGTCGCGACGACATCGAAGATCGGTTTGCCGATACGGTGCTCGCTCAGCACACGATCGATAATCTCGGTAGAAGCGCCGCGCCAGTATTCCATTTGGAGGCCGGTCTTAGTTTCGAAAGCCTTCTTGAGCGCGTCGGCGGTGAAAGTTTCCATGGAGGTATAGACGACAACTTTTCCGCCTTCTTTCTTGGCGGCCTCGATGAGTTTAGCAGTTTGTCCGAAGGCTGATTGACCGATGATGATGAAAAGCAATCCGAAAAACAGGGCTGAAATCCTGCGCATAGGCTGGACTCCTTTCGAATTTTCGCTCGATGACAGTTGCATACCTTGCGTGCCCACTTATATTGCTACGCTTCTGACCTCGTCAAGTTGAGTCTTCTTTGAGTCATGGTTCATTTTGACCAAAGATCGTTCACGGAGCTTTTCCTGAAACTCTTCGCTGCGCTCAGAGTGACAGTGGAAGGATTCAGGATCTCTGCGCGTGTTATTCCGAATCCGCAGGGTGGGAATCTCGATTCGCGTAAACACCGCAGCAGTCCAGCGGGGCTGAGTTCGTCAGCTTTTTCCTGCCAGTCGCTTGAAAAAACCCTCGCGCTCCAGATCGTCGAGCGTGCTTTCGTCGACGTATTTGTTCACATTCATATCTATTTTGGCCCCTGGACGCTGAGAAAGCAGCTCCAAGGTATTGCGCAGACCGACGGGTGATATGCGGGTGGGAAATGAAAACTTGCTAGCAAAATACTGATAGGTCTCCTCAATAGCCTTGGAATTCTTTTGTCTGAGCCGCTTGGTAAGCACCGCCAGCCCCTTCTCCTTATCGTTTATGAACTGGTGGGTTCCCTCGGCATACGCCTGCTGGAAGCGCTTGACCGCCTCCCGGTTCTTTTCCACGAACGAGCGGCGCGCGACCATGACGTTCATGGGAAACGACGCTTCTTTCATTTCGCTCATGTCCGCGAGCGCGTGCATACCAACCCGGAGCGCCTCGTTGATGTCGGGGTAAGACAGCACGGTAGCGTCGATGGCCCTGGTTGAAAGCGCGACGATTCGAGCCACTGGGTCTCCCGCGGGAAAGATCGTGACCGATTGGCGCGGCACATTCCATGCCTTGAGCGCGAGAATCGTCGCCGTCTCGGTGGCTCCGCCAACGGCGAGAATGCCGATCTTTTTTCCGACCAGATCTCCAGGTTTGCGGATCTCTTTTTGCGCCATAAAGCTATAAGGAAAAGAGTTAAGCGAACCGGATATCATCACGAGATCGGCGCCCTGATTGATGGCGTTGATGGCGGTGGCGGCGTCGGCCTGAGCAAAGTGAATGCTGCCTCCCTGTAAGGCCTGAATCTGGCGAACAGAGCCGGGCACCAAAACCACGTCGCCGTTAAAGCCGTATTTCGCCATCAGTCCCAAGTCCTTCGGCGCCCAAACCGGCGCCTGGAAGCCGGCGAAACCGGCATAGGCGACAAGGTACCGTTCTTGCGCAGCGAGGCTCGCCGGCAAGGTCACGAGAAGAAGGACGGTAAAGAACCATCTTTGCAACATCATTGGGTTGCTCCGTTTTTTAAGTGGGCGAGCACGCAACCCCGGATCACAGTCCGGGGTGGCGCGACCCGGAATCCAGGAATTTTAAAAACTTCTGGATGCCGGTTTTCACCGGCATGACGATAAAAGCAGCGCACATTTCAGCGACAAGCCACATTGGCTTATCGAAACCGCGAATTTTATGTCCACCCTCTCGTCCAGACTTTGCCTTTCTTGATCATGTCGGCGTAGTAATTCCAGTCGGCGGAGTGAGTCATTGTGTTTCTCTGCCGCGAGAAAAGTTTTTCCTTGCTCTCCGAAAGTTGTTCGATGAATTCGTCCGAAACGCCTTTAAATCCGAAAAGCTGGGCAATGGCCATGATCTTGGCGGCGCGTTCCATTCGCAGGGCGCACATACAGGCCTCGTCGATAGTCTCGCCAACGGTCACGATGCCATGGCCTTTGATCATTACGGCGACCGCTTGGCCGAGCGTGCGAGCCAAGTCGGCTCCTTCGGCGGCGTCTAAAATGTAAATCGGTTTCGGATAGATCGGTACGCCGCGGCCGAAGCGGTCGGATTGCATTTGCACGCAGGAAACAGCTTTGTCTGCGAGGCTGAGAGCGACGCACATTGGCGCGTGGGCATGGACGGCGGCATTCACGTCTGGGCGCGCCTTGAAGATCCCAGTGTAAATCGCCGCCTCGCGCGGCGGCGTGCCGACACCGCCGAGCTTGTTCAGTTCGTAGTCGAAGTGAACCAGCCAATCTTTCTTGCCGCTTTCGGGGCGGCGAAACATCTGAACGGCGATGCCCTCATCCTGGGGCAGGCGCACGCCTACGTGGCCCCAGATGTCGCCGATCTCCCACTCCAGGATTTGCGCGGCGATTTTGAGCTCTTTTTCGGCAAGCCTGACGGCGGCTCGCACCTGTTTGGCGCTCGGTTGTGTCTTGTGTTTCATGTTGTTTTTCCGTTTGTCATCGATGAGTTTAGCCGTGACCGGCACGCGAATGCGGCTGGATTCTCTTTCTCCCCCGAGATCGTCAGGTAGTCGAAATGCTGGCGCCAATGAATGGCCTGCGGCAACAAGTAAGCGAAGCAATCAATGTGTGGGAACCAATTACGTCGTGCTTCGCGCACAATGTGGGGTGGTTCTCTGCCCTCTTGCAGCGCTTTCACGCTGCTCAAAAGAAATTTCCGCACGGCGATGACCGCTTTGTCGCTCACACCGAGATGTTCCCTACTGCGGTCGAAGATCGGCCCCATGCTCTCGGTCGCGCAGGCATCATGGTTGAGAAAGTCCTCGATGCCCGTGAAGTTCACCGTCTTCTGCATTTGTCGATCCTGCAGATAGTTGTTGCGGGCGTTACGAATACGGAGATAATCCGGACCGATTTGTTTGCGCCGATGAACTTCGTCTTCCTGTACCGCACGGCTACGGTGAAAACCGATGTCGTAGCGCCAGGTGTGAGTGTCGTCGATGGGGACGTAGGTGTGGATCTCGAAGCCATCCAGCTCGTTCGTGGGTCGGCCGGCGGGGACACAACCGTAAACGGGCGATACAAAGGCGGACAAGCGAACATAGTGCTGTTTATCGGCGGCATTTCGCGTGGCGATCAAGCGGACGCCGAAGTCCGTTTCTTCTGTTTCATAGACGGGCGCAGTGTCGGTTTTGTAAAGCGGCTGATTTCGTGCGTTATCGACCGCTCGATGCAGAAAAGACAGATGCGAGGAATCGCATTCGCCTTCGAGCCCCTGAAGGTAGTTGCATTCGAGCAAACACTTGGTGACGTAGGTTTGATTCAGAGGAACCTGTGTCCATTCGTAGTTGGGAAAGAGAGGCTTGTCGCGTGGGCCGAGGTAAGCATAGATCACGCCGCCGGCTTCGTGGGTCGGATAGGCCGTGTGACGAAGTTTTTTTCGAAAATCACTGTCGCCCGGCTCCGCCGGGGTATCGAGCACATTACCCTCGACGTCGTACTTCCAGCCGTGATAGATGCAGCGCAGCCCGCATTCTTCGTTGCGCCCGTAAAAAAGTGACGTGCCACGGTGCGCGCAGTGCTCGCCGATCAAGCCGATCCGTCCCTGTGTGTCGCGAAAGGCGACCAGCTCTTCACCCAGCAAGCGCACGCGCGCGGGAGCGCAGTCCGGCGCGGGGATTTCCTCGGATAGCAGCGCGGGAATCCAGTAGCGCCGAATCAAATTCCCCATCGGCGTTCCGGCGGCGGTTTGACTCAAGAGCTCGTTATCTTCTTTGGAAAGCATAGGACTTCTCCTCTAAGCGGAACCGAACTTATTTCGTCTTCTAAAAAACATTTGTCCTTAAGTTAGTCATTCTGAGGCCAAGCCGAAGAATCTAATGGCTAGATCCTTCGCTGGCGCTCAGGATGACGACTCTTTGACGGGTGGTACTTCATTCATATAGTCATTTGCATGCGCGGATTATGTGTTGAGCGTTCCTGCCGCGAAAATATCAGCGTAGGATGGCGTGGAGCGGATCATCCCCTGTTCGACATTGTATTTGATGAATGCGTCAATAGTGTTTCTGTTGGCTTTGAGTCCATACTTCCACGGGTCGCCCCAGGTTTTCATCTGCTCCTTCATTCTCTCTCTGAGATAGACGACCGAGAAACCGCCGCGGTCGCTGATAATATCGTCGTAAGCCATTTGCTTCGCCTGCTCGAAGGCGGTGTAAAATTTCGCCGCAAGCTCGGGATGTTCCCGGTCGAGTTTTTTACTCATGACGATCATGTGCACCGGCGTGAAGATGCCGGTTTCTGTGTACAGTTTGTGGTCTTCGGCAACGTAATCGGAAAACAACCGCTTAACCTTGGGATGGCTTTCCAAAGTTGCGAACAGCTTGGTGTCCGAGATGTCAGTGATGATTGCGTCCATCTCCCCGCCTGTTAAACGTTCCACCATGTTTTTCTTATCGTCGACGTAATCGATCTTTACCGCTTGATCATGGATAGGGAAGACTTCCTTAGCTTGAATTATCCACTGAACCTTCGATAGGTCGATGCCATGTCGATCCTTTAAGAGTCCTCTAGCCCACACCGTGAGCGCGGTTCGATAAGTGCGTGAGCCGATTCTCTTCCCTTGTAAATCTTTTGGCGACCGAATGCCCGCATCGGCATGACAGAATATCAGCTGGTAGACCGGCTTGCGCTTGGAGAATACGGGTAGCCCTATGATCTCCCAACCGGTCTCGATGGCGGGCAGAAAATAGCCAATATTGAGATCGCACAAACCGAAGTCGCCGGATATCATCTTCGGCTCTTCTTTGTTGATCATCGACGACGATTTTACCGGCTTGAGTTTTACGCCGTCGATCATGACGCGGCCTTCCAGCAGCGGCATCGTAATGTCGTAACGCATGGCAGGAAACTCAATTTCTAACGGCTGGCTTGTGCTCATTTGGTAACCATCCTCGAAATAAACTTTACCGCGCTTAGAATTGCGCGGAGAATAGCCTGCTGTCAAGAACTCATTCGACGGCAGGTAAGGCTCTCTCAGTCAAAGCCGACAGCGGAGACCTTTTGTTCCAAAACATCAGGTTGCCCGTGGTCTTGAGAGAAGAAGCGTTGGATTTCCTCGTCGCGCACAGCGGAGAGCGCGGGCGGATTCCACTGCGGACGTTGGTCTTTGTCGATCAGGCGGGCTCTCACGCCCTCGCGAAAATCAGAGCGCTGGCAGAAATTCAATGCCATGTCCCATTCTCGCCGGAAAACATCTTTCAAAGATAAATTTCTTCCTCCCATCAGCTGCAGGAAAATTGTCTTTGCAGAGGTCGGCGAGCCGGCCAGGTAACCATGAATGGCCTGCTTCATCCAGGTATCCGCGCCGTTCCAACTTCGAAAAGCGCCGTCGATCTCCTCGATGGTTGCCTTCAACGTGAGCGCTCGGATTGCATCGAGGCGCGTTAGCAGTTCTGACCGCGTTACTGCCTCAGGTTCCGCAACCGCCGCTAGGTAGCTTCTCAATGTTTCCTTGTTCTGTCGTGGATCGGCGGTCCAGCTCAAGCGTGTTAACCCTGATAGCGCCTCCGTCTTCTTTTCTGCCCGGATGAGCCCATCCGCCATGCCGATGGCCACGGCGTCAAGGCCGCTAAATCGCGCACCGGTCAAGCCAAGAAATAAACCCAGCCCAGCGGGCAGTTGGTTAAGAAAATAAGTTCCGCCGACGTCGGGAAATAGGCCGATGGCTATTTCCGGCATGGCGAGGACGCTGCGCTCGGTTACCACGCGGTACGAGGCTCCGTTCATGATCCCAATGCCGCCGCCCATGGTGATGCCATCGGCCCAACAAAGGATCGGTTTGGGATAAACGTGGATGAGATAATCGACAAAGTACTCGGTCGTGAAATAGTCTCGCGCGGGCTCAATTGTTCCGTCTCGCTGCAATGCCATGGCGAGCGCCTTTACGTCGCCACCGGCGCAAAAGGCTTTGTCCGAATCAGCGTGCAAGACGGTGCAGGCGATGTCATTTCTCTGACGCCACTCGAAAAGCTTGCGTTCTATCGTTTGCAGCATATCCAGGTCGAGGGCGTTAAGGGAACTCGGATTATTGAGCCTTAAGAAGCCCAATTTAAGCCGGCCAGCCGGTTCCTCGGATACGATCACGGCGGCCTGTGGGTTGTCGGATATCGTGTCTATCAACGAGGCTCCCTTGGTTCTTCTTTAGAACAAATTTGTCACGGATGGACAATAGTCCCGAATGATCTTTGAACTTTTCGCCTGAATTCGGCCGTGCGATCCGGAGAATATGCGGGATATCAGCATCTTATCATTGGCGACAATCCTGGCATGGCGATTGCGTTATCGTTCGTGACGTTGAATCGAAACGAAACTAAGCGACAGAGAGGGACAACATGGAAACCGAAATCGTAGACGGATCATCAGCCATCCATTTTAATGACGCGACTTATCACGCGGCGGTTTGTCAGCGCTGCGGGACCAAGATTTATCCCGCGGAACAGCTTGAGGCGCATTTGGATCGTCACCAGCTGAAGGATCTGTACCTTGAGGGCGAACTGAAAAGGCTTCAGTACGCCCTGGGAAGAATGCGATAGCTCTTCGAATTTTACCGCCGATTGTCGGTGAAGTAAAAGTTTCCCGAGCGCAAACTTGAACGATTGACCTCCTCTTTTCGAGTTTGCGGTATCACCCCCAAGGGTGTCCCCCACAAGGGGGACACCCTTTCCCGAAAAAAACAAGCAGCAGAAACGCCCGGCGCAGTGAAAAGGCAACCACAGGAGGTTGCCCCTACCTTCACCTTTAACCCAAACTCGGTTCGATCGAAGCTGTGGTTGCCTGCACAGAAATGTCCATTATCATGGATGTTCGTTGTTGACATCGCCGTCGGCCTTTCCTATGGTCGCACGTGACGGACAAATTTTTTCCGCAGCGCTTCATCTGATCCTTGAGCATTATCTCGATGCGGATTCCGACCCCATGGATCGTAACATTTCTCCTCACTTTAGTTGAATTCCTTGCAGCGCCGTTAGCGAGCGCCGCGGAGGCCGAAAAACTCAACGTTTGCTATTCCTCTATCGCCGCGACGTCAATAACCACATGGGTGCCAAAGGAAGCCGGGATTTACAAGAAGTACGGGTTGGACGTAAACATTATCTACGTCGCCGGCGCGCAGGCGATCTGAACGCTGATTTCAGGTGATACTCACATTGTGCAGGGCTCCGGGGCGGCGGCTGTCCTGTCGCGTCTGCAAGGATCCGACTTGACGATGATCGGCACGACGATCAACGTGATTCCGATGAGTCTCGTAACGACACCGGACGTCGCCGGCCCAAAGGATCTCAAGGGGAAGACGTTTGGGGTGAGCCGCTTTGGCTCTTTGACTGATCTGGGCCTGAGAAAGGCCGTCAGCGAATTTGGTCTCGATCCTTCTAAAGACATTAAGATGATCCAAACGGGCGGCGTGCCGGAAAATCTTCTGTTCATGCAGCAAGGACTTATCAAGGGTGCTCTGATTTCTTCGCCGACATTAGAGAAAGCCAAGGAGCTGGGCTACAAAGAATTGATTAATCTCGGCGAGATCAAGTATCGCTACCCGGGGACGGCGCTGGTAACGACGGATGCTTTCATACGAAGCCGGCCGCAGACCGTGAACCGCTTTCTCAAGGCGACACTCGAAGGCATCAAATACGCCAAGGCGAATCCGGATTTCACGGTTCGCATTCTCGGCAAGTACACGCGCAATTCGAATACGAAGCTGCTGGCGAGCGCGTTTAAAAGTTACGTGCTCGGCTACATCCGCAGTGTCCCGACGATCACGCCGGCTGAAATCGACGCCGTTCTGGAAGATGTCGCGATGCGTAACCCGAAAGCCAAAAGCGTGGATCCAAAACAGTTCTACGATCCCGCGCCGTTGGAGCAATTAGCGAGAGAAGGGTTTATTAAAGAACTCTATCCGTGGTGACACGTTCACCGAAAAGGTTCATCCGTTTGATTGCGCTCGGCCAACTCGATTCGACCTCTTGCATCTCAAGATTTTCTTGACCGGCGGAAAAAACTCACGGCGGCTCAATCTTCACGCAATCTTGATCTTGTCGAATTCCGTAATCTTGAACTTGGGCGCGGCGCCGCCGGGCAGGATCGTGAACTGGTGCAAGGTAAACTCATGCTCGTAATCCCCGCGGGCAATGAGGCCGTCCACTGGAATGACGCAATCATAGCCAAAGGGCCGCACGGCCGCGGTGGCGGTATACATGACCGCCTGGTTGCTCGAAGCGCCGCAAACAATCACTGTCTTAATGCCTCTTTTCTGCAGCATTGGCTGAAGCTCGCCGCTATAGAATTTATCGAAAGCGGCTGGAAAAATGACCGGCTCGTCATCTCGTTGTTTGAAGGCGTGCGGCATCCTCGCCTCGGCTGTGCCCTTGTAACGATCGGCGACGGTGTAAACGATGAACATATTCGCCTGCCGCGCGCGGTCGAGGAACTTCGCCACGGGGTTGATCAGTTTGTAACAGGGCTCCTCGGGATTTTCGCAGCGACAGTTCAGATCCAAAACGAGCAGGGCCGTTGTTTTCGAATCAACGGTAACCTCTTGGGGTACAGGTTTGTTAGGCATGTTGATTTTCCTTTCTTTCGGGTTTCTTAGTTGAGACGAAACGCTATCCCCAAGCAGAAAACCTGTCAAGAGAATGCACGCTTCGCTTGACGCCCATGACTCGAGTGGAATAAGTAAATTCAACCCTGCTTGGGCTCTCCGATAGGATAACGTTTGAAAAGGAGTCTGAATGAAGGCCGCAGTTCTTTACGAAGTCCGCCAACCGCTCAGAATCGAAGAACTCGAGATGCCCGCCGTCAACGATGAGGATGTGCTTATCAAAACCTTCGCCTGCGGGGTTTGCCATACCGATCTTAAAGTCATCGAGGGGCGTAACCGCTTCAATCCCCCGACGGTCTTGGGTCATGAAGTCTCCGGCACCATCGAACGGGTCGGCTCGCGCTGTACGGAGTTCTTTAAGGAAGGAGACGCGGTTATCGTCGGCATGCGCTACAAGTGCGGACGCTGCCGCTATTGTCTCGGGGCGCGTGAAAACCTCTGTGTCAATCGTCCGGCGCCGCCGCCGCTCAGAAAAACCGACGGCACGCCGGTCACCCGTTGGAACGTCGGCGGTTTCGCCGAATACGTTTCGGTTCCAGGCTACATGATCTTCAAAGTGCCTCAGGAAATAAGCTTGGAAGAGGCGAGCGTGATCGGTTGCCGGGTCACGACGGCATACAATGCGGTTAAACACGTGGGTGAATTGGCGCCCGGCGATTCCGCGCTAGTCATCGGCTGCGGTGGGGTCGGGCTCAATGCGATCCAGTTTCTCAAATGCTTCGGCGCCTATCCGATCATCGCCGTCGACGTCATCGACAAAAAGCTGGAAGAGGCCAAAAAATTCGGCGCGACTCACACCATCAATGCCAAGACCGAAGATCCAGTTTCGGCGGTCAAAAAGCTCGCCAGCGGCGGGGTCGACAAAGCGTTCGAGGCGATCGGCAATGCGAAAACCTCCGATCAGATCATTCAGGCGACACGGCCGGGCGGCACCGCAACGATTATCGGTGGACTAGGGAGCGGGCCGTTTACGATCAGCAGCGGCAGTTTCGTGACGAACGAGATCACGATAAAGGGCGTATCGAGCCGGCGGGCGAACGATGTCGTCGAAGTGTTGCAGATGGTGAAAGACGGCCGGATCGATGTCGAAAGTTTGATTACCAAGAAGTATGGCCATGAACAGATCAACGAAGCGCTGGAGGATTTGGAACACGGGAAACTACTCATGGGCATCTCAATGTGGAATTAATTGGGAGTCACTATGAATTTTCACCGCTCCATCATCCTTGGGATCATTTTAGCCTTACTATTACTTCCCCGCGGGCTCTCGGCGCAGCTCACCACGGTCCGGATCGCCTTCAACGGATTCGGCGGGATTGCGCCGCTTTATCTGGGCAATGACGCCGGCATATTCAAGCAGCAGGGATTGAACCTGGAGATGGTATTCATTCCCGGCGGCTCATTATCATTGCAGGCGCTGATCGGCAGAAGTCTCGACTTGCTGCTGACCGGCGGGCCGCCGGTCGCCAATGCCTATCTGCAGGGAGCGAAGATCAAGATCATCGGTGGCGTGACGAACCTGTTGCCCTACACATTCGTAGTCGCGACGGGTCTCCGCACAGCGGAACAGGTCAAGAGAAAGAAAATCGGCATCAGCCGCTTCGGCAGCAACACGGACTACGTCGTCAGGCTGGNNNNAACTGGGGCTGAGCGCCGCTCAAGTGCAAATTATTCAGGTCGGCGGCTCGCAGGCACGCCTGGTCGCGCTTAAATCCGGCGCGATTCAGGCCACTGTACTGAGTCCCGAAGAGGCCATCGTGGCACAGAAGATGGGATTCAGCGTGCTCCTGGACTTTATCGAAAAGGGAATCGAATTCCCCCACGTAAACGTTGTGGCCCGCGACGATTATTTGGAGACCCAGGCGCAAACGGTCAGAACTTTCATGCGAACCTATGTGGAATCGGTTCGCTATTACAAAACGCATCGCGGCGAAGCGGTCAAAAAAATCATGGAGCTGAGCAAGTTGCCGGAGCGACAGATGGCCGAGACCGTCTATGAAGGATCGTTGCGGGCTACTCCAGACGACGGCAAGCCGACCGTGAAGGGGATGGAGGTCGTGCTCGATTCGCTCGCGAAGGAAAATCCCAAGGCGAAAAGCTTGACGGTGCAACAGCTCCTCGACCTGAGATTTCTGCCGTGAAAGCGAGGGAAAGTGGGATTTGGTGTAATGGAGTGCTGGAGTGTTGGATTTAAGATCACTACTCCATTACTTCAACACTCCATTCGCAGCGCTTGGTTGATTACAGCTTGTCGCGCGAAGTGCAGCAAGAGCTGGGGATTCAATGGTAAGGAGCAGACGGTGATGACCGCCAACCTCGCAATAGGTTTCTTCGCATCCGTCCTGTGCATCGGAGATTCACTGGTTCTAGACAGCCGAGCCCAGGGTGCGGAAACGCCGCCGCGAATCCGGATCGCCTACGCAAGCCGGAGCAGCTCGGCCATGCCGCAATACGTAGCTCAGACCAAAGGGTTCTTCAAGTTGGAAGGATTGGAGACGGAGCTGATTCAAATGAATCCGCGCCTCGGCGCGACCGCGGTCGTCAACGGCGACGTCTCTTTCGCGACGCCTTTTGTCAGCATATTTCGCGGCATCCTTCAGGGTTTTCCGATAAAACTCGTATTCGTCCATTTAAAAAAAGGCCCCTACTACGTCATGGTTCGGCCCGAGATCAAAGACGTTCAGCAGTTGAAAAGCAAAAAGCTGGGCGTGGCAACGATCAAAGGAGCTGATCAACTGGTCGCCGAGGAACTGCTGCAGGCTAAAGGCTTCAACCCGAGCCTGATTCAAGCCGTCGCCATCGGCGACGGGCCGGTGAGAATGCAGGCGCTTATCAGCGGCGCGGTCGAAGCGATCTGCGTGGCGCCGCCGCATGATTTATTGCTCAAGCGTATGGGCTACCCGGCGTTGGCCGGCCCGCCGGAAGTCGGTCTTCCTGTGGCAGGGATGTTTACCTCGGATCGTCTCTTGCACGAAAATCCGCAATTGGTCAGGCGGACGCTCAAAACCATGCTCAGGTCGCACCAGTATATTTTTGGCAACAAGCAGGAATCGATCCAAATATTGCTCAAATGGCTGCCACAGCCGCTGGAGATTGCCGAACACTCGTATGAGACTGAGCTGAGGACGCTAACCAGGGACGGCCGGATGACCGATGCCGAGCTTGAGGCCGTGATCAACAGAGTAGCGGATAAAAAGCGTCCACTGGACGAAGTGCGGGATTTCACTCCGGCGCGGCAGGCACTGAAAGAACTCCAAGCAGAGAAATAGCCAGGCGAGGATTCGATCTCTTTTACTTTTAGAGACTCGCGCTTCGGACCCGGTTGGAAATTTCTTCGATATGTCCAAAAACGGTTTCATAGATTTGCGACCCAACCGTGCTAAAGCGGAGGAAAAACGAAGGCTGATTTGGCATTTTCCCTACTCCCATAGTCGGCGCTGTCTGGAGGTGGTCTTCTCGGCCTCCTTCGTACGGAGAGAATTAAAGGTGAGGGTGGTGGTATCCAGACTTTGGCCTCACCTCTCCCTGCGAGCAGAAGGGGAAAGTCGGGCCCCGCGATCGAAGTTTATTTTGGACTATTCTACTTCTCCTCGTATTCTTTTAATGCCTCCCAACGCGGTTCGAGTCCCAGGCCCGGAGCTTCCGTTAGCGTCACCCAGCCATGATCCGGAGCCGGCGGGTCTTGGTAGATCACTTCGCCGACCTTCCACATATCGAGGTGAAATTCCACGCGCCAGCCGTTGGCCATGCCGGCTTGTAAGTGCATGTTGTGGTGCGGCCAACCGCCGCCGTTGGCTATGGGCAAGTTGAAGGCCTGAGCCATAGCCGCAACTTTCACCGCTTCCGTATAACCGCCGACCGAACAGACGTTGGGCTGGACAATGTCGACGGCGCGGTTGACGATCAGCTCGCGGTGGCGAAAGCGGTGGCCCTCGTTTTGTCCGGCGGCGATCGGTATAGAAGTGTGCCGCCGCAGGTCCGCTAATAGGTGCGCGTCGTTCTGGTAGACCGGCTCCTCGAACCAGGTGATGCGATAAGGCTCCACCAGTTTGCAGAGCTCCAGCGCCCGGTTGAAAGAGAAAAGATAGTTGGCGTCGATCATCAACTCGACTTTCTCTCCTGCCGCTTCCCGCACCGCGCGCACACGCTCGGCATCGATATTTGGGTCTTCGGGGTCGACGGCTACGACCATCTTGAGCCGGTGTTCTCCCTGAGCGACAAATTGTCTGGCCACCTCGACGAGTTGTTCCTTGGTGTATTGCTTGAGCCCGAAGGTAACGTACGCAGGCACCGGATTCTGCGCTCCGCCGAGCAGCCGCCACACCGGTTCCTTGTAATATTTACCCTTGATGTCCCAGAGCGCGATATCGATAGCGCTTACCGCCGAGCTCCACATTCCCGTTTGCGCGCGCGGGTTGAACGTCTTGTATAACTCGTGCCAGATGCGCTCGGTTTCAACCGGGTTTTTGCCGCGCAGGAATGGGGCGACCTCCCGGTTAATAAATTCCTTCGCTCCATAGCGCTGCGCTGCTCGAGTCAGACCGTAACCCGTAATACCCTGATCGGTTTCAACCGCCGTAAATACGATCGGCGTCCACATCTTTTCTTTGAGGAGCGGCGCCTCGATCGGAATTTTATGAAGCGTAGCTTTGACTTGAGTGATTTGCATGTGACACCTCGTGAACCTTTTTCATGCGCTCGCGGGAATGATGGTGCCGCTCCGCATGACGATGAACTGCGGTTCCAGCCCTTCACTGCGGCAAATGCCGAGCTTTGCGCGCACGTAGAACGAGGAAAAATCGACGAGCTTCCCGGAAAAACCTACATGGCACGCCAATTCATTTCCCACATCTCTGACCGATTGTTTCACAGCTTTGCAAAGCCAGGACTTATTTCTGTGTTGCGGCTTTGCGCCGGCCGATGGCGGCTTCCGCTCTCGGGCTGATCGCTCGCTGCACTGCAACGTTCAGTAAGGCAGGCCTTCCGGCAGCGAATGCCCGCTGCAACGCCGCTTCCAAGTCATCAGGGCGTTCCACAAACTCGCCGTAACCACCCAGACCCTGCACTACCTGATCGTAACGAGCCCGCAGCAAGTCGGTCGCAACTGGACGGCCGTAGAGGCCGAGCTGAATTTGCCGGTCAATGCCCCAGGCGGCATCGTTGCCCAGTATGGCTACCACATTGAGCTTGTGGCGCACCGCCGTATCGAATTCCATTGCGTTAAAACCGAAGGCTCCGTCGCCGGTGAGCATGATCACCCGAGAATCAGGGTACGCGAGTTTGGCTGCGAGCGCTGAGGGCAGCGAAGATCCCAGCATTCCCAGGCTGGAGACATAGAGCCAGCGCTTCGGCTTAAGCGCCGGTAAAAGTGACCGCCCGAAGTGACAAAAGTCGCCGCCATCGAAGACGAGGCAATCGTCGGGTCGAAGCATGGGCTTGAGGGTTTTATGGACGAACAACGCGTGCATCGGCGTCTGCGACCGTGCCAAATTTTCCGCCCACTCTGCCTGGGCAGAGCGCGCGCCGCGCAGCTCCTCTAGCCACGGGAGATCTTTCCAGGCATGATTCGCAGCCTCTTTGGTCATCTGATCCAATACGCTCGCAACATCGCCGACCATGCCCACGGCAACGCCTCGATTGCGGCCGATCTCCAAAGGCGACGGATCGATCTGGATGATCTTGGCGTCGGCTGCAACGTGCGGCGGCCGGCAAAAGCCGATGGTGAAGTCCTGTTTGCGACCTAAAAGCACGACAACATCGGCGTCGCGGACCTTGGCGGCGGCGCGATTCAAGCCTCGCTCGAAAAATCCGAAGGCGTAAGGATGATCGTCGGAAATCAAGCCGCGCGACTGCTCTTCCGTAAGCACCGGTAGGCGAGTGGTTTCAATGAAGCGTTGTAGAGCATCACCGGAGAGCGTATAACCGGCGGCGTGCCCAGCCAGCAGCAACGGTCTCTTTGCCTCGCGCAGTAGAGCGATTGCCTGCCGCACGAGCTCGGGGTCCGTCAGCAGCGATGCTTTAGGACGATAGGCATCCGGTTGGGTGAACACGATTTCATTTTCATCCACGCCTTGCTCCTGGATGTCGATCGGTATCGTCAAGTGAACCGGCCCGCGCCGCCCACTGTAAGCCAAGCGCATCGCGCGAGCAATAAATTCGGGAATTCTTCGGACGTCAGGGACCATGAAAGAACCTTTGGTCATCGGTCCAGCCATGCCGACTTGATCGATTTCCTGCTGCGCGCCCTTGCCCAGATCGTGCATGTCGGCGCAGCCGGCAATGGAGATCACCGCGCCTTCGCTGTGCATGGCGTTGGTGAGGCCGGGAATTGCGTTGGCGAAACCCGGAGTGGTGTACATACAAACGCCCGGCTGTTCGGTGATTCGATTCCAGGCGTCCGCCATGTGGACCGCCGCCTGCTCATGGCGCGTATCGATGATGCGGAAATCCTGATCCGCCATCACGTCCAGGATCGGCAGGATGTGATCGCCAGCCAACGCAAAAATATTTTTAACGCCTTCGAGTTTGAGCGCTTTGCAGATTAGATGACTTCCCGTGACTCGGGCCATTACTGCCTCCTGTTCTCGAATGCTTTATCCGTAGAAAAATCGACGTTATCAATTTACCTGAATCGTTTAGTACAGCGTCACTCTGTCGTCAATGGCAAGATCTCGGTAAGCTGTTGAAAAAGGCTCTCGGAAATTTGTTTGGGAATATCCCAAGGATTGCGCTATAAGTCCATCCTGGATTATTTATCGATTAAGTTGCGGCCCTGGGTTCACAGAAGGGAGGCCAGTCATGTCGAAGATTGTAAGAACTCTTCTCACGATTTGTTTGACCGTTTCCTTGCTCGGCAACCTTGTTTATCCAACTTTCGCGCAAGAAGCGCCGAAGAAGCTTTTGGTCGCGTATGCGGGGCTGATATCTACTCACACGAGCGTTTGGCTGGGCGAAGATCAGGGATTTTTTAAAAAGCATGGCCTGGACGTTAGTTCCGTTTTTACCGGGAGCGGATCGGTCACGTCACAGGCGCTGCTAGCCGGCGAAGCCAAACTCGCCTCGACCAGCGTCGGTCCCACAGCCGGCGCCGTCAGCGCGGGAGCCGATCTCGTGATTGTGGCGGGAACAATCCATATTCTCCCTTATCAGTTTTGGGTTCTACCCCAAGTGCGCCAGCCCGCAGATCTGAAAGGGAAAAGAGTCGGTATCAGCACTTTCGGCTCGGGTAGTCACCTGGCGGCTGAAGTGGCGCTGCAAACTCTCGAACTGGACCCGGTTCGCGA
>WNFW01003757.1_pt1 | contig 16884 bp, 19 predicted proteins | sample 5400131 | NCBI WGS metagenome assembly WNFW01 (sample SAMN13153362, study PRJNA577476) | soil metagenome | isolation source: 20 cm soil or saprolite under grassland replicate 1 | place: USA:California | collected 2016-06-15 | reverse complement strand
GCGCTGCCCATGACCACCACCGGCAAGGTGCAGCGCAAGGAACTGCGCAAGCTCGAGGCAGCCAAGCTCAAGACGGCGTGAAGCGCATCCTGCTCATCGGCGCCGGGCACGCGCACGCCGTGGTGCTGCGCTCCCTGGCAGAAAATGCCCTGTACGGCGCGCGCATCACGCTGGTCGCGCCCTACCCGCGCCAGATCTATTCCGCCATGCTGCCGGGCGTCATCGCCGGCCACTATGCGCAGCGCGAGGCGATCATCGACGTCGCCCGCCTGGCCGAGCGCGCCTACGTGGAGTTCGTGCGAGGCGCGGTCGAGGAATTCGACGCCGCCCGGCGCAGCGTGACACTGCGCGACGGCAAGCAGATCGGCTTCGATCTTGCCTCGCTCAACGTGGGCTCGCGGGTCGACTCGTCGGTCCCGGGCAGCACCCATCATGCATTGGCGGTGAAGCCGTTCGAGCGCTTCATCGATTTGCTCAAGATTCCGGACCGCGTCGCCATCGCCGGCGCCGGCGCGGCGGGCGCGGAGCTAGCGATGGCGCTGCGCTACGCCGGTGCCGCGGTCACTCTCTATTCCGAGCAGTCCGGCTTTCCGCCTGCGCTCGAAAAGCGGGTGACCTCGGCGCTGCGGCGCGCCGGCGTCGACTTCCGGCCCGGCATGCCGGTCACCGCGGTGGAAAACGGCCCGACGGTGATCGCGGGCTCGGCGCGGCAGAGCTTCGATCTCCTCATCTGGGCGACCGGCGCTGCGCCATGGCCGTGGCTGCGGGGCTCGGGGCTGGCGCTGGATGAAAAAGGCTTCGTCCGCGTCAAGGAGACGCTGCGCAGCGTTTCGCATCCCGAGATCTTCGCGGCCGGCGATTGCGCAGCGCTCGATCCCAAGTCGGGCGTTTACTCGGTGCGGCAGGGCGCGCTGCTGGTGGAAAATCTGCGCCACCTCGTCAGAGACGAAGGCCTGCAGGCCTATCAGCCGAACCCGCGCGCCCTGCTCCTGCTGAGCTGCGGTGCGCGCTACGCGATCGCGCAGCGCGGCGAGTGGACGGCGCAGGGCAGCTGGGTCTGGTACTGGAAGGACTGGATCGACCGGCGCTGGGTCGGGAGCTTCGCGGCCGCGAACTGACCAGGATCTTTGTAGTCGTACCGGGACGCGCGTGTAGATGCAAAGCGACAGCCGGTCAATAGGGCACGACTGTCCAAGACTGTCCCGATAGGGTAAGCCAAAAGAAGTAAGCCAAAGGGACCACGTAAAAATCCGTGCGGAGCGATATCTTTATGTCCAGCGGCTGACTATCATAGGGCAGTCGATGCGCAACGAAACGATCGCCATCCACGGCGGCTATGAGGTCGAACCCACGACGAAGTCCGTGGCCGTTCCGATTTATCAGACCGTAGCCTACGAGTTCGACAGCGCCGAGCACGGAGCGGCGCTTTTCAATCTCGAGGTCGAGGGATACCGCTATACCCGCATCAGCAATCCGACCAACGAAGTGCTCGAGAGGCGCGTCGCCGCGCTCGAAGGCGGAGTGGAGGCCCTCAGCGTAGCCTCCGGGCAGGCCGCGTTGCACTACGCGGTGCTCAATCTCGCCGAGAGCGGAAGGAACATCGTCTCGGTGCCGCAGCTCTACGGCACCACCTATACGCTGTTTGCACACCTCCTGCCGGGATTCGGCATCGATGTTCGATTCGCCGAGAGCGACCATCCCGCGGCCATCGAGCAGCTCATCGACGGGGACACGAGAGCGGTATTCTGCGAGAGCGTGGGAAACCCGGCTGGCAACATCTGCGATATCGAAGCGCTGGCGAAGGTCGCCCACCGGCACGGCGTTCCGCTGATCGTCGACAACACGGTCGCTACGCCGATTCTGCTGCGTCCGTTCGAGTACGGCGCCGACATCGTGCTGCACTCGCTGACGAAATTCATGGGCGGACACGGCACGACGCTCGGCGGCATCATCGTCGACCGCGGCAAGTTCCCCTGGGAAAAGCACGCCGCGCGGTTTCCGATGTTCAGCGTGCCCGACGCGTCCTATCACGGCCTGGTCTACACGGCGCATTTCGGTGCGGCGGCCTATGTCGCGCGCTGTCGAAGCGTCTATCAAAGGACGATGGGCTCGGTCCTGTCGCCGCTGAGCGCGTTCCTGCTGCTCCAGGGCATCGAGACCGTCGCGGTCCGGATCGACCGTCACGTCGAGAACGGCAAGCGGGTGGCCGAGTTCCTGCGCGCCCACCCGGGGGTGGAGTGGGTGAATTACACCGGATTCCCGGACAACCCGTATCACGCGCTGGCGCAGAAATATCTCGGCGGCCGGGCGTGCTCGCTGATGACGTTCGGCATTCGCGGTGGCTTCGAAGGGGGAACGAGGTTCTACGATGCGCTGAAGCTGGTCAAGAGGCTGGTCAATCTGGGCGATGCCAAGTCGCTGGCCTGTCATCCGGCCTCGACGACGCACCGGCAGATGTCGGTCGAGGAGCAGCGCAAGGCAGGCGTCACTCCGGAGATGATCCGGCTCAGCATCGGCATCGAGCACGCGGACGACATCATCGCCGACCTCGAGCAGGCGCTGCAGGCGGCTGCAGGGAGGCAGAAAGAATCCCTGTCGGCAGGCAGTCAGCGCCGCTTTTCCCGGGGCGGGTAATGCCGGCGCTTCGAGCCACCGCCCTGCCGCAGCATCGCCAGCAATCCGCGCCGGCCTCGGCGCTGTTTCCGGCGCGCGAAGACCGCGAGCGCTGGGACAATTTCCTGACACGCGAGCTGTCGAGCGCCAACGAGCGCATAGCCGGAAGTGCCGTCACCCCGACCCTCGACCTGGGCGACTTGCGGAGCGAGCTTGCCGGCTTCGATTTCGCAGCGCCGCGCCCGCTCGACGAGCTTCTGCCCTGGGCCATCGCGCAGATGGAGCACGGCGTCGTGCATATGACGCACCCGCGCTATTTCGGCCTGTTCAATCCGGCGCCCAGCTTTCCGGCACAGTGCGCGGACCGAATTGCGGCGGCGTTCAATCCGCAGCTGGCGAGCTCGAGGACGTCCCCGGCCGCGGTCGAGATCGAGGCTCACGTCATCCGCTCCGTCGCCCGGCGCGCGGGCCTTCCGCCGGAGGCCACCGGCCACTTCACGACCGGCGGATCGGAAGCGAACTACACGGCGCTCATCTGCGCGCTGACCCGGTCAAATGCGCGCTTTGCAGCGCAAGGCGCCCGCGCCTTTGGCGGGGCGCCGGTGTTCTACGTCTCGAGGGAGAGCCATCTTGCCTGGCTCAAGATCGCGCACCAGGCGGGTGTCGGACGCTCCGCGGTGCGTCTTGTGGCCACCGATGGATCCGGACGCATGGACCCGAATGCCTTGAGCGACGCGCTGGCTGCCGACCGCGCGCAGGGCTGCGTGCCGGTCATGATCGCGGCCACTGCCGGGACCTCCAACGCGGGCATGATCGATCCTCTGGCGGCCTGTGCGCAGATCGCCCGCGGCGCCGAACTCTGGTACCACGTGGATGCGGCCTGGGGCGGAGCGCTGATCGCGTCCAAGCGGCTGCGCGGCATCCTCGCCGGGATCGAGCTGGCGGACTCCGTCACGATCGACGCACACAAGTGGTTTGCGACGACGATGGGCTGCGGCATGTTCATTACCCGGCACGCGAGCGTGCTGTCGAGCGCGTTTCAGGTCTCGGTCAGCTTCATGCCTTCCAATGTTCCCGGTGTCGACCCCTATGTGACGACGCTGCAGTGGTCGCGGCGCTTTCTCGGTCTGCGCTTGTTCCTGTCGCTTGCGGCGGCCGGATGGGCCGGCTACGGCGATCACGTGGAGCGCTCGATCGCGCTGATCGCGCTGCTCAAGGAGAAGCTGGCGGCCCGGGGATGGCGCATTGCCAATGACTCTTCGCTCGGCGTGCTGTGCGTCGAGCCTCCGCCGGGGTTCGGCGCAGTCCGCTCGATCGTCGGCCGGGTCGTGGCCTCGGGCCGCGCCTGGGTGGCGGCGGCAACGTTCGAGGGGCGCGAAACCATCCGGATATGCGTGACGCACGGCGAGACCGGGCCTGGCGATATCGACGAGCTGGTGAACGCCCTATGCCAATGAGCGCCCGCGGCTTGGTGCAAACATCTGACGATTCGGGAAGCGACGAGAAGCCGGGTGGAAGCACTGGCCTGCCCAGAGATCGATTGATCGAACTGGTCATGCAGATGCTGTCGAAGAGCTCGATCACCCGGGCGCCATCGATCCATGACCAGCTCAGCGAAGCCGGTCTGACCTCGCTCGACATGGTCAACCTGATGATCGCGGTGGAGGCCGAATTCGGCATCACGATACCGGCGTCGGACATCACCCCCGCGAATTTCCGTTCCATCTCGACGATCGAGGCCTTGATCGTGAGGATCGCCAACAGGGGAATCCAGTGACCAGACCTCAGGCCGGCCGTAAAAACACGCTCACGCTCCAGGTCGGAGCCGACAATCGCCCGGAGAGCGTTCCTGCGTCGGGAGACCTCAAGTCTCGCACGGAAGCCGCCGCCGCGGTCGCTGCAGCGAACGCCGCGCGGGTCGATCGCGACGCACGCTTTCCCGAAGAGGCAATCACGGCGGTCCGGGCGCAACGCCTGCTGGGGATCATGGTTCCCCGCGAGCTCGGCGGCGACGGTGCCGGCCTGTCCGACGTCGTCGACGTGTGCTACGGGCTTGGCCGGGCATGCTCCTCGACGGCCATGATCTATGCGATGCACCAGATCATGGTCGCCTGCGTGCTGCGGCATAGAGGAAACAACGCCTGGCACGAGCGCCTGCTGCGACGCCTTTGCGCCGAGCAGCTGCTCCTTGCCTCTTCGACGACGGAAGGCAAGGGCGGGGGCAACGTACGCTCCAGCGAAGCGCCGATCGAGCGCAGCGGCTCCCGCATAAGCCTGGAGCGGCGCGCGACCGTAATCTCCTATGGCGCGGATGCGGACGCGATCGTGACGACCGCGCGTCGCGCCGCCGATGCCGCGGCTTCCGACCAGGTCCTCGCGGTGTTCCTCAAGGAAGACTATTCGCTCGAGCCCCTCGTTGCGTGGGACACGCTGGGAATGCGGGGCACCTGCAGCGCCGGCTTTACTCTCAGAGCCGGCGGTGACAGCGACCAGATCCTGCCAGAGCCCTACGAGCTGATCCACGTGCAGACCATGACGCCGGTCGCCCACCTGACATGGGCCAGCGTGTGGGCCGGGGTCGCGGCCGGAGCTGTCGAGCGCGCCCAGTTCTTCATCCGCAACGCAGCGCGCCAGGCAAGCGGCCAGCTCCCCCCTGGCGCGGCCCATTACACGAGGGCCACTTCCTCGCTGCTGACGCTGCGAGGGGTGGTGGCTGCGTTGCTGCGGCGATTCGAGCAGGCATCGCACGACCAGGCGGCGCTCGCCTCGCTCGACTTCCAGACCATGGTCAACCTGACCAAGGTCGAGGCGTCGGAGCTGGCGGTATCGACCGTGATGAGCGCCCTGCGGGCATGCGGGCTGTCGGGCTACCGAAACGACGGCGAATTCAGCGTCGGCCGCTATCTCCGCGACGTCCTGTCCTCGCCCATCATGATCAACAACGATCGCATCCTCGCGAATGCCGCGGCCGCTTCGTTGATGAGCGCCGTGCCCGGCTCATTGATCGGCTAGGACCGCGACGCAGGCCGGGCAGCATGGACATCCGCAACACGGCGAGGGAAACCTCCGCGAAGTCGAACGACCCGCTCGAATCGCTGGCCGCGGCGCTGTTCCGGCCGATGGGCGTCGACGGCATCTACGCTCGTACTGCGCTCTACGAAGAGGTGATCGAGCGCCTGTCTGCTTTTATCTCGCGCCACCGCGAGCCCGCCACGGAAGTGTTGCGCTTTCCCCCGGTCATGAGCCGCCAGCAGCTGGAGAAGTCGGGCTATCTGAAGAGCTTCCCCAACCTGCTCGGCTGCGTCTGCGCGCTGCACGGAACCGAAGCAGAAATCCGCGGAGCCGCCGAGCGCCATGAGGCGGGCGGCGATTGGACCTCCGCGCTGGCCGCGGCTGATCTAGTGCTCTCCCCGGCCGCCTGCTATCCGGTGTATCCGCTGGCGGCGAGCCGCGGCCCGGTCCCGCGCGGCGGGCTGCGGTTCGATGTAGCCAGCGATTGCTTCCGGCGCGAGCCGTCCAGGCATCTCGATCGCCTGCAGTCGTTCCGCATGCGCGAATACGTCTATATCGGTCCTCCCCGGGAGGTGACCCGTTTCCGGGAGCGTTGGACCGGGCAGGCCCAGCGCCTGGCGGACGAGTTGGGGCTGCCTTACCGGGTCGCTCCCGCAAACGACCCTTTCTTCGGCCGCACCGGCCAGGTAATGGCGATCAGCCAGCTCCAGCAATCGCTGAAATTCGAGTTGCTGGTCCCTGTGCATTCGGCCGAGCAGCCGACCGCCTGCATGAGCTTCAATTACCATCAGGACCATTTTGGAACGACCTGGGGCCTGCGCGACGAGAGCGGCGCGGTCGCACACACCGGCTGCGTCGCGTTCGGCATGGATCGTCTCGCCGTCGCGCTCTTCTGGAAGCACGGCCTGGATGTGCAGAAATGGCCTGCCGCGGTCCGCAACGCCCTGGCGATGCGCTGATTTCGCCTCGCGTACAACATCGAGCCAAGCATGCCTGTTGATCCGCATATCAGGCGGATTCTCGACATGCTGGCGGCGGCCGGCGCGGCGGACGCAGCGCGCCTCACCCTGGGCGAGCGGCGCGACGCCTTCCGCAAGCTGATGAGCCTCTCCGAGAGCAGCGTCGCGGTCGGCCATGTGGAGGACCGCGCGTTGCCGGGTCCGGACGGCCCGATTCGCGTGCGCATCTATACGCCGATCGACACGCGCTTCGACCGGCTGCCCGGGCTGGTCTATTTCCACGGCGGGGGGCTGGTCGCGGGTAGCCTGGACACGCACGAAGGCATTTGCAGGCCGCTCGCCAACGAGACCGGCTGCCGGCTGGTATCAGTCGATTACCGGCTGGCGCCCGAGCACAAGTTTCCCGCCGCTATCATGGACGGCTACGTGGCCACGCTATGGGCCGTCGAGCACGCCGCCGAGCTGAGCATCGACCCGGAGCGGATCGCGGTAGGCGGCGATTCTGCCGGCGGCACGCTTGCGGCAATCGTCTGCCAGCTGGCCAGACAGGCGCGGGGAGTCAGGCTTGCAGCCCAGCTGTTGTTGTGCCCGATCACCGATTTTGCCGCGGACACCGAGTCGCGGTGCGCCTTCGCAGAGGGATATCTGCTGCACAAGGCGACGCTGGACAGGGATCTCGAGCACTATATCCCGGCCGGCCTGAACCCGGCCGATCCATGCGTGTCGCCGCTTCGCGCCCCGGATTTCCACGGCCTGCCGCCGGCATACATCCACACGGCGGAATTCGACCCGGTCCGCGACGAGGGCAGGGCCTACGCCGACAGGCTGGCGCAGGCAGGCGTCGAGGTGAGCTACACCTGCCACCCGGGCATGACTCATCTTTTCTACGGCATGACCAGCGTCGTTCCGTACGCGCGCAGCGCCATGAAGCGTATCGGCGGCGAAATCAGGGCGGCATTCTACGGGGCGCTACGCCATGCCGGATAGGCTCGAAGTCGAGCGCCTGCTTCGCGAGCTGTATGCCGCGCGCCTGGGCGGCGACCTCGAAGCGCTTTGCCGGACCTTCGCAAAGGACTCCAGGCTGGACATCGCGGGCACGAGCTACTCCACCCCGATGGCGATCAGAGCGGCCGGCCTGGGTGAAATACGCAGCTGGCTCGCACTGCTGGTCAAGACGTTCCAGCTCAGCGACCAGGAGATTCTTTCCATGATCATCGACGGCGAGGCGGCTGCCGTGCATTGGCGGGCCAGAATCCGCTCGAAGATCACGGGTACGACGGTCCTGACCGAGCTGGTCGACGTCGTGCGGGTCCGCGAGGGCCGCATCGCATCATATACGGAATTTTTTGTGCCACGGGGAGGGTAGCGCAATGAGCGTGAGGTCCGCAGTCCTGTCGCAGTTCAAGCAAGTCGCCCAGGAGCAAAACAAGAAGCTGGCGCCCCTGTCCGACGATCTTCCTCTTTCCGAGTCGGGCCTCGACTCGCTGTGCTTTGCGATCATCGTCACGCGTCTGGAGGACGCGCTGGGAGTCGATCCGTTTACTTCCACCGAACAGACCGAGTTCCCCGTGACCCTGGCCGACTTCATCCGGTTCTATGAGGATGCCGCAAAGTAATCAGGGCTCGCTCTGGAGCCGCTCGAGCGCCGCGGGGCGCCTGTCGGAGCGCTCTCTCTGGGGCGCCGATGGCAGCGTCGCCCTGGGCGATCTGGCGTGGGGCTCGAGCCTCGGTGCTCGCCTCGAGGAGCTTGCCGGACGCTGCGTACTCGTCGCCACCGCGGACCAGCTCACCGCGGCGCTGGCGCTCATCGAGCTCGACGGCATCGCGCGCAGACTGATTCTTTCCCCTCCCGATCTGCCCACGGAGCATCTTCCGTTCGTCATCACGGCCGCGGCGGTGGACGCCGTGGTGTCCGATCGGCCGGCGCTTGAGGCCGGCACGCCAGGCGCCGCATCCTTCGTCAGCTGCAGCCTGAAAGTCGCGCCCGCCGCTTTCGAGCGGACTGAACGCTACCAAACGGAATGGATCCTCCTCACCTCCGGCACGACCGGGCTGCCGAAGATGGTCGTGCACACGCTGCCGAGCCTGGCGGGCGCGATCCAGCCGGGCAGCGCGGCGCCGCAGCAGCTGTTGTGGAGCACCTTCTACGACATCCGCCGCTATGGCGGCCTGCAGATTTTTCTGCGCGCGCTGCTCGGCGGCGGATCGATGGTGCTGTCGAGCGCCCGCGAATCGACGGGCGATTTCCTCCTGCGGGCCGCAGCGCGTGGCGTCACCCACATGTTGGGAACGCCAACTCATTGGCGCAACGCCCTCATGAGCCCATCGGCTCGCAGGCTTACGCCTCAATACGTCCGCTTGTCAGGAGAAATCGCCGACCAGGCAATCCTCGATCATCTGCGGGCTTTCTATCCAGGGGCCGCCATCGTGCATGCGTTCGCCTCGACGGAGGCCGGCGTGGGGTTTGAAGTCGGCGACGCTCTGGCGGGGTTTCCGGCCAGCCTGATCGGGCGCGACGCCGCTGGCGTGGAGATGAAGGTCAAGGATGGCTCGCTGCGGATTCGCTCGGCGCGCACCGCGGCGCGGTATCTGGGCAGCCGCTCCGCCACCCTGCCGGACGCCGACGGCTTCGTCGACACGGGCGACATCGTGGAGCTCCGCGGTGAACGCTATTACTTCGTCGGCCGAAGGGACGGCGTCATCAACGTCGGCGGCCAGAAGGTGCACCCGGAGGAGGTCGAAGCGGTGCTCAATTCCCACCCGCAGGTGCGCATTTCGCAGGTGCGGGCCAAGAAGAACGCCATCATGGGGGCGCTCGTCATCGCTGACGTGGTACTGAACGGAGAAACCGGCGCCGCGAGCGGGCGCGGCAAGGGACTCGAGCACGCGATCCTCGAGCACTGTCGCGCGGCGCTTCCCCGGCACAAGGTGCCGGCGGCGATCAACTTTGTTTCTTCCCTGGCCGTTGCCCCGACGGGTAAGATCGTGCGCAGGAATGCGTAATGTCCTCGTGACGGGCGGAAGCCGGGGGCTCGGCCTGGGCATCGTGCGCAGGCTAGCGGCAGCTGGGTACCGCGCCATCGCCGTTGCGCGGAAAGAGAGCGACCCGCTGAGATCGGCGCTGCAGGAAGCCGAGCGCGACCATCCGGGGTCGCTGCGCTTCGTCGCGTTCGATCTCGCGGAGATCGACGCTATTCCCCGGCTGGTTCGGGCGTTGCGCAAGGAATTCGGGCCGATCTACGGGCTGGTCAACAACGCCGCCGTCGGCTTCGACGGCATCCTCGCTCTGATGCCCACTTCGCAGATCGAGCAGCTGGTGCGCGTAAATACGCTGTCGCCCATCGTCCTGACGAAGCACGTGGTGCGCTCCATGATGGCCGATGGCGGCGGGCGGATCGTGAACGTCGCCTCGGTCGTCGGCTTCACCGGATATAGCGGGCTGTCGGTCTACGCGGCGACGAAGGCGTCCATCATCGGCTTCACGCGCTCGCTTGCGCGGGAGGTCGGGCGCATGGGCGTGAACGTGAATTCGGTCGCCCCCGGCTTCGTGGACACCGACATGACCCGGGGGCTCAAGGCCGAGCAGCGGCAGCAGATCGAGCGGCGCAGCGCGCTGCAGCGCCTTCCCGGCATCGACGACGTGGCCTGCGCCGTCGAATTTCTTCTCGGCGACGGTGCGAAGAGCATCACCGGAACCGTCCTCACGGTGGATGCCGGCAATACCGCCTAGAGCTTCCGCTGCCAAGGCGTGGCTGCGCGCGCTCGAGCTGACCGCGCCGATCGCCAGCCATCCTCGCCGCATCCTCCCCAACGTGATCGAGGAGCTCGCCGAGGCATGCGGCGAGGCCCCGGCCCTGCTCTCCCTCTCCGACCGCGAGCGCCTGACCTATCGCGCGCTCGCCGAGCGCTCGAACCGGTATGCCCGCTGGGCGCTGGAGCAGGGTCTCGCCAAGGGCGAAACGGTCTGCCTGCTCATGCCGAACCGGCCGGAGTACATGGCGATCTGGCTCGGTGTCACCCGCGTCGGCGCCGTGGTGTCGCTGCTCAATACCAGTCTGGTCGGTCCTTCGCTCGCGCACTGCATCAAAATCGTCGCGCCCAGGCACATCATCGTCGCCGCCGAGTTCATCGACCGGCTCGCCGCTGCGCTGCCGGGCCGGCGCGACGCAGGTCTGGGCGCACGGCGCCGGACCGGGCTCATTCCCGCGCATCGACGTCGACATCGAACGCTACGCAGCCCAAAAGCTGGGCGCGGCGGAGCTCAGGCCGGTGGGCGTCGAGGACCGGGCGCTGCTCATGTACACCTCGGGAACGACCGGGCTGCCCAAGGCGGCAAACATCAGCCATTTCCGGCTGATGCAATGGAGCCATTGGTTTGCCGGCATGATGGACACCTGCCCGGGCGACAGGATGTACAGCTCCCTGCCGATGTACCACAGCGTCGGCGGCGTGCTGGCGACCGGCGCGGTGCTGGTCGGCGGCGGCTCGGTGGTGGTCCGCGAAGAATTCACCGCCCGCCATTTCTGGGACGACATCCTGCGCTGGGACTGCACGCTGTTCCAGTACATCGGCGAACTGTGTCGTTATCTGCTGCGCACCGATCCCCTTCCGCATGAGACCGAGCACCGCATCAGGATGTGCTGCGGCAACGGGTTGAGACCCGATGTATGGCACGATTTCAAGTCGCGCTTCCGCATCCCGCGGATTCTCGAGTTTTACGCGGCGACCGAAGGCAACGTCTCCCTGTTCAATATCGAGGGCAAGCCCGGCGCCATCGGCCGGGTTCCCTCGTTTCTCGCGCATCGGTTCCCGGCCGCGCTGGTGAAGTTCGACGTCGAGAAGGACGCGCCGATCCGCGATGAAGAGGGATGGTGCGTTCGCTGCGCTGCCAACGAGGTCGGAGAAGCGATCGGCAGGATCGGCGCTGAGCCGTCGAATATCGCCGGCCGGTTCGATGGCTACACCAGCGAGGAGGACTCGGAAAAAAAGATCCTGCGCAACGCGTTCGCAGGGCTACTTCTATTTTGTCGATCGGATCGGCGATACCTTCCGCTGGAAGGGCGAGAATGTCGCCACCTCCGAGGTTGCAGAAGCGATCTGCGCGTTCCGCGGCGTGACGGACGCCAATGTCTACGGCGTGCAGATTCCGGGTACCGAGGGCCGGGCCGGAATGGCCGCCCTGGTCACCGAGGATGAGCTGGATCTGGCGGCGTTCCGGACGCACCTGAGCGCCCGCCTGCCCGGATACGCGCGCCCGTTGTTCCTGCGTCTGCGGAGCAGGATGGAACTGACCGCCACCTTCAAATACACGAAGCATGAGTTCGTGCGCCAAGGCTACGATCCGGCGGCCACTGCCGACGCCCTCTACTTTGACGATCCGGAACGCCGGGCATTCGTACGGCTTGACCAGGCGCTCTATCACCGCATACAGACTGGCCAATTCCGCTTATGAGCTGAAGCGCTAGAATCGCTAGCCCAAAGGAGGAGGACGAAATGAAAAAACTGATCGCTGGAGCGCTGGCCGCGCTTCTGCCGCTTGCCGCCGGGGCGGCTTACCCCGAGCGTCCCATCAAGCTCATCGTGCCGTGGGCCGCGGGCGGCGACACCGACAATATCTTCCGGCCGTTCGCGCCGCTGCTGCAGAAGCAGCTCGGAGAGACGGTGGTGATCGCGAACGTCGGCGGCGCCTCGGGCACCAGGGGCGCCAAGGAGGCGAAGGATTCTCCGCCCGACGGCTACACGCTCTACGCCGTGCATGATTACATCCATTCGACGTATTGGGCCGGCGTCGCCGACGTGAATTACACCGACTTCGAGCCGATCTGCCTGATCTCCTCGACCGCGTCGGTGCTCACGGCAAGCCCGAAGACGCCGTGGAAGAGCTGGCAGGAGTTCCTCGCCGACGCGAAGAAGCGCCCCGGACAGATCACGGTCGGCGCGACGCTCGCCTCGACCAGCCACTTCTTCCCGGCGCTGATCGAGCAGGCCACCGGGGTTAAGTTCAAGTATGTCTCGTACGAAGGACTCGCGCCGCGCATGAACGCGATCCTCGGCGGTCACGTCGATCTGACCGACTCCAATCTCACCCAGAAGGGAAAGGTCGACGCCGGCCAGCTCAAGTTTCTCGCCATCGCCACCGAGAAGCGGCATCCCGAGATGCCTAACGTGCCGACGCTGAAGGAGCTCGGCGTCAACGTCGTGTATGACGTGAACCGCGGCATCATGGTGCCCAAAGGCGCGCCGGCCGGCGTGATCGCCAAGCTCGAATCTTCCTGCGCCGCCGCGGCGAACGAGCCGGCGTTCGCCCAGGCGATGAAGCTGCAGGGAACAGACGTGCGCTACATGGGCCGCCCTGAATACGCGAAGTGGCTCAAGCAGAACGATGACCTGAACAGGAACCTGGCGAAGGATCTCGGGCTGCTCAAGCGTTGAAGCTCTCCAGGGACGGCTGGGCGGGGCTCGTCGTTCTCGCGGCGAGCCTGGTTCTTTCCGGGTTGACGCTGGAGTTGAAAGCCAACCCGCTGGTCCCGGTCGGGCCCGGGTTCTATCCACGCATCGTGCTGGGTGTCACGGCGCTGCTTGCCGCGCTGCTCGTTGTTACCGACTGGTACGCGGCGAAGAAGGCCGGACCCAAAGTCCCTGCCGACTATGCCGCGGTCGTCGTGCAGTTCGCGGTGTTCGGCATCTACGTGGCCGCGTTGCCCTGGCTCGGGTTTCGTATCGCCACGTTCGCCTACGTCGCGGTGACCAACGCGCTGATGGACCCGCCGCGAGGCGCGAGGCAATGGACGCGAGCGGCAACGATCGCGCTCGCAAGCGCGCTCGCCACCTATTTTGTCTTCGAGCACTACCTGTCGGTGCTGCTGCCGCGCGGGCGCTGGACGGATTTCTAGCCGATGTACGAGCTGCTTGCCGCAGGGCTGGTCAACATTGCGCAGGTGAAGTATCTGCTGCCGCTGTTTTTCGGCACGCTCGCCGGGGTAGTGGGGGGAGCGCTGCCCGGCGTGACGATCACCATGACCATCATCGTGGTGCTGCCTTTTACCTTCGGACTCGACCCGCTGCAAGGGCTTGCGGCGATGACCGGGGTGTACGTCGGCGGCTCGGCAGGCGGGCTGGTCACGGCGGTGCTGCTCGGCATCCCGGGAACCCCCGCGGCAATCGCCACCGTCTTCGACGGCCATCCGATGGCGAAAAAGGGCGAGCCGGGCCGCGCTATCTGGCTCGGCGTCTGGGCGTCGTTCTTCGGCGGTCTTCTCGGCGGCGTGTTTCTGATCGGCGCCACCGCACCGCTCGCGGCAATCGCGCTTCAATTCGGGCCGTGGGAGTTCTTTTCACTGTTCATACTCGCCGTGTCGATGGTCGCCGGGCTGACCGAGGCATCACTGCTGAAGGGGTTGATCGCCGGCGGGCTCGGTCTGATCGTCACCGTGCTCGGCAGCGACCCGGTGATGGGCCAGGAGCGGCTGACGCTCGGCATCGACTTCGTGAAAGGCGGCATCGACTTCCTTCCGGTGCTGATCGGGGTGTTCGCCTTTGCGCAGATCATGGGCGAGATCGAGCGCAGCGGCGGTAAAGCGCAGCTCGCCGGCTCGCTCGAGCGCGGCGTCAAACTCACCGTGTCCCATGCCAAGGTGATCTGGGAGATCCTGTCACGGCCGTTCCAGCTGCTGTGGTTCGCGTTCGTCGGGGTGCTGATCGGCGTGCTGCCTGCGATCGGCGCCAGCGCGGCGAGCATGATGGCCTACGACCAGGCGAAGAAGATCTCGCGCCGGCCGGAGAAGTTCGGCAGCGGCATTCCGGAGGGCATCATCGCCTCGGAATCGTCGAACAACGCCAACGTCGGAGGCTCGCTCGTCACCATCATGGCGTTCGGCATTCCCGGCGACTCGGTGACCGCAGTCATGCTCGGCGCGCTCACGATTCACGGCATCCAGTCGGGGCCGCTTTTCATTTCGCAGAATCCGCAGCTCGCGTACGGCATTTTCGCCGCTTACCTGCTCGCGCATCCGATCATGGTGCTGATCCTCGCGCTCGGCGCGCGCTGGATGCTGCGCATCGTGACGCTGCCGAAAGCGGCGCTTTTCCCCGTGGTCCTGGTGCTGTGCGTGATCGGCGCCTACGCCCTGAACAACACCATGGCCAACGTCTATGTGCTGCTGGTGTTCGGCGTGCTCGGTTACCTGATGGTGAAGTTCGGCTTTCCGCTCGCGCCGTTCATCCTGGGCGTGATCCTCGGCGACCAGATCGAGATCAACCTGGTGCGATCGATCATGACCGATTCCAATCCCTGGCTGTTCATCACGCGGCCGATTTCCGGGGGCCTGCTGCTCGCCTCGGTTCTTTCCGTTCTGTTCGCGCTGTGGCAGCATCGTCGAATGCAGAAAAAGACCGCCGCGGCGGACGGCGACTCGGACTTCTAGGAGAGCTTCATGAAAAACCTCGAAGCGGTTGCGGGAAACGGGCTGCTCGACCGTCGCGCCTTTCTCCGCGGCGGCGCCGCGCTCGCGGCGGCCATGACGGGCTACACGCTGGCGGGGCCGGCCAGCGCCGAGCCGCTGGCCGATGATCCGTGGAGCAGGGCGCCGGGCACGAATGTCCCGGCTTACGGCGTTCCGTCGCGGTTCGAGAAAAGCGTCGTGCGCACCCTAAGCAACCCGAACGGCGAGCCCCGGACTCAGCACGGCCGTACGCCGCATCACCTGCTCCAAGGCACGTACACCCCGAACGGCCTTCATTTCGTCATTTCGCACGCTGGCGACGCCGATATCGATCCGGAGAAGCACCGCCTGGTGATCCACGGCCTGGTCAAGCGGCCGCTGCTGTTTACCCTCGATGCGCTGGCGCGCTATCCGATGGTGTCGCGCATGACCTTTGTCGAATGCGGCGGCAACAGTGCTCCGCTGTTTTCCCGCGAGCCCATCCAGGCGAGCGTGCAGGCGCTGCATGGCCTTGCGTCCTGCGCGGAATGGACCGGGGTGGCGCTTTCCACCCTGCTCGAGGAAACCGGCGTCGACCCCAAGGCGAAATGGCTGGTCGCCGAAGGCGCGGACGCGCCAGCGCTGAGCCGCAGCGTGCCGCTCGCCAAGGCGCTCGACGACGCCATGATCGCGCTCTACCAGAACGGCGAGCGGCTGATGCCCGGCAACGGCTATCCGATGCGCCTGCTGCTTCCCGGCTGGGAAGGCAACATGAACGTGAAATGGCTGCGCCGGCTGAAGCTGGTCGAGGCGCCGGCGATGAGCTACTACGAGTCGCGCACGTACGCGCCCATTCTGCCGAACGGGAAGGCGTATCAGTTTTATTTCCTGCAGGAGGTGAAGTCCTTCATCACCCACCCGTCGCCGGGGCTGATGCTGAAGGCCCCGGGCTTCTACGAGATCTCCGGCATCGCTTATTCGGGCAACGGCCGGATCTCGAAAGTGATGGTCTCGGCCGACGGCGGCCAGAGCTGGGCGCAAGCGGCCTTGCACGAACCGGTGCTCAGCAAGGCCTTTACGCGGTTCCGTGTCCCCTGGAACTGGAATGGCGGCCCGGCCGTGTTGCAAAGCCGCGCCTGGGACGAGGCGGGCAACGTGCAGCCTACGCGCGCCCAGATCATCGCCGTGCGGGGGCAGGCTGCGAAAGTGCCGCGCGTCACCGCCTTCCCGAGCCAGCACTACAACGGCGTGACCAGCTGGGCGATCAGCAGCGCCGGGGCGGTAAGCCATGTCTACGCATAAGCTGACCGCTGCTCTGTCGATTTTCGCGGTCAATTTCGGCTGTCTCGCGGCTGGGCCCAACCTCGGCAAGCCGATCGATGCCGCTGAGATCGCCGCCTGGGACATCAGCATCCCGCCCGACGGCACCGGCCTGCCGCCCGGGAGCGGCACGCCCGCGCAGGGCGCGTCTATCTACGCGCAAAAGTGTGCCGCGTGCCACGGCGAAAACGGCAAAGGCGCGGCGAACGCCGCCGTGGTTGGCGGCGCCGCGCTCACCAACGGCATCGACACGGTGAAGACCGTCGCCAACTTCTGGCCCTATTCGACCACGCTGTTCGATTTCATCCGGCGCGCGATGCCGTACCAGCAGCCCAGGACGCTCACCAACGACGAGGTCTACGCGCTCACCGCCTACATTCTCGCGCTCAACAAGCTGATCGGCGAGAACGAGTCTATGAACGCCCAGACGCTGCCGAAGGTGAAGATGCCGAACCGGGATGGATTCATCCCGCGCTTTCCCGACAAGTTATAAGCATGCCGGTCGCGCGCTTTGCTGCCCCATTACTTGGGAGGTTTTAGCAGCAAGGTGGAGGTGCTGT